>OGXF01000018.1_pt1 | contig 124594 bp, 113 predicted proteins | sample 1576191 | NCBI WGS metagenome assembly OGXF01 (sample SAMEA3541545, study PRJEB24748) | human gut metagenome | biome: human gut; feature: human-associated habitat; material: faeces | place: China | collected 2012
TTGCGGCCTGTCCAGCAAAGAGCGCCACCACCTCCGGCCCACAACAGCGGGCGGCGGTGAGCAGCAGGGGATTTTCCTCTGCCAGGTCGGGATCCGCTCCATGCTCCAGCAGGAAGTGGATCATGGACACATCGTTTTGAAAAACTGCGATCTCCAACGGCATCAGTTTGATATACTCGCTGAGCTGGATGGGAGCACCCAAGTCCAGCCCACCTTGAAGCATTGCCTCCAGCTTGGGAATATCGTGTTCATAAATAGCGGCAGCCTTTTCCGGGAGAGTCTCCCAACGGCCAATATATGCAATTTGGTACATAAGGCACCTACTTTCGTTGTTGTTTCACTTGATATGGTATCGTCCGGCCCAGAACCCGGCCCTTACCAACGGCATTGGCTCCCTCATAGATTAAGAACTCCGCATTGTTTTCTAACGAGTTGTAATCCATAGTATCCGGATAGAGAGGCTGGGCATTTCCCAAAGCCGGTTCATCAAATGCACACTCGTCTCCGTCCAGAAAGCATACCCCCAGATATTCCGTGGTTCCTGTGACAACAAAATGGGGACAATATTTTCCGCTTACCAGGCTGGGTGGAGTCTTTCGCCTGCCGCTCCAGAAGATGACCTCCACATGGAGCACTGCCCGATTTTCATCTGTTCCGATCATGTTGCTTTCCTCCTATCCCACAATGGTGGTTTCCTGGACGGCCAGATTGTCGTAATCCATGGCGATCAGCTTCTCGGCGGCTTGTGGGGTACACATAAACCAGGTGCTCACGCCCCAGGAGTCCATCCTTGTGACCGTGAAGAAGTCGGTTTCGGCGGGAGTCGGATTTCTTGCGTCAAGATAGTGGTCGGAGTAGAGATACACCAGATCCACCTCCCGCTCCGGCAGCCACTTGGCCCGGCGCACACGAGGCTTTCCGTTTTTCAGTGTCTTTTCTCTGGGGTTCTCAAACCACTCCAGTTCCTTGATTTTCAGGCCAGTGAAAATATCTATCAGCCGCTGGGCAATCTCCCTGTGGGTAAATAACCCGCAGTTCCAGGAATCCATCAGCCATATCTGTATAAAATCGCCCACCTTGCTGCCGGGCGCAGGCGGTCCGTAGACGCTCTCATCCGCCCACATGACTTCCATCTTCTCGCACTGTTCCGGTCGGGGGCAGGGCTGGTTGTTGCCATAGCGGTACATGATATTCACATAGCCGAAGTCCTTTCCGGTCCGGTCATGACCGATAGCTTCAACTTTATAGGCATTTATGGACATTGCAGTTCCACCTCCTGAGCCAGTACAAATCCGCATAGTCCAAGGGAAGAGTCGATGACAAATACCCGGATGTGTTCCCGGTCCATGCGCTCCCGCAGTTCCTCGATGCTGCAACAGGCGGGAAAACCGTAAGAAATGGTACCGCCCAGCAGGTCGGTAAAGTGAAGGGATACTTTCTCTCCAGCCCCGGTCTGGGTATCCATGTGCAGGGAATGGCTTCAAAGTCAGCGCAGTAGCGCAGAACTCTGTTGTCGTGTAGATTGTCAAAGGATTGAATTACCATATTCATGCCAGCTCCGCGTCCAAAATCTGGACCGCTTCCCCTTCCTTATTCACATAGTAAAGAGCGATATAGTCAATGCCGTCCCGCTTGACCTGCTCCCAGGGCATCCGCTCACCGTTTATTAACTCCACGGTATCCGCCTCGTCCGGCTCGAAGTCCTCTTTTTCGTCCTTATAGTCGATACTGTAACCCAGCTCCAGCACCAGTTTGGAGGCAGGGATCTCATACCGCTTGAAGGGACGGTGCTCCAGTTCAGATGGATCGTGTTCATCGCAAAACATATTATCGTAGCCATGCCGCCCACCGTCAAAAATGACGAACTCCTCGCTGCTCTCCGGGTCACGGGCAACCACCAGTCCGGGAGCCTCATCGCCATCTATAATATAGGATTGGGGCTCTCCTTTCACTGTGAGCAGATCTCCGTAATACCAAACCTCCATCAGTTCATTGCCAGTGGTGGAACAGAGTGTCACGGTAGTCAAACGCTTCTCTGTCCACTCTTTCACATGGCCGATAAGCCAAGTTGGATATTTTTCAGTCATCACAGTCTTTCTCCTCCTATTTCAATTTCAGCACAAATTCCCAGATACTCACTACGATCAGGAGGACGCCCAGCAGGAAGAAAACCACACGCCGGTATCCTCTGCTATGGCGATGGGCATCCCGTGTTCCAGTGGGGTCGCAGATCCAGTTCCAGTTACGGATCGCTCCAATCAAAATCACGACCCCGATCATCACTGTGGCAATATACCAATGCTCCTGCAAAAAAGCTGTGATCTGTTCGCTGTTCATTTACAGATAACCCCCTTTACATCATTGGGAGTTTCCTGCCGGATGATTTCCTCCCGCTCTTTTAAATCCAGCTCCAGAGCTTTTTCCTCCTCCAGATATTCCTCACAGTTCCGGACCAGCTTTTGGGCGTCCGGATCCTCCAAAGCCAGGGCCAGCCATCGTTTTGCGTATTCATAGGCGGTGGCGGCGGAGCGGTATGCCATCAGGCAGGAATAGCCCATCCGGGAGTTCCAGTAGGGATCGTTCTCTCCCTGGGTGTGGACGGATTCCAGCAGCTCAATGGCGTGCCAGAGAAGGTCCCCATCCACTTCATCGTCGTTCCCATGCACTCCATGATCTCCCAGAACCGCCAGATTGCTGTAAGCCCGGCTCAGCTTGACGGTCAGCAAATAATCCCGCTCGTGCTCCGGGATGGCTTCGATGGCCTCAATACATCGGGAGAATTCATCCGCATCATTCCACTTCTCAATCTGCTCCAGCAGCTTTGTTTCTTCTGTCTGATTCATCGTTTCACCACCTTTCCCGTATCATCCCTGCATATCCGCACCGATGGGACCTTTTTTCAGTGTTCCATCCACAGTGACCACATGGCCCCAAAACATATCATCGTCCTCATACCAAGCAGTAAAATGCCCACCGGGAGAGACTGAAAACTCTGTGAGAAGGATACGTTGGGCGAACTCATCCTCAGTAATGGGAGCTTTCTCCGGGGCTCTGTCGATCTGGTCATTGTCCGCCAGCCACTCGTTGGCCAGAGCAGTGAGCTTTTGGGCAGCCACCGCTCGCAGGGACTTGTCCCAGACTTCCTGATCTGCCACCAGTTTCTTCATCACATTGGTGACACGGTTCCAGGACGATTTCTTTTCAATCTCCACATCCAACGAAATCCTGACTTCTTTTCCCATCCACTTGCAGGTCCCATCGAATGTGCTCATCTCACGATCCAGCGTGAGGGTTCCCAGCACTTCGTCCTCCAGAAGAATAGGCTTTGTGTACTCCGCCCAGATCTCCTCCAGTGCCGGACAGGGTACACCCTCCTCCAGTACCTCCATGACATACCACTGAGGTTCGCTGAGGGCATCACCCTTCCAGCCGCGGGCCTTGATCCGATAGATATTGCCCTTTGCAAACCGATTGGAATAGTCGCCGGTTTCCCATTCCTTATCCGTCAGCGGCCAGCTCAAGTAACATCGGCCGAAGAGCACCTGTCCGGTCTGGACATCCGCCATGGCGAGGGCATGGGTATGCGCTGTCCAGAAAGTATCCAGAAAAGTCTTGTCTGCGCTGGTGCCGCTCTGGATCAGTACCAGCTTTTCCTCATCTTCCAAGGCATACAGGGCAATAAAGTCCCTGACTTTTCTCTTTTTCATGGTGTCCTCCCTTAAACATTCAGATAACAAAAAAGCCCCACGCCGCACTGTCAAAAAGACAGGCTGACGCAGGACATGAAGAAGCCGCGTTGAAGGAGCCGCATCCACCAGCAGATGCAGTCTCTTCAACAACCAAACTATTTTTTTCGTATCTGAAAACAGCAAATTGCTGTCCAATGGATTGATTCATTGCGGCCCCCTTTTCGTTTACATAGTATTGCTTTTATTATACCATATCTTGTATTATTCGAAAATATTTTTCTTTCTATAAGTTGTCTTATAGACTCAAAAATAGATATCCTCTCTTTACCTTCTGACATTTTTGACTAACTCTTTCCCAAAAATGCCATTTACATTTTATCCTATCATCTTCATTCCATCCTTGGAACTATATCATGTATATTGTTTGATCCAGTCAGAAAGAAAATCCATCTGCTCTTTCGTATGAAACCAATGCTCCCCGTTTTCCATAACTGTAAGTGTTGCTCCGATTCTATCTGCAAACTCAGATATCGTTTCATACGATGTCAGATGATCCTTTTCTCCATATAAAATGTGAGTTGGAACGATCCAGGTAACAGGATGCTCCCTCACATAACAAAGATAATCCCAGGAAAGTGTTTCCCCAAAAGACGTCGGGATTTCTTTCTGCTTCTGCAAGTCATCCTCAGTCACATTCGCCCACTGCATCATATTCCAAATCAGCCTTTCCATGTCTACAACCGGAGAAATAAAGTATGCCTTCTCTATTTTGCTGTCTGACAAAGCACTCATAGCAAAGAAAGCACCAATGCTGTTCGCAATTACTGTTACTGACTTATATGCTCCGCATAATTTATCAAACAATTCAGGAAACTCTTTTTCCGCCTCCCAAGGTGATTGTGAAAAATAGTTAAAACCAATTACATCATATTCCTTAAAGAACGCGTTATAATACTCTGCCTCTTTCGGATTTCCGCCTTTTCCATGTATATACAAAATTGCCTTGTCCATTTATCTGTTGCCTCTTTGCAATACCTATTTTTTCTTTTTTGGTTTGGGCAGCGGCAGTTCATCATACATCGCGTGGAACAGCCCTGTCAAAAATTCTTTCTGATCAACCGCCTCTACCAGCAGCATCTCTTTTGCTCCCTCATAAGGTACTTCATATACCGGATCTGTCATATAGGCAGTTGCTGACTTTGTAGGTTTTACAAGCAGTCTGTCATCATAAATGCCTCCTACTATCTTGCCGCGATAATAAATAATAAACTCTCCCATCATAGCCCGATATGTAATTTCATCCAATTCAGATAACTGCTCTAAAATAAATTGTAAGTAATTTTTGCTTGATGCCATTGTTTTCCTCAAATGATAAATTCTCAATTGTATGTGAATAATTTCATCCTGTTAATTCACCCGCTCCAGCTTCACGATACATTCTGTATGATCCACAAAAGCAAACATATCCACCGGCCAAGCCCCCTGGGCCCGATATCCGCATTTTGCAAATATCTCCAAATCTCTTGCCAGAGTCTCCGGCCCACAGGAAATATATACGACTCGTTTCGCTTTTACTGCCGCTACAGCCCGAATAAATTCTTCGGTACTTCCGCTTCGCGGGGGATCCATAAGTACCACATCTACCGTATCTTTGGCCATCGCCATCTGCATCATAAATTTCGTGGCATCGTTACAGAAAAACCGAATATTTCTGATTCCGTTCATTTTTGCATTCTGGATCGCATCCTTTACCGCATCTGAATTCAGCTCTACTCCGATTACTGTATTTGCCTGTTTGCTTGCAATCATACCAATGGTTCCGATTCCGCAATAGGCATCCAAAACCAGTTCCTTTCCTGTCAGTCCAGCCAATTCTATGGCTTTTCCATAAAGATACTCTGTCTGCACCGGATTTACCTGATAAAAGGATCTGGGAGAAATTCGGAACCGACAGCCGCATAAAACGTCCTCGATATATCCCTTGCCGTATAAAATCTGTTCCCGATCACCCAGGACCATACTGGTTCCTCTTCCATTGATATTCTGAACAATGGTAGTAATCTCCGGATGCTTTTCACGCAGAGCCTTTACAAAATTGTTCTTTGAAGGAAAGACTGGCGAAGCAGTTACCAGAACAACCATAATTTCATTGGTCACAAATCCCCTGCGAATCAGCACATGACGAAGCAGACCATATCCAGTATCTTCATCAAAGGTTTTTATTTTGAAGGATTTCAGCATTCCCCGAATGGTTCCAATAATCTCATCTGCTTTTTCATCCTCGATCATGCAGGACTCTACAGGAACAAGATTATGGGTTCCGGCTTCATAAACGCCTGATATAATTTCACCTTTTCGGTGGCCGAAAACAGCATGTACCTTATTCCGATAATGAAAAGGATTATCCATCCCTTTTATAGGGTATACCTTGCAGAAACGGCCCAACAGCGCCTGCATCTGAGCCTGCTTTTTTTTCAGCTGTTCTTCATAAGGAATATCCAGATACTGGCAGCCTCCGCATCTGCGAGAAACTGGACAAAGACTGTTTTTTCTGACTGTTCCTATTTCCGGCTTTGCAGACTGTCTTCCAGCCCCTTTCTCGGACTTTCCTGGCGCCCAGGTTCCTTCTGGCTTCCCGGACTGTCTTCCAGTCCCCTTCTCGCACGACTTCCCGGACTTTCCTGGCACCCAGGTTTTTTCCGACTTTACCATCTGGCTTTTTCTTTTGCCATTCCCTTCAAAATCTCTGTTTTTTCGTTTGTCTGCCATATCTGACACTCTTCCTACTTTCTTTTTCACTTTGTTCCATCTTTTTTCTTGCTTTTTTTATCGCTTTCGCTATAATCTATAATCGTTAAGCAGCTGCCTGAATAGAACACAGCTGACCATACTGGTCAGGATTCTGCATCCTGAATTTTTGCAGCTTCTTATGATACTATATATAACGGAGGAATTACTTATGAATCAACCGTCTTCTGACGCATCCTTTTATCTGGATCCGACTTTATATTATGGCCGCCCTTCTGACGAAACCGGCCGGCTTGCCAAAGAAATCCGTACCTATGATCTACTGGATCAGCTTCAGATTCCCTACTGGAGGCTGGATCATGACGCTACCGCTACCATCGAGGCCTGTCATGATGTCGATCAGCACCTGAATATCGAAATATGCAAAAATCTGTTTCTGTGCAATGCTCAGAAAACAGATTTCTACCTTCTCATGATGCCCGGTCATAAAAAATTCAAGACAGCGAGGTTGTCCAAACAAATAGGCAGCGCCCGCCTTTCCTTTGCTGGTCCTGAATTCATGGAACAGTTTCTCGATATTACTCCCGGCTCTGTCAGTGTTCTGGGACTGATGAACGATCAGGAAAATCGGGTTCGCCTTCTGATTGACAAGGATGTTATCGAACATCATGAATTTATCGGATGTCATCCCTGCATCAATACATCGAGCTTAAAGATTTCCACCAGGGATATTCTGGAAAAATTCCTCCCATTTGTGAACCACCCCTTTACAGTTGTGGAGCTTCCATGGGAGGAATAAAAAATGACGTAACTGTTCGGGACTAGCCATCTTCTTGAACAGTTACAAAATTACGCCTTTTTAACCGGCTGTGTCGCCTGACGCAGCCATTCTTTTTCTTCATCATTCAGATACGGACTGATTTTTTCATAAACCTGTGCATGATATTCATTTAAGAAAACCACATCCTCATCTGTCATCAGCTTTGTATCCAGCGGCTCTGTGTCAATGGGAACATAGGTCAGGAATTCAAAGCAGAGGAATTGACCATACTCATTTTTTTCTGCCTTTTTACAGAACATCTGATTTTCTGTACGGATTCCATGACTTCCTTCAATGTACAGTCCCGGTTCATCAGAGCAAACCATTCCATCCATAAAAGGATAGCTGTCCTGACGTTCCGGAACCACACGGAAACGAATACCTGCAGGACGCTCATGTACATTCAGCAAATATCCGATTCCATGTCCTGTGCCATGATTATAATCCAGGCCATGCTTCCAAAATACCTCTCTCGCCACATAATCCAGGCTTAAACCGCTGCAGCCCTGAAGGAATTTTACATGTCCCAGACGCAGCATACTCATAAGAACCATCGTATAGTGCTTCTTCTCTTCCTCTGTAACCGGTCCAAGAGCAAAGGTTCTTGTAATATCTGTAGTTCCTTCCAGATACTGTCCGCCGGAATCAACCAGATAAAGTCCCTTCGGTTCCAGAACTGCACAGGTTTCCGGAACTGCATGATAGTGGCACATGGCTGCATTGGCTCCGTATGCGGAAATCGTTGTAAAGCTCTGATCCAGAGCACCATTGTCCAAACGCATCTGATCCAGACGATCAGCAACTGTACATTCTGTCATCGGAACCTTGCCGATATTTTTCTTCATCCAGTAAATGAATTTTGTCATAGTCACACCATCTTTGATGTGAGCAGCCTTCATATTTTCAATTTCCACAGAATTCTTCTGTGCCTTTGCCAGAGAAGTCGGATTCATCTTGTCGAGAATCCGGTTACTGCTGTCCAGAGAACGGAGAATGGTATAATTGACCTTTCCCTTCTCCAGAAGCACGCGGCTGCTGCGTACGGTTCCTACATAATCATAAATATCTTCATATCCCCATAAGGTAACTCCAAGCTCTTCCAGGTATGTTTTTACCTGCTGCGGAACTACTTCCGGATTCACAAAGAAACGAATTTCATCCTTTGTAACAGTCAGATAGGATAATACCACCGGGTTGCAGGGAATATCATTTCCACGAATATTCAAAAGCCACACAATATCATCCAGTGTAGTGATAATATGAAGATCCGCCCGACACTGCTCCATCTCCGCACGAAGCTGGGCAATCTTTTCTTTTGCAGATTTTCCTGCATACTTCTCTTCCAGAATCCAGATTGGTTCTGCAGAAAGAGGCGGACGATCTTCCCAGATTTCATCTACCAGGGCAGCATGGTAATCCAGTGTAATCTTCTTTTCCTCCAGACGTTCTTTCAGATCCTCGCCCATTTTTCCATTGATTACGCGGCCGTCAAAGCCCAGTGTAATCCCGTCAGGAAGCTGCTCCAGATAGTCCTCCAGAGATAAGACTCCAGGCTGTCCCATTTTCATAAGCTCTACGCCAGTGTCCTTCAATTCCGCTGCTGCCTGTACAAAATATCGTCCATCTGTCCATACCCCGGCCCAGCTTCCAGTAATCAGCGCTGTGCCGGCAGAACCGGTAAATCCTGTAATATATTTGCGGCAGGCAAAATGCTCTCCCACATATTCTGATTCATGATAATCGGAGGTCGGCACCAGCACTGCATCAATGTGGCGTTCTTCCATCAATGCCCTGAGACGGGCAATTCGCTCAGCAATTTTGTTCATGATCTTCTCTCCTGTTTCCATAATATCTATCATCATACCACATTTTCTAAAATCTGTCACCTCATGGCATCCTCAATGGCTGCTCCTATCCCTTCGCTGTAGGTGGGATGCGCTCTCATTGCCATGGAAAGCTGCTTAGCTGTCAATCCATTCGCAATCGCTGTTGTCATCTCTCCAATCATATCTGTCGCCCGGGGACATATAATCTGAGCTCCCACAATGGTATTGTTATATGCCTCAAAAATCAGCCGAATAAATCCATTTTCCTCTCTTGCAATGATAGATTTTCCATTTCCATCCATACGATAAACACCACAGCGCACCGGCATTCCAAGCTCTCTTGCTTTCTGTTCAGTAATCCCTACCGTAGCAATCTCCGGTTCCGTATAAATACAGTTTGGAACAATGGGAAGTGAAACATACATACCGCTGGGAACTGCTTTCAGCCGGATGCTGTGAGCCTGACCGGCAATATTTTCTATCACATAGGTTGCCTGCGCCATAGCAACATGAGCCAGCTGCGTTGATGCCACAACATCACCTATGGCATAAATTCCTGGTTCACTTGTCTCAAAATCTTCATTCACCCGAATCCGCCCCTCTTCCATCTTCAGAGTGACATCCTCACCAAAAAGACCATCTATATACGGAACACGGCCAATCGCTGATACCACCTGTGTCGCCTTTGTTGTATGAACTTCTTCTGTTTCCAGATTCCTGATATGACAATTCAGGCCCTCTTCCTCTGTAATCTCTTCCACAACACTGTTACAGTAAATAGTAATTCCTTTCTCCGTCAGCTGCTGCTTCAGGGCTGCCGCCACTTCTCCGTCCATAGGACTCAAAAGGTGCGGCCCTCGTTCCACAATTGTCACCTTAGAACAAAGTGCCTGAAAAATAGTTGCGAATTCTACACCGATTACACCTCCGCCCATAATCACAACCCGGTCATAATTCCAGGAAGGAGCAGATAAGAGGCGATCGCTGTTTCCCACTCCCGGCAGATCGATTCCTGGAATCTCAGGCTTAACCGGTCTTGCCCCGGTTGCAATAATAATCCTGTCCGCCTGAAAAAATTCTTTCCCGTTTTCAGAATTCACCTCTACTGTTTTTCCACGGCGAATCGTAGCAGTTCCTTTGATGTAATCAATTTTATTTTTCTCAAAAAGCTTCTCAATCTCTCCCCGATAACGTTTTACTGAACGCTTTTTATAATCCTGCATTTTTCCGAAATCAAAAGAAATAAAATCCGTAGAAACGCCAAACACATCGCTGTGCTGCATCATGGAAAAAATACTGGATGCATGAAGCAGCGCTTTTGTAGGGATACAGCCCCGGTTAATGCAGACACCTCCCAGTTTATCCCGTTCGATTACTGCTACCTTCATTCCGAAGCCGGCTGCCTTTAAGGCCGCCGTATATCCTCCCGGCCCTGCACCAATAATAATTAAATCATATTTTATTGCCATAATTTCTCCTTTTGAATATTCTTTTCTGTCATCAAATCAGCAATCCCCGTCAATCAGCTTCAGACTGCAGCAGGCATTCCAGATTCCATTCTCTCCAACAGCTGTGGTGACATAATCTGCTGCCTCCTTCAGCTGCTCAATTGCATTGCCCATAGCAACTCCGATTCCTGCCTGTTGGATAATCTCATAATCATTCATACTGTCTCCAAAAGCCACTGTATCTGCCATAGAAACTCCATAATAATCACAAAGCCGCTTCAGTCCCTCTGCCTTAGATGCCTGCTTTTCCACGATATCAGCGCCTTCCCGACTGGAAAACATAGGAAGCTTCAGCTGAGGAAATGCCTCTTCCATGCTTTTCGCTCCAGCCTCCTGCCCCAGATAAACCAGGGTTCGCACCGGCATCTGCAAAAGCAGCTTCGGATCCTTAAAATTTCTTCCAGATTCTCCAAAACGACGAATATCATTGCGCACTACAAATTCCGGATTCACATAGTAATCATCCGAAGCATCTGTCAGTCCAACAGAAAAATCCTTTCCCTCTGCAAACTCCAGAATCTGCCTCACCAGTTCTCTGTCCATCCGATGTTCATAGAGCAAGGTTTCTCCAACTGTAATCTTGGTTCCATTTAAGTGAATCACTGCGTCTGGCTGAATTTCATCTGCCAGCCCCAGGCTGTACCGGTTATCCATATCTCTTCCGGTAGCAATCACAATATAATAATTTTTTCTCAGCCTTTTCACTGCCTCAATAGCACTTTCTGGAATCTTAAAATCTTTATGATCCAAAAGTGTCATATCCATGTCAAAGCTGACAATTCCTCTCATATTTTTTGTCTCCTGTCTCATCTGCCTTTAAAAACAGCCCTTTCTATCTTTCATAATCAGGAATTTATTTTGATTTCCCTTTCTTTTTCTGGGCAGATACCATAATTTTTTTTGTTTTTAGCAGGTTTTTCCATCATTTTCTGCTAAAAATATAATATCAGATAAAAAAAATGTTGTAAACCTCTTTTCAAAATGGAATTTATCTGCTATAATAAGGAAGTTCGTTGAGGAACACAAAACAAAACGGAGTATGGCGTAGTTTGGTAGCGCGCTCGGCTGGGGGCCGAGAGGTCGCAGGTTCAAATCCTGTTACTCCGACTAAATAAGAAGCCTTGTTTTATATGGGATATAATGAAAACCCGCATAAAACAAGGCTTTTTCGTTGTTTCATTTTTCCTCTACTGCTTTCATTTTTCGTAAAAAAGCGTCATTTTTCCAATCCCTTTCACTCAAAAGAGTGGCCAAAAGGCACTGAAAATTCCATCTTAAAACAGGCAGAGTTAAAATACCCCCAGATATTTCACTAGGAGCATTTTCTGTTGCGACGTTGCAACTTATCTTTGTTTTCATTGACTTTTCTGGCAAAATCGAATATGATATAGGTAGCTAAGAAATGTGAGAAGTTTCCATGCGGTAAACGAAAACCCCCGGAGTTGCAGCTCTGGGGGTTTTCTTGTTCGTTATGGTGAACTACTCCATTTAGGCTGTTGCTGCCTATTTATCTTTGTCCAGCCATTTGCATATGTAGTATCTAACTACACCTGCTAAGACAGAGACAAGAAATGTGAGAAGTATCTCTTCCATGCAGTACCACCTCCTTTCTGCTGGAGGTTCGGCAGCCCCTACATTATATCACATCTTTTGTCATAATTATACATAATTCCACTTACTATGCTGTAATATTGTATACCCGGCATCACCCGGCCGGGCGAGGGAGATCCGGATCACCTCCTTACTGGGCCGCTGCCTCCGGGATACCTGCGATAGATGTCGCTACAGGCAGAACGCCAGACCGTATAGTTGCACTGCCCACCATCTGCCAGTTGACATCCCCCATCACGGCAGCTGTTCCATTTTAAAGCAAAAACAGCGCTTCATCCTAATAAGATAAAACGCTGTCTTCTGCTGCTGACAGGCATCAGACACAAACCTGTCATCGTTTCAATTGTTTTCTGTCATCACATTTTTCCGCCAAACAGGAAGAACAGTCCGATTACACGTTAATCTCTGCTGTCATTCCCAGGATTTCCTGATTCTCCTCCAGAATCGGACGAATCACTTCCTCCAGGAATTCCTCAACCTGCTGCGGGGCGCGTCCGACATATCTGGACGGCTCCATACATGCCTGCAGCTCTTCTATGGTCAGTCCAAAGGCCGGATCTGCAGCAATCAACTCCAGAAGGTTATTATCCAGTCCTCTTTCCTTTACATTCTTTCCAGCTTCCATAGAAAGCTGACGAATCCGCTCATGAAGCTCCTGACGGTCTCCTCCTGCCTTGACAGCATCCATCATAATGTTTTCCGTTGCCATAAAGGGCAGTTCTGCCATGAAGTGCTTCTCAATTACCTTTGGATATACAACCAGTCCGTCAACCACATTCAGATACAGATCCAGAATGCCGTCTACAGCCAGAAAGCCCTCCGGAATGCTGAGGCGTTTATTAGCGGAATCATCCAGAGTACGCTCAAACCACTGAGTAGAAGCTACCAGCATAGGATTCATCACATCACTCATAACATAATTGGACAGAGATGCAATCCGCTCACTGCGCATCGGATTCCGCTTGTATGCCATAGCAGAAGAACCAATCTGATTTTTCTCAAAGGGCTCTTCCACTTCTTTCAGATGCTGAAGCAGGCGAATATCATTAGAGAACTTATGTGCACTCTGTGCAATGCCTGCCAGTACATTCAGTACTCTGGTATCTACTTTTCTGGAATAGGTCTGGCCAGAAACAGGATAACAGCTGGTAAAGCCCATCTTCTCTGCAATCATCTGATCAGCCTTGCGGCATTTTGCATGATCGCCCTCAAACAGTTCCAGGAAACTGGCCTGAGTACCGGTAGTTCCCTTGGAGCCCAAAAGCTTCATATTCGCCAGCACATGATCCAGATCCTCCAGATCCAGGCAAAGCTCATTCAGCCACAGCGTTGCCCGTTTTCCAACCGTTGTAGGCTGTGCCGGCTGGAAGTGGGTAAATGCCAGCGTCGGCTGATTTTTATATTTATCTGCAAATTTCGCCAGCTCTGCCATCACATTGATCAGTTTTTTGCGAACCAGCTTAAGTCCCTCTGTCATAATAATAATATCTGTGTTATCTCCTACATAGCAGGAGGTAGCTCCCAGGTGAATAATTCCCTTTGCCTTGGGGCACTGCTGACCGTAAGCATATACATGAGACATTACATCATGACGAACAAGGCGCTCACGCTCCTTTGCCACATCGTAGTTGATATCATCTGCATGAGTCTTCAGCTCGTCAATCTGCTCCTGGCTTACCGGCAGTCCCAGCTCATGCTCGGTCTCTGCGAGAGCAATCCAGAGTCTTCTCCAGGTTCTGAATTTTTTATCCGGAGAAAAAATGTACTGCATTTCCCGACTGGCATAACGCTCAGACAGGGGGCTTTGATATCTGTCGTTCATAAGAACCTCCCGTTTATGATTAATTTGCAGCGCAATTCCAAATCCTGTCCTATATAAAAACAGACCCTGGATTCTGCGCCGTGATAATAGGATTTCTGGCACAGTTATAAGTTAAATATATAAAAGACCATCTTTTCAGAAGAAATTATAATTCATCAAATCTGTAAATGCAAGAGCTTCTTTTATTATATTCCCTAATGACAGAGGACTTTTTCCCGCCGACTATTCCATTGGTGCTGCATTCTCCTGAATTCTTCGGTAAAACTGAACCTCCAGGGTTTCCGGAACAAAACGAATACCGTAAATCTCCCGTTCTCCATCGCCATCTGGGATATCATGATTGCTCCATTCCAGAAAACATCCCGTTTCTCTCCGGATCAGCTCTGCCCCTGTTTCCCGAATCCACTGCTGTCCGGAAAACACAAGAAGCTCCATGCACAGCGCTGCAGCCAGCCACCGGCAAAGGTTCCCACAGGCTCCTCTCCTGCCCATGCCTCTGGCAGCCGCATAAAGAGCCCGTTTCCTCCATTCCCGATCCTTTTTCCGCCATCGATATGTTTTTCGTTCTTTTTTTCTTATAAAGAGAACCTCCTTTCTCCTTTTAAAATCTCTTTCCGTTCCAGTTCCTCTCTCACGGATTCAAAAGGAATGATCGGCGGCTGATTTTTCACATGCTGTCCGATGTGCTTTTCCATCCATACCATGTGATACCACCGTTCAAATTTATATCCGCACTGAAGAAACTCTCCAACCATCCGGTACCCAAGCTTTTCGTGAAACCTCACACTGTCCAGAGTAAGGTATTCGTCCTCCTGCTCCGGATAAGCAATACAGGCATTCAAATTCAGAATATGCTGTGCAGCCAGCGCTTCCTCCAGGGCTCCGTACAGCTTTTTGCCAATTCCATTTCCCTTTTCTGTCCGGCAAACGTAAATACTCGTCTCCACAGCCCAGTCATAAGCTGCTCTCTCCTTAAAAGGAGAGGCATAGGCATAGCCAACAATTTTTCCATCTTTCCAGGCTGCAAGATAGGGATATCTCTTTTGAATTCTGCGAACCCTTTCCTGAAATTCTTCCAGAGACGGAACCTGATATTCAAAGGTAATAGCTGTTTCTTCCACATAAGGCTTATAAATTTCCAGCAGTCTTTGTGTATCCTCAGCAGAGACTGTCTTAATAAAAACCCCTGCCCTTTCTGTTCGGGAAACTGCTCCTTCCAGACTTGCCTCAGCCCCGTCTTCATTGTATCTTGTCATCTTCACCTTATGTTCCTCCCCTGGCCCTTTTTCGATTACCGAAAAGCACTTGTCTTTCGTATGCCTAATCTTACCACAAACAAATCCTGCTGTCTATTCTCACTGTATGGTTTCTGAGAAAGAAAATCGCCCGCAAGCTTCTATGCCTGCGGCAGGCCGCTTCTGCAAAAAATCTTCTTTCAACACAGGGAATCTGCGCTTTTGTGGCTACCTGGCAGTTGATGTTTCACAGCAACAAAAGAACAGACAGAAGCATAGCTGCTTTCTGTCTGTTCCCTCTTATAAGCTGCTGTCGAAAACAACTTCCGTTTTTTTACTGAGCAGTTCCGGTCTCCGACATAGATGTCTCTCCCGTTATCTCATCCACGCCCTTTTCCACATCGTGAATCAGGCCGTCAATCACGCCCCCGCCGGTCGTCTCCTCCATCCGGCTTCCATCTGCATTTGAACCATCCTTTCCACCTACCATAGAGGTTCCGCCGTTTCCCCCGCTCATTCCTGCGCCTCCTGTTTCTCTTTCAGCGCCGGAGGAGCCTGCCTCAAAGGAGGTTTCCTCATAGGAAGAGGGACTTCCGGTAGACGTACCTGTTTCATTCCCGCTTCCCTTATCCTGATTTACACATCCGGTCATTCCCAGCACAGCAAAGACAAGAAGCATTGCACAGCAAGACACTCTGACTTTCTTCATAACCATATTCTCCTTTCTGCTTGTTGTGATTAGTATAAGGAGAATTTCTGTTTTTATTCGTAACTGTTCATGACGGGGAATCTTCTTTAGGAAGCTGCGTTAATCACATCTGCCATGGTGTAAAGTCCCGGTTCTTTTCCTGCCAGAAATACAGCTGCCTCCAGAGCGCCTTTTCCAAAAATTGCTTTGGAATATGCAGTATGAGAAAAGGTAATCACCTCATCCTTTCCTGCAAAAATCACCTCATGCTCTCCTACAATAGAGCCCCCGCGTACTGCAGAAATTCCGATTTCTTTTTCATCTCTCTTCTCCCGTTTCTGGCTTCTGTCATAAACATAGTGGTACTGACCATCCATTGCCTCATTGATGGAATCTGCCAGAGCCAGAGCTGTTCCGCTGGGTGCATCCACCTTCTGATTGTGATGCTTTTCCACAATTTCCATATCAAAACCTGCTCCTGCCAGAACCTTTGCCGCATCCTGAAGAAGCTTTAACAGTGTATTAATTCCCAGAGACATATTGGCCGAACGAAGAATTGCCGTCTTTTCGCTGGTTTCCTTCACTTTCCGCAGCTGTTCCTCAGAAAGTCCTGTCGTGCAGAGCACCAGAGGCATTTTCTTTTCGCCGCAGTAATCCAGCAAATGATCTACTGCCTTTGCAGACGCAAAATCGACAATCACATCAGCCTCAACATTGCATGCTTCCAGAGAAGAAAATACTGGGTATCCCAAGGAATCCTCTTCTTTTAAATCCACACCTGCCACGATTTCAATTTCCTTCATATCTTTTGCCAGTCTGGTAATCGTATGTCCCATTGCTCCGCCGCAGCCATGCATAATCATTCTTATCATTGTTCTTTCCTCCGTTTTTTATACCTGCTTCTAAAAATCAGACCATTCTTCTGTTCTTTTCTTCAAATTTCAGCGAAGCCCCGGACAAAAATCCGGGGCAGACTGAATGTTCTTATTTTAAAATACCATATTCACGCATCGCTTTTGCAAGACGCTCCTGATTCTGTTCCTCCATAGTGGTCAGCGGCAGACGCATAGGGCCTACTTCCTTTCCCATCAGATTCATAGCTGCCTTTACAGGAATCGGATTCACCTCGCAGAACAGAGCATTGATTAAAGGCAGAGCCTCCAGCTGCATCCGACGGCTGGTTTCCACATCTCCACGGAAGAAGGAAGCACAGATCTCATGGGTCTGTCTGGGAGCTACATTGGACAGAACAGAAATTACACCCTTTCCACCCATAGCCAGAAGGGGAACGATCTGATCATCATTGCCGGAATAGACATCGATCTCTCCTCCAGACAGGTGCATAATTTCTGCAATTGCCGAGAAATCTCCGCTGGCCTCTTTCACTCCTACAATATTGGGAACCTCTCTGCAGAGCGTTACAATCGTCTCCGGCTTCATGGTTACGCCGGTACGTCCTGGAATGTGATACAGAATAACCGGAATAGAAACAGCGTTTGCAATTGTGGTAAAATGCTGGATCAGGCCCTTCTGTGTTGCTTTGTTGTAATAAGGAGTTACAACTAAAAGTCCGTCAGCTCCTGCCTTTTCAGCAGCGATTGACTTGGAAACTGCTTCTCTGGTACAGTTTGAACCAGTTCCTGCAATCACCGGAATTCTGTGATTTACTTTTTTACAGATGAAACGGATAACCTCGTCATCCTCCTCATGGGTCATCGTAGAAGATTCTCCGGTTGTTCCACATGCAATAATGGCATCTGTGCCTCCTGCAATCTGCTCCTCAACCAGCTCCTCCAGCTTTTCAAAATTTACCTCTCCATTTTCCTTAAAGGGAGTAATCAGCGCTACGCCTGCTCCTTCAAAAATAGCCATAATATTTTCCTCCTTCTTTCCTGTCTGTCAAAATGGGAAACCTTTTATCAGGCAAAACTTCTATCAGGCAAAAAATGAGGGCCGACAGTTCTGGTCAGCCCTTAAAGTCCAAAATCATACATCTGGCTTTAAGTAGCTCTCCATCCGCCAGGATGACAGTCATACAGTTCTTCACCATACACCCAGATTCCCAAGCCCAGCAGCTTTGAAAATCTTCGGCGCCCACCCTTTCCGGTATCTTCTTCTGTCACTGGAACATCCGACACCTTACTCATGCTTCGCGCAACCTCTACTTGCCTAATTTCTTTTTATATTATCATTATTCCCTGGAAATGTCAACGAATTCAGCAGAATTCCATTTCTGATTTCCGCCCTGTCATAAGCCTTCATCCAATCGCCCGCTACTCATTGCGGATTGCCGCAAGCGGACTTAGCTTCATGGCTCGCAGAGCTGGGAAAAATCCTGCCGCCATTCCCACCAGAACAGCAAATCCAATGGCTGCCCCGGACAGCCAGACCGGAATACGGGAAATATCCCCTGCCTGACCAGTCATCATCTGTCCAATCTGCAAAAAGCGGTTGACCAGGAAGGATACCCCGTAGCTGAAGGCTACGCCAATGATTCCTCCCATAAACCCGATAAAACCAGATTCAATCAGAAACATATTCCGAATTACTCCCATATCGCAGCCCAGAACCTTCATAATACCAATCTCCTTTGTCCGCTCATAAATAGACATCATCATCGTATTGGCAATTCCGATTGCTGCGACAAAAAGGGAGACTGCTCCGATTCCGCCCAACACAGCCTGAATCATACCCGACTGCTTTTCCGACTGTTCCATCCAGTCCGCACGGCTGGAGGCCTGAAATCCCATATCCGTCAGCTGCTTCTGCACCTCTGTCACGTACTCCATTTCATCCACATTGACAATACAGCCGCTGTAAATAAAATATGGATACGGTTTTCCTTTTTTATTGGTAGGCTGCCCGGGAATCGGTTTTTTCTTAAATACCCGTTTCAGCTGAGCCTCCAGCAAATCCAGCCTTGCATAGACAGAATACGCGTGATCGTTGTATTCGTTTACTTCTCCTTCCACCACTCCTGCAGCCGGAATCATATACTTTTTCGGCATTTTAGGAGCGTCTTCACCTCCGGACATAGACGAGTAGTAGGTTTCCACATCAAAAATCACAAACATGGGTTTTCCCATAAAATCCACGTCCGGCAGTTCCCCGGTTTCCCAGTACTGACTTCCTGATTTTCCATCAGAAAACCACTGGATAACCGAGTTTCCGTAAATCAGCTGCAGACTCTTATCTCCGGGTGAAGGTACTTGCCCCTGAGCCAGATTGATCTCCCGCATATACTCCAGCGGCACCCCTGTCAGAGTCATCCCTGCTTTGTATTTGCCCTGAATCATCATAGTCTGAATTTCCAGCTTCGGATAAACACTCTTCACATGCTCAATCTGTTTCATCTGGGCTATGGTATCTTCTGTCAAATAAAGGCTCTCGTCCTCCTCAGCTCCTCCTCCCTCCCAATAATTTTCACTGAACACCTCGATCGCTGTCAGACTTCCATAAGAACTGATCAGTTCTCTGTTCAATTCATTCAGTCCGATTCCCAGGGATACCATCACAACGATGGAAGCCGTACCGATAATAACGCCCAGAACAGTCAGAGCAGTCCGAAGTTTCCGCCGCCTCAGATTGTTCAGACTCATAGTCAGCAAATCCCCAAATTTCATGTTTTCTTCCTCACCGTCTGATATTTTATCTGTAACAGTTCAGCCTTGCGAGGCTTCAGACAGGAAAACTCGTTGAAAGTTTTCTTTCATAAGAGTTTTGATGCCTGAATCCACATAAGGCAGACACCTAAAGCTTCTTGTCCGCTGCCAAACCAGTCTTTCTGTCATACTTCTATTTTTCTTACAGTTCATCATCCTCCTGCTCTTCCTGCTCTTTCCGGCGTTTTCTGCTGCGCACAGCAATTCCTGCCAAAATCAAGGTCAAAACTGCAACTGCCCCTAAAGAAACCGGAAGCAGAACACTGCTGTACTTTTCCAAAAATCCCGGCTCCTCCATCGGAAGCTCGTCCATACCTCCCCCCATCATCTCATCCTCTGCGGGCATAGGATCAGAAACAAAAAGATTCATTTCTTTATGCTCTTCTGAAATTTCACCGTTTTCATCCTCATAGGAGATCGTCACTTTAATTTTTCCTTCGTCTGCCGTCGGAGCTGTACCTGTCACCATACAATCCACATTGCCAGTTTCTCCCGGCTTAATATTTCCTACATAGGTATCTGTAGTCTGAATAGAATCTGCCTCAAACTTTACCATTACATTATACAAAGTTACCTTGCCTGTATTATTAATGCCGAACATCACATTACTTTCTTCTCCCACCGAAATAGCTTCCGGCATAATCTCAAACGTACCTGTATTGAGACGTGGAATCTGACGAATCGGAATATCTACATTCATCGTCTCCTCTGCATTTTTAAACTCCGGGCTGTCATATTTTGCCTTAAAGGTAAGGCCATAAGAACGCTGATCCACACCTGCCCGTGAAGAAAGACGCAGGCGAACCTCCTGGCTCTGTCCTGCCCCCAGGGAACTGATTGATACAGAAGAGGAACCTGCCTCTGTAGAAAAAACGGGACTTTCTGATGCCTTCTCAGATTCTACTGTCATCAGAATATCCGATGCCGGTACACTGCTGGAAGCATTCTTCACATTTAAAATCAGCTCAAAGGCTTCTCCTGCCACAATCATCTCCGGGTTCGTAGCAAATCCATCAATAATCAAACGAGCCTTCGTTCTGTCATGCTCATTGAATTCCTCATACTCATCCTCTTTTTCTTTGTTATGTATCCGCACATAAAACTTGGTTTCATAATTGGCAAGCTCGCTGCCTGTAGAGCTGTCAGAATAATAAATCTTCATGGAAATAGGATAATATCCCGTATAGGTATCCTCCCGAATTGCAAAGCTGTAATCCAGGGACACAGTCTCGTCAACAGCAATTTTTTCAAACATTCTGTCATAGTTTGCATCGTTAATTTCAAAAGGAAATTTGGTACTGTCCGGATCCAGAATCATGCTGGCTTTTACGTTATATACGGTTGCCGGGCTGTTATTTCTCAGATTGATGGAAAAGTTCATCACATTGGGATAAACTCCATCGGGAGTGCTCTGTCCCTCTCCGAGAACAAAATCATAGGTATGATTCTCATCATCCTCATTATCTGTCCCGGTTCCCTTGCTAATCCAGATTTGGAGATCTTCGTATCCCAGCTGCTCAAAACCGCCCTCGCTGACCTTACGCAGCACTACAACCGGCACCTTGTAATATCCTTCTGTCAGATCGTTTCTTACCCTTCCGCTCAAAGACACACTTTTTTTCCCATCCAGAGTTCCTACACGTTTCGGTTTCTCTCTGTCATGAAGAGAACCTGTTACCTCAAATGGGAAGGAGTAGCCATACTGCATATCTTCCTCTGTCTCGTCCCAGATCTCTCCTCCAGTCACATCAAATCCGATATAAATTTCTTCCAGCTTCGAACTGCTTTCAATGGAAAAGGAAACGGTCATATTTTTCCCCGTCTTCCCTCGTGCAATCTTATCTGATGTAATGGATACCTGTGCTGCAAAGGTCGGAACCGGCACTGCAAGTATCATCAACATCACTGCCATACACATGGCGAGTCTGCGTTTTAACTGTTTCATGCTTTTTCTACCCTCTTCTTTCCTTGTTTTCTTCCCCTTCACGGGTCATTTTCCTCATTCTGTTTTTCCACCGGCAGGCTCTCCCTCATTCTGGCCTATCGGCTGATTCTCCGACGCATCTTTTTCTTCCGTCTCACTCGTTCTTTTTTCTGTCAAAATTCCGTCTGTCTCATCCTCTCCTTCATCAGGATGATGATTTTCTTCAATTTTGAAAATCTTTCCGTCTACAATATGAAACTGTCGATCTGCAAAGCCTGCAATATAATTGTCATGGGTAACCATAACCAACGTCTGATTTTGTTCCCGGACAATCTGCCGCATCAGCTTCAGCACCTCCCTGGTCGTTTTAGAATCCAGATTTCCCGTAGGCTCGTCCGCAAAAATAATCTTCGGATTCACCACAAGGGCTCTGGCTATACCTACGCGCTGCTGCTGGCCTCCGGACATGGCATTTGCCATATGCTTCGCCTGCTTTTCCAGGCCAACCAGCTTCAGATACTTCATAGCCTTTTTATTCCTCACATGCTTTGGAACCCCACGAAACGACAAGGGAAATGCCACATTCTCTACTGCATTCATCGTCTGCAGCAGATTGTAGGACTGAAAAATAAATCCCACATGATCTCTTCGAAAAGCCACCAGCTGATTCTCATTCATTCGCTCCATATGCTTTCCTGCAATCACAATCTCGCCCTTTGACGGCTTTTCCAATCCGGCCAGCATATTCAGCAGCGTCGATTTTCCGGAACCAGAAGGACCTACAATTGCACAGAACTCGCCCTTATACATGGTAAAATCCACTCCATTTAAGGCATAAACCTTATTCGTTCCGACTTTATATATTTTATACAAATCTTTTACCTGAATAATCGGTATTCTCTCTGCCCCCATATAACCTCCGCTCAGACAGTTCTCCCTCTATTGGTTCTGTCTAAAAACAGTATACACGATCTTGACCATTCATGCATAACATTTTTCTTAATCTTCTTTAAATAGTCATTACATCTATTTTAGACTTTCTGAAGACGAAAAAAGTTTCACTTTTTTCAAAAAAAGACTGGAAATCCTTCTCAAAATCATATATAATATTGTCCAAACGAATAAAAAAGGAGATACGCCATGAGACACATGTTAAACCCATTGGATTTTTCAGTAGAAGAAATCGATCAGCTCTTATCATTGGCTTCTGATATTGAACATCACCTTTCCCAATATGCTCACGTTTGTGACGGCAAGATATTAGCTACTTTATTTTATGAACCAAGTACAAGAACCCGCCTCAGTTTTGAATCTGCTATGTTGCATCTGGGTGGCAGCGTACTTGGTTTTTCTTCGGCCAATTCCAGTTCTGCTGCAAAAGGAGAAAGCGTAGCTGATACCATCCGAACCGTATCCTGCTATGCAGATATTGCTGCTATGCGCCATCCCAAAGAGGGATCTGCCCTGGTCGCTTCTATGGCTTCTAACATTCCGGTAATCAATGCCGGTGACGGCGGACATCAGCATCCCACCCAGACTCTGACCGATTTGATGACTATCCGCTCTCTCACCGGACGCCTGGACAATATGACTATCGGTCTCTGCGGTGACTTAAAATTCGGCCGTACCGTCCACTCTCTGATCGAAGCAATGGTACGTTATCCGAATGTAAAATTTGTTCTGATTGCTCCAGATGAACTGAAGGTTCCCAGCTATATTCGTGATGATGTATTAAAGGCACACAATGTAGAGTTCAAAGAAGTAAACAGTCTGGATGCAGCCATGCCGGAGCTGGACATCCTTTACATGACCCGTGTTCAGAAGGAACGTTTCTTTAACGAAGAGGACTATATTCGCTTGAAGGACAGCTATATTCTGAATAAAGAAAAAATGAAACTGGCCAAGGACAATATGTTTGTACTTCATCCCCTGCCTCGTGTCAATGAGATTTCCACAGAAGTGGACTCTGACCCAAGAGCAGCCTACTTTAAACAGGTACAGTACGGCATGTATGTGCGCATGGCTTTGATTATGACTTTACTGGAGGTGCAGAAACCATGTTAAATATCAGTGGATTGCAGGAAGGCGTTGTTTTAGACCACATTCAGGCAGGCAAAAGTCTGGATATCTACTATAACCTGGGACTGGACAAGCTGGACTGCCAGGTTGCAATTATTAAAAATGCCCGCAGCAACAAGATGGGACGCAAGGATATCATCAAGGTAGACGGCAATATTGAAACTCTGGATCTGGATGTTCTGGGTTATATTGACCATAACATTACCGTAAATATTATCCATGACAACAAGATTGTGGAGAAAAAATCCTTAAAGCTTCCACAGAAAATCACCAATGTCATCCGGTGCAAGAACCCGCGCTGCATTACCTCCATTGAGCAGGAGCTGCCGCATATTTTCTATCTGGCTGATGAAGCTACAGAAACCTATCGCTGCATGTACTGCGAAGAAAAATACGGTAAGAAAAAACACTAAGATCAAAAAATCCGACAGAGAACCGGGGAATGGTTTTCTGCCGGATTTTTTTTGAAAATAAACAGCTCTTCCTTTACTCCTCTTCCAGCCACCGGATCAGAAGCTTTTCCAGATCCTCCACGGTTTCTGCCAGCGTGTCTGCTCCTGCTTCCTCTAACTCCCGACGGTCTCCGTATCCATAAAGAACACCGACAGACTGTATGTTGTTCTCTCTTGCGCCAAGAATATCATACTCTCTGTCTCCTACCATTCGCATCCTTGAAAGGCAGTCTTCAAGACCACAGGTTTCCAGTACATGGCGGATCACGTCTGCCTTTGCCGTCCGTTTTTCCTCCATAGTAGCGCCGCCCAGGAAATCAAAATACTTCATCAGATCGAAATGCTCTAAAATCTGTCTGGAAAACAGCTCCGGCTTGGATGTAGCTACCATCAAAGCAGCTCCACTTTGTTTCAGATTCCCCAGCATTTCCCGAATTCCCGGATACACCTGGTTTTCAAACAGGCCCTTTTCACGGAAATATTCCCGGTAACGTTCTACCGCTTCCAGTGACTTTCTTTCATCAAATCCATAATATTTTGAAAAAGATCCGGCTAGGGGCGGTCCAACAAAAGCCCTCAGCGCATCTCTGTCATCAGCTTCTATGCCATAGCTTTTCAATGCATAAATCACCGAATTGATAATTCCATCTGCTGAGTCAGTCAGTGTTCCATCCAGATCAAACAAAATATATTTTTTCTCCATTTTTCTCCACCCCGCATTTGAGTACGAAAAGGGCCGGAGGACGTTTCCCTTTTAAAAAGAAACATTCTCCGGTCCTTTCTATTTTTCAGAACACATTCTATCTTTCTGAATCAGATTGAATCTGTTCTAAGCTTTTCTATATTTTAGTTCAGCTCATCAACCACCTTCTGGATTGCTGCCAGCGCATCATCCGGAAGCTTGTCGTAGCCGTCCTTCAGCTCAGCAAATGCCTTAATCTCATTGACACGGTCATTCATACGAGCTCTCAGCTGATCTACATACTCCTTGTCGTTCATATCCGGCACAAAGCCTTCCCAATCCATGATCTCGATATCAGAGAACGGACCCCACTGATGGAAATCTGCCTTCTTCTCAACAATTGCTTCCAGAATACCCAGAGTATCAGCCGGTTTTACCTTCTTGCCCATGAAATCGCCGGTGTTGACAATGTAGCAGTCTACGTTCTTCACTTCAACCAGCTTTTTGAACTTCTCGTAGTCGTTGGACAGCGGGTAGGTACGGAACGGGTTTGCATAAGGAACTACAACCAGCTTGTTGGGATCTGCACCAGGAGCCAGACGCTCTGCGGAAGAACGCTTGGTAGCCAGGGTTGCGCCCATAACAGATGCCAGAGAAGCACCTTTCAGTTTTACTACCGGCGGAATGGTCGGGTCTTTCATAATCCAGAAAATAGCATTAACCGGAGACTCGATCTTGTCCACACGGTTCGGGGACCACAGTTTGGACTTGATAGCACGTCCGTTACCGTTACGGATATCCTCAGTTACCAGCTGAAGCTTGCCGTCCTCATCCAGAGTTGCGGAGCAGTTCTGTGCAGTCAGCAGATACTGGTTGTCCGGGCAGCCGGTGGGGTAGTCTGCAGTCTTATCGAAATAAGTCGGCTCCAGTGCGATAGATGCGCAGGTATCGGTATTGATGATAAATGCATCATCATGCAGAACCTTGATATCGTACTTGCCGCCATGCTTTGCATGAGTCAGAGTGGATTTTCCGGAGCCGGACAGTCCGTATACAGATGCAACGAACTTGCTGCCGTCAGCCAGGGTGTACTCTTTCTGTCCACCGTGGCAGGAAGCGTAGCCGTTGCGGTTTGCAATAGCCCATGCCATGGTCAGGGTACCCTTCTTGTGCTCACCAAAATATCTCATACCCAGAATGCAGGCGCAGTTGGTCTCGGTGTTAAAGTAGCACAGAGTCTTCTTCTGCGGGTCAGACAGGCAGTCCAGAGATACATTCGGACGATCGGAACCGTTCCACTGCGGATCGGAGAAAATGTAGATATCAGCTTCCTTGCCGTCGCCTACCGGCTTGGAATTCTTGTACATCTTTACATACTCATCAGACATATACTGGAAGTTCAGCATCCAGTTATACATAATATTCTCTTCGCCTTCCGGAATCAGCAGATGTGCCTTTACCATGAATTCCGGATCCAGGCCTACAAATACCTCTGCATGATACATGGTTTTCCAGCGGCTCTCATAAACAGCGTCCATAGCCACCAGATCCAGAGCAGCACAGTCTACTCCTGGCTCGCCGGAAATACGGCGTGCGGTAGCATAACGTCCAGTAATGGCGCCATCGTTAAATAACAGAACCTTTGCATCCTTGTCAAGACCGAACTCTTCACCTCTGTATACAGGCATATCGGTTACAATGGTTCCTGGAGAATTTTTTGCTAACTCATATGCTTCTTTTAAAGTATTTACTTTAATAACATTGTTGCCGTAGAAAGCAGCTTCGATAATGGATCTGGTTTTAGAAAAACCAGGCTTGCCTTTTCCGATTTCACTGATTGGATAGTACGCTTTTGTTGACATTCTACATCCTCCTTAATCTAAAAACTTCTTAAATCGAAATTTGTCTTCATTATCTCACTTTGTGAATTAAAAGTCAATATTTTCGGCAATAAAATATAAGAAAATTAATATAGGGGCAATAAGCTGTGCATTATGTATACAATATCTATTCTTTTGACAGAAAATATGATATACTCTCTTTGGAAGGCATCACAAATTTCGTTCTCTTTCACAGGCAGCTGCTTTCCCTGCCTGTCAGATTATTTTACAGAAAGCAGGAACCATTTATGAATCAGAATATCCAGAAAGAATATCACATTTCCCAAGACGGAAGCGGAGACTTTCGCAGTCTTTTTGAGGCGCTGTCAGCCCTGCAAAGCTCAGAATTTCCAGAAGAAGCCAATCAGGCAGAAAACCTGCCTGCAGCCCCGGATTTTCGAAGCTCAGGCGGAGATACAGAGTCGGTTGTACTTTTTCTTCATGCCGGAATTTACCGGGAGCGAATTGTCATTTTAAGACCGGGAATCACCATTATCGGAGACGATCCCCAAACTACTGTCATTACCGGCGGTCTCTATGCCCGAATGCCTATGGAAGATATTGGAAAACGCGGAACCTTCCGCACCTACTCCTGCCTCATTGCAGCTCACGACATCACCTTTAAAAATGTTACCTTTGAAAACAGCTCTGGAATAGGCCCTGACGTGGGACAGGCTCTGGCTCTGTACGCCGACGGAGATCGGCTTGTTTTTGAAAACTGCCGTTTTCTCGGCAATCAGGATACACTTTTTACAGCTCCTCTCCCGCCAAAAGAGATCGAGGCAAACGGCTTTGTAGGGCCGGGCCAAAAGCTTCCCAGAGTTTTCGGACGCCACTATTATAAAAACTGCTACCTGGAGGGAGACATTGATTTCATATTCGGCGGAGCAACCGCATATTTTGAAAACTGTGAACTGTTTTCAAAATATATTAACCGTCCGGTAAACAGCTATGTAACTGCCGCCTCTACTCCTCAGGGACAGCCCTACGGCTATGTTATGAAGGACTGCCGTTTTACAGGAAACTGCCCGCCTCACTCCGCCTATCTGGGACGCCCCTGGAGAGAATATGCCAAAACAGTTCTTTTAAATTGTTATATCGGAGAACATATCTGTGAGGAGGGATGGCATGACTGGAATAAAGAAGCTGCTCATGAAAACGCCCTGTATGCAGAATACGAAAGCACAGGCCCGTCCTCCGATATGAAAAAGCGCCCCGGCTGGGTGAAATCGCTCACGCCTGCCGAGGCTGCTTTCTATGTAAAATCTCTTGTTTTAAAGGGAAATGACGGGTGGAATCCAGCTTAAGCCACACACTTTTTGTACGGCACCTGAGTGCTGATTTTCGTCAAGCCCCTTCGTTTCCGGATGCCGGAGTAATTCCTTCAGGAGTGCTCCGGTTCTGCCGGCTTTATTTAAAAAATTCATGCTTTTCATGCTGAAACAGAAATGTGAGACTTCCATCAAACCAGCTTACATTTCTGGACCGGGAATGCTTCCGGTTCATAAAATACAAAGCCCCCTGAGAATAATCCTCTCCTTCCAGAGCCCGATTTACCGCCTCTACTGTTTTTTCTGAAACTCTGCATGTGCGCAGTCTTCCGTCAAACACTGGTGAAAACTGAGATTTCTGATAAACAACATCCGTAATGGTATTGGGAAATTCCTTGCTTTTTACCCGGTTTAACACCACATTTGCTACCAGAATCCTTCCTTTGGTATCACAGCCTCCTGCTTCTGCCTCTACAATCCGTGTCAGAACCTCATAATCCTGATCCGAATAATAAACCACAGCCGCCTGTCTTGCCGCTTCTTTTTCTGCCTGCCGTTTTTTCTCCTCTTCCACCTGACGGATTTCTTCTCTTGTTCGTTCTGTCACAGCAAGCCGTTCTTTTCTTGCTGCCTCTTTCTGCTGCAGTCCCTTCGCCAGCGTATCCCCCGCCAGCAGCTGACCGCTTCTCAGACTTTCTGCATTTGTCAGATGTAATTGTATCCTTGCTTCTGTAAGCACTGCGATTTCTTCCTCTTCCTTCACATCCTCCGTTTCCGGCTCCCCGCCGGAGGTTTCTGCGTATGCAGCCAGGGCATTGTGTCCTCCGCCGGAAAATCCTGCGGATGTAAATGTCATAACAGCCACAATCACTGTCCCTGATAAAATCACTGCTGAAGAACGGTATATCTGCTTGGTTACTGTAATGGCCGGAGCCATCAGAACCTTTACCAGCTGACAAACCGAATGAAGAAATGAGCATAATGAAGACATACAATACCCCTTTCTTTTCATCAAAATAAGCAATTCCCAAAATTCGCCATTTTTTTTGGCAAATTTAAAATCTGATTCCTAAAATTGCCCGTTTTGTAGTAACATCTGATATTATAGTGGGGGTATTACAAGAATGTCAAGAACCCGTTCATATTTTTGTGATAAATAACTTTTCGACTGAAAGCGACAATTGCAATTTTTGTATATAGTGCTTTGTTTTTGTCTTTATTTCTTCTTGTTTTCATTCAATACTCTCATTTTAATATTACATAAATATTAAATTTTTGTTACATTTTCTCTTTTTACAATGTCTCACATTTCACAGATATCGGACATTTCTTCTCCTTTTTTCCTCCTCTCCCCGTCCAGAACAGTTACTTTTGGAAAAAGGATCAAAATAAGAAAGAAGCCCGCACGAGCTTCTTTCTTATTTTCGATTTCTTTATACCCCTTCTCAATCCTGTACAAGACTGACAAAAGAGGCTCCCACATAATCCTTCAGCTTCTCCGGATTTATAATAATCTGGGCGCCTCGGACTCCGGCGCTGACTGCAATTTCATCAAACAGCACTGCCGTCTCTTCTATATAAGTAGGAAATTTCTTTTTCATCCCTATCGGAGAACAGCCGCCCCGGATATATCCGGTCACTGCAAGCAGATCCTTCATGGGAATCATCTCCACCTTCTTGTCTCCTGCTGCTCTTGCAGCCTTTTTTAAATCCAGCTCCTCTGCAACTGGAATACAGCAAACCAGATATCCTGTCTTTTCCCCCTTTAAAACCAGAGTTTTAAAGACTGTGTCCACATCCTGACCGAGAACTGCTGCCACATGAACTCCTGATAAATCATTCTCATCTACCGGATACTCCATGGAACGGTAGGGAATCCCTGCTGCATCCAAAAGGCGCATCACATTTGTTTTTTCTGTTTTTTCTGTTTTTCCTGTTTTCATGACGCTTCCTTATCTGACTGATTTTTCCACTGTCTGTGCAGAAACAATTTTTCCTGCCACAGCACAGGCTGCTGCCGTTGCGGGAGATGCCAGATAAATTTCCACCTTTGAGGTTCCCATACGCCCCAGGAAATTTCTGTTGTTTGTAGCTACAACCCGCTCTCCGTCACTTAAAATACCGCCGGTACGTCCACAGCACAGCCCACAGCCTGGATGGGTAATCACAGCTCCTGCTTCTGCAAGAACTTTCAGTATGCCCTGCTTTGCCGCTTCCTCATATACCTTCCGACTGGCCGGGGTCACAATCAGCTTTACAAAATCTGCTGTTTTCCTGCCCTTCAGAACCTGCGCTGCCGCTGCCAGATCCTCCAGACGTCCGTTGGTACAGGATCCGATAAAGACCTGATCAATGGCAATGCCCTCCAGTTCACTGACATCCCTGATTTTGTCCACCTGAGAAGGACATGCCATAACCGGAACAAAATCCTCTGCCCGGTAGGTCATTGTCTTAAAATAAGACGCATCCTCATCACTCTTTAACTGCTTCTGGAATTCATCCAGCCGGATATCACAGTATTCTGCCGTTTTTTCATCCGGTGAAAAGACCGCACACTTTGCTCCTGCTTCAATTGCCATATTAGCCATTGTCATCCTGCTAGAAACCGTCATGGCCTCCACTGCGCTGCCGGTAAATTCCAGACAACGGTAGGTCGCGCCGTCTGCCCCCAGATCTCCGATAATCCGAAGAATCACATCCTTTGACATGACACCCTCCGGCAGATTTCCTTCAATGCAGATCCGAATAGTCTCCGGCACCTTTACCCACAAAGTCCCCGTTCCCAGAATCGCCGCCATTTCCGTATAGCCAATTCCAGTAGAAAAAGCGCCCACGCAGCCGTAGGTTGTTGTATGGCTGTCGGTACCGAATACCACGTCTCCCGGCTTCACATAGCCAGCCTCTGTCATCAGCTGATGGCAGATTCCATCGCTTCTGTGGAGATTTTTAATTCCGTATTCTGCAGCAAAGGCATCGCCCACCCGGTAATGGCGGACATCATCCTGCTGACTGGCCGGAACCAAGTGATCATAAATCAGCACCACCTTATCCGGATCCCAGATTTTCGGAAATCCCATCTCTTTAAACTTTTCCACAATAAAGGGAATCATAATATCATCCAGCATCACCCGGTCTGCATGAACCGTTACAATGTCTCCCGGCTTCACAAAAGAAGCACCGATATTCCGGGCAATGATTTTTTCAATGATTGTCTGTCCCATAGAGCTTCTCTCCTTCTCAGTTCCGTCCGTTTCTTTTCTGCATAGCCTTCACAAGACCGCCTGCCTGAATAATTTCCACCAGATTGTCCGGCAGCGCTGCAATCGGGTAACGAGCTCCCTTATGCTCAATATCCTGATTTACCGTTACTGTAATCGTGTCTCCCTCTTCCACCGCATCCCGCAAATCCGGCTGTTCGATCAAAAGAAGCCCGTTATTAATAGAATTACGGAAAAAGATCCGGGCAAAGGATCTGGCAATAATACACCGGATTCCCAAGGCCTTAATCACCTCCGGCGCCTGCTCTCTTGAGGAGCCGCAGCCAAAATTTTTCCCTGCCACAATCATGTCTCCCGGCTGAATCTGTCCGGCCAGCTCCGGACGCAGAGGAGAAAAGCCGTACTGCTTCATATCCTCTATGGTTTTTAACGCAAGGTATTCGGTTGGAATAATAATATCTGTATCAATATCATCTCCCAGCACCCATACTCTTCCTGTAAACTGTTCCATATATTGTAGTCCTTCCTGTTTTGATTTCCGGTTTTCTTCTACAGCATATCTGCTGTGCAGATCTCACCCTTCACCGCAGACGCAGTCACTGTAGCCGCTGATCCCAGATATACCTTCGAGCTGGGATGTCCTGCCCGTCCTTTGAAATTCCTTGTTCCTGTGCTGATCAAAACCTCATTTTCTCCAATAACACCCTGACAGCTGCCCCAGCAGACACTGCAGTTGGGATTCATGACAATAGCTCCGCTTTCCATGAAAACAGAAATCAGGCCTTCCTCCAGTGCCTGCAGATATACCTCCTGGCTGGCCGGAACCACCAGAAAACGTACATGATCCGCTACTCTTCTTCCCTTTAAGAGAGAAGCGCCTACCCGGAGATCATCAATTCTTCCGTTATTGCAGGAGCCTAAAAATGCCTCATCAATCCGGATCCCGCATACCTCTTTTGCCGGTACCACATCATCCACAAAATCAGGTCGTGCAGCCACAGGCTCAATCTGAGACAAATCAAAGGTATATTCCCGTACATAAACTGCATCTTCATCACTGTGAAAAACAGCCTTCGGCTCCCGTCCTCTTTCTCGAAGATATTCCATAGCAATCTCATCTGCCTCAAAAATGGCAGTCTTTGCGCCTGCCTCTACCGCCAGATTGCAGAGCACCATTCTGTCATTGACGCTTAATGTCTTTGCCCCGTCTCCCGTAAACTCCATTACCTGATAATTCACCCCATTGGCTCCAATCTTACCGATAATGGTCAGCATCAAATCTCTGGGATACACGCCCTCTGGAAGCTTTCCGATCAGATTAAATTTCACTGTTTCCGGAACCAGAACCCAGGAGGTCCCTGTTACCATACCGTAAAGAAGATCTGTACATCCCACTCCCGTTCCAAAAGCGCCCAGAGCACCGTAGGTGCAGGTGTGGCTGTCCGCTCCGAAAATCAGCTCTCCAGGACAGACATAATTCTCCATCATAATCTGATGGCAAACGCCCTTTCCCTCCCAGAAATCAATTCCATGCTCTCTTGCAAAATCCCGCATTTTCTTCTGGGATGCTGCTGTTTTGGGACTGTCAGAGGGTACGTTGTGATCCACAATAAATACCATTTTGCCAGGATCCGCAATCCGGGGATTTTTTAATTTACTGTGGTACATGTCCACAGTCAGATGCGTCGTTCCATCATTGCTCATCATCCGATCCAGCGTTACTGTATGAATGTCCCCTGCCCGAACCTGATCTACTCCGGCTGCCCGGGCTATTATCTTCTCTGCAATTGTCATTCCCATGGCCTATGCCTCCTCCTTATTCAGTGATGCAATCAGTCCGCCCTGATTTAAAATCTGCTGCATATAAGGCGGCAGCTTGGTACAGGCATAGCTGACGCCATTTGCCTTTGCTGTGCCGTCAGTCATAGAAAGCTCCATTTCATCTCCTGTTTTTACCGCGTCCGGGAGTTCCTTGCACACAATTACAGGAAGTCCAATATTAATGGCATTCCGGTAAAAAATCCGGGCAAAGGACTTGGCCACAACGGCCTTTACCCCAAGAGCCTTTAACACACTGGGAGCCTGCTCTCTGGAAGAGCCGCAGCCAAAATTTTCTCCGCCCACTACGTAATCGCCGGGTTTCACCTTTTTGGGAAAATCCAGATCCAGAGATTCAAATGTATGCTCCTTCATCTCATCAATGCTGGGAAGCAAAAGGTACTGAGATGCAATAATCTGATCGGTATCCAGGTCGTTGTGAAACTTAAAAATTTTACCTGATGACATAGTTCCCTCCTGTTTTCTGCCCTGATCAAGAAACCGGCAGACAAATTTTTTCACGAATTGATTGTATTATATCATTTCCATTGTTATAATGACAATAGATAATACTCATATATATTATAACAGGAGGTTATACAGACATTTTATGGACCAGAATCTATCCCAGTACCGTATTTTTTATGCCGTAGCCATAGCCGGAAATATTTCCAGGGCTGCCAAGGAGCTTTACATCAGCCAGCCGGCTATCAGCAAATCTATCAGCAAACTGGAAGACAGCCTGCATACCTCTCTTTTCACCCGCAATTCCCGGGGCGTGCAGCTGACAGAAGAAGGGCAGGTGCTGTTTGAGCATACCAGAGCTGCCTTCGAGCAGCTTTCCATCGGCGAGCAGGAGCTCAAGCGCATTCGGGAATTTAACCTCGGCCATATCCATATTGGTGTCAGCAATACCCTGTGCCGATTTATTATGGTCAATTACCTCAAGGGCTTTATCGAACAATATCCCCATATCAAAATCACCATCGAAAACCAGTCCTCCGCCCATACTCTTTCCAAGCTGGAGCAGCAGAGAATTGATCTGGGGCTGGTGGCGGAACCAAAGCCTCAGAAAAACATTGTATTTATCCCGATTACTCAGATTGAAGATATTTTCGCCGCAACTCCTTCCTATCTGGAAAATCTACGCCTCAGGGAAGGCGGAGATTCCAACATATTCCAATCCGGAAATATTATGCTGCTGGATAAAAATAATGTTACCAGGAATTATATTGACGAATATATGTCCCTCCACCAGATTACAGTCAATAACTATCTGGAAGTAACAACTATGGATCTGCTGATTGAGTTTGCAAGAATTGGTCTTGGAATCGGATGCGTTATCAAAGAATTTGTTAAAGAAGATCTGGAGCAGGGAAAGCTCATTCAGCTTCCCCTGGAGCCTCCCATCCGCAAACGAACGGTTGGCTTTGTATACCACAGCGGCCGCACCACACGGGCTCTGGAAACCTTTCTGGATTACTGCAGGGAAACGCATCTGTAACTCTTTGTAACAGTTCAGTTGCAATTTTTATCTGCGGATTCACAAAATCGCTGTACAGCTTCACACTGCACAGCGATTTTCCATTTTTTATAAGCGTTTTTACAGTTTTAGTTGTTGATCAGCTTTCCGCTCTCGTCGTTCCAGCTGTACAGCTTTCTGATCTCCTCGCCCACCTTCTCAGACGGATGCTCGGAAGCCAGCTTTCTCATAGCCTTGAAGTGAACCTGACGTCCAGCCGGGCTCATATCCAGCAGGAATTCCTTTGCAAAGGTACCGTCCTGAATATCAGTCAGAATCTTCTTCATAGCCTTCTTGGTATCTTCCGTAATGATCTTCGGTCCGGTAATATAATCGCCGTACTCTGCAGTATTGGAAATGGAATACCGCATACCTGCAAATCCAGACTGATAAATCAGATCTACAATCAGCTTCATCTCATGGATACACTCAAAATAAGCATTTCTCGGATCATAACCTGCCTCAACCAGAGTCTCGAAGCCTGCCTGCATCAGAGCACATACGCCGCCGCACAGAACAGCCTGCTCACCAAACAGATCCGTCTCGGTCTCAGTACGGAAAGTAGTCTCCAGAAGACCAGCTCTTGCACCGCCGATAGCCAGACCATAAGCCAGAGCCTTCTCCAGAGCCTTTCCTGTGTAATCCTGCTCTACTGCTACCAGACAGGGAGTTCCCTTGCCTTCCTGGTACTCGCTGCGAACTGTATGACCCGGAGCCTTCGGAGCAATCATAGTAACATCCACATATGCCGGCGGCTTAATGCAGCCGAAATGGATATTGAAACCATGAGCGAACATCAGCATATTGCCCTCTTCCAGATTCGGTTCAATGTCGTTCTTATACATATCAGCCTGCAGCTCATCGTTAATCAGGATCATAATAATATCTGCCTTTTTTGCAGCCTCTGCCGCAGTGTAAACCTGGAAGCCCTGATTTTCTGCTTTTGCCCAGGATTTGCTTCCTTCATAAAGACCGATAATGACATTGCATCCGGATTCCTTTAAGTTCAGGGCATGAGCATGTCCCTGGCTGCCGTATCCGATAATCGCAATTGTCTTGCCATCCAGTAAGGATAAGTTACAGTCTTCCTGATAATAAATTTTTGCCATTGTCATTTTCCTCCTCTGAGTTCCTGTTTTGTAGATTTTTCGAAGCTGCCTACGGCAGATACCTGATATCGTCAGAGCCGCGGGAAAGGCCGGTCAGGCCGGTTCTTGCAAGCTCCAGAATCTCGTAATCCTCCAGCAGGTTAATAAGGGCATCCAATTTTGACTGGTCCCCGGTCAGCATGACGGTCAGGGAATCCTTGCCCACATCCACAATCGTGGCGCGGAAAATATCGGAAATAGCGCTGACAGCCTGCCTCTGGCTGGCATTTGCGCGAACCTTTACCATAATCAGTTCCCGATATACGGAATGTCCCGGCTTCAGCTCCTTGATATCCCGAACGTCCTCCAGTTTGCGAAGCTGCTTCTCAATCTGCTCCAGAATATTCTGATCTCCGTAGGAAACCACCGTCATTCTGGAATACCGCTCATCTGCAGTCACACCAACTGTAAGGCTGTCGATGTTATAGCCGCGCCGGCTAAACAGCCCCGCAACACGGCTCAATACGCCGGATGTGTTGTCTACCAGCAGTGATAATACAATTCTATCCATGGCTTTCACCCTTTCTATCAAGTACAATCAATCATAACAATGAGAATATTATTTGTCAACTATATATAGGTAATGTTTACTATTACTTCAGGTTATGGTTTCCAGATCATATCCCGGCTGATTTCCTCCAGCGAAGAGGCCCCGCACATAGCCATCGTATCCTTCAGCTCTGCACCCAAACGATCAATCAGCTCTCTGGCTCCTTCCTCTGCACCGCCGTACACTGCTGTCACAAAGGGGCGGCAGATCAGTACTCCGTCTGCTCCCAGAGCAAGCGCCTTGAAAATATCCACTCCACTGCGGATTCCTCCGTCTACAAGAACCGTCATGGAATCTCCTACTGCCTCTGCAATATCCTCCAGCACCTCTGCTGTAGCCGGACACTGATCCAGAACACGTCCGCCGTGGTTTGATACTACAATCGCAGAAGCCCCTGCCTCTTTTGCCTTCAAAGCTCCCTTCACGGTCATAACTCCTTTTACAATAAAAGGAACTCCTGCATCCTGGATAATTTCAGCCAGCTCTGCCACAGTCTTGCTTCCTGCCGGCGGTGTCATATTCTTCAAAAACGGCAGTCCTGCAGCGTCAATGTCCATCGCTGCCGCAAAGGCTCCTGACTGGCGAACCAGCTCCATCTTCTCCCTTATGGTTTCCCGGTTCCAGGGCTTGATAACAGGAACTCCCATCCCGTCTGCCGCTCCCACCGCCGCTGCCGCTGCCTCCATCACCTTCGGATCCGTTCCATCACCGGTAAACGCCGCGATGCCGGCTGATGCGCAGGCTCTCACCAGCACATCATTGTATGTGGCATCGTTATACTTTTCTCCATAATGAAGATTGACAGCGCCCACGGGCCCTGCAAAAAATGGATAGGCAAAGGTACGGCCAAACATCTGAAACCGGGTATCAGCCGGACGGTTTTCACAGATGGTATCCATCTGCACCCGGATTTCCTTCCATTTATCGTAATTCCGGATAGCCGTATCACCTGCACCCTTTGCCCCCGGTCCCGGTATCTGGTTTCTGCAGGCTCTTCCGTCACAGACTGCGCACCCCTTACAGTATTTTCCCAGGCAGGCTCTCGCCTGCTCCAGCACTTCTTTTTGTGTCATAAGCTCCTCCTTTGTCTTTTTTCTATCTATTTTATCCAAGCGCTACATCCAGCGTCATCATAATCATAAATCCCAAAGCAAATCCCAGGGTTCCTTTATCCGAATGATCTCCCTCTGAGGATTCTGGAATCAGCTCCTCTACCACCACATACAGCATAGCACCTGCTGCAAATGCCAGGGTGTAGGGAAGAATGGGAGACATAATTTTAGCCAGAGCAATCGTAATAACTGCGCCAATAGGCTCTACAATACCAGATAAGGCTCCCATAAGAAAGGCTCTTTTTCTCCCCATTCCGCCGCTTCGCAGGGGAAGAGAAATAATCGCGCCCTCAGGAAAATTCTGAATGGCAATTCCCACAGCCAAAGCAAAAGCTCCTGCTGCAGAAATAGAAGCATCTCCTGCCACCAATCCTGCAAATACCACACCAACTGCCATACCCTCAGGAATATTGTGGAGAGTGACTGCCAACACCAGCATGGTTGTTCTTGCCAGGCCGCTTTTCGGTCCCTCTGGATCCTGGCTTCCATAGTGAAGATGGGGAATCATTTTATCCATCAGAAGTAAAAATATCATTCCCACCGCCAGACCGGCTACAGCTGGAATAAAGGCAAAATGCCCCAGATGAGCAGACATATCTATAGCCGGAATCAAAAGCGACCAGACCGAGGCTGCCACCATCACTCCGGAAGCAAATCCAAGAAGAATCTTGTGTACCGACAGCTTTATGGAATTCTTTACAAAAAACACACACGCCGCTCCCAGGGCCGTACCCAGAAACGGAATCATCACACCTGAAACTATAATTTGAAACAGCTCCTTATTAATTGATTATCGCCCTCCTTCGTCTGGCAGGATTCACTCCTGCACTGTTATTCTATGCTGTTAATTTATAACAGTTCAGCCATATTGCGTTAATTTGCCATCTGGAATCCTCGCTCCTCTTTTAAAGGCCGCTCCTCTGTTTCCATATCTTCAATCTGAATATACGGCTGCTTGTGAAGAGCTGTCACCAAATCCCAGATCAGAGCCTCTTCTCCCTGGGCTTCCAGCTCCACCCGTCCATCCCATAGGTTCATTACCCAGCCTGTAAGCCCCAGACCTCTGGCCAGACGGGTTGCCTGATAGCGAAATCCCACACCCTGAACCCGGCCTGAAAAATAAAAATGCTTTCTTACCTTCAAGCAACCGTCTCCTTTCTTTCATGAGGATTGCCAACTACCCGCTTAAATACCAGACAAAACATCAGAACCGATACGACAGTTCCCAGAAAATCAGAGAGAGGTTCTGTATAAAAAACATTGGTAATTCCAGCAAAACGAGGAATCAGAAATACGCCCACAAGAAATACCGTTTTTCTCCACATGGAAAGCCCCATAGCCACACTGGAAATTCCCATACCCGTAAATCCGTCTACAATGGTATACTGGACTGCCAGGGGAATCACCCCAAGGGTATACACCCGGATTGCCCAGACGCTGAGACGGATGTATTCTTCATTCTGCGTAAACAGGCGGACAAAAATCTCCGGAACCAGCTGGGCAATAAGGAACATGATCGTTGTAAAGCACAGCGCCATTCCTCCAATCCATTTTTCTGCCCGCCAGATCCGATCCGGTCTTTTTGCCCCATAATTGTACCCGAGAATCGTCTGAGTTCCGCTGGTAATTCCTCCCAGAGGCATCGTTACAACCAGCATAAAGCTCTGCACAATCGTGGTACAGGTCAAAAGGGTATCTCCCTGCCCCGGGCCGCCCAGGCGCTGGATCACCGTATTCAGCGCAATAATCAGAACATTATCCATGGCAATGATAATAAAGGGCGTCATTCCAATCTGAATTACCCGCTTCATTACATTCCAGTCATAGCCCCGAAAGGTAATTTTAATCGGGATTCTGTCACTGAACAGAAAACGCAGGGCATAGGTGCAGGACGCCACCTGGGAAATCACAGTGGCAATGGCTGCCCCCTTTACCCCCATATCCAGGGCAAAAATAAATACCGGATCCAGGACAATATTGGTTACCGCTCCCAGAATCACCGACTTCATGCCGATTTTTGCAAATCCCTGACAGATAATAAACTGGTTCATGCCTGTCGTCATCAAAGCAAATACCGTACCCATCAGATAAATGGTAATATACTCCTTTGCATAGCCAAAGGTTCCCTCTCCTGCTCCAAATTTCCACAGAAGAGTTTCCCTCAGCGCCAGAGACGCCACGGTAAGCACTGCCGACAATACCGCCAGCATCAAAAAACAGTTAGCCAGAATCTGACTGGCTGCCCGTTCATTTTTCTCGCCAAGCCGGATACTCATAAGAGGAGCACCTCCAACGCCTACAAGAAAAGCAAAGGAAGAAACCAGGGTTACAATCGGACCGCAGACCCCGACTCCCGCCAGCGCCGCTTCCCCGATCTCCGGAATATTTCCAATATACATCCGGTCTACAATACTATAAAGAACACTGACAAACTGGGCAAGCATAGACGGAAATGCCAGTCGCCATACTAACCCCTTAATATCATCTGTGTCCAGATTATTTTCCAGCTCCATAGAAAAATTCCGGCTCCTTTCTTCCAGAGCATGCCTTTTTCAATTTCTGACGAATTGCCAGCTTCATCAGCGCCGATACCTTCCGGCTTCCAGACGGACACACATGGATACAGCGCATACAGGCAATACAGCCTGAGGTATCCACTACCCTGGGATCAGTCCTTGAAATCACCTGAACGGGACATTTTTTTACGCAAAGCCCGCAGTCTGTACAGGAGGATTCCACCTTAATCGGAATGGGCAAAGTTCCATAGGCCTTGTAGGGACGTTTTCCCGGAAGCTTCAAATCCTCTGTCTCATAGCTGGATTTTATGTCTGCCAGCTGCTTTGCCGCTCTGGCTCCAAACTGCCGGATCAGCTTCTGATCCTTCTCATCCGGTCTTCCCTCTGCATATACGCCTACAATATTGTGCTCTGCTACTGCTGCCGCTGCTGCAAACGGGCGGAAGCCCTGCTCCTTTAAAATATCAGAAAGCTCCAGAAGAGCATCCTCATAAGCTCTGTTTCCATATGTCACAACCAGCACTGCCGCTGTTCCGTGTCCATGGAGATTCCGAAAACGCTTCTGGGCCACATCCGGAACCCTTCCTCCATATACCGGAACACCTACAATAACGGCTTCGTCCTCCCGGAACCAGTAATCCGGCCTGTTTTTTACCGAATCTGTCAAATCCAGAGACTGACGACTCACTGGAAACTGCTCTGCAATCTCCTCCACCACGCCTTTCGTCCGCTCCGTAGGACTAAAATAAATACTGGTCATCTGTCTGTAATTCATATCCCTCATCCTCCTGGTAAATCTCACTTAAAAATGCCCGGCCTCATGTTCCTCATTCAGCCAGTCTACTGCCGCCCAGAGTCCATTTACATCAAAGGAAAAATCCCTGCTGTGCTTTTTTTCCTCCGGCGTCACTTCAAAATTAAAAGGCTCCGGCCAGATAACAGCGCGGATAACCGTTTCCATCTCTGTCTCCTCTCCGCAGGCTTCTTCTCCGTTTTCTGGAGGCATCTGGTTTTTGGGGCGTTCTGCCTTCATCAACTGATAACGCATCCCCAGATAACTGCCTGTAAACCGGCTTTTTTTCAGAAACGGTATAGAAATATCACCGTGCAGATCAATCATACCCACCATCTTCTTTCCATCAGATTCTTCCTTTACTATAAGATTTTTAACTGACTTTGTCTATCTTATTTTTCCCTTTTTCCCCTTTTTGACTGTTTTTTCATAATATGTGTGTATTTTTCCTGTACTTTCTATAGTCTGAAAAAATCAGATATGATAGACTGTATTTATAAAAACTAGAGAGGAGTATTCATATGGCATTGCATGTTATGGACGAAGCAGGACGGATTCTTTTTGAAAATAACCCGCTGACTACTGTCTGCAGCCTTGTCTGCAACCATGAGAACCAATTTGAATACAATAAAGCCCCTGTGGAGATTACCGATGAGGGAGTGATTATTTCTATCAGCCAGGGACCCCAAAACCGGATCGTATCCACTACCACAGGTCTTGAAGCCAACAACCGTGGTCTTCTGGTTGCAGACGAAACAGGACACACTACCCGTCCTGGTATTTTTGCCTCCGGCGATGTGGTAAACGGCGCAAGAACCGTAGTCGAAGCCGTTGCCCACAGTAAGGTTGTGGCAGAATCCATGCATCAGTATATGCAGAGCCTGGTATCTGGTATCTGATTTCCTATGACATAAAGCAGGAGCGCTGTTCCGCAGATAGTAACTCATCTGTCTTACAGCGCTCCTGTTTTTTGAAAGGCAAGGCCTTCTATTTCTTATTTATTACTGTTCAGGCTTCCATCAGCTGCCATACTGTACCATACCCCATTTACTGAAATTTTTCCAGTAAGCATATGGCCGTTTGCCGGATCCAGATAATACCATTTTCCGCCAATCATCTGCCAGCCGGTTGTCATAGCTGCAGTTGCATTATCAAAATAATACCACTTGCCATTTATCAGCTGCCAACCAAGCTTCGCATCGCCGTTTACAGCATCCAGATAATACCAGATCTGATTCACATAAGCCCATCCCTGAACCATTTTTCCATTCTGATCAAAGAGATACCATTTTCCGTTTAACAGCGCCCACTCCTGCTTTGCCTGTGAACCGTCTGCTTTTATCAGTCTCCAGCTGCCGTCCGCTGCCTTCTGCCAGCTGCCTGCCCGCAGAACAGACGGAACACTTCCGTTTAACTGAGTAATTCCTGACGCAGCTGCAGTCTGGCTGCCTGTGCCGCTATGTGAAGAGCCACCATCCGAATCATGGGACTGTCCCGGTTTATTCGGCTCAACCGGCTTCTCCGGCTCGTCCGGGTTCTCCGGTTTGTCTGGGTTCTCTGGCTCGACCGGCTTCTCCGGCTTCTTCAAGCCTTCCATAGCTGCTTTTAAGACCTCTGCAGCTTTGTCAGCTGCTTCATTGGATGCAGCCTCATCTGCCATAACAGCCTTTGCCTCTTTCAGAGCTTTTTCAAACACGATCCAGCTCTCTGCCGTATAATCCTCTTCTCTCAGTCTTTCTGCCTCTTCAATCTGAACAGCCAGACGATCTTTTCCAGTCTGTGCCTTCAAAGCCTCCCTTGCCTCTGTCAAAGCTGTCTTCGCCTCTTCAAAAGCTTCTTCTGCAGAAGCTGTGCCCAAAATCTCCTTCGCTGCATCAAGTGCCGCTTCAAATACTGCCCAGCTCTCCGCCGTATAATCGGCGCGGTTTAATTTTTCCAGCTCTGTTACCATGTAGGAAAGCTCCAGCTCTGCGGCGCTGCGGGTTCTGTTGTAAATTTCGATATTATCGAACGCGCCTGCAAAATATTTATCATTGCTGTAGAAGGACTTACCCAGATATACAACAGGATTCCTTCCCAAATCAGTGACAAGAATATCCTTATCAATGGTGCTTACCGGTACGCCGTCCATGTAAGTAATCAGCTGCTCCGGACTGAAAGCCAAATCCACATGTACCCATTTATTCAAGGTGTCCACCTGGGCAGTGGCTTTTTGTTCGCTTCCATAGCTTCCCTTGGTAATGGCTGTATATGTGTCATGCTCTCTGGTTCTCAGGAACATATAGCGATTGCTGTCCTGACCAATAGCGACCGTAAAGAAATTTCCATCTGCTGTTTCTGACTTCAAATCAAAACTCATAGTCATATTCTCACGGCCAGTTAAATTAACTGCATTGGGATCCAGCTGAATATAGGTGGTTCCGGCTGCATTCATGTGAAGCACCTCGCCCTGCTCCGGATCCTGCTGGTTTACAACAGTTCCCTTGGTAATCAGACCATTCCACTGATTGCTCTCATCGGAGACGAAAATCGGTTCCCACTCAGCCTGCTCATTTTCACCTACCGCTGCCACTGCCAGCCAGCTGATAACCGGAGACTGACTCTTCGTTTTAGCCACTGTATAGGTAACGGTTGCATCCTCTGGAAGAATAAAGGATACAGTTCCTGTTGCTCTTCCCCGCTCTCCGAAGCTGACTGCATCTCCCTGGACAGTCTTTTCTGTTCCGTCTGCCAGCGTGTAGGAAATGGTCTGGCTCATATCTCGTCCATATCCCCACCACTCAGTAAATCCGGCTGTCAGAGTGTAAATACCTGCATCCAGCGGAAGCTGATAGCGAATTGCTTCTTTATCATTATAAAGTCCCGTATCGGTCTTATCCATAGAATCCGTACCGTTCTTTACTGCGCAGGTATCGTTCCGCCCCCAGCTGCCTTCTTCATAAACCTTGTCGTTGGTTTCATTTTTCAGCTCCGGGAAGATTTCCTTGTATGCAGAATAAATGGTTTGATCTTCTGTTCCTGCATCAATGAAATATACCACATTCTCCGGCACAGCCTCCACAGGCACTGTTACCGTCAGATTTTTACCGCCCGTTACTGTTCCTACTGCTGCAATACTCTTATAATCGGTATCTGCCGCGCCGCTCAGCTTCCAGGTAATCTCAGCTGCCGGATTTTCTGTACCGTCCAGATTCTTTACCGGAACCGTAGCCGGAAGCTTACTTCCTGCCCCGTCAGACAAATCCGTTCCTGTCGGTATCGCCAGAATCTTTGGAATTCCAGCCGTAGAAGTAATCTCTACCGGAGCATCCTTTCTCAGAAGAGTATTCATCAGATCCTCATAATAATCAGTAATCTCCTGAACCGTCTCCTGATCTGCGCCATAGGAAACAGGATCTGCCAGAAGCTTCTGAACAATTTCTGTAGTCCAGCGGCTTCCTGAATTCAGCGCTTCCTGATATGCATTCCAGGAATCTGTGTCATAATCCTCCTGCTTCAGTCCCTGATTTTTCTCCAGCACTGCCTGAAGTCCTGTCATGTCAACTGCTTCGCTTACCTGCTCACGGGCTGTCATGTAAGCCACAGAGTCCACATTCAGTGTTCCCTCTTCCAACTCTACAGTAACCATATGCTCGCCATTTTCTAATCCCCGAACCATGAGATAAGGCTGATGAGAGCTGGTTTTTACTGTAGCTGCATTCTCAGAAACAGCATTGCCGTCCACATAAACATTCACTTTAGCAGAACCATTATTTTCTCCAATCAGGGCAAAGCCTGTTCCTTCAAAGCTATAGCTTACGCTTGAGCCTTTCTGGCTGGAGGTGGAAAGACTTCTCTGGGAATACTGAGACCCTTTCTGGTTTACATGCTCCCAGCTTCCTTCATATGACAAAGCCTCTCCTCCTGCCTGTTCGCCATCCCACTGCTTCATATGCAGGTTGTCATGCACCATATCAAAATAAGGAATATATCCAGGTACGGTTTCCACCTTCAGGTTATCAAAACGTCCCTGTCCCCAGGACGCCCCGGGAAGTCCTACTCCCAGCATAATACGTCCCTCCAGCTGCGGCTGCTGATCCTTATAATTATGTACCTCCTGCCCGTCTACAAAAACAGTAATCGTATCTCCTGCAGCCTGAATTGCCACGTTGCAGGCGCTTACATCCTTTATCTGTACCTGTCCTCTTGCAATCTCGCTGCTGTATCTGCGCAGAATCCACTCACCAGTCTGATTAACCGCCACATTATAGGCAGACATGGAAACCTTGTTGTCTCCGCCGCCGGCAGAGCCTCTCTGACGCACACCCAGAAGCAGATACTCGCTGGTAGAGGTCAGATCAAAGTCCACACTGGCTTTGTAGTTTGTCCACCGGTAATCGCCGATCGTCGTTGCCGGCTCGCCGCCATTCCAGGAGCCGCCGCCGGTCTGTCCCGCCATCTGCAAAACACCGTTTCCTTCTTCATCCAGAACTGCCTCAAAGGTTCCGTTGGTATCCTGAGTGTAAAGCGGGTAGAATCCGTCTTCACCGCCGCGGCTTTCAATAAAGCTTTTATCGGATTCTACAATTTCACCATCCTCATAGGTCGTTACATTTCCCATGTCCTCGTAATCAAAATCATCCGCATACAGATAGGTATCCTCCAGATTCTGTGTCTTACCGGTTTCATCCGTATCCAGAACATATCTTCCCTTTTCAGAAGCAGCCGGGAGCTCCAGCTCCTCCTCCATATCTGCCATATCCAGAGTTGTCACTGTCACAATCGACCATGGCTTAACGGTTACATAGTAGCTTCCGCCCTCATTGGCTGTCAGAGTTTCCACCGGCTTTACATAATTTTCATTGTAAAGCTTTCCGTCCTCAGCCGCACGAGTCTCCCATACTGTCAGCTTGGCGTCTGCAGGCAGATTTTCAAGATTCTTCGGACTGATGGTAAATTCCTTTGTTTTGGCGCTGTCATTACAGATAATAACAGAAAAATCCTTTCCGTCCGGCGATGCCAGAGTCATATAATTATCTCCGCCGTTTCGTCCGTTAACAGGGTTTGTTCCGCTGGCCTCACTCTTGCTGGCGCCGGGAATCGCTCTCCATACTACGTTTTCATCCGGGGTATCATACTCCCAGCCAGTCACGGCAAACTTACTGAAATGCTGCATAATACTTAAAGCGCCGTCATAGTTTACATAGCCGGACCAGGGGTCTCTGGCTGCCATAACGTCCTTATAGTTATACTGCATTCCCTCGTAGAAGGCTCCAAAGGTTGGCTGGTAAACAAAATGGGTTCTCCGGGAATTTGCAAAGCCCTTGATCATGGTATTTGCCATTTCCAGAGGACTTCCGTTTCCACCAATGCCACTTCCTCCTCCCTCCATGTTATTGTTGGGACGATCTGCTGTAGAACCAAAGGTAGCCTGTGCCTCGCTGTTCCAGATCTCTTTGTCAAATTCCTCTGCCAGACGCTTAAAGCTGCCTGCGCTGTCATCATCTGTATTATAGTGGTATCCTACAATATCCACTGCATCACGCAGTTCTTCATCGGAAGTGAGCTGAGGACCGCAGGAGGCAATTCCTACCTCATCAGACATGATAATCTGAATCTCATGGAACAGCTCTTCCTCTCCATCACGGAAGCCGCTGACAGAAGCATCATCGCTTATCATTCCCTCTGTGTCATTCTCCACCCACTGATTAAACTGCTTGATCCATTTCGGATCATCCTTCTGTTCGTTAATTCCAGGGCTGATAATGTCAATCATGTATCCGTACTCACGGTAAGCTGCAATCGTGGTATTCTTCAGCCATTTATAAATATTGTTCCAGTCGCTTCCCACCCATCCCGGAGCGCACCAGTACAGCAGGCTGACCTTCACATTCGGGTTGATCTTCTTTGCATCTGCTGCCAGCTGAAAACCAGTTACACGGTTTACATTCGGATATTCGTCCTCATAACGCATAGTACAAGACTGAGAGCCGGTAGAAGTATTTTTGTCATTTCCCATCTCAATTTTAATGTGCTGCATAATGGGATGCTCTCCACCAAAAAGCACCTCCAGCATTTCCCAGTACTTTTCTGGATGCTGAGCCTTGTAGTCCAAAAGAAGCGCATTGGTGCTGTTGCAGTCTAAAACGCCAAAACCTTTAAAGGTCAGGCCATTCATATTTTCTGCTGCCTTTGCTATTTCTTCTCCATCAATCACAATGCGGGAGCCCTGAACCTTTAAGGCATTTTTTTCCTCTGCCCGCCTCTCGGTTTCCTCTTGTGCATCTGACGTATCAGCCAAGGTCTTGAACACGGTAATATTGTCATACTTTCCGGTTCTCATATAACCGGTTCCATAAGTAATCCCGTATCCTGCTTCCATAGATGCTGTGCTGCTAAGCTGAAAGCCTAATGCAAGCTCTTCCTCCAAAGCAGTCTCTCCGTCCACAACCAGCTGTACATATCCTTCACTGTCCTCTTCGTGGTAAAGCACTGCCACAGAATGCCATACATCTTCATCCAGCTCCATATTCAAAGGGTAATCTGTTTCCCCGCCGTTTGCCTTTACCCTTAAAACTGCCGTTCCATCATTCTTTTTCGGAATCAGCCGGATATGCGTTTCCTTGTTTCCAAGCAGAAATGCAGAGGTATTATCGTTAGCGGAAACATCCTTTGTGTTATTCTGAAATAGAAAATCCGTATACCAGGTAAATGTGCTTCTCTTCAGATACTGTGCCGGATTGGCAAGAACCACACCGCCATTAGAGGCGCTGTCGCCTCCGCTGATCCAGCCTTCCGTAACATTTGCCATTTTTCCGTCTTCATAATCAGCTCCCAGGGAAGCGCCGGTTCTGGCCCGAACTTTCCCAATATCCTCCAGCGCCAGACCTTCCCACTCCTCTTCCTCAGATTCCTCTACAGCAATCCAGCTGACTACAGAGCCCTGATTGGCAGTATTATTCAGTTCATAAGTAACATCCTGATCACTTTCCAGCGTAAATACGAATTCATTGACGCCGTTTCCGTTTAAGGTTCCGGCATCCAGAACCGTATCCCCATATTTAATGCTGATGCTCATGGGGCGATCCATATTCCACCAGTCCTTATGACTAGATGTAATTTTATACGTTCCAGCCTCAAGAGGAAGAACGTAGGATACCGGGCTGTTAGCAGGATTAAATCCGTAAAATCCTGTATCGTTTTTATCGGATATCTCTGTGTCTGGCTTATCTCCGTCTTTCCCGGTATATCCCCAGTCCTTTCCATCCTCATACGCCTGGTCAGCTGCATCATTTTTCAAATCCGGAATCAAATCACGCACAGCCTCAAATGCTGGTGTGGATTCCCCGGCGCCACTGTCAATAAAATACACCAGATCATCCGGAACAACCTCTACCTTATATTCTTCTCCTTCTGCAGAGCTGATGGTCACAGTATCATAGGGATCCTTAAAATCCTTCCCTGTTACACCGTCCTCCCATTCTACGCCGTCCACCTCCGGTACCTGTCCGGGATACACAGCCAGATGCCTGTTCTCTTCTGCATTAGACCCTGTTGCCAGAGGCACTTCCTCCAGATTCAACTCCTCCTCCAGCTCTGCATCGGAGGGAGTCGCTTTTTCCAAATCATTCTCCAGCGGCTCATCATCTGTCCAGATATCCTCCTCCAGCTCCGTATCAGACGGAGTCGATACCTTCCCGGCTTTTTCATGACTGCTCTGTCCAGTCAGGTTTTTTCCGGCGGCTCCCGCATCCACAGCATACGCTGGCATTGCCGGCAATACGCTGGTAATCGTAACGCTGACGCCTAAGACAACACTAGTGATACGTTTTTTCTTCCACATACTTCCTCCTTCTCACACTTTAGTACAGCTGTTTTTCTTCAGCTTTTCATTTCTGTACTATTTGCTTCATTTTATCATGAGATTCTGCGTCTTATTTGCACATATTTACGAGGATTTTTTCACTAGTTTGTCTTTTGTGAAAAATTTACACTGAAAAACCTATATTTTTTACTTATTTCATATATTTTTTTACACATTACAACAACTCTTCATATCGCATTTCATTTTCAATAGAAATTTTTTAATTTTCCTGTCTTTTTGTTTGTTTCTTCTTTTCAGAAACTTTTCTTCGATACTCAGATGGTGAACACTTCTGATACTTTTTAAATGTCCTGGAAAAATACCCTGGGCTGGAATAGCCCGTCATATCAGCTGCCATGGAAATTGGAATTGCAGTATTTTCCAGCAGGCTGCATGCTTCCTGAATCCGAACCTGATTCAAATATTCCGTAAACGTAACTCCGGCCTGCTTAAAAAAAGCTGATGAAAGATAATAATAATTATAGTTAAACAGCTCTGCTATACCAGTCAACGTCAGATCTTCGTAGTAATTCGTGTGGATATAATGAAGAATTTCCTCGATTCCTCCTTCCTCCTTTTTATGCAAAAGGCTGTCTGTCCAGCTTCTCCAAAGTTCCTGAAGCTCTGTAAATTTTGAAGCCTCTAAAATTTTCTTTTTTATGGTACCTGCCTCCCCAGCAGTTAATTCCGGTTTCTGAAACTGTAATAGCCGTAACGCCGCTTCCAATATATTTAACTTCAATAATTCACAATCCCATTGGCACTCGCCGGCCTGTTCCAAATACAGCTTCATCATCGCTGCAGCCTGTCTGAGAGAACCCTTTTCCAAAATTTTTGAAAATTGATCAACCGGAAAAGGAACGGGCTGCATAGAAAAAAATGATTTTCTCTGCTCTTCTTTCAGATCGATAACAGCAAAAGGCTCTGATTGATAGAATACTCGCCGTTCTGCTTCTTTCTCAAATAAATATGGAAAAACCTCCGCTTCCTCTTCTTCTGAAAAGGGAAGGGAATAAAATAAAAGCCGGGACATTTCTCTCCCAACAGCATGATTTAACCATTTTTGAAATTCTTGTGCCAACATCCACCGATATTTTCCTTCTGCCAGATAGAAGGAGATTTCTTTTTTCGATCCCAAATATTTCAGACTTCCGCCCCTGCTGCTCCAAAGCTGCTCCTCCTGTGGAAGCTTCTTTAAAGTCTTATGAGCCGTATCCTCCCCCCATGTTTCCACTGCAAGCAAAACCTGACAAAGCTTTTCCTCCTGCTCTCCCCTGCTTCGCTTCTGGAGACATATCTTTAAAGCTTCCGTCAGCTTCTCCCGAGTAAAATCTTCCCTTAATATCTGAACTGCCGGATTTCCTGACAGATTCCAGCAGCAGGGAGCTGACTGCAGGCAGATAAAAATAAGACCTGAATTCTCCTCTGTCAGTTTCTGGCAAAAATATGTATTTTGAACCGCACACACCTCCTGGTCTGACAGCACCAGCTCCGGCTTCAACCGCCTGATATCCTCTATGCACGTCTTCAGATCTGTTCCTGCGCCAACCACCTCACCTCTGACAGCAGTCAAGGAGGACAGCATCGCCTCTATGGCACAGACAGTAATCCTGCTTTGAACTGCCAGATAAATACTTACTTTTTTCATGATACATTGATACTTCCTTTTTCTTTTTCCTGAATAAAGGCCGCTTTCACTGCCTCTAAAAGTTCTCAGTGAAAGCGGCCTTGCAATTACGCTTATACCAGCCCGGCAGCTGCAGGCAATGCCAGGCTTACTGCAGGTACATAAGTCACCAGCAGCAGACCTATCAAAATTGCAACGTAGTACATCAGCATATACGGCATTACTCTCGCCAACGTGGTATTTCCTATCTTAATTGATACAAACAGGGTATTGCCCACAGGAGGAGTAATGTTTCCAATACACAGGTTGTAAACCAGAATCAGACCAAACTGAATGGGATCCATGCCAAAGGTCTTTACGATAGGAAGGAACAAGGGCGTAAAAATCAGAATCGCCGGAGTTACATCCATAAAAGTACCTGCAATCAGCAGAATCACATTCATAATCAGGAGAATGATGATCGGGTTGTTGGTCAGGCCAAGCAGCGCTGCGGAAATCGCCTGAGGAATCTGGGTAAATGCCATAACCCATCCCATAATATTGGATACACCAATCAGGAACACGATCATACCGCTCATTTTTGCACTGTCAACTACAATTTTCCAGAAGGATTTCCAGGTAATATTCCGGTAAAAAATACCAAGAATCAGAGCATATACCACTGCAATAGCGGAGCCCTCTGTAGCTGTAAACACACCGGCAATGATTCCGCCGATTACCACTACAATCAGAGACAGAGCCGGTATCGCCCGCATGGTTGCTGTAAACAGATTCTTCCAGTCAAATTTTCCTGGTGTTCCCTGATAGCCCTTTTTCTTTGCTATAATGACTGCAACCACAATACAGCATACCGTCCAGAGAAGTCCCGGTATGTAACCGGCCAGGAACAGGGCTGCTACCGAGGTTCCTCCGGAAACCAGAGAATAGGTAATCAGCGCATTAGAGGGAGGAATCAAAAGTCCCGACGGCGCTGACGCTCCGTTGGTTGCGGCACATACCGCCTTGTCATACCCCTGCTCATCCTCACCTTCGCGAACCATGCTTCCTACTGCTGCCGCTGCTGCAGAGGCAGAACCGGAAATGGCTCCGAACAGAGCATTGGCACCTACGTTGGTTACTAACAGGGCGCCGGGAAGCTTTCCCAGAAGCGCAAGGACAAAATCAACCAGACGCTTGGCAATACCGCCCTGATTCATAAGATTTCCTGCCAGAATGAAAAACGGAATTGCCGTAAGGCTGAACTTGCTCATTCCCACAAAGGTTCTCTGTGCACCTGTCAGGACAGACACATCCATCGGAACAATCTGGAGAATCGCTGCCAGGGATGAAATACCGATTGCATACGAAATCGGAACTCCGATGACCAACAGCGCAATCAAAACAGTCAGAATAATTACCAAAGATTGTATTGCCACAGACTACGCCTCCTTTCCCTTCTTCTCGCCGCTTTCCTCCTGATGATGGAGATCAATGGTGCCGTTTACAATTTCCACAATATTGATCACCGTGTAAATAATATTCAGTACGCCGCTCAGGGGAAGTACAATATAAAACACGCCGACAGGAACACCCAGAGAAGAAGTCATCTGTCCCATAGCAAGGCTGGTAATCTGAACACCGCCGAAAACCAGAATGACCATGGCAAACAGACAGCCGATTACCTCTGCAAAGATAGCAAAAAACTTTCGTCCGCCCTCTCCCATCCGATCCACTAAAATAGGAATATTCATGTGCCCCCGTTCTCCCACTACGATAGATGCGCCCAGAAGAGCCATCCATCCAAACAGGTAAGAAACCATCTCCTCAGACCAGGAGGATGGATTTTTCAGAATATAGCGGGTAAATACCTGCCAGCAGGTCAGGGCTACCATTGCCAGGAAGCTGACTCCTGCCAGCACATTTAAAATACGATCTAATATTTTTCTCAGTTGACTCATGGCTCCCTCCTATTCTGCCTCAGACGGATATTTTTCATTATAAACCTGAATTGCGTCATAGATTGGCTGCAGAGACGGGTTTTTCTGAAGCACAGACTGGTGAAGCGGAGAGCAGGCTTCCACAAAAGGTGCCTGATCCGGATAAATAAACTCCACATGCTGCTCATTTGCCGCCTTGTTCTTTGCCGCGTCTACCGCCTTTACCCATTCTTCCCGCTCCACCTGATTTACCAGAAGATAGCCTTCCTCAAATACTGCCCGCTCTTCTTCTGTCAGGCCTTCAATAAAGGCGTTATTGCCAATCAGAATATCCGGCACCATCTGATGCATATCATACGAATAATACTTACATACATCTCCGTGTCCGTTGTCAGTCAGCGCCATTTCATTATTCTCTGCGCCGTCAATGATATTGGACTGAAGGGCCGTGTATACGTCTCCAAATCCCATAGGCGTAGCAGAGCCTCCTAAAAGACGCATCATCTCAATATTGGTTGGAGACTGCTGTACTCTGATTTTCAACCCTTTTAAATCAGCCGGACTGTGGATAGGCTTGTTCACAGTATAAAAGTTTCTGGTTCCGGCATCCAGCCAAGTCACTGCCGTAAATCCAGCCTTCTGGGTGGATTTAAAAATCGGATCCGTAACCTGAGGATCATCCATAACATGGTGATAGGCCTCCGCACTGGCAAACAGATAGGGAAGATTAAAAATTTCATAGTTTTTACTGAAGGTTTCCAAAATGGCATTGCTGGCAACGCAGAAGTCAATGGCGCCGGTCTGAGTCAGCTGCACCATATCGGTCTGAGAGCCTAAAAGCTCACTGGGATACACCTCTACTACATATTTGTCTCCCAGCTTTTCATTCACAAAGGTCTGAAAAGCAGTCAGGGCAATATGAGTCGGGTGATTGGTGGACTGGTTGTGTCCGATTCTGACAATCCGTTTCTGCTCATCTCCGGCACAGCCTGTCAGCAGGCTTCCCGCAAGCGCCGCTGCGCAGAAAACAGCCGTCACTTTTTTAAACCCTTTCATAAATAGAAATCCCTCCTTTTCCTGAAAGTAACTGCATCCCATCTGTTAAAATGAGATAGCTTAATCATATCCGCTGACTCGGTTATTGTCAATTATTTTGTTGTGATCCCATAATATTTTTGATTAATTGTGTTACAAAATTGTTAATTTTAGATAGAAATTTACTTTTTCACCTTTTTTCCGTCCTATGCAAATATTCCATAACCGCCTGCATTTCCGGTGAAACCCATTTTTCCCGGTGATAAAGCATCTGCTTCCAAATACACACAGAAATCTCCGGTACCGAAAAACGAATCATCCGTCCAGCCCTGACAGACGCCTCTGTTACAAAATCCGGCAGAAAGGAAATTCCCATTCCAGCCTCTACCATACTGCAAATCAGGCTGGTATCCCCGATTTCCAGGTAAGGCAGCAGCTCCAGAGAATGGCTTGCCAGATATTCATCCAAAAGCTTCCGGTAGCTGACATTCTTTTCTGTCAGAATCGCCGGACAGGAAATCAGCTTTTCTGCTGAAACTTGTTTTCTGGCAGCCAGAGGACTCTCTGATGATGCTACAAAGTGAACCGACACCTCTTCTTCCGATGCAGTTATATAGTTTCTGTCATAAATATGAGTGTCCAGAGTATACACCAGATCCACTTCGTTCTGATTCAGCATCCGAAACATTTCCTCCGTTGTTCCTGTCGTCACTGTCAGAGAAATGTCCGGATACCGCCGGCGAAAGCTTGTAAAATCGCGACAGAACAGCTGCGTGCATAGGGAAGCCGCCATGGCAGCCCTTATTGTTCCCTTCAGACATCTGCTCTCCCCCGCAGCCCGTTTCATATCTTCCGCTGCCTGCAGCATCTCATGAGCCAGCCGCTGAACGCTGCGGCCCTTTGCCGTCAGCTTGACTGTATGGTGAATCCGCTCAAACAAAGGCACCCCCAATTCCTCCTCCAACTGCCTGATTTGAAAGGATACGGTGGACTGCGTGTACCCCAGCCGTTTTGCGGCTTTCGTAAAGCTTCCCAATTCTGCCACCTGAATAAAGCTTTCCAGATTTTTCAGTTCCATATTCATTCCCACCTTTTTTATTAATCGAAATTTTCAATAGTAACCAGTCATATAATCAATTTTACAAATATCCCTGTTTATTATATACTATTTACTGTGCTTCTTCAATGCGGTAAATCGATTAAGCGTTCCATTGCCGCAGTGCATGAAAGAAGCTCTTTTTGTACCGGAACAGATGCTTCCGTTACAAAAGAAACCGGACAGACCGGCATATTACACAGGAGGTTTACACTACTATGATTATCAAACTAATTGAGGCAGTCTATGGTTTTCTCTGGGGCGATCTGATTACCATTCCTCTGCCCGGAGGCGGGGGCCTTGGGCTCTCCCTTTTGGTGCTGCTTCTGATACCCACAGGAATTTACTTTACCCTGCGTACACGTTTTCTTCCTATCCGCATGTTCCCGGATATGATTCACGCTATGACCGAGAAAAAAGAACGGGATGGCAGTGCAATTTCTACCTTCCAGGCCCTTGTCGTTTCTACCGCTACCCGAGTAGGCATGGGAAACCTGGTAGGCGTAGTTGCCGCTATTTCAGCCGGAGGTGCAGGCGCTGTGTTCTGGATGTGGCTTACTGCCATTATCGGTTCCTCTACCGCTTTTATTGAAGCTACGCTGGCCCAGCTTTACAAAGAGAAGGATCCTCTCTACGGAGGATATCGGGGCGGCCCTGCTTACTACATCCACCATTACATTGAGAGAAAGCGGGGCGGCGCTCCCCGCCGTTACAGTATACTGGCTGTATTGTTTGCCCTGTCTGGCCTCATCTGCTGGTGCGGTATCAGCCAGGTAATCAGCAACTCTGTAGCATCCTCTTTCCAGAATGCATTTCACATTCCGCCGATTTACAGCACTTTGATTCTGGTGGTTCTGGCAGCTGTGATTGTGCTTCGGAAAAATGCCACTGTCAAGGTGCTTGATGTGCTGGTTCCCATTATGGCAGCCTGCTACTTTATCATGACTGTATTTTTAATTCTCCTGAACCTGGATCAGATTCCCGCTGTCTTCTCACGCATCTTTTCTGAGGCTTTTGGTCTTCGTCAGATTGCTGCCGGCGGCTTTGGAGCCGTTGTGATGAACGGTGTCAAGAGAGGATTGTTTTCCAATGAAGCCGGTTCCGGCTCTGCTCCCTGCGCCGCTGCCGCAGCCAATACCAATCATCCGGCTGCTGTAGGTCTTGTACAGGCCCTGGGTGTATTTATTGATACCATTGTTATCTGCAGCTGCACTGCCTTTATTATTTTACTGGTTCCGGAAGAGATTACTGCCGGACTGGCCGGTATGGACCTGATGCAGGCAGCTATGAACTACCATGTAGGCGGATTCGGAGTTGTATTTATTGCCGTCATTCTGTGGCTGTTCAGCTTTTCCACCTTTATTGGAATTCTGTTTTATGCCCGCAGCAATGTAGCCTACCTGTTCGGAGACAACTGGGCTTCCCAGACTGCTTATAAAGTGCTCGCACTGATCATGCTGTTCATCGGCGGACTGGCCGCCTATACCTTTGTATGGGATCTGGGTGATGTCGGCGTTGGACTGATGACCGTCTTCAACCTGGCCATTCTGTTCCCGCTTTCCGGTGAAGCGCTGGCCTCTCTGCGGGATTATGAAAATACCTATAAAAAGAAATAAAAACGAATCTCGCCTGCGGCAAAATGATTTTCATCTGCTGCAGGCGAATTTCTTTTTCCGGATTTATTCTTTTATACGCTCTATAAGCTCCAGGTAGAATTTTCCAATTTCTCCATTCAAAACCCTCCACATATGCTCCTGACTCTCATATAAAAATAACATATCTGACACAGCAAGCTGTTAATTGTAACCAGTCAATCTGTCTTGGGCTCCTTCTCTTCCAAAATATCTGCCTCGTCTGCTGTTTCCCGCATCTGCAATTCTTTCTCTCCAAACTGCTGATACAATGCCACATGATCATAGATACAGCGCCAGCTGCTGGAAGCATCTGCTGTTACACAGATATATTCCTTCCCACTGTGAGATTTGCCGTAGCTGGCTGCACAGCTTCCCGACTGAGCCACATATCCTGTTTTGGCGCTGAGCACCTCTCCACCTGTATCCTTATCCTCAATCCGCCGCAGAAACCAGTTGGAAAGAAGAAGTCCCTCCGGATGCTCCGTAGTCGGTGAGGTTGTATAGGTACGGGCAGAAAGCACCTCTTTACAGAACGGATTGTCCAGAGCCGCTTCCAGAATCATAGCCATATCGTAAACCGTACAATGATGGTTTTCATCATAAAGACCTGCACAGTTGGTAAAATGAGCAGTCTCTGAAAGTCCCAGTTCCTCGGCCTTCTGGTTCATCTGGCTGACAAATGCCTCCACATTTCCTGAAGTATAGGAAGCCAACGCGAAAGCAGCTTCCCCTCCGGATGGAAGAATCGTTCCATAAAACAAATCTCTGACTGTTACGATTTCCCCTGCCTCAAAGCCTGCATTACTGCATTCGTTGATATAGCTGTATTCGGTTGCCTCTTTAGAAACCGTCACTGGTTCATCCAGCCGTTCTTCTCCCAGCTCCTCAGCCGCCACCAAAATAGTCAGAATTTTTGTCATAGAAGCAGGATTGATCACTGTGTCAGCATTACGCTCAGCCAGAATCGTATCTGTTTCCAAATCAATAAAAATGCCGTAATTACTGAACACATCTCCGTTCATAGGCTTTGTCGCCGCTGTGGTTTTTGCAAAATAAGTTTTCTCCTCTATCGCCGGTTCTGTCACTGGTTCTGTTTCCGGTTCTGTTATCGGCTCTGCCGCCGATTCTGTGAGCGGATACTTCCCCTCTGCATTCTTCTGGCTGGAAACTGTGGCTGTTTCCTCAAAGTCCCTTTCCTTCCCTCTTCCAATCAGACCTGCAATCCCCACGCAGGCAGCCAGTATCGCGACCGTCCCAGCCCCCAGAAGCGTGTATACTCGAATCCTTCTTTTTCTTCTTTTTTCCTGTCTCATCCGCATCATCTGTCTTCGTCGGCGGGCCAGATCCTCCTCCTGAGCTTCTCTTTCCACTGGTAATTTTCTCTCCCTGTGTCCCTCATTATGCCTGTTCATTCTGTTGCTTTGCTTCCCTTCTGATTTTCCCGTTTTTATTTTTCATGCAGGATACCATTTTCTATGATATAAAAATACTGCACAGGTCTTCTTCCCATGCAGTATTTTTCCGGATTTTTTATACAAAACAATCCCTTATCACTTCACACGGTATACATAGTGATCCTTGCGCGGCGCAGCCTCTTTCAGAGGAACTGCCCTGTATCCAAGAACACAGTTTCCGATTCCCTCGTAATCTCCCTCAATTCCCTGTTCCTTCAGAAATTCCTTCCATTCTGGACGATCAAAAGTTTCTTTCGCCCGGTGAATCCAACAGCTGTCTACGCCCAGCGCATGAGCTGCCAGCATAAGATTTCCCATAACAAGACTTCCATCGTACACATAAGTCGGGCGTTTTTTATCTGCCAGCACTACCAGCACTACCGGTGCACCATAAAAGGGATCGGAATCCACTCCCATGATTTCCGCATTCACCTCAGACAGCCTCTGCCGTACTTCTGGGTTCGTAACTGCCAGTATAACCGGAGACTGCTTTCCCATACCTGTTGCAGCGTAGGTTCCTGCCTTTAATATCTCTTCCAGTACATCCTCTGGAATCATGTCTGGCTTATAGCCGCGGCAGCTTCTTCTGGTGATCATATTTTCTATGACAGTATGCATAAAATATCTCTCCTCTCTACCTGCATTTTTGATTCTATCCACTTTATCTTAATCGTTTTTCTCTTAAAAATCAATCTTTTCTTGCATTTTATCCAATGCCCGGTACAATGCCGCCACATGAACTGCCTGAATAAATTCTCCCTCTCTCAGACCATCAATTACCTGCTGTCTGGTCATTTCAAACACCTCCAGAGCCTCCGTTTCATCCAGACTCTGTTTTCCCACAGGTCTTGCATTTCTTGCCAGATAACACCAGGCATAATTGCTGGCTGTAGCTGCATTCGGCGCTATTTTACAGAGAAATTCCATGGACTCTGCCTCGTATCCTGTCTCCTCCCGAAGCTCCCTTCTGGCTGCCTCCATCGGTTCTTCTCCCGGCTCAATAGCCCCTGCCGGAGGCTCTGTCATAATCATCTCCGCTCCAGGCCGATACAAGCGTTCCATCAAAAAGCTGCCGTTTTCCGTCACAGCCACTATCACAGTAAAATCATTGGGACAGGTTACATAATAGGGCTCAATGACGGTTCCGTCCGCCAGCTGATAAGACCGGGACTCCAGATGAAGCCACCTTTCATCATAAAGTATCTGCTTTTCCTTCAGTCTCCATGCAAGCCGTTCTTCCTGCTGGGAATCATTCTTCATTTCCTTCTCCTTCCCCGGAAACAAGTTCCATCTTCTTCTGAAAATAGACCATATCTGTCAGCAGCTTTCCACATTCATAAATAGGATGATCATAATTCTTCGTAAAAAAATCCGGAATTCTGTGAGATCTGTGAAATCCGCAGGCTTCATAAAAAAGCACTGTTGCAGGCACATCTCCTGTTCCTGCCTGAAGAGTTCGAAAAGAAGAATTGTAGGTCTTTTCCAGAAAGGCTATCATTCTTCGCCCCCAGCCCTGATTCTGGTATTCCGGCGCTACAGCAATGTTTTTCAGCTCCAGGATCTCATCAGATTCGGCAGTCACCACACAGACTCCAGCCGCTCTGTTCTCCTCTGCACCTTCCTCCTGCAGAACATACATATCCCCCTTTTCCAGATACCTGTCAATCATGCTTTCCTGTTCATCCCCCAAAAGAAGCAGCTCCAGATATTGCTTTTTATCTTTGTCTATTTTTCTGATTTTCATTTTTTTCACCTTTTCCATGTCTTTTTTCTTTCTCCCTGCTCTGTTCAAAACACAGCCTCCATACCTCTTTTTTTCAGAACAAGCGTTCCTTTGAAAGAAAAATCGCGCATCCTGCAGCCCCAGATACCAGGCCACAGAACACGCGAAATGTTTTCTCAATTTAACTGTTCAGAACGCAAGCTTTTTCCTCCAGTTTTCCCGCCGTCCTGAATCATCACTCTCAGTTAAACCGTTGTTTTTTCTCTCTTTTTGATAACCGGGAGAATCAGTCCCAGGGCAGTCAGCACAAAAGGAGTGATTACGTTCAGTGCAGTTGAGAACATATCTCCCTTTACATACATACCCATGATACAGCAGGCTGCAGTAACAAAGAAGCACCAGATACCAGCTGTTAAAGCAAGGCCCTGATTCTTAACAAAACGATATTCCGGATGGAAACGTTCTGCTGCCTTTCTCAGAGCAATATATGCTGCAAATACCCACAGATAACGCAGAGGCATGGTTACAGAGTTCAGCTTGTTCAGCTGCGCCAGAACAGATGCTGCGCCCGGAACAACAGACTGAATCAGAATAATACTTCCGGACAGTACAGCTACCATACGAATGCCGTTGCTGTAAGCACCGTATTTATTTTTCTTCAGCAGCTTGGAGGGAATAAACTGTTCTGCATCCTCATTGTCAAGCAGCATCCGAAGCGGTGCATCAATACTCAGAACCAGAGTAGAGAACTGACCAATTGCATTACATGCAGCGTAGATAATCATCAGCAGATTTCCTACATGGTAGTACTCGCCAAGCTTCTGGAATGCCAGATAAGAACCGTTGGAAACATAATGGTTAAAGCTTTCTGTACTCTCATTGATCGCAACCGGATCAAACATCATACCCATAGCAACAGTTCCGAGAATTGCACAGACCATAACCATAACAGCCAGTGCAATCATGCCCTTGGGGAAGCCCTTGGACGGATCCTTTACTTTATTTACATAAGGAGAAATCTTCTCACATCCGCCTACTGCAAATACCAGAATAGACAGAGAAGTAAAGTATCCCAGATTAAACTGAGGAATCAGATTTTTCATAGAAAAATCCATGGAAACATAACCGCCGTTAGGATTAATAACCGGAGCTGCAAACATCATTAAAATGTACAGAATTGACATTACAAACATACTGGTTCCAGCAATGGTTGCCAGCTTCTTTAACGGATTTAAACCGCGGCTTGCAACCCAGCAGAAAAAGAGCAAAACGGCCAGAGTAGCCAGCTGAACCCAAATAGTCGGGAACTTGTCGTAGGTGGTTCCGTTCTGGAAAATCATCCAGCTAAGAGCCTTTAATCCGCCGCTTCCCTTACTTGCAATATAGGTTACATGGCATGCCCAATAGGTCCAGCCTGCATAATATGCAAATTTGGGACTAATGGTTTCATGAATCCAGGAGCTGACACCGCCGCCAGAATGCTTAAATGCAGACCCGAGCTCACCTACCATAAGCGCATAGGGAACAAAGTAGAGGGCAAACATCAGAATCCAGCTGAATATAACCTGGATGCCATTAAAATACACAAAGCCGTTCAGTACATTACCAAAGCCCCATACGGTAGAAAACGCCATAAAGGCCAGGGTGTACCAAGTCATTTTTTTTGAATTGTCCATTCACTTACCTTCCTTTTCTTTTGATCATTCAGCAACTTGTCCATTATATCATATATTTTATTTTTTTGAAGAGACTATTCAAAAATAATTTTTTCCAGCTCTGGAACCTAAAAACAGTTCTGATTTCATGATTACAGCCTGTGTACATACAAGGCGCGGATTGCATTGAGAACAGCCAGAATCATAACTCCTACATCGGCAAAAATAGCAAACCACATATTGGCAATTCCCACTGCTCCCAGCGCAAGACAGCCAAATTTAATTACAAGAGCAAAGACAATATTCTGATACACAATGCCCAGACATTTACGGGAAATCCGAATTGCCTTTGCAATCTGCATGGGATCATCATCCATCAAAACCACATCTGCTGCCTCAATAGCAGCATCGGAACCCATAGCTCCCATGGCAATTCCAATATCTGCTCTGGAAAGAACCGGGGCATCGTTGATTCCATCGCCTACAAAGGCCAGTCTTGCCCGATCCGGCTTTTCCTGCAAAAGCTTTTCCACCTTAGAAACCTTGTCATCCGGCAAAAGCTCACTGTAAACCTCATCAATTCCCAGTTGAGATGCAACCTGTTCTGCCACCTGTTTCCGGTCTCCAGTCAGCATAACCGTTCTGGAAACACCAGAAGCTTTCAGGCGAGAAACCGCTTCCTTTGCATGAGGCTTCACCACATCAGAAATTACAATATGACCTGCATATTCCCCATCCAGAGCCATGTGAATAATGGTTCCAGTACAGTGGCATTCCCGGTATTCCACCTGCATATTTTTCATCAACCGATCATTTCCTGCCGCAACACGAATCCCGTCCACTGTTGCCAGAATTCCCTGTCCGCTGATTTCCTGAATATCCGTCACCCGGCTTCGATCCAGAGGGGTTTTGCAGGCCCGCTGCAGACTCTTGCTGATTGGGTGAGAGGAGGCACATTCTGCCAGAGCTGCATACTGAAGCAAATGCTCTTCCTCCAGCTTGTTGTGATGGACGCCTGTTACCTGAAAAGCGCCTTCTGTCAGTGTTCCCGTCTTATCGAAAACTACATATTTCGTTTTGGATAAGGTTTCCAGATAGTTAGACCCTTTTATTAAAATTCCCTCTCTGCTGGCCCCTCCGATTCCGGCAAAAAAGCTTAAAGGAATGCTGATGACAAGGGCGCAGGGACAGCTGATAACCAGGAAGGTAAGCGCGCGGTATACCCATACGTTCCACTGAGGCGATGCAGAAAAAAACATTAGATTTATAATCGGCGGAACCACCGCCAAAGCCACGGCTCCATAGCAGACTGCCGGTGTATATACTCTTGCAAACCGGGAAATAAATGCCTCAGATTTTGACTTTCTGGAACTGGAATCTTCTACCAGTTCCAAAATTTTGGACACAGTAGATTCTCCGAATTCCTTTGTTGTCTGAATCTTCAAAACCCCGGTCATATTGATGCAGCCGCTGATAACCTCATCTCCCTCCTTTGCATCTCTGGGAAGGCTCTCACCTGTCAGAGCACTGGTATTTAAAGAAGAGAAACCCTCCAGTACAATGCCGTCAATGGGAATTTTCTCACCTGGCTGAACAATAATCACAGAACCCTTCTCCACCTCTTCCGGATCCACCTGAACCAAAGCTCCGTCCTGCTCAATATTGGCATAATCCGGCCGGATATCCATCAACGCACTGATATTTTTTCTGCTTTTACCTACTGCGTAGCTCTGAAACAGCTCGCCAACCTGGTAAAAAAGCATTACTGCAATTGCTTCATTATAGTCGCCGCTTCTGTCATAAATTGCCAGGGCAAAGGCACCTACTGTGGCAACTGCCATAAGAAAATTTTCGTCAAATACGCGGCGGTTTTTTATTCCCTTTCCGGCCTTTTTCAGTATGTCATAGCCTATTACCAAATAGGCTGCAAGAAAAAGTAAAAGCCGGAGAATTCCCGTAACTGGAATCACATTCCATAAAAGAACCATTCCTGCTGAAGCCAGAATACGGTACAGCATTTTTTTCTGTTTTTTCGTCATAATTTCTCCCTCTTTTTCTCCATTTTTTTCATAAAAATAACCCCTTTCTTCGGCCTGCTTATTTAGCTTCTGTTTTTTTAATCAACAATTAAGCACTTGTTTAATTTATGTATTTGCAGTATAATATGTACCAAACAGGAAGTCAAGGCTTCCTGGGAATACTCTCCCAAACGGGAGAAAACCATTTCCAAATGGGTGAATATTAAAACGAAAGGAGATGTGGCCATGCCTGCATCAGCACTGCCTCATCAGCATGAAACTTCAACAGAACTGAATTATCTGGAAAGCCAGCTTTCCAGGATCGACGATTTTCAGATTGTTGCAGAGGTTTTCAAGCAGCTGGGTGACACCAGCCGGATTCGTATTTTCTGGCTGCTGTGCCACTGTGAAGAATGTGTTATCAATATTTCTGCTATGATGAATATGTCAAGCCCTGCCGTATCCCACCATCTGCGCCCCTTAAGAAACCGGGGGCTGATTGTCAGCCGGAGAGTCGGAAAGGAAGTCTATTATAAGGCCGCCGACACACAGCAGAGCCAGCTGCTCCACCATATGATTGAACAGGTTATGGAAATCACCTGTCCGCAATAAAAGGAGATCAATTACATCATGAATCATAGATTTCTGCAGCTTGAAGAAACACTGACCTGCCTCCAAAATGGCAGCCATCTGGAGTCCCATGCCCTCTATCCAGGAATTGAACTGTTTTTCCTGACTCTTCGAGGTGATACTCTATCTCTCTGCCACGAAGCTCTGGATCATGTTCTGGAAATCAGCTACTGTCGTCAGGGACGCCTTGGCTGGGAAATGGGAAACGGGAACCATGTCTATCTTGGTCAGGGAGACTATGCCATCCAGACTATGAAAACCTGTGCCAACTCATTGCTCACATTGCCTAACGGATATTATGAAGGACTGATTCTCTGTGTGGATCTGGATATTATTACTGCCTGTCCGCCCCATCCTCTGGACGAATCCGGGATTACCGGAAACCTGCTTTATGAAAAATTCTGCCGGGAAAACGGCGCTGTTTCTCTGGCCGGAAACAGCAAAACGGATGCTGTATTTTCTTCCTTTTACGGTCTTCCAAAGGAGCTGGAAACTGCTTTCTGGAAGCTGAAGGTACAGGAGCTTCTTCTCCAGCTTTCCCAGCTACAGTGTTCCTCAAAGGAACAGCTTTCCCAGTACCAGTCCCGTCAGGTAGAACTGATTCGAACTATCCACGATCAGCTGATCAGCCATCTGGATCAAAGAATCACCATCGAGGATCTGGCCCGTCGGTACCTGATGAATCCAACCACCTTAAAGACACTCTTTAAAGCTGTTTACGGCAATTCCATTGCTTCCCATATTAAAGAACACCGAATGGAGGCAGCCGCATCCATGCTGCTTCAGACTGATCGAAGCATAGCACAGATTGCCCATTCCGTAGGTTATGAAAATCAAAGCAAGTTTGCCACTGCATTTAAAGAATTTTATCAGGTTCTTCCTACAGAATACCGTAAATTTACAGGAATCAGCCAACAGCCTCCCTGCCATTCCTGTGTCCTGAACAAAAGCCATAAAAAAATTCATGAAAAGAAGCCATGATAAGTCTATTTCAGACTATTCATGGCTTCCCATGCATGTTCGGCAAATAAAAAGCGGATTTTTTCCAGCTCTCCCAGCCCCTTGAGCAGGCAGATCACCTGGTATCCTTCTCTGGAAAACACACTCCTCCAGCTATCCTCTTCATCACCGGCCATATCGTTATTTGCATGATCACCTGCAACCAGCATAAAAGGGGCCAGAACTACCCTGCTGTAATTTCCAGCTTTTACTGCTTCTGCCACCTCCTCCACTCCGGGATTCGCCTCCACAGTCCCAATGTAATAGTGTTGGTGTCCAGCTTTTCTCATCTTTTCCTGTATTTTTTCATAAACCTGATTCGCTTTATCCTCTGTCCCGTGTCCCATCAGACAGACAGCTGTTTTTCCATCATCATAAGGCGCCAATTCCTCTGTAACTGCTTCTATGACAATCTGAAAATCCCGCTCAGATGCCAAAAGAGGTTCTCCCAAAACTATTTCATCAAAAGCTGCCCTGTGAGCTGCCGCCTGTTTGGCCAGTTTCTGGTATTCCAGTCCGTGCATCAGATGAGTGGGCTGAATCACCAGCCTTTTGACCCCGTTTGCCTCCGCTCTTTTCAACGCCTGCTCGGTATCATCAATCAAGAGTCCGTCGCGTTTTTTCAACCGTTCAATAATTCTTCTGCTGGTAAAGCCACGGCGCACTGCGTAATCAGGAAATTCTCTTTCCAGAACCTCCTCTACTGCGCCTATAGTGAGGCGCCGGCTGTCATAATAGCTGGTGCCAAAGCTCACAACAAGAAGCTCTTTTTCGCCAATTCCGTTTTGATTTCTGGAAGATTCCATTTTTTATCTCCTGTATTTTTATCTCTTAATTCTGCTTCCATTTTTAGCTGCAGTGTCCCTTGCAGCGGCTGCAGTCACCGCCGCAGGAAAGGGATTTTCCATTTCTTTTATCTCGCGCCAGCTTTCTCACAGCCACAACCACCAGTCCTGCTACTGCTGCGCCAACAATCAAAGTCGCCATCATATCCTCCTCCTTTTCTTTCTGATTTTTCAGATTATGGCAATTATATGTGATTTTACCTGTATTTGCAAGTCCCTTCTCTGTTCTGCCAAGCTTCTGTCAACGCACTGCCGTTCCAAACTTCTGCCAAGCCTCTGTCAACGTGTTCTGTCATTTAAGGCCTCTGCCAGCCCCCTGTCAACACGTTCTTCCAAAACCTTGCTGTTAATCCTCTGCCTCCTCGCTGTCAGGCCGCCACCGTAAGCTGCCCCACCGTTCTTCCCTCTTTCCAAAGACGCCCATAGGTATCCTTGCATTTTCTGTATTTTTCAAATGTCCGTACAGCCGTTCCTGCATCCGTATATACCTTCCACAGTCCTCTGCACTTATAATTCTTTCCTCCATTTACCATAAACCCAATCACATCTCCCAGGGGATATCCAAGAAACAGACCAATTTCATGCGGAAATTCTTCCTGGCTTTCCAGCCTATTTCGCAGCTGACCAAGAGCATGAACCGGATCTGTCTCTTGGTATCCGCACTGCCTGAGAAATTCTGCCGCTCCCGGCTGCTTCATATCCCTTGCCAAACTAGAAAATCGGCAGACATAAATCAAAGCCATAGTGCCTCGGATTCGCATCACCGAAAGAAAAATACCTTTTTCTGCCAGCTGACGATTCCAGTCATCCACGCTTTCCCAAAGAATCTCCTCCTTTTCAAAGGAACATGTAAACATATTTGCAGTCTTGATTGAAGCCAGTGTTGGTGAGCAATACTCAATTAGTTGTCTTTCCAGCATTCTGTTTTATCCCCCTCTGTCCATTTTAATTTTGCGCAAAAGTTAGTTTCTACTAATCTCTCTTTGTTAGTATAAACTAACTGCAAGGTATCTGTCAAGATGGAATATAAGAAAGATGCTCGCTCGCGAGCTTCTTCGCCTGCGGCGGGTCGTCTCATCAGCCCAATTCTCTTCCAACCCATGGCGATCCTCGCGGAGCGTTTTTATGTCATAGGATCTAATTTCCTATGACATAAAAAAACGCTGTCCAGACAGTCTCTGCTCAACTGGCAGCTTCTGTCTGGACAGCCCTGTTCTTCCTTTATTCTCTGCAGCTTAGAACATCCTTGTAAAACAAATCCATCTCTTCCTTTGTATCAAATAACGCCACAAACATCTGATTTCCCATAGCTCCGGCTAACACCTCCGGAATCCTCTGGTTCATCTTCAGCCGGTTCCCATATTTCTCTGCCACCTGGCTGTCATTAAGAAGGAAATTCTTTCCATCCCTACGCCCTGCATAAGCACAATACGCATGAGGCCCTGACTCAATCTCCGTTTTATCAAAAGCAACCATATCAGCCCAGATTTTATAAACATTGGTGCTGTGGGCAAAATCAATCATATCCGGAGTAAATCCGCCGCAGGGACGCATATTAACCTCCAGCGCAATAATACTGCCCTTTGTGCCCAGTCCCTTCTGATCCTTAAGAAGACGGAAAAACTCGAAATGGACAAAACGGCTTTTCACCCCAAAGCTTTTCACTGTGGCCCGTCCTGCCTGACGGGTATCGCTGGGAAGCTCCTTCAAAATATAGTAAATAGAATTGTCCTGATTATTAACAATATCCATAATCGACATCGGTGTTACATTCCCGGTCTCAAACAGCGGTTCTCCATGAGAATCAATAATCGCATCATAGGAATTTACCTCTGCATATACAAACTCTTCCATAATGTAAGAAACTCCCGGCGTCTTCTTTTGCAGGAAATCATCCAGTTCTTCGTCTGACGACAGCTTATAAGTCTGAGAAGCGCCTACTCCATTGTCCGGCTTTACTACAACCGGATATCCTACCTTATCGATAAATTCCAGGCAGCCCTCTCGATCCTCTACCAAATAATAACGTGCTGTGGAAATTCCCACATTCCGATAATATTCCTTCATTTTAGATTTGTATTTGATCCGGGGAATATCCTCCTCCTGAAAGCCACTGGTAATGTGAAAGGCTGTCCGCAGTCTGGCATCCCGCTCCAGCCAGTATTCATTGTTTGACTCCAGCCAGTCGATGGGGCCGTACTTGAAAATCAAAAATGCCACCCCGCGATAGACCTCATCATAATTTTCCAGATTACTTACCTTATAGTATTCATGAAGATTTTCCTTTAATTCCGGATTCAGCTCCTCATAAGGCTGATCTCCTATTCCAAGCACATTCATACCGTTCTTTTTCAGTTCCCGGCAGAATTGCCAGTAATTGGTCGGAAAATTGGGGGAAATAAATACCACATTTTTCATAATCTTTCTCCTCCTCACCTTTTATCCATACTCCCTAAAATGCTCCTCGCCCCTAACCCAAAAGCCAGGGAACAAAGTACGCAGTCTGCTTATGCCACCAGGGCCAGTCATGGGAACAGTCATAACCCCAGTAGTCCACCCAGGCGTCAATATGCTTCCATTTTAAAATGGCATCCAGCTTTCTGGTAGAATCCGGCAGCTCCCATGGTCCCTGCCCCACACAGATAACGGCCTTTTTCCTGTTGTAAAGGTCAATAAATGGATGATTTTCCGGCATATTGGACAGATAATGGATGGGAGAATTCCGATAAACCACCTCATCCATATAGGAACCAAATCCAAATTCTGCCGAGTATACACCGCTGAGAGCCATCAGCCGGTCAAACAGATCCGGCCTTCTAAAATAAAGATTCGCTGCATGGGTGGCTCCCAGGCTGCAGCCTGCTGCCATAATTCCAGGATAACCGCTCCAGCCATTTCTCTCATTCACCATACTTCTCATAAAAGGAACCATTTCATCTGTAATATAATCAATCCACTGTTCATAGCGTCGTATCCGCCAGTAAGGATCTCCGCTTTGATTGGACCAGGTTTCCTGATCCAGAGTATCAATGGAAAAAATCATCACCTGTCCGGTATCAATCCAGGGTGCCCATGTTTTCGTCATATGAAAGTTCTCAAAATCATAGAACCTGCCGTCCTGACAGGGAATAAAAAGCACCGGCCGCCCCTTATGGCCATATACCTTGCACTCCATATCCCGTCCCAGAACAGGACTGTACATTTTGTAATAATTCATTTCCATAGATATCCTCCCTTCTGCTACTCCAGTCCGTACATCAGCGTCGGAATCAAAAAGGGCAGCTGTCGTTCCCAGCATGCCTCACAGTGGGTTCCTCCCGGAACAATCCTCCTTGTCACCATCACATCTCTGCTCTCCAAAATATTTGCCAGCTTAGAAAGCTGTCCGGCAACCTTCGGACGCTGCCTTCCCTCCTCAGAACCATAATCTGTATAAATCACAGTATCCCTTCCCAGCTCTGCTTCTCTTGCCAGCTTAGAAAGCTTTCCAGGCGCCACCCATACAGAGGGCGACAAGGCTCCTGCCCTGGAAAATACATGATTAAACTCCATGACTCCGTAAAGGCTCATCAGACCGCCCATAGAGCTGCCTGCCAGAAAAGTATGCTCCCTATCCGGCAAAGTACGGTACTGTCTGTCAATCTCCGACTTAAAATCATGAATCAGCCACTCCATCGTTTCTCTTCCCAGCCCTCGGAACCGTCCAAGCTGGGGATCTGCAAAATCATAAGGCGAATACTCCGAAAGCCGTCCGTTGTCCGGGCTGTGGCTGCACTCCACTGCCGCCACAATCAGCTGGGTCTGGGTTTGATCCAGATATTCCTTCATCCCCCAGCTTTTTCCATAAGTGGCATCCTGATCAAAAAACACGTTGTGTCCATCAAACATATACAGTACCGGATATCTCCGGAGCTCATCCCACGTATAGGATTCCGGAAGGTAGAGATACGCGCTGCGCAGCTCTTCCCCTGCAAGCTTTGGAAGCCTGATCTGCCATTTTATAACCATGATGTTCTTCCCTTTTTCCTCTTAATCGTTTCCAGTTTTCTTACTTTATCGTTTCTTCAGTTTACCATATCACAGTGTAAAACACAATTATTTTTCCAGCTCGAAATAAAAAATATACTGCTGCATTACCCCTTGAATTCCCCGGTATCTTCGGTTGGGAAACCCTCTTTTATAATGGGCATCCAGAACCTGGCGAATATGGGTATCCACAGGAAATGCCTGCAGTTGGTGAAGGGCAAACAAACAAATACAGTCCGCTACCTTTTCCCCTACACCAAACAGAGTCATCAGGCAGGGCTTCGCCTTAGAATACGGCATATGTTTCACTGCCTCCAGATCAAATTCTCCTGAAGCAATCATTTTCGCAGTCCGCACCACATATTTGCTCCGATATCCCAGATTGCACTCCATCAGTGCATCCTCTTCCAGCCCTGCCAGGGCCTGAGGCTCTGGAAATCCATAATACACAATGCCATTTTCATCCTCACACCGCTGTCCATATTTTTCACAGATGTTTTCCACACATCGGCGGATTCTTGTAATATTGTTCTGCTGGGAAATAAGAAATGTCACAATCATTTCCCACAAATCCTGATGCAGAATCCGAATGCCCCATCCAACCTCCGCAGCCTGAACCAGATAAATATCCCTGGGATTGATCCGTTCCAGGTACTGGCTGTAATCCGTGTCCAGATCAAAATAATCCCTCCAGAAATTATCAAATTCCTCCTGTTCACAGTCAAACCTGCACCATTCTCCATCCTGACTTACCTCCAGACGCCGATTCCCTGCAATCACCTCAAAAACGCCTTTCCGATATTCTCTCATGCGAAAGCACTGACCGGAACGGCAAATCTGGGCAAAGGACAGGTTGGCCACCTGTTGTTCTACCATATTTTATTTTCTCCTTTCTGGGCCTTTCCAGAAAATTCGTATCAGATTTCTTACATATTTTCTGTCATATATCTGGACAATGCGAGTTCTACTGCACCATCAATAGCCTCCTTTTCCGGCAGACAGATTCTGGCATCCGGAAAATCTCTTGAAATTTCGTTTTTTAGTTCTTCAAAAATCTGCGGAGATTTTAAAATGCAGCTTCCCCAAAGGCCCAGCTTAAAATCTGGTTCTGTCTCTTTTAAATCCAATGCATATCCAATATCGCGAATCAGTGCCGCCAGATGATGTGCTGCCTCAGCCAGGATTTCCTTTGCATACGGATCCCCTTCCTCTGCCGCCTCATTCACAAGTTTCCCCAGCTGCGGAAGATTAGCCGGATTGATTCCGCTCTCAAGAGCCATGGCGATCAAATCCTCTCTCTCCCGGATTCCCAGAAGATCACAGATTCGCTCTGTCATCACTGTTTTTTCTACCGCCTCGTCCAGCCACCTTCCCACATGACGCAGAGCCATTTTTGTCACCCAGGTGCCAGAACCCTCATCTCCCAGAATGGCCAGCGGCCATCCTCCTGCACGTGCGGTTTTCCCGTTCTTATTTTTTCCCGTCACAATCGAACCGGTTCCCGAAATCAGAAGAACTCCTTCTCCTCCTGTCACCGTATAGTGGGCCAGTTCTGCATCATTCATTAAAATTACAGGACAGCTGCTGCCTCCAATTCCGGTATAGAGTTCCATCAGCCGTCTGTAGTCTTCCTTGCTGTCAATTCCCGTAGTTCCACAGACCAGCATGCATAAATTCTCTATTCTGCCTCCAAACTGTCCCAGACAATCTGTAAGGCTACTCTCAATTCTCAGTTTCATTTCCTCCGGATTCAGATAATGATGATTTGCAGGAGCTCCTTCTGTATATCCAAGGCATTTTCCGGATAAATCACAAGCCTTGATGCGATAATGAGTACCTCCGCTGTCTACTCCTATAACAAATTTCATATCTTTAAATTTTGTCATTTTTTTCTCCTTTTATATACTTATTTTTCAATCGATTTACAGGTATCCATGCTTTTTTGACACTCTTTATAAATTATGTTAAAATTGTGTTATGCAACTATACTGTTGTAGTTTATCATAAATTATGGAGATCGTCATGAAACATTTACCCTTTTCTCTACATAGCTTCAAAATAAAACTTTTAGTATCCCTGCTTGCTGTCGGACTTCTTCCGCTGGCCACCATTTCCGTATTTTACCAGTATATTCTGGATGTCCGTATCACCAAAGATATCGAATCCGCCAGCATCGACCGGCTTCGCTATACCAGCTTTAATATTCAGAGGCAGAAAGAAATTGCAGATCAGCTCTTAGGGTGGATTACCTATAACCGCCAGCTTCAGAATATTCTGACCTCCGATTATTCCAAGATCTACGAAAAACAGCTGGATATAATCCAGTTCAGCTCCTACGCTATGGAATACGCTGTCAATGCCAATATCGAAAGCAATATTTTTAAAATCTTGATCCTGGAAGACAACGGATCCTCCTTCCAGATTGGAAACGGTATGTCCCTTTTAGACGAAAAGGCTATCCGCGATGCCAAATGGGCAGAAACCTATGAACACAGCAGTCCGGAACGCCTCACACTCAGTAAGGATGTCTATATCAAAGATACTTATATTTTTCCAGTCAGCAGCCGAATTTATAACGATCTGACCGGAACTCCTGTTGGATGGTGCCTGATTGCATTTCGAAATGATATGTATTCGCAAAGCCTGGTAAACGGATCCAACAATCAGAATATCTACCTGATTAATCAGGAGGGGCAGTGCATCGGACATACTGATCCTGCATGGCTCGGAACAGATATGGCAAGCAATCCCATCATTCAGAAAATTTTAAATACCTCCGAGTCTCTTGGGCACTTTATGAATTTCCATTCTGAAACACCAACCATAGTCCACTACTATCGTGTTCCAGACAGCCATCTCATCGAAATACAGGAAACCCCTCTGAATTCATTTTTAAAAGAAAAAGAGGAGAGCTTCCGGCTTTCTGCTGCGCTGATCCTTTTTTCCGTCATACTGGTTTTCTGCATTACTATATACCTGCGCAATGTATTAACACGCCCGATTAACACGATCAACAACTATATCAAAAATGTTTCCAAGGGTGACTTCAAAGGCTCTCTGACACTATCATGCGATGATGAATTTCAGAGCATCGCAGAGTCCATTAACAACATGGAACGAGAAATTCATGAGCTGATGGAAAAACAAAAAGAAGAGGCAGAGATTAAAAAAGAACTGGAATTCCGTGTTCTTCAGAATCAAATTAATCCTCATTTTCTTTATAATACCCTGAATACCATCAAATGGATGGCCTCGCTTCAGCATGCAGATACTATCCGTGATATGACCGCTGCTCTGGGGCGTCTTCTCCAGAATATTTCCAAGGGCTCTGACAAAATATCCATTTACGAAGAAATGTCTCTTCTGGATGATTATGTGCTGATCCAGGATATCAAGTACAATGGTCAGTTAAAAGTCAACTATCACATTGGAGATCCAACCATCACCCAGGCCTCGATCCTGAAATTTCTTCTGCAGCCCATTGTAGAAAACGCCATTTTCCACGGAATCGAACCAAAAGGTGAGGATGGCGGGACGATTGATATTTATCTGAACCGGACAGACGAAGATATCCATATTCACATTATCGATCATGGTATCGGTATGACACCAGATCAGATTTATATACTTTTGCATCCCCATGAGAATCCAAGGAATAAACGAGGATTGAACGGAATTGGTGTTCACAACATTAACCAGAGAATCAAAATAACCTATGGTAAGAACTACGGAATCACCATTACCAGTGAACCTGGACTCTATACCGATGTTTTAATCTGTATTCCCTATGAAAGGAGCTCCTCCCTATGACCAGTATCCTAATTGTAGATGATGAGGCACTGATCCGCCGCGGCCTGGAAAGCATGATCCCGTGGGAGCGTTTGGACTGCTTCCTGGTGGATCAGGCATCAAATGGCGAAGACGGACTTGAAAAAATCAGACTTCATCGCCCCGATATTGTTTTTACCGATATTAAAATGCCAAAAATGGATGGACTTCAAATGATAGAAGAAGCTGTTCGAGAGCCCGATCATCCTATTTTCATTATACTGAGCGGCTATAATGATTTTGATCTGGTTCGCTCTGCCATGCGGCTTGGCGCCATTGACTATCTCATTAAGCTGAATCTTGAGGAAAATGAACTGATTTCTCTGATTCAGTCAGCCCAGTCCATGATTCGAAAACGTCCAGAATACCAGACTCCATCCTCTCCCGCCAAAGACTTCAAAAAAGGCTTTATCCGGGAGCTTATCCGAAAAAAGCCTGATAAAAGTATTTACACACAGCAGTTTCCGGAAAATTTTGCACTCAGTGATAACTGTTTTTATCGTATTTTATATTTCAGCATATCCGGTCAGGAAACCTCTCTGTCCTCTGACAATGATTTTCCTCAGAATTTTCTGGATAACCTCTGTATGGAACAGTTCCCGGAAAGCACTGATATTTCCGTTCACCACCTAAATCAAGATACCATGGCACTCTATATAGAATACCGGGATTCTATGAGTACAGAGGAGCTGCAAAATAAATGCTGCAATATCCTCAGCAACGCGAAACGCTATCTGAACCGTCAGTTTTTGATCGGGATCAGCCCGCCCCACCGCAATCTGATTCACCTGCCTGCAGCCCGTGAAGAAGCAATGGAAAGCCTTACCTTTCAGGTCAATGGCATTGACACACCGATTCATTTCTATACGAATCTTTTAAATGCTGATTCCCTGAAAAAACAGCTGAATCTGCTGAATACGGAAAGTGTTTTTTTTGAAGCTGCTGAAAACCTGATGCTTCAGGTACAAAAATTCATGACTCAGAGCAATGTCAATTTGGAAGATGCCCGCCAGATCTGTTTTTTACTGATCTCCCGTCTTTACAGCTTTGATCCGAAAAGCAGAGAGTTTTTCGTTTCCTGGTTTGGTAAAGAATATTCCTCCCCCTCTCAATTTGATCCTGTGGGAAAGGAAGATATGATTTCCTGGCTTCTTCATCTGTCTCAGGGCATTGAACACTACAGCCATCAATATATGACTGAAATCTATCGCTACAAGGTAAAAAAAGCCCGGGAATATATTTATCAGAACCGTTTTCAGAAAATCACACTGAATGAAGTAGCCTCTGTCCTGGAAATTACTCCAAGCTATCTGAGCCGGATTTTTAAGAAAGTGACCCAACAATCTTTTTCTGATTATGTTGCCGAAGTGAAAATAGAAGAAGCGAAATCGCTTCTTCTAAAAGATAATAATCGGATTTATGAAGTTTCCAGCATGCTGGGATACGACGATCCCTACTATTTCAGCAAAGTTTTTAAAAAAATTGCTCAGATGACTCCCAGCGAATTTATCGCTCGCAATTGATCAACCCTTCAGACCACTTGTTGCCACGCCCTCGATAAAGAATCGCTGCATACTTAAAAACAGAACCCCTACTGGGATTAATGAAATCAGTGCTGCTGCCATAATCAGGTTGTAATCTGCAGAATACTGGGTAATAAACATACGAAGTCCAAGCTGAATGGTTTTCAATTCTGTGGAGTTCAGGTAAATCATTGGTCCCATGTAGTCGTTCCAGACATTGACAAAGCTGAAGATAATCAAAGTTGCAATGGCCGATTTTGAAAGCGGAAGCATCACCTTCCGGTAGATTCCAAATTCGCTCAGTCCATCAATACGTGCTGCCTCCGAAAGCTCATTCGGTACCGACAGGTAGGACTGTCTCATTAAGAATACTCCAAACGCCGTAAATGCCTGCATCAGAATCAGGGACAAATGCGTATCTGCCAGCTGCATTTTCCGGATCAGGATAAATTGAGGAACCATATAAACCTGCCAAGGAACAGCAATGGTTGCAATGTAACACAGAAAAATCAGGTCTTTGCCAGGAAATTTCATTTTTGCAAAGGGATATGCTGCAAAGCTACTGGTGAGAACCTGCAGAGCAGTAATGATAATTGCCAGCTTAAAGCTGTTCTTAAAAAACAGCAGCAGCGGAATTTTTGTCCAAATCTCCTGAAAGTTCTTCCATACAGGATTTTCCGGCAGCCATTTCATTGGCACAGAAAACACCTCCTGACTTGTTTTCAGAGAGGATGACACCATCCATAAAAACGGAAGAAGAATGGTGATGCTTAAAAGCAAAAGAAGGCCATAGAGGCATATCGACTTTATGCTTATCTTCGATTCTTTCATTTTTTGTCCCCTTTCTACATGTAGCTGACCCATTTTTTCTCTGTCTTAAACTGAATTACAGTAATCGTCAGAACGATAGCAAACAGTACCATAGAAATCGCACTGGCATATCCAAATTCATAGTTAATAAATGCTGTATTATAGATATGATATACCAATACGTTCGTAGCACGGCCTGGACCGCCATTGGTCATAACAGAAATCAAATCAAATACCTTAAAGCAGGCAATGGTCAGCATAATACTTACAAAAAACGTGGTCGGTGTCAGCATTGGTAATGTGATACTTTTAAATCTCTGGAATGCATTGGCTCCGTCTACCTTTGCCGCCTCGTAAAGTTCTCTTGGAATCGCCTGAAGACCAGATAAATATAAGATCATATAGTATCCCATGCTCTTCCAGATACTTACGATAATGATAACCGGCATTGCCCAGTCAATTGTAGAAGTCCATCCCGGAGGATTTGCAATACCAATGGCTCTTAAAATATTATTAATCGGTCCTAAAGTCGGATGGAACAGCAGGTTCCATACCACTGCAACGGCTACCAGGGATGCTACATGAGGAAAGAAAAAGACTGTTCGGAAAATATTAATTCCCTTCAGCTTCTGATTCAAAATCATAGCCAGTCCGAGGGCTGCAGCCATCGTAAGCGGTACTGTAAACACGGAATAATACACCGTATTTTTCAAGGAAATGATAAAGGTTTCATCCTTAAAAAGCCTTGCAAAATTCTCCAGCCCAACAAATTTCATTGGATTTGCCGAATCCCATTCCATTACGCTCAGTCCCATAGAGCAAACAATCGGAATCAGAGTAAACAGCAAAAATCCTACGAAGTTCGGCAAAAGAAATGTATATGCAGTCACAAGATTTTTTACTTTTCTTTTTGACATATCTCTGCGCTGTAAAACAGCCCCTCCTTCTTTTTACTTTAGGAAAGTCCCCTGAACCGGAATTCAGAGGACTTTATCAGCTCGCGAGCGAGCTTCTTTTTTATTTCTTCAGCAATTCTTTCACACGCTCAGCCATTTTTGCAAGTCCGTCATCAACAGAATTTGCACCCAGCATAATCAAATCATGCTCTTCAGAAATAATCTGCTCCAGTGCACCTGCCTCAGGAATCATCTGACACTCTAATACGAATTTATCAGCAGCGATTGCATCACGGAATCCTTCCGGCATTCCCTCTACACTTACCAGGGTATCAATGGTTTTTTCGTTCTGATATGCAGGCAATGTTCCAAGGCTTGCCAGAATGTCTGCACCCGGCTCGGTACACATAAACTGAACAAATCTCCATGCCTCTTCCGGATGTGCGGCATTCTTGTTGATTGCAATCGGAGTCGGGTTGCTGACAGCTGTACCAGGCTCCTGACCTTCGAAATGCGGAGCTCTTACAGCACCCCACTCAACAGCAGTTTCGCCTTTGTTCTTGGTATTGATGATCATGTTAGCAAACCAGGTTCCCATTAATTCCATAGCCACCTGTTCTTTATAGAAAGGACCGCTGTAATGTACATTTCCTGTTTTCAGAGTGCCGTAATCCATAGCAGATTTGTCCTCGTTCTGCATACCCAGGAACATCTCATAAACCGGCTTCAGGAATGCGTAGTCTCCGTCTGCCATGCTGTGCTCTTCGCTCAGACCCCAGCGATATAAGGAACCCGGCCATGTATGGCAGTAGCCGCCGTAAATCTTGTCATTTCCCTCTCCGCTGGTCATCTTTTTAGCCAATTCTCTATACTCATCCCATGTCATATCATGCTTTGGATATTCGACACCAGCTTTGTCAAACAGGGTTTTGTTATAATACAGAACATAGTAGTCATTTCTGAACGGAAGACCGTACAGCTGATCTCCGATTCTGATTCCTTCATCAGAACCCTGATACGGAGCCATATCAATTCCGCTTTCTTTTACCATATCGTCCAGAGGCATCAGCTGGTTCTTTTCCACCAGGCTGGTATAAATATTCATACTCTTAATGGTAATTACATCAGAGGTATCACCAGAAGAGAGCAATACCGGAATTTTCGTATCGTAATCGGTTGCTCCGATATCCATTACTTTTACCTTGATGTCCGGATTTTCTGCTTCAAATGCCTCTACCAGCTTTTTCCAATAGTCTGTTGTCTCATAATCCCATACAGTAAAAGTAATTTCAGTCTGTCCTTCAGCTGCGCCGCTCTCCCCCTGAGCTTCGCTCTGTGCTGCAGAATTTTCTGCCGGCTTCTGAGCAGATTCCTTAGAACCACAGCCTGCCAGGGTTGTCGCCGCACATGCTGCTGCACAAGTCAGAGCCATTGCTTTTTTCCATAATCTTGTTTTTTTCATGATATCCTCCTTATTTTGTTTCGTTGTTTTTATGGCTTAATTATAGTTAATAATGTGTTTTTTCTGAATGGAATATCTGTCATTTTATCGTTTTTATATAAACTCCCTCCTCTTTTTTGTGCATTTAACCAGTAAAATTATATACTATCCTGTATTTTTTTGCACTGTCCAGCATTTCTCTGTATAAAATGTTACGTGATACAAGATTTTTCTCCATTTCCTTTATGTATTTTATCTTATATAATTTAACTGAAAATCAAATCGCCAATTGGAGGAGGTCTTTTTTATGATTATGAAAGAATCAGAAATCAACAACATCTATGAAAACCTGGAAAAAAAGATAGAAGCTGAATGTAAGCGAATGGAAAACAAAATTCCTTACTGGACCGAAGACGGAATCTATCAGCAGGATTACGCAGAAAAAGATATCTACTGGTGGACAAATGGTTTCTGGAGCGGAATTCTCTGGCAGCTCTATCACGCAACACAAAAGGAGCTGTATCTGAATACAGCCAGAAAAAATGAGGAGCTGTTAGACAAGGCACTTCACGGCTTTACCGGACTTCACCATGACACAGGCTTTATGTGGCTCCACAGCGCTGTGGCTGACTACCGCCTTACTGGTTCACAGGAAGCTCTGGTGCGCGGACTCACTGCTGCCAGCGTTCTCGCAGGAAGATATAATCCTGTTGGAAAATTTATTCGTGCCTGGAATCCTGACTGCGTCGAAGAGGGGGAAGATTGCACCGGCTGGATTATCGTAGATTCTATGATGAATATCCCGCTTTTATACTGGGCCAGCCAGATAACCGGAGATCCCAGATTCAGTCAGATTGCAGTCAACCACGCTGACACCGTAGCTTCCTGTCTGGTACGTGACGATGGTTCCTGCGGACACATTGCCTGCATCAATCCAGAAACAGGAGAGCTTGAGCAAATTCTTGCCGGCCAGGGATATTCCGAAACCTCTTCCTGGTCTCGCGGCCAGTCCTGGATCCTTTATGGATTTGCGCTTTCCTATCGCTATACAAAAAACAATGCTTACCTGGACATCGCTAAAAAAACTGCCCATTACTTTATTGCAAATATTGGATTAACCGGATATGTTCCGCTCTGCGATTTCCGCCAACCCGCTTCCTCTTCCTATCTTGATGCTTCTGCCGGACTGTGTGCAGCCTGCGGACTTCTGGAAATTGCTGAACATGTAGACGAACCTGATAAAAACCTGTACCGCTCCTATGCCGAACTGATTATTCAAAATACTGCAGAAACCTGCTGCAACTGGGATCCGGAAACAGACAGCATTGTGCAGAACTGCAAGGTTGCCTTCCACAATGACAGAAGAGAACAGACTGATTTGATCTATGCTGATTATTTCCTTACGGAAGCCATTCTCCGGCTGAAAGGAAAGGATTTTCTCATCTGGTAAATCCAGAAGATAGGAGACTGATATTATGAGAGAACATGCTAAAGAACTTCTCGTAAAGCTTTTAAAACCTACAATTCCTCATTTTTCTCCAAACCAGGCACGCTTCTGCCCCGGAAGTTCTGCTGCTGTCTATGATCAGGCAGCAGCAGGGGTCGAAGGGTTTTCCCGACCTTTGTGGGCATTGGTTCCATTTTGGGCGGGAGGCGGAAACTGGCCAGAAATGGAGAATCTCTACCTGAATGGACTTACCGCCGGAACGAATCCAGAAAATCCGGAATATTGGGGTGGATTCCAGGATATCGATCAGCGATTTGTAGAAATGGCCGCCATTGCCTATGGAATTTTGATGGTTCCAGAAAAGCTCTGGCATCCCCTTTCTCCTGAAGCCAAAAAAAATCTGACAGTATGGCTTGATGGAATTAACCACTATGCCTGCCCGCCCTGTAATTGGATGTTTTTCGGAATTCTGGTAAATATCGCCTTGAAATCTATCGGCGCCCCATACTCTTCCGACATTTTATCCCAGTATCTGGATTATATCGAAAGCTGCTATGAGGGAGACGGCTGGTATCTTGACGGACAGAATGGAGAAAAGGATTATTATATCTCCTTTGCCTTTCATTACTATAGCCTGATTTACTGTCGCTTTATGAAAACAGAGGATCCTAAACGCTGTATCAACTATGAAAACAGAGCCAGACTTTTTGCAAAAGATTTTATCAGCTGGTTTGCCGAAGACGGCTCCTCTCTGGCTTATGGACGTTCCCTGACCTACCGTTTTGCCCAGGTTTCCTTCTTTTCCATGTGTGTGGCCTGCGAACTGGAGGTCGTTCCTTACGCTGTTATGAAGGGGCTGATTGCACGTCATCTGGATTTCTGGATGAAGTATCCGATTTTTGATACCAGCGGACTTTTAACAATCGGCTATGGATATTCCAACCTTCTGATGTCAGAGCAGTACAATGCTCCCGGCTCTCCTTACTGGGCTATGAAAGCATTTGCCTTCCTCTCTCTTCCAAAGGATCATCCCTTCTGGCAGGAGGAACCTGCTCCTCTTCCTGCATTGCCTAGTCTAAGCTCTCAAAAATATGGCGGACTTCTGATTCAGCGAATTCACGGAGATGTTACCGCCTACTGCGGAGGACGGACACTGCCTCACCATCATGTTCACACCGAGGAAAAATATTCCAAATTCGCTTATTCAAGCCGATTTGCTTTCAGCGTTCCCCGGTCTATGAGAAGCCTTGCAGAGGCCGCCCCTGACAGTATGCTGGCATTTGAAATCAATCACCTGTTCTTTGTCCGCGGAATGGCAGATAGCAAAGAGCTTTCTGAAGATAGGATTTCTTCTAAATGGTCACCCTATGAAGGAATTCAGGTAAAAACCACTCTTATTCCTGATTCTAACGGACACCGGCGGATTCATACCATTCACAGCAATCGAAGCTGTACTGTCTATGACTGTGGCTTTGCATTCCCTGACACATTCACAGCTTCTATAGAATCCGAGTGTATCCGTATTCAGGCGCCTGACGGAAGAACCTATTTTGCATCTGCTTCCGGAGATTTTGAACAGGCAAAAAAAGGAAAGGCCATGTATATTCAGGCCTCTCCCAATACAAATTTATTACATCCTAAAACAGGAATTCCCTGCATCTGCTATCCAATCCACGAGGGAACCCAGGTAATCGAAACAAGATTCTGGGAAGAGTAGCTAAGCTTACTATATCTATGCCAGATTCGTGTATCCCATCAGATGACAGTCAATCTGTCTGGCAGCCTCACGGCCTTCGCGGATCGCCCATACCACCAGGGACTGCCCCCGGTGCATGTCACCTGCAGTAAAAATATTCTCTGCCGTTGTAGCATAGCTTCCCGTTTCCGTTTCCACATTGGTGCGGGCATTTAAGTCCACACCAAAGGCTTCTGCCACATAGTTCTGGGCTCCCAGAAATCCGGCGGCAATCAGTACCAGATCAGCGGCGACCTCTCTTTCGCTGCCCTCAACCGGCACCATAGAGGTCCGCCCTGTCTCCGGATCCTTCTGAGATGCAAGAGAAATCAGGACTGCACGACAGATCTTTCCGCTCTCATCCTTGATAAATTCTTTTACTGTAGTCTCATATACCCGCGGATCCTTTCCAAAAACTGCCGCAGCCTCCTCCTGACCGTAATCGGTTTTGCATACTCTGGGCCACTCTGGCCAGGTGTTGTTTTCTGCCCGTTTATCCGGCAGCTTCGGCATCATTTCCAACTGAATCACTGACGCACAGCCATGGCGGACAGCTGTTCCCACACAGTCATTTCCCGTGTCTCCGCCACCGATTACAAGGACATTTTTATCCTTTGCCGAAATATAATTACCATCCTCCAGACCAGAATTCAGGAGGCTTTTTGTCGTAGCTTTTAAAAAGTCCACAGCAAAATAAATTCCCTGCGCATCCCTTCCCGGAACCTGAATATCCCTCGGGTTAGATGCTCCGCAGGCCAGAACCACACAGTCAAAATCCTTCTTGAGGCGGCTGGCCTTATAGCCATTCCCTACATCTGCTCCAGTTACAAAGGAGATCCCCTCCTCCCTCATCACCTGGATTTTCCGGTCAATAATATGCTTTTCCAGCTTCATATTGGGAATTCCATACATGAGAAGACCGCCGATGCGATCCTCCCTCTCAAATACTGTTACATTGTGTCCTCTCTTATTCAGCTGATCTGCTGCTGCCAGTCCGGCCGGACCAGAGCCTACTACGGCAATCTTTTTTCCAGTTCGGATTCTCGGCGGACGGGGGCCTGCCTTTCCTGTTTCATAAGCCTTCTCAATGATAGCCCTCTCATTCTCCTTAATGGCAACCGGATCCCCATTCAGGCCGCAGGTGCAGGCAGCCTCACAGGGTGCAGGACACACACGGCTGGTAAATTCCGGAAAGCTGTTTGTCTTTTTTAGGCGGTTATAGGCCTGAGACCAGTTTCCTGTATATACCAGATCATTCCATTCTGGAATCAGATTGTTCAAAGGACATCCCGAAACCATTCCTCCAATCATCATGCCGGACTGGCAGAAGGGAACGCCGCACTCCATGCAGCGTGCTCCCTGCTTTTTCTGCTGTTCCTCTGTTAAAGGAGTATGAAACTCATTAAAATGACCGATCCGGCTCAGAGGCTCCTGCGCTTTGCCAGTCTTTCTTTCATATTCTAAAAATCCCGTTGGCTTTCCCATGGCTTCCTCCTCACCCTTTCTTATTGGCATAAAATGCTTCAATCTGTGCCTGCTCGCTGCTGAGTCCCTTTTCCTCCATCTGTACAATGGTGTTCATCATACGCCGGTAATCATGGGGCATAATCTTTTTAAACTTGGGCAGATACTCTCCAAAATGCTCCAGAATCTCTTTTCCGCGGGCAGAATTGGTGTATGCCACATGCTCCTGAATCATCTCCTTGAGCTCCTGCACATCGTATTTTCCCGTTACCTCTTCCAAAGAGACAAGAGCCTTATTGACACGCTTGTACAGATCCCGCTTTTCATCCAGAACATAGGCAATTCCGCCGCTCATTCCCGCTGCAAAATTCTTTCCTGTAGGGCCAAGCACCGCTACGCGGCCGCCGGTCATATACTCACAGCCATGATCTCCCACGCCTTCTACCACTGCCATAGCTCCGGAGTTGCGGACGCAGAACCGTTCTCCTGCTACGCCATTAATAAATGCCTTTCCCGAGGTTGCCCCATACAGAGCTACGTTTCCAATAATAATATTATCCTCTGCTTTGAATCTGGCAGACTTTGGCGGATATACAATAAGCTTTCCACCTGACAAACCTTTTCCAAAATAATCGTTGCTGTCACCTATAAGCTCCAGTGTCAAGCCTCTGGGAATAAAAGCACCAAAGCTCTGTCCACCACTTCCGCTGCACTGAATGGTAAAGGTATCCTCTAAGAGTCCCTCCGGATACTGGCGTGTAATCTCAGATCCCAGGATCGTTCCCAGTGCCCGATCCACATTGGATACATCAATCTGCAGGCTCTTCTTCTGTCCGTTTGCCAAGGCCGATTTCAGCTTCTTTAACAGTACACGTTCATCCTGTGTCTCCTCCAGTTTAAAGTCATATTCCTGCTTATTTTCATATCCCCGGAAGTGCTCTCCTGCATATTGGTTTTCCAAAATATTGGATAAATCAACCTTTCTGGCTCTGGGATTTTCAATATCATCCTTCTTTTTCAAAAGGTCTGTTCTTCCCACCAGCTCATCTACAGTACGGATTCCCAGCTTTGCCATATACTCCCGCAGTTCCTGGGCAACAAAATACATAAAATTCACTACATATTCTGGTTTTCCTTTAAAGCGCTTCCTCAGCTGAGGATTCTGAGTTGCAATTCCCACCGGGCAGGTATCCAGATTGCAGACACGCATCATAACACATCCCATAGTTACCAGCGGCGCGGTTGCAAAACCAAACTCCTCTGCCCCCAGCATACAGGCAATCGCCACATCACGACCGGTCATCAGCTTTCCATCTGTCTCCAGAATTACCTTATCTCTAAGTCCGTTCATAATCAAGGTCTGATGAGCTTCGGCTACTCCCAGCTCCCAGGGAAGTCCTGCATTATAAATAGAATTCCGGGGCGCTGCTCCTGTACCTCCGTCAAAAGAAGAGACCAAAATCACCTGAGCACCGGCTTTTGCCACACCGGCTGCCACCGTTCCTACCCCTGCCTCAGATACCAATTTGACAGAAATCCGCGCCCTGGTATTGGAATTTTTCAAATCGTAAATCAGCTGAGCCAGATCCTCAATGGAATAAATATCATGATGAGGAGGCGGAGAAATGAGTCCTACCCCTGTGGTAGAATGACGCGTCTTTGCCACCCACGGATACACCTTTCCTCCCGGCAGCTGACCGCCTTCTCCCGGTTTTGCCCCCTGAGCCATTTTGATCTGAATTTCCTGGGCACTGACAAGATATCTGGATGTAACGCCGAATCTTCCTGATGCCACCTGCTTAATTGCAGAACAGCGATTGTTGTTTTTCGGCCCCGGAGTCAAACGATCCAGGCTCTCGCCTCCCTCACCTGTATTGGACTTACCGCCCAGACGGTTCATCGCAATCGCCAGTGTCTCGTGCGCTTCCTGAGAAATAGAACCATAGGACATGGCGCCCGTCTTAAACCGCTTTACAATAGACTCTGCACTTTCCACCTCTTCAATGGGAATGCCTCCATTTTCATCATACTTAAAATCCATAAGGCTGCGGAGATTTACGGTCTGCCCCTCTTCATTCAAAGCATGACTGTACTCTTTGAAAACATTGTAGTCTCCTGTTCTCGATGCCTCCTGAAGCAGATGAATGGTGCGGGGATTGTACAGATGCTCCTCCTGCCCTGCCCGTTCCTTATGGCTTCCTACACTTTCCAGAGTCAGATCCACATCCAGTCCCAGGGGATCAAAAGCAGAGGAATGAAGTGCGTCCACATCACTGGCAATATCCTCCAGCGTAATACCTCCTACCCGGCTGACCGTATTAGTAAAATACTGGTCAATCACCTCTTTTGAAACACCGATTGCCTCAAAAATCTGCGCGCCCTGATAAGACTGAATCGTAGAAATTCCCATTTTTGACGCAATTTTTACAATTCCATGGAGAACTGCTGAATTATAGTCATTCACAGCCGCATAGTAATCCTTATCCAGCATTCCCGAATCAATCAAATAGCGAATGGATTCCTGTGCCAGATAGGGATTGATGGCGCATGCGCCGTAACCAAGGAGAGCTGCAAAGTGGTGTACCTCTCTGGGCTCTCCGCTTTCCAGAATCAGCGCCATAGCGGTCCGCTTCTTTGTCTTTACCAGATGCTGCTGCAGCGCAGAAACAGCAAGGAGAGACGGAATCGGCACATGATTTTCATCAATATCTCTGTCAGACAGAATGATAATATTCGCACCCTCTCTGTGAGCCCGGTCAACCTCAAGAAAAAGACGATCAATTGCCTTTTCCAGAGAAGTATTCTTATAATAAGTAATCGGAACAACCTCTACACGAAAACCAGGCTTTTTCATGTGTTTGATCTTCAGCAGGTCTGTACAGGTAAGAATCGGATTATCCACCTTAAGAATCTTACAGTTGTCTGGATGTTCCTCCAGAACATTTCCCTCCTCGCCTACATAAACCGTAGTAGACGTTACAATTTCTTCCCGAATAGAATCAATCGGAGGATTTGTTACCTGAGCAAAAAGCTGTTTAAAATAATTAAACAGTGGCTGATGCTTCTTCGACAGAACTGCCAGCGGACTGTCTGCTCCCATAGCAGAAACCGGTTCAATTCCATTTAAGGCCATAGGCAGAATCATGGTTTTATACTGCTCATACGTATAACCGTAGGTTTTCTGCAGCCTTGCCCGCTCAGCCTTTGTCATAGACAGAACCCCTTTATTCGGAATCGGAAGCTTGTCCAGCTCTACCAGGTTGGAATCCAGCCACTCTCCATAAGGACGACGGGAGGCGTAACGCATTTTCAAAGCCTCATCGCTGACCAGTTCCCCTTTTACCGTATCAATCAAAAGCATCCGTCCCGGACGGAGACGTTCCTTTTTCACAACATGGGAAGGATCCACCTCAATCGCACCTACCTCGGACGCCAAAATCACCTGATCATCATCTGTAATGTAATAACGGGAGGGGCGAAGTCCGTTTCTGTCCAACACTGCCCCCATCACATCACCGTCACTGAATACGATCGAGGCAGGGCCATCCCATGGCTCCATCATAGTTGCATAATACTGGTAAAAATCCTTTACCTCCTGAGGCATAGACTTGTCATGAGCCCAGGGAGCCGGAATGGTAATCATCACTGCTAACGGAAGCTCCATACCGCTCATCATCATAAACTCCAGAGCATTATCCAGCATGGCAGAATCCGAGCCCTCCTGATTAATAATCGGAAGAACCTTGTGCATCTCTGACTTGAAAAACTCCGATTCCATCGTTTCCTCACGGGCCATCATCTTATCGACATTTCCACGGATGGTATTGATCTCTCCATTGTGAACAATCAGGCGGTTTGGATGCGCTCTCATCCAGCTCGGATTCGTATTGGTGCTGAATCGGGAGTGAACTACAGCAATCGCAGATTCATAATCCGGATCCTGCAAATCCTCAAAAAACTTTCTCAGTTCTTTTACCAGAAACATTCCTTTGTATACAATAGTTCTGCTGCTCAGCGACACCACATACGTATTGTCATTGCTCTGTTCAAACACACGACGAGCCACATACAGTCTGCGATCAAACTCCAGCCCCTTTTCCACTCCTGACGGCTTGCCGATAAAGCCCTGAACAATATGAGGCATCTTTTCTACTGCCCTGTCTCCAATCTGCTCCGGATGGATGGGCAGATCTCTCCATCCCAGGAACTCAAGCCCTTCCTTTTTTACAATAATCTCAAACATCTTTTTGGCTTGATTTCTTGCAAGCTCATCCTGAGGAAAGAAAAACATACCAACACCATAGGTTCTCTCCTCTCCCAGCTCGATACCAAGAAGCTGTGTCACCTTCTTAAAAAAACGGTGAGAAATCTGAAGCATAATTCCTACGCCGTCTCCTGTCTTGCCCTCTGCATCCTTTCCTGCCCGGTGCTCCAGATTCTCTACAATGTGCAAAGCCTGGTCCACGGTTTTATGACTTTTTATGCCTTTAATATTAGCAACCGCACCAATTCCGCAGTTATCATGCTCAAATCTGGGATCGTACAGTCCGAAACGTTCATCATTTCTTTCAGCCTGCTGGGCAGCAGCGGCCCCTGTAATTCTCTGAACATCTTCCATATCTGTTTCCTTTCCAAAATACTGTTTTGGGGTTTCCCTTTCCATCATTTGTTCCTTGGTTGCTTTCGCACAGCAATTCATTAAAGTTAAGTGTTTAAAAAGAAATTGCGCGCAGAGCGCCTTGCTCTGCATCACGCAATTCCTATCCATAACTTTTTGATTAGCTGTCTGCCAGTAACATGATAATGATAATACTATATTTTACCCAGTTTGTAAACAGGTTTTTTGAGGAAGTTTTCAGATTATTTGTTATTATATTGTTTTCATCATTATTGTCAGACTATTTTTATTTTATTAAATTTTTTCAAATTTTCTGGTAATTATAATTCTACTGGACCATTAATTCTGGATGATTCATATATTCCCTGCACAATCTCCAGTGTTTTTTTTGCATCTTCTGCTGCCCATGGCATCTTCTTTCCCTCTCTCAATGCCTGATAGCATTTTTCTATCTGATAAAAGTGATAACTTCCCCAATAGCTTTCCCCCTTACTATTCGGACAAGCTGATGGTAAGATCTCTTCTTTTTCTCCAGATGCAAATGTGATTTCCATTTTATTATAAGTTAAAAGTGCCGTCGCTTTCTCACAGCTTATTTCTACTCGTATCGGACTATTTGTTGTATAATAGTTGCACGCATAAAAGGAATAGACTGCTCCGTTCTCCAGCCAAATCGCTGCATCTGCTTCATCCTCTACTTCAATCCCCGTCAAAACGCGCCTTGCCGTATGCCCCAAAATCCTTTTTGCTTCCAGCCCCGTCATATAACGTACTAAGTCAATGGAATGAATTGCCTGATCAATGATTACACCGCCGCCCTCTGTATCCCAATGCCCTTTCCAGTCACATTTATAATAACTTTCTGGACGATACCAGTTCAGTGTAGAAAAGGCTCCTTTCACTTTGCCAAACTCTCCAGACGCAATTCTTCTTTTAACTTCCTGAACACCTTCAATAAAACGATTTTGATAAATTACCCCAAGCTGCATTCCTGTTCGCTCTCGCACTTCAATCAGCTGATCTGCCTCTGCAAGGCTTATGGTAACTGGTTTTTCTGTAAGAACATGAACACCACATTCCATGGATACAACCGAATATCTGCCATGCAGGTGATGCGGAAGCAAAATATGAACTAAATCGGGCTTCACCTGCAATAAAATCTGACGAAACGAATCAAACTCTACTTGATCAGATGCATAGCATCCCGGAAATTTCTCTGCAAATTTCTCTGCCCGCTCAAGTACTTTATCCATAGCCAGAACAATCTCTGCTTCTTCCTTTAACTTATAAAATGCCTCTTCATATACCGATGCAATTCTTCCACAGCCAAGCACCGCAATTCGCAGTTTTTTCATTTTAATCTCCATTCTGCCATCTTTCTGCTAATAACACAAACTTTTTCTTGTCTTCAGACTAACGTCCTCTGTGCATCATATCATTCAGTCCTCGCAGATAGCTAAGAGCACTGGCATAACTAGTCTCATCAAAATTTCCAATTTCGTACTCTACGATCGCCCATCCATTCTTACCCAATACTCGATCTAAAATTGGAAAAAGATTCACATAATTCATGTCTCCGGTTCCAAGATTTACATAACCGGAGTGTACTTCAGAGAATTTCTTCTTCTGCCCCTCTTCCGATTTTTTATAATCCCTTAAATGAACATAATCAATTCGTTCTGCACAAGTTTCTAAAAGGTTTACCGGTTCAAATCCAGATACCGCAGCCCACCCTATATCTAATGCAAACTTAAGATCTGGAGCCTCACGAACCAGTGTATTCCAAATCAACCCGTTATCTGCAAATTCCCAGCTGTGATTATGATAATGCACCTGAACTCCAAGTTCATCTTTTATTTTTTTTACCATTTCATTTAGCCTGACAGCTGCCATTTTTACTAATTCCGGATCGTGAAGTTCTAGTTCTATCGCTCCTGCTCCAACCGGAAGATCCTGTATCTCTTCAAATGCAGCTCCACCTGTAGCAATTACATTTTTATTTTTCATGGGTGCCACAAATCTCGCTGTGCTGTATAATGCCGCCTCTGCTTTCTCCGGTTCCCGAATTAAATCGATCAACTTTAATCCACCACAATGCATTCCACTCATTTCTACATGATTGTTTTCCAATGCAGTCAAAAGTCCATCTCTGTTTTCTGTTCCAAAAAAACGTTGTCCTATCTCACATCCTTCTGCACCGGCTCTTGCTAATCTTCCAAGAACTCCATCAGGATTTGATGCGATTTCTGTTCCATATAATACACAATGTGCTCCAAATCTCATTCTCTGTATTCTCCTCTATTATTCCTATATTCACATAGTCTTTAAAATAATTTTACTGTCATACCGGTTTCTGCAGATTCCTGTGCTGCCTGAATCAATTCCTGAAGATATAATCCACGTTCAAACGTCAAAAGACTTTCTTTTCCTTCCTGAATCGCATCAAGGAACTGACGTATCTCGTAATAAAAATTAATCTCAAATGGAATTCTCGGAGCACGTTCATCCGTACCGTAGCAACTTTCTGGTACCGAAACTACTTCTGGAGCCTTTGTATAACCACCATCCTTATCCTTAAGCTGAAGTGTAAGTTCAAACGGCTTTGAGCCATTAAATATCATCTTCCCCCCAGCGCCTACAATTTCCAATACAAAGGTAGCTCCTACACGGCTTGCTGTAAAGCTATAAAGCGTTCCATTTTCCGTACGGCAATTCCAGCATGCCACATCATCATTGGTAACTGTACCAAAAACACCAGGCCTATGAATCAGTTCACGCTTCTTGATCCCTGTGTGCTCCATGCAGTGAATCTCCTGAATTTTTCCACATGTATCACGCAATAAATAATCACATATATCCATCATATGACTTCCAAAATCAGCCAGTGCCCCTGGTCCAGACAAATCTTTCTGCATTCTCCATTCTAGTTTTACATTTGGATTCGCAATCCGATCTCCTCCCTGCTCCTCTCTTACAAAATATACATCACCAATAACTCCTTCATCCAGAAGCTGTTTCATATAAGCAAAGCCTGGAATATCTCGATAACACAGCCCTATCATTGCAACTTTATGTGTCAATTTTGCGTATTTAATCGCTTCTGCACAATCTTCCGGCTTAGGCGCAAACGGTTTTTCGCATAACACATGACATCCTGCCTTAAGCGCAGAAACTGCCAATTCGACGTGAGTAGCATTTGGAGTACAGATACTAACTGCATCGCAGGATTCTAACAATTCATCCAAACATTTGCAGGCTTTTGCCTCTTTCAATCCATATTTTTCAATATAATCTTCTGCACGGCCTTCAAGCAAATCATACACCGCTGTAATTTGTGCATCAGAGCAGCACTGGTAAGCTTTAATGTGATTTCCTGCAATACCAATTGTATATCCTGTTCCTATAATACCAATTCGAATCATTCTCTTATCCTCCATATTCTATTTAAGATGCTGTTCAAGAAATGTACGACTCTTTAAAATTCCTTCTGATACTGCTTCCAAACTACCTTCATACTCCTGATCTTCATGCTCAATACTAATCGTACCATCATAACCAATCTTCTTTAGTTCGCCAAGCATTCGCCCCCAGTCTATTTCTCCTCTTCCTGGAATTCGATATGTCCACCAGCTAAAATCTGTCAGAATTCCCGTGCGGGAAAGCTGCTCTCGATCGATTTTTGTATCCTTCGCATGAAAATGAAAAATTTTATCTTTAAATTCTGATATCGGTGCATAGGGATCCATCATTTCCCAGACCAAATGACTCGGATCATAGGCAAGTCCAAGGCACTCACTTTCTAACCGCTCAAAAATCTTGTGCCACATAACTGGTGAAATTGCGATATTCCCCATTAAAGGACAATTTTCAAAGCATAGGCGTACATGATTTTTTTCTGCTAATTCTACTAATGGTCCAAAAGTATCCACAAAAGCATCAAGACTGCGAACCGGAATTCTGCGAATCATGTTTCCTCTATCCTTCACCTCTGGATCTCGATCATAAATTCCCTCTTCTATTGATTTATTAATTCCAGTGGATGTTATAACCTTCTGTATCCCAAGCCGGCCAGCAAATTCAATTCTCTTCTTCAATTGAATAATGTGCTCTCTCGCCTCATCCGCATCGGTACTGAGATAATTTCGACAATAAATCAATGCCGTAATATGAATCCGTCCTTCTCCCAAAACCCTTTCATATTCTTCCAAAGAAAGCGGCAATGACGGCCCACACTCCAAATCTGTAAATCCATGATCTGCCGCCCAGTCAGCTACTTGTCTCAATGACTGAAACTCGCTGCTCTTTTGCCTTTTTGCTTCTTCTACCAAGCTATTAGTTAAAAACCCAATCTTCACAAGCTCCTCCTTTCCTAGTCAATGCTCTCGCGCTATTATATTAATTAATTTATTTAATTATATATTATCATTTTGTATATTTAATGTCAATAAGTTTCTTATTTTATTGTTATTAATGCTGTAATTTTAAAAAAATAGTGCTGAAACTATACTTCAGCACTACTCTCTGCTAATATTTTTAATTACAAATTTTTCTATTGCCATTGCGCAGGCACCTCTTGCCCCTGTATATCGATTTGCCTGAATAAATTCAATTTTCAAATCTAATTCTTCTTGAAACAAATTATTCTCAAGAACAATTTCGCTTAGATATTTTCTCAAAACCTGACTGTTCATCAGTGCACAGTCAACTACAACTAATTCTGAATTTAATAAATTCACTATGTTAGCAATGGAAATTCCCATATATCTAACTGCCGGAAACACAATATCCTTCAGGTCTTCATCACCACAATCAATTGCCATCGCCACTTCAACAATCTTCGGTTTTTTCGGATCCTCGCAAAGTTTATAAAGTGTTTCTGCCTTTCCCATTTCCAAAAGATTTCGGATCTGACGAAGCAGTGGTTCTTCACCTATAAAAGCTTGAAGACATCCCTTTTTTCCACAATCGCAAACAGGCCCGTCCCATTCCATAATGGTATGACCAATATCACCGGTTCCAAACCGTCCTTTTCCAAACGGTTCTCCATCTGCCATCACGCAACAGGAAATTCCCATTTGTGCAAAATAATACAAATAAACATCTGGCCGCTCTTTTCTTTCAAACATATCCTGGCCTATAGCTCGCACTCGCACATGATTTTCAATACATACTGGCATTTCTAAAAGCGATGATAAATTTTTCTGAATTGGTTCATCATGCCAAGATACATAATTTACAGAACTGCATACCAAGACTCCGTTTTCTGATTCTACCATTCCTGGCGTTGCCCATCCTGCTCCTATTATTTTTTTATGATCAATCCCTGTCTCTTTAATCAACTCATCTACACAATGCTTCGTGCGCAGAAGCATCTCTCTATAAGATATATTTTTAATGTCAAATGCTATTTTTTTCTTGCCCGCAATCTTTCCTCGCAGATTCGTTATACAGCATATAATCCCCACTGGACTCCATTCGATCCCTACTGCATACCCGGAATCTTCTGCAAAATTCACTAATGATGCCTTTCTTCCTAAGGAGGGAGAATTTTCTCGAAGAGGTTCTTCCTGCAAAATTCCATCTTCTAAAAGCTGCTTAATTGTAGTCGTTACTGTTGGAAGTGTAATTCCCAGCTGATTTGCAATCTCACTCCTCATAATTGGTCCCTGCTGATAAATTGTCCCAAGGATTGAAGCATAATTATTTTTTCTTACCTTAGATAAATTCGAACCAGATTTAATTTTCATATTGTATTTTCACCCTTACACCTATGTTATTACTCTATTATACTAGAATAATGAAAAAGTTTAAAGGCTATCATTCGAAAGTTTCCCTTTCCCACTAATCAAAAAATGCTTAATTGCCAGGGCCGCAGCCCCTCTTGCCCCTGTAAATGGACTATATGGAACAAACTCAATTTTTATCTCTTCTTCATATAAACCAAAAATATGCTTCCGCGTCTGAGACAAAAGATATTCCTGATTTTTTTTATTCTGCATAATGAATGCATCTACCAAAACCAACGGAGGATATACTAAATTAATAATATTCGCCAGCATAACTCCTAAATACGTAATAGCTCTTTTTATCACCTGATCTGCCAGCTCATCTCCCTCCATCTGTGCCTGTAATATTTCCTGCATTGTAATCTGTTCTATATCTTTGCAAAGTTCAGTAATCAAAGTACTGCTCCCGCTTTTTATATAATCTTTAACATATTTTATAATAGCTCTTTCACTCGCAATTTCTTCTAAACATCCATAATTACCACAGGTTTCACATTTGGGGCCATCAAGAACCGCTACCATATGCCCTGCCTCCCCAGCTCCCCTTCGATTTCCTTCCATAATCTGATTTCCAACGTAAAGGGGGCATGCAATTCCATAAGAAATTAAATAATAAGCAAAAGTGTCCGGGCGCACTTCGCGCCCGAACAATTCTTCTCCTACAGTTCGTACTCTGGTATTGTTTTCAACCAAAACCGGAAATCCTGTTTGTTCAGAAATATCTTTTGCGATTGGTTTTCCATTCCAGCACCGCAGGGTGCTTTGTCTTACAATACCTTTTTTTGTTTCTACAAATCCAGGAATTCCAATTCCGATTCCAAGAATCTTTGCCCTCTCCACACGGCCTTTTTGAATTACCGTTTTAATTATTTCTGACAAACATTCCACTTCATCAGAATAACTCTTTCGTTCTGACTGATAACAATATTCTGCTATCCTTACACCCCGCAAATTCGAAAGTACCACAACAGTCTTATAAGGACCAATCTCTACTCCAATTACATAAAATGCATTCGGAACAATATCCAGCTTCACCGGACGTCTTCCAATCCCATGCACTTCATCAGACTCATCATTGGTTCGCTCCTCGACTAACCCCTTTTCCATCAACTCGGTAATATTGGTTGTGATTGTTGGTGGTGTAAGTGAAAGCATGTCTGCAATTTCGCTACGGGATATAGGTGCATATTTATATACAACTTCTTTAATCAATATTTCATTATGCTTTTTCACATTTGTCAAGTTGTTTCCGTGCAGTCTTCCCATAGCAATTCCTCCTGCATTTTTTATTTCAAAGCCTTATAGTCTTCCTCTGTATAATCCTTTGTTACATCCCAGTTAGGGAATTCAAACGTAGACACATCAAGTCCGATTGCCTCTGATGCCCGTTTCCACTCCTCTGTTGAAGCATCTGATAACTTCTTTAACTCGCCTGCATAATCTGTAATACTCTGTGCTAAAACACCCTGTACAATTGAACCCAGACTCGGCTGTACATCCTTAACCTCTGCATAGAAGTCATATGCCTTTTCATCACGTGTTGTTGCATACGGAATCACTCTCGCTGTCTCAGAAGCAATTTCATAATACTGTTTCATAACCTCATTATTCAGATGTTTCTCATTTACAGCCGGAACGATAGATACATAGTTTCCATCTTCTACACAGTCGGCCTGATAATTGTAATCTTCGCTAAATAACGCCATCAAATACTCAGCTGCTTCCTTTGGATGTTTTGACTGCTTATAAATTCCCATCCAGGGTGCAGATTCTACCTGTTGTACACCGCCCATTGCAGTTCCATCTGGAGTAGGAACTGCCATAACACCATAATTCAAATCCGGATAAGTCTGATCCCACGGCGGAATACACCACATACCCTGGCAAAGGAATCCAGCCTGCCCCTGTGCAAACATTTCTCTTGCTTCCGGTGCTGCAATATTTACGGTATCCGGATGAATACTTCCATCTTTTACTAATGTATCCAGCAATTCCATAACACCAATCATTGCCTCGCTGTCATATGGTGCTCTTCCATCTACAGTCAGAACCTTCGCATTCTGAGCAATCTTTCCACCCGCAGCACCTGCCATACCTCGAACCATAATATCCAAACGATTCAGCTGCTTTCCACCTTCAATAAGACCATATACCTGTCCATTGCCGGACTCTGTAATTTTCTTACATGCATCAATAAATTCTGCATAACTCTTTGGAATTTCTGTCACACCTGCTGCATCTAAAACATCCTTATTATAATAAAACAGGCTGTTTACAATCGGCATATTCTCTGGAATTGTATACCAATCCTCCCCTTGATGAGTAACACCTTCCTGAAGAATCGACGGATCAAGGGTTGCCTTAAATTCCTCAGTCACATAAGGATTCAAAGGCTGATACCATTCCTCATTCAATGCAGTACTCAGACTCATTCCTGTTGGAATTGGGAAAAGATCCGGACCTTCACCAGACTTGATCATTGTAACAATTGTATTTTTAAACTGATCAATTGTAAGCATCGTATACTCAATCTTGATATTTGGATGATCCTTCATGTACTGTTCATTAAACTCTTCTCTTCGTTTCATAGAGCTATCACTCCAGTCTACAATTCGAAGCGTAATCTGCTCTTCTCCCGATGCCTGTGTAGTTTCCCCTGATGCCTCACTCTTTGACTCTGCTGGAGTCTCCTTTGGTTCATCAGAAGTACTCGGCATTGCACAACCTGCGAGAGATCCTACTGTCATCGCTATGGCCAATGACAAAGCTCCTGTTTTTTTCAATTTCATAAAATATCCTCCTTTATTAACTTCAGGGGACTCACTCCTCCTGTTTTTTACTTTCCATGAAATTTCTCTATCAGCTCTTCACCGCTCCTGCAATTCCTTCTACAAAATACTTCTGCAAAGCAATGAACAAAATAATGATAGGAATTACGGCGATGGTACCTCCTGCTGCAATTCCAGTCCAATCCACAGTGTTTTCTCCCTTAAACGCATACAATCCAACTGCAAGGGTACGGGATGCCGGATTATTCAGTGTCAGCACCAATGGAAGCATAAATGCATTCCATGCCCAAATCGTTTCCATAATCACAACTGTTGTTGCAATTGGTTTGGATAATGGCATCATTATATTGAAAAAAGTTCTGAAAAAATTACATCCATCTACTCTTGCTGCATCTTCCAATTCACCTGGAACAGATTGGAAAAAACTAGAAAATAACAGAAGAAAAATAACATGGGCACCGCCCGCTTGAGCAAGGATAAGACCTAGTTTTGTTCCTACCAGGTTCATACTTTTTACGACTTCATACGTGGGAATAATCGTACTTACAAGTGGAATGGCGATACTACTCAAAAAAACACCCATAATTAGCTTTTTCCCCATAAAATTATAACGCCCCAATGCATATCCCGCCAGCATTGTCATTACCAACACCAGAAATACTGCAAAAAATGTTACAATCACTGTGTTTACAAAATAAGTGCTAAAATGAGCCTTTTCCCATATACGATATACATTATCCAACGTTGGGTTCTGAGGAATCAGACCTAAGCGATTTTTAAAAAATTCTCCCTGATCTTTGAAAGATGCAGAAATCATCCATAAAAACGGATAAATCCAGAGCATACCGATAACAATCAAAAAGAAATGGCTACAGCATACTTTTATTTTTCTTCTTGCTTTATCCTTGTTCATATCTCACTCCTCCTAACATCATCCAACACGTTTGCGGTTCAAATTTGCTTTTACAATATTCAACACCGCACCGATTACAATAACAGTTACTCCAAACAACAGCGCCGCTGCACTAGCATATCCAAGTCTTGGCATTCCGATCTCACTAGAGAACGCAGAACGATATACATAAGTTGCAATTACATCTGTTGCATAGAAGGGTCCACCCTCTGTCATAGTTTTTACGATATCAAATACCTTCAAAGAGTTAATAGCACATAAAATAGCAATAATTCCGCCAACCGGTGCAATCAGTGGAAGAACAATATGGAAAAAAGTCTGTGCCCTAGTCGCTCCATCAACCGTTGCTGCCTCATAAACATCCTTAGAAACTCCCTGCAAACCAGCTAACCAATAAATCATATAGGTTCCACAATCTTTCCATAAAGAAATCAGTACCAATGTCGGCATTGCATACTTTGCATTACCCAAAAAATTAATCGGGCTTTTCACAAGATGAAATGCCATCAGCAAATGGTTGAGTGGCCCCTGTACACCAAGCAAAAAAATCATAATAATACCAACCACAGATGCAGTTGTTACAACTGGAATAAAAAACATGGTACGATAGATGCTTCTTCCCTTTAATAATTCATTGTTCAACATATAAGCAAGAAAAAGTGAAACAGCAAGCTCCAAAGGAACAATCATTGCCGTATACTTAAAGCTATTGAAAAAGGCATTCCAGAATAATTCATCATGTATTAATTCTACATAATTCTGAATACCAACAAAGGTTGCATTAGAGGTCAATCCCGACCAATCCAGTAAGGAGTACTGAATACTGCAAATAATCGGATACCCTTGAAACAATATATAAAATATAACCGACATGGAAAGGAACAGCCAGCACCAACCATTCAGAATCCACTTTTCCCGACGCTTGTTCCTTTTCGTGACAGCAATTGCAGAAGACTCTCTCTGTTTCACGTCCATGTTACTTCCTCCTTTTTATTTGGTTTTTAATTTATTATTCATTTTAATTAATTATATTTATATCATATTATCCTATATATGTCAATAATATCATTTGTATTTCAATCTTTTGCACAACTATTGCAGCCTTTATTTTTTTATTCATTTTTATTTTTTACTATTTTTTGTCATTTTTGTCTATTCGTTTTTTCTTTCTTCTGGTATAATTTTTATAGCAATCTATTAATTCTTCATGGAGGTATCTTATGAATATTTATCTGAATCACACAGCTTCATCCGACCAAACGCTTTTATTTTCTTCACAAGAATTATCATCCTATTTAAAAAAAATGTTGCCCCAATCTCATATACAGGCCTCCTCTACCCCTGTTCCCTGTAACCCCCCTGATATTTGTATCTCTTTACTCACCTATGACGAAAGCTTAGACACTATCACAAACGACTCTTTCCAAATCAATATCACCCAAGATGGTGGATATATTAAGGGTTCAAATAGCCGAAGTGTCCTAATTGGAGTTTACCACTACCTATATCTGTTAGGATGCCGTTTTCTAGGACCAACACCAGATTGTGAAATCATTCCCATCTTAAGAGATCCACATTTACTTTTTCAGCAAGTATCCCATACTGCCAGTTTTAAACACCGTGGAATCTGTCTGGAAGGCGCCAATTCTTTGGAAAATATTATAGACACCATTAACTGGCTTCCCAAACTTGGATACAACAGCTTTTTCCTTCAATTTCAAATTCCCTATACATTTCTTGCACGCTGGTACCAGCATGAAGGAAACCCATACAAGCAAGCTGTTCCCTTTTCCCATAAAGATGCTGCTGTAATAACAAAAGAAATCGTCTCGGAAATAAAAAAACGTGGGCTCATTCTGCACCAGGTTGGACATGGATGGACTGGTGCCTGCCTCGGTGTGCCTTCTTCCGACTGGAAAGAGGCTGATCTTCCTTTGTCAGATTCTCAGCGTTCCATGTTAGCCGAATTAAACGGGAAACGTCAATTATTTCATGGTATACCCATGAACAGCAACCTGTGCTATTCCAGTCCAAAGGTCATTGACTCTTTTGCAAAAGAAGTAGTTAAATACGCATATACACATCCTGAAATTGATTATCTTCATGTCTGGCTTGCCGATGAATATAATAACCTCTGCGAATGTCACAACTGTCAAGAAAAGCTGCTCTCCGATCAATATATTGATATTTTAAATGAAATAGACAGACTTTTAACTCAGAAGGGACTTCAAACGAAACTGGTATTTCTTCTTTATCAGGAACTTTTATGGCCACCAAAAACATCTCGATTCCATAATCCAGATCGTTTTGTCTTGATGTTTGCCCCCATCAGCAGGACATTCGAAGCTTCCTACCAAATCGGAGATGTCCTGCCACAAATACCGGAATTTCACAGAAACTATATTACGCTTCCTGTAAATTTAAATGAGAATCTTACATTTTTGCGTGCATGGCAAGAGCTTTTCTCTGGTGACAGCTTTGTATATGATTATCCTCTCGGACGCGCTCATTATGGAGATTTTGGCTATCAGCACATTTCCAAAATTATTTTTGACGATATCGAACAATTAAATAATCTCAAGCTCAACGGATACATAAGCTGCCAGGAACTTCGCAGCGGTTTACCTAACTTCCTTCCAAACTATGTGATGGGACGAAAGCTTTGGGACATCTCTCTGTCCTTTGAAACTCTGCAGAAAGAATACATGGAAGCTGCCTACGGAATCCGTGCACAGGACGTCATTAATTATCTGGTGCAATTATCTGACTTATGCAACTGTGATTACTTTAATGGAAAAGGAGAACGAATTCATTCAGAAACAGCTCTTCGGATGGAAAAAGCTGCCCATCTTACCCGAAGCTTCACTTCTACTCATTTTGATAATACGGAAGATGACTCCAAATCTCCTGTGTTCCAAAAATTACTTGCCTATCATTGCCGGACTTATCCACTTTTGGAAGATGCACTTTATCTGCTTGCCAAAGGCGACAAAAAAAACGCCTTCCAAAAATGGAACGAGTTTCGTGAGGAAATTTGTAAAGGTGAAGATGAGTTTCAGCCCTATCTAGATGTATATCGAATTACAGAAGTATCCCAAAAATACACAGGCTTTTCATTTCCAGAAAACGTTTAAATTATTATTTCCAATACACAAGAACAGCCAGACTTCTAAAGTCTGGCTATCTGCATAAATATCAGTATAAATCAACATATGTTTTTCACAAAAGTTATTTATCTTTACCAAGTGCAGCAAACATACTGCGTTTATATTCTTCCACCCCTTCCTGGTCAAAGGGATTTACGCCCATTAAGGTTCCTGATACAGCACAGGCCATCATAAAATAGTAATACAACTCTCCAAAGCTTTCTTCCGTTATCTCGTCTGCCTGAAATCGGATACAGGGAACTCCTCCCCTGGCATGAGCATCCCAGGTTGCCTTCTCTGCCGCTTTATTAATCTGGTCAAAATCCATTCCATCCAGGTAGTCAAACCTGTCACCAAACTCCGGATCCGGTTCAATTACAACCGTTGCCTTTGGATTTTGCACTGACACAAAGGTTTCTATCAGATTTCTTCTTCCATCCTGCATGTACTGTCCGATCGAATGAAGATCCTCTGAATAAATCGCCGCTGCAGGGAAGATTCCTTTCTTTTCCTTCCCTTCACTTTCTCCAAATAGCTGAACCCACCATTTTGTAAAATATTCATATTGTGGTTCAAACGATACCAGCATTTCAATATCATAGCCTTTTTCATAAAGTAAATGACGTGCTGCTCCATACCTCACTGCCGGGTTGTTTTCTGGATTCTCACGGCAATCATCCATAGCCGACTGAACGCCCTTCAAAAATCCATCTGCATCCAGCCCCGCTGCCAAAGTAGGAAATAACCCTACCGGTGTAAATGCTGAATACCTTCCTCCAACTGATTCTGGAAAAGAAAGAAACAGGAATCCATTCTCTTTAGCAATCTCCTCTAATCTGGATCCATATGTTCCTGTCACGATGACCCTCTTTGCCATCTCTTCTTTTGTATAATGCTTCCTCATCCACTGACGCAATATGCGGAAATGGCTTCCTGGCTCTAGCGTTTCAAAATTTTTTGCAATTACGTCAATATAAATACTTTTTCCTTCTATCTGTTCCAGAGCATGTCTGATATAATAAGGAGACAGCGTATTGCCAAGATAAAGAACTTCTGGCCCTTTCCGATCCTTCAGAGCTTCTATCATTGCCCGTGCCGCCTGATTCGACCCGCCCACACCTACAATAACAAATACATCCGCATTTTCTCGAATTTCCCGAGCCTTTTCTCTCATGACATCCAGCTGAACCGCTGATTGCTCCAAAGTTCTCCACCCAAGCACATTCTCAGTATCTTCTTTCTCCAGAATCTCCCTGCAAATTTCTCCTGCTATCTTTTGATGCAGCTGCAGCTCCTCTTCATTTAAAAATAAATTTAATTTGCTTAAATCAAGACTGACACTCATAACTTCTTCCTCCTTATTCATTTTTTAATTAAGTATTACAAATCTCATCTGTTTTCCTTTGTTCTTTAATTAATTTTTTATTTTAATTATCTATATTGCTATTATTGCATATTTAATAAAATATGTCTAGTTTTTTGTATATAAGATCCAAAATACTTCAAACAAAAAAATGCCGGAGTGCACGATCATTCAATCATACACTCCGGCATATATAATAGAGCCAAAATAAAATTACATCTCGCCCAGTCCGCTTTCAATTGCCTTGCTGATGGTCTCCATAGCTGCTGCCTCGTCCTCTCCATCGCAGATCAGAGTAATCTGGGTACCGGACTTGATGCCCGCTGCCATTACATTCAGAACACTCTTAGCAACGATTCTCTTCTCACCGCACTCGATCAGAACATCACATTTAAACTTCATAGCGGTCTGAGACAGAACTCCTGCGGGTCTTAAATGTAATCCAGACGGATTTACTACTGTTAAGGTTTTACTAAGCATATCTCATTCTCCTTTTTTTAAATTATAATTCCCCAAATCCGTGTCCCATTCACACGAATCATTCATTAAAATTTTATTACAAATTAAGATATGTGTCAAGTTAAAGTCTCAAATTCCCGTCATTATTCACATTTTTATTCTGTGTTTTTTCGTGAGTTTTCACAAGCGGCTTCCCGTTCCCGCTTCGAAAAAATACAGCCGCAGTAATCCTGACGGTATAATCCATACTCTGCTGAAAGCTCCACGGAGCGCTTATAACCGTTTTTCTTCTTAAAATCGGAGGGTAGATGCTTGATTGCATAGATTCCTTCCAATTCCTCTCCAATTTCATTCAGCTTCTCTGCATTTTTCAAAGGGCTGATCGTAAGAGTTGTGGTAAAATAATCATACTCGCCCCTTTGCGCTATTCTGGCAGCTTCCTCCAGGCGGAGCCGGTAACAGGAAAAGCAGCGCTCTCCGCCTTCCGGATCCTGCTCGTGCCCCCGGCTTGCCTGATAAAAGCGTTCTGGCTCATAAGGGCCTGCCTCCAGACGAATCGGATGAACAGACGGCAGCGCCTCAATCAGACGCCTTTGCTCCTCCACCCGCTTTTCATATTCTTCTTTGGGAGAAATATTAGGATTATAATAAAATACCGTTATTTCAAAATACTGAGACAGATATTCCAGCACATAACTGCTGCAGGGAGCGCAGCAGCTATGCAGCAAGAGCCGGGGTACCCGGCTCTCATCTGTCTGTCGCTCTATGATTTTTTCCAGTTCCTTCTGGTAATTTCTGCGATTCATATAAAATCCTTCCTTTACAGGAAATCACGAATTCTCTTACTGCGGACCGGATTGCGAAGCTTTCTCAGAGCCTTGGCCTCAATCTGGCGGATACGCTCTCTGGTAACATTAAACTCCTTGCCAACCTCTTCCAGAGTTCTGGGATGACCATCCTCCAAACCAAAACGAAGCACAATAACCTGACGCTCCCTCTCCTTCAGATCTCCTAAAAGTGCATCAATATGCTCTCTCAACATTACAGATTCCACATTGCCCTCAGGGGTCAATACGTTATTGTCTGCCACGAAATCACCCAGGTTGGAATCATCCTCCTCACCAATTGGTGTTTCCAGGGAAGCGGGCTCTCTGGCAATCTGCATAATCTCCATAACCTTGTCCTCTGACATCTCCAGTGCCTCAGCTAACTCCGTCACAGACGGCTCATAACCCAGCTCCAAAGTCAGCTTACGCTGCATCTTGGACATCTTATTAATCGTCTCAACCATATGCACCGGTACACGAATCGTCCGCGCCTGATCCGCCAGCGCTCTGGTTACAGACTGTCTGATCCACCAAGTAGCATATGTACTCAGCTTATATCCTTTTGTATAGTCAAACTTTTCTACACCTTTAATCAGGCCCAGATTTCCCTCCTGAACCAGATCCAGAAAGCTCATTCCCCGTCCTGTATAACGCTTTGCAATGCTGACAACCAGCCTTAAGTTAGCCTCAATCAGTCTTTCTTTGGCGGACTCATCGCCTTCTGCTTTGCGCTTGGCCAGAACCAGCTCCTCATCTGCACTTAAAAGCGGTACCGTTCCAATCTCCTTTAAGTACATACGCACCGGATCCTCAGTTCCGATACCTTCAAGAAGATCTACAGCGTCCAGCTCGATATCTTCCGCATCCTTCAAAAAACTGTCATCTACATCCAGATCATCATCATCCAGAAGCAGGGGGTCCTCTGCCAGAATGTTGTCATCAATAACGGGAACCACATCAATATGCTTTTCTTCCAGGAAATTATAAATCTGCTCCATCTGATCCGGACCCAGATTATCTCCTATGAAAAAGTCATTGATCTCCGTTACATCCAATGCATTATGCTTTGACTTGGCAACTTCTAACAGCTTATTCAGCTTTACTAAAAAATTGTCTTTTTCCACAGTAACGTCCTTTCAACCAAAGGTATCTAAAAATACTTACACATCTATTCATTATATAACAGCAAGCGCTATATTTCAACACATTTCTTCTAAAGTTTTATTTATTTCTTTTGATTTCCAGGCATTTGTTCAGATTCTCTACAAAAACCTCTGTTTTCGTTCCGCCAAATTCTCCATCCAGCACCCAGTCCACCGGCTCTGAAGAACGGAAGCGAATGGATCTTGTTTTAAATTTGTACACCTGATCGTTTTCCTTTTCTTCCTTCTGTAGAAGACCTGCGACAAGATTGCTGATATCCGCCGGATTCTTGGGCTTACGAATCAGCAGTACCTCAAAATAACCGTCATTCAGCTCCACATCCTGTCCCACCAGCCCCTTAAAGCCACCAACACTGATGGTATTTGTCACCACTCCAAAAACAAATTCCCCTTCCAGGAAATTGCCGTCCCATTCCACCTCCATAAAATAAGATCTCAGAGAAGCCAGGCTTCGAACACTCTCCAGCATATACGCCTGATGTCCCAGAATGTTTTTCTTATCCTGAGGAGTCAGGTAGGAAACCTCTGTAAAAGCACCAAAGCCTGCCACATAGACAAAATACCTCTCCTGACAGAACAGCCCCACATCCACTGCATAAGGTTCCCCCAAAGCTGCCGCCCGGGCTGCTGCCAGCATCTGCCTGGGGATTTTCAGGCTGGCAGCAAAATCATTGGTAGATCCGGCCGGAATATATCCCAGAGTAACCTTTTTGGGAAGCTCCAAAACTCCGCATATGGTTTCATTTAAGGTTCCGTCTCCGCCGGTACAGACAATCAGATCCTTTTTGCCTCCGCAGCGAAGAACCGCCTCCTTTGCATCCATTGCCTTCTGAGTTACGTGAACCTGCACCCGATACCCTGCCTTTATAAAAATATCCAGTATATCCAGCAGCTTTGTCCTGATCTGCCCTTTGCCGGATCTAGGATTAATAATCAGAAGCATTTGTTTCTTCTTTGCCATATATCAGCACCTGCCTCACTTTCATTATCCTCATTTTATCAGCTTTGTATACCTTCCAAATGCACCAGGTAGCGCATAGACGGATTTCAGTTCTTCTTTTCCAGCTGAAATATAGGACTCCGGTATCCCGCCCGACAGACGTATCCGATATCCCTTCATATGCCATTCCACATGGGAAAAAATATGCTTTGCCTGCGGAAGCGGCTCAATCTGTACCATCAGCTCCGGCATAATTCCAAAGGCCTCTCCAAGTTCCTCCTCAGAAAGAAACCCCTCTGCATTGGGAAGCTCATAAAGAGATGCCAAAAGCCCCTCAGCCTCCCTTTTTTTCAGCGCCACCTGATGTCCGCACTCTAAAATACAGACAGTTTTCTCTTCTATTCTGCGCTTTTTCGGAGGTGTTTTTACAGGAATTTCCTGCCAAAGCTCCTGCTGTCTGGAAAGGCACACCGATGCAAGGGGACACTGACCGCATTTAGGCTGACCGTTGGGGACACAGACAATGGCTCCAATTTCAATCAAACCCTGATTAAAATCACTGGCTTCTGACTGAGGCATAGTTTCCCTCAGCCTGTCCTCCATCCACTTTTTAGTTGAAGCCTTTAAAATATCCCGGCGGCTGGCTGTTACCCTTGAAATCACACGAAGCACATTTCCATCTACTGCCGGAACCGGTTTTCCAAATGCAATCGAGGCAATCGCACCTGCTGTATAGCTTCCTATCCCCGGAAGCTTTAACAGCTCCTGATACTCTGACGGCATCCTGCCTTCATACTCATGAACAATCACCTGCGCCGCCTTCTTTAAATTTCTGGCTCTGTTATAATATCCCAGCCCTTCCCACAGCTTCATCAGGCGGTCGTCCTCCACTGCCGCCAAAGCCGAAATATCGGGCAGCGCTTCCAAAAACCGTTCAAAATACGGCTTTACTGCCTCAACCCGTGTCTGCTGCAGCATAATCTCTGAAATCCACACATGGTAGGGCTTTGGATCTTCTCGCCAGGGAAGAATCCTGGCATGATTTCGGTACCAGTCAAGAAGCGGTCTGTTTATGGCTCTCAGACGCGCTTCCAGACTTAATTCACCTGGTTTTTCCTCTGCTACCTGCAGACTGTCATAGGCATGACGAATCTCATACATAGCCATAAACCCCTCTCACAGAAACTTCTCCTGATACAACCGGCTCAATGCTTCCGTCCGGTTTTTCTACAAGGAGCTGTCCCTCCCGGTCAATTCCAAGAGACACGCCTGTCCACACCCCCTGGGGCGCAAGGATCTGTACCTGACGGCCATTGTTAACCAGGCAGGCATTATACTCCTTCTTCAGATTCTGAAAATCCAGGGTTTTTAAAAACTCTGTATAATATTCTTCCCAGGCTCTCAGCACCTGATCCACCAGGACTGCCCTCCTGACCGGATGTCCTGATTCCAAAAGCAGAGAGGTTGCCGTGCTGCTGATCTCCTCCGGAAACTCTCTGATATTCACATTGATTCCAATTCCTACTACTACGTAGCGGATCTGATTGTCCTCCGTGCTCATCTCTGTGAGAATCCCGCAGAGCTTTTTTCCGTTTATTACAATATCATTGGGCCATTTAATCTGGCAATCCAGTCCTGTCGTCCTTCGAACGCCCTGAGCTACAGCCATAGCGGCTGTCAGCGTCAGCATCGATGCATGAGACGGCTCAAATTCCGGACGAAGCAGAAAACTCATCCAGATTCCTGTTCCCCGGGGAGACTCCCAATTTCGCCCCCGGCGCCCTTTTCCCGCAGTCTGACGGGCAGCCAGAATCACGGTTCCCTCCAAAGCGCCTTTTTCTGCCATTCGCCTGGCCTCATTATTGGTGGAATCTACCTCGTCAAATACCACCAGGTTCTTTCCCAGCCATCTGGTGGAAAGGAGCCTGCCCAGCTCCTGTTCAGACAGCACATCTCTGGAATCTGCCAGACGATAACCTCTGTTTCTGACTGCTTCAATCACATATCCCTCGTCCTCCAGCTGTCGGATACACTTCCATACAGCCGTCCGGGAAACCCCCAGGCTTTCACATAATTCCTGACCGGAAATATACCCATCCGTCTCCCTGAGACGCTTTAAAATCTCTGCTTTCAATGTTCTACCTCCAGATACTGACGGCGCTGAGAAGGCCAATTACAAATAGCAATGCAGCTGCTACCCACAAAACGGCTGCACCGGCTTTTTTCCGTTTGTCTCTTCCTCCGTTTTGAAAACGGCTCCAGCCGTTCACCCCGTTTAGCAGGGCTGCAAGCCAGAAAATCACCGGAAAAAGAAAACTGTTTCTTTCCGGATTAACAAATGCCAGTACCGTACAGGCCACTACAAGAACCCCCACCACGATGTGGAGCATATCCAGCATCATGGCAGTATTGCGGGGATTCTTTTTTTTCTCCTGACTGTGCATTCCCTATTCTCCTAACGTAGCCACCATAACTGCCTTAATGGTATGCATCCGGTTCTCTGCCTCATCAAATACCTTAGAGCATGGCGCCTCAAATACTTCGTCTGTTACTTCCATATCAGTAATTCCAAAACGTTCTCCCATTTCCTTGCCAATCTTGGTCTTCAGGTCATGGAAGGATGGCAGACAGTGAAGGAAAATGGCCTCATTTCCTGCATTTCTCATAACATCCATCGTTACCTTATAGGGAGTCAGATCATGAATTCTCTCCTCCCATACTTCATCGGGCTCACCCATAGAAACCCACACATCCGTGCAGATAACGTCAGCCCCCTTTGTTCCAGCTTTCACATCTTCTGTAAGAGTAATATCTCCGCCAGACTCCTTTGCATACTCCCGGCACTGTTCAACCAGCTCCTGATTGGGGAAATATTTCTTAGGGGCGCAGGCCACAAAATGAAGCCCCAGCTTTGCACAGACAATCATCAGAGAATTGCCCATGTTATAGCGGGCATCTCCCATGTAAACCAGCTTTACCCCTTTCAGACGGCCCAGGTGTTCCCGGACTGTCAGCATATCTGCCAGCATCTGTGTAGGATGGTACTCATTGGTCAGACCATTCCAGACAGGAACTCCTGCATGCTTTGCCAGCTCCTCCACAATCTCCTGACCAAAGCCCCGGTACTCAATTCCGTCGTAAATTCTTCCCAGCACCCGCGCCGTATCGGCAATACTCTCTTTCTTTCCAATCTGAGAGCTGGAAGGCTCCAGATATGTGGTTCCCATTCCCATATCATGGGCAGCCACTTCAAAGGAGCATCTTGTTCTGGTACTGGTTTTCTCAAAAATCAGAGCCACATTTTTGCCTCTGTAATGATCCACCGGAATTCCTTCTTTTTTCTTTCTCTTTAACTCTGCCGCCAAATCCAGAAGATAGAGAATTTCCTCTGGTGTATAATCCTTTAATGTAAGAAAACTTCTGCCTTTTAAATTCATAATTGTCTCTCCTCCTCTTCCGTCAAAACGGATTTTTATTATCTATAACTTACTATAAGGCGAATTTCATGTCAAGTTTCTTATGCAGGAAAGAGAGCGATCGCTCGCTCTCTCTACATCTCTGTAATCTTTTGTATATCCTCTCTTCTTTTAACAGCAGTTCCACTTAGCTGTCCTTGGCCACTTCCGTAATCGACTTAACCAGTCCTGCCATATTCTGAATATCAGACGGAATAATAATCTTGGTAGCCTTTCCGTCTGCCGCTGCCATAAAGGCTTCCAGACTTTTCAGCTGAAGAACTGCCGCATCTGCACCGGCCTCCTTCAGGAAACGAATACCGTCTGCGTTAGCCTGCTGCACCTTCAGAATCGCTGCAGCTTCACCCTCCGCCTCCTTAATCCGCTTCTCCTTCTCTGCCTCTGCATGGAGAATCGCTGCCTGCTTATCTGCCTCTGCATCAAGAATTGCAGATTCCTTCTTTCCTTCTGCCACAAGAATCGTAGACTTTTTCTCACCCTCTGCCCGGAGAATGGCCTCACGGCGTTCCCGTTCTGCCTTCATCTGCTTCTCCATGGCATCCTGAATCGCTGCCGGAGGGATAATATTCTTCAGTTCCACCCGGTTGACCTTAATGCCCCAGGGATCCGTTGCTATATCCAGGGAGGCTCGCATTTTCGTGTTGATCGTTTCTCTGGAGGTCAGAGTCTGATCCAGCTCCAGATCACCGATAATATTACGAAGCGTGGTTGCCGTCAGGTTTTCAATCGCCATAATGGGATTCTCCACACCGTATGCAAACAGCTTGGGATCCGTAATCTGGAAGAAAACCACAGTATCAATCCGCATGGTTACGTTATCTTTTGTAATCACCGGCTGGGGCGCAAAATCCACAACCTGCTCTTTTAAAATCACCCGCTTAGCTACCCGATCCACAAAAGGAACCAGGAAATGAACGCCTACAGACCAGGTACCCAGATAGGCTCCCAGACGCTCTACCACCAGAGCCTGAGCCTGGGGAACAATCTTCACACAGGATACCAGAATCAGCGCAATCACAATCAGAAACAGAAGAAAAATAATAATTCCTGTTAAACCGGCAAATGTATTCATTCTTCGCCCTCCTTACATGTACCTACAATTAGTTTCACTCCCTGAATATCCAGAATCCGGACTACCGTACCGGCAGGATAAATCTCATGGCTGTCCCTGGCTCTGGCCGTCCACTCCTGTCCGCCTACCACCGCAGAGCCTGTTCCCTGTTCATTGTCAATCTCTGAAGTAACCCGCGCCTCCCGGCCAATAAGCCCCTCTGCATTGGTCTTTACCGTACCGCTGTTGATGAATCTGGAAGCAAACGGTCTGGTAAAAAACAGCAGGAGAAAGGATACTGCCACAAAAGCTATCAGTTGAACCTCCACAGACAGTCCAAACAGGGAAAGCAGAAATGCCACAAGAGCACCGCCTGCAAACCATATGGTAGTCAGCGCCATAGTTGCCACCTCGATACCAACTAAAATCACAAATGCAATCAGCCAATAGATGGAACTCATCTGCAACCTCCTTTTTTCTTAGATACATCATACTATATTTTCAGACATTTCACAAGAAAAAACGCATATTGTGCCACTTAAGTTTTTCTGAATATCTTGTAAAAAAACCGTAAACTTTTACTGGCGCCGCTGTCTCGCTGCCTCGAACATCAGCACCGAAGCCGCTACTGCCGCATTCAGGGATTCTACACGTCCAGCCATAGGAATCCGGATATAAGTATCCGCCAAAGAAGCCGCTTCATCGCTGAGTCCATTGGCCTCATTTCCAATCAAAAATCCTGTACTCTGGCAGTAATTTTCCTGTTCATAGGAATTCTTTCCCTTCAAATGAGCTGCAAACAGACGAACATCCTGCTTTTTCAGCCACTGAAGTGTCCCGCACAGATCTTCTGTATATACAAAGGGAACCCGCAGCACAGAGCCCATAGTAGATCGGATCACCTTGGGGTTGTAAATATCTGCTGTTGAAGCGTCCATAATCACCCCTGTCACTCCTGCTCCCTCTCCAGCCCTGATAATCGTTCCCAGATTTCCCGGATCCTGAAGATGCTCCAGAATCATCAAAAGTGCCGGTTTGCCGTCCTTTGTTCCTGCTGCCTGCTCTAAAATGTAATGATACTGTCTGACCAGAGCCAGTACCCCCTGAGGAGTCTGAGTATCTGATAAAGCCTTAAAAACCTCGTCTGCCACCACCTCAACACGACGGACCCGCTCCGACAGAATACGGCCCTCCTTCTGCTTGAGAAAGCTCTCCGAAACATAAAGCGTATGGATCCGCTCCTCTGGAATCTCCTGACAGATGCGAAGCCCCTCTGCCACAAACAGATCCTCCTCCCGGCGTGCCTTTGGCTTTTTAATCAGGCTGCTGACGTATTTTACCTGTTTATTGGTTGTACTCGTTATCACAGTTTTTTCCTCTCATTATCACTATTTCTGAAGCTGCTCCAAATCCTCCATCCAGATCTGTCTGGACGCATCGCTGGGCATTCTCAAATCTCCGCGGGGAGATACTGCAACGCTTCCTACCTTGGGACCGTCCGGCAGACAGGAGCGCTTAAACTGCTGGGCAAAAAAGCGGCGGTAAAAGACATTCAGCCATTTCCAGATGGTTTCCCCGTCATATTCTCCCTGGAAAGCCCGAAGAGCCAGCCGGTAAATCTTAGATGGCATAAAGCCAAATCGAAGCACATAATACAGGAAGAAATCGTGAAGCTCATAGGGGCCTACCAGATCCTCTGTCTTCTGGGAAATCACTCCGTCCTCCGGCGGCAAAAGTTCCGGGCTCACCGGCGTATCCAGCACATCAAGAAGAACTTCTGCAAGGCTTTCCTCTCCGCAGGTATCTGCATAATACTGAACCAGATGACGCACCAGAGTCTTGGGAACCGATGCATTTACCCCATACATGGACATATGATCTCCATTATAAGTCGCCCACCCAAGAGCCAGCTCTGACATATCTCCAGTGCCCACTACCAGACCGCCTGTCTGATTTGCAATATCCATGAGAACCTGGGTTCTCTCTCTGGCCTGACCGTTTTCGTAGGTCACATCGTGGCAGCCCATATCCTGTCCAATGTCCTCAAAATGCTGGGTCACAGACTTTTTGATATCTACCTCCTGCAAAGAAGCCCCCAGCTTCTCTGTCATCCGACAGGCATTCTGATAAGTTCTGTCTGTGGTTCCAAAGCAGGGCATGGTCACCGCATGAATCTGCTCCCTTGGTATTTTCAGCATATCGAAGGCCCGCGCCGTCACCAGCAAAGCCAGCGTAGAATCAAGACCTCCGGAAATTCCCAAAACCACATGATGCACGCCCGTATGCTCCAGACGCTTTTTCAGTCCCATCGCCTGAATCGTAAAAATTTCCTCGCACCGTCTGTTTCTCTCCCGGTCATCTCCCGGAACAAAGGGACGGCTGTCAATTCGCCGCAGAAGCCTCTCCTCCTGCTTTTTCTCCATAGCGTCTGTATTCAGAGAAAACTCCACAGTCCGGTAACCCACCCGACACGCTGCAGGATGAGTCGTTGTCCTGCGCCGCTCTGCAGCCAGACGCTCCAGATCCAGATCTGCATAAATGACCTCCGGAGCAAATCTCCGGGACTCTGCCAGCAGGGTTCCGTTTTCCCCAATCAGATTATGTCCGCCAAATACCAGATCCTGAGTAGACTCTCCCTCTCCGGCATTGGCATACACATATCCGCAGATAAGACGGGCTGACTGTCCGCCAATCAGGGATCTCCGATAGGAATCCTTTCCAACCACCTCATCGCTGGCAGAACAGTTTGCAATCACCGTAGCGCCTGCCAACACATGACCAATACTGGGAGGGCAGGGAACCCACAGGTCCTCACAGATTTCCGCAGCAATGACCAGAGAGGGAATCTCTCTGCAGGCAAACAAAAGCCTGGTTCCCATAGGAATCTTCTCTCCCTCCCAGGAAACCTCCACCGGCTCCTCCATTCCTACAGCGAAATACCGCTGTTCATAAAACTCTCCGTAGTTTGGCAGATTGAGCTTGGGAACAAGACCCAGAAGTCTTCCGCCACAGACAAAAGCCGCCACATTAAAAATCCGTCCGCCATACTCCCAGGGAAGACCTACCACAGCCACCATCTGCTTTCCCTCTGTAAAATCCACAATCTCCTTCAGGCCTGCTCTCGCCTGACGAAGCAGCGCTTCCTGCAAAAACAGATCATTGCAGGTATATGAAGTAATGCAGAGCTCCGGAAATACCATAAGCCCTGCGCCTTCCCGCTCTCCTTCTTCTATTATTCTGCAGATTTCCCGGCAGTTATACCTGGTATCTGCAACACGCCCTTTCAGGGTTGCTGCTGCTGTACGGAAAAAACCATCCTTCATTCCTTCCTGTCCTCCTTGCCTCTATCACATTAAATTAAGAAGTATTGCCAATAACAATTACAACAGTTCAGCCTTGCATCTTCTTGCCCGCTTACAGCGTACAAGAAGCTTTAGGCGTCCGCCTTATGTGGATTCGGTCAGAAAAATCCTTATGAAAGCAAGCTTTCAACGAGTTTTTCTGACCGGATCCCCGCAAGGCTGAACTGTTACTCAAAATTATACCTGTTCCCCTGTCATAAGTCAATTCAGGATATCACTTTACATTTTCTGTTTCATTTTGTACAATAACTGTAAATCCTATTATTTTACTAAGGTATAAGGAGGAACTTTATGAAAATTTCTACAAAAGGACGATATGCCCTGCGTATGATGATAGAATTCGGGATGAACCCGGATACATGTACAAAAATCAGTCAGGTAGCCGCCAACCAGGGCATCTCCGACAAATATCTGGAACAGATTGTTACTCTGCTTCACAGAGCCGGATATGTCCGCAGCATCCGCGGCGCTCAGGGCGGCTATATGCTGACTATGCCACCCGAAAACTATACGGTCGGCATGATTCTGCGGCAGACAGAGGGCAGCCTGTCACCGGTTTCCTGTCTGGATAAGGATGCCCCGCCCTGTGAACGGGCCGGACAGTGTGTAACCTTAAGCGTCTGGCAAAAAATCAAGGACGCGGTAGATCAGGTAGTCGATCATGTGACTCTGGCTGATCTGATTGAGGAGCAGCGGTGCCATCCCAATGACAACCTGCTGTAGAGAGGAGCGATTCATGAACGAATTTTCCAGAACCGGCCTTCTGATTGGTGAAGAAGGCCAAAACCAGCTGTCCGCCTCTACCATAGCCGTCTTTGGCGTTGGGGGCGTTGGCTCCCATTGTATTGAAGCTCTGGCCAGATGCGGCGTAGGAAGACTGATCCTGATTGATAATGACACCGTTTCTTTAACCAACATAAACCGCCAGAGCATTGCCTACCACAGCACTGTTGGACAATACAAAACACAGGTTATGAAGAAACGGATCCTGGACATCAATCCCCAGGCTCAGATTCTCACCTATGAAACATTTGTGCTCCCGGATAATCTGTCTCCCCTTTTAGACTCCATTCCCTGTCTTCCTGGGGCAGACAGGCCTATTGATTATATCATAGATGCCATTGATACTGTCACAGCCAAGCTGGCCATCGTCCAGTATGCAAAAGACCACGAGATTCCTCTGATCTCCTCCATGGGCACTGGAAACAAGCTGCACGGAGAACTGTTTGAAATCACAGATATTACAAAAACCTCTGTCTGCCCCCTGTGCCGGGTTATGCGCAGAGAACTGAAAAAAAGAGGCATTGCTCATCTAAAGGTACTCTATTCTAAGGAGGAACCCCTTACTCCGGTTATGGAATCAGAAGAAGCCGGAAACAGACGCTCTGTTCCCGGCAGTATTTCCTTCGTTCCACCTGTAGCCGGACTGTTGATTGCCGGAGAAGCCATCCGGGATCTTCTGAAGGATCATCTCTATTCATAGCGCAAAGCATCAATGGGATCCTTTTTTGCTGCCTTGGAGGCCGGATAAATTCCAAAAAATACGCCTACCAGGGCAGAAAAGCCCACTGCCATCACCACTACAGACGGACGGATCACCGCTGTTACGCCGAGAGCCATTCCTCCTGCCGATACAAGTCCCACGCCCAGAAGAATTCCAATAATTCCGCCGCAGGCTGACAATATAGCAGATTCGGTAAGGAACTGAATCAGAATATCCCGGGTTCTGGCTCCCAGACTTTTTCGGATTCCGATTTCCCTCGTCCGCTCTGTTACAGAAACCAGCATAATATTCATAATTCCAATTCCTCCTACCAGCAGGGAAATGGCCGCAATGCCTCCCACAGCTGCAGAAAGACCTCCCATCATGCTGTCCATCATTCCCATTTCCTCCACCGCCGTCTGCATATAATAATCCTCCGGATTTCTTCCCTTCAGCCGTCCAATATAAGACTTCAGCTGTCCGAAAAACACATCCAGATTTACATCATCCTTTGCAAACACACGAATGGAATAAAAATAGTCATTGGGCCAGGCCAGAAGCGTGTAGGGAATCAAGGCCGTCCCTCCCTCACTGGTTCCCATCATCATGGCCTGAAATGGACTGATTTCCTTCCGGTATACACCTGCCACCGTATATTCATCCGTTGTTCCGTAAATTGTTGTGCGAAAGGTCTTTCCCACAGCATTTTCCACGCCAAAGAGAAGCATGGCGCTGTCTGTATCCATTACCACATTTTTTTTGCGGCCCTTTACGTCTGCTTCATTCAAATACCTTCCGTATACAATATTCACCGGCTGTACGTCCTGATAATTCCAGTCAATCCCCTCATAATTAAACTTTACCTGGGTTCTCCCGTTCTGGGCATTGGCAGAAACGCCGGAGGAGCAGTCCATATAGGCAATTTCCTCCCCAAAAACGTCCCGAATCCGCTCCATATCGTCCAATGTAAAATAATCACTCTGACGAACCTCCTCCAGCCAATATCCAATGGATATATAAGCCTGGGTCAGCCCGACCTCCTTATACAGATCCGCAAACATACTCCGCATGGTATCTCCAATAGATACAATAGAAATCACCGAACCGATTCCGATGATGATTCCCAGCATGGTCAGAAAAGAGCGCATCTTGTTTATCCGAATAGCAGAAAATGCCATTTTCATATTTTCAATCAGCATGGAAACTCCTTTCCGCCGGAAACCTCCTCCGGTTCAAAATCCGTATTCCGCTCTACATGGCGGCTAAACTCCGGCTCATGGGGTATATTCGTCTCATCACTGATGATTTCCCCGTCCCGAAACCGGATAATCCGCTCTGTAAAGGCTGCAATTTCTTCCTCATGAGTAACCAGCACCACCGTGGTTCCCTCCTTGTGGAGACGGCTGAACAGCTCCATAATCTCTACAGAAGCCGCCGTATCCAGATTTCCCGTAGGCTCATCAGCCAAAAGCAGAGGCGGGTTGTTGGCAAGCGCCCGGGCAATCGCCACCCGCTGTCTCTGACCGCCAGAGAGCTCATTGGGCTGGTGATGCATTCGTTTTCCCAAGCCCACCCGCTTTAAAAGCTCCTCTGCCCGCTCTGTCCGCTTCCGCTTTCCCAGGTGGGCATAGATCATGGGAAGCTCCACATTTTTCAGCGCCGACATCCGGGAAATCAGATTAAAGGACTGAAAAACAAAACCGATTTTTTTATTGCGAATAGACGAAAGCTCATCCGAGGTCATTCCTGCCACATCTGCTCCGTCCAGATAATAATGTCCCAGAGAAGGCCGATCCAGACAGCCCAGAATATTCATCAATGTTGATTTTCCTGAACCAGACTGTCCCATAATCGCCACAAACTCTCCCTGGCGAATAGTCAGATTGATCCGTTTCAGTCCCAGAACCTTTAAAGCTCCTGTATCATACACCTTAGCCATATTCTCAATCCGAATCAGCTCCTCGCCGTATTCCTTCATTTCCAGCCCCCCTTATTCCTGGGAAACCGCAGTCACTGCAGTCCCATCCTGTAAGGCCGGATCCGGAGTAACCAGATAGTTCAGCCCCTCTGAAAGACCATCACCGGAAATCTCTGCAGACACATCGCCTTCTACGCCTTTCTCCACAGGAATCAATCTTGCCTTTCCTGCCTCCGCAGCCGCCAGCCATGTACCGTCCTCTCTCTCTATAATCGCAGATACAGGAACAACCCAGACATTCTCTGCCCGGTTTAGGACAATTCTGGCCCGGGCCGTAATTCCTGCAATCAGGGCCGTATCTGTATTCTGAATCCGGATTGTTGTTGGAATTACCCGCTCTGTAGAGCCTCCGCCTTTTTCCTCTCCTGTGGGAGAAATGGCCGTAATTACTCCCCGTTCCGTCTGTCCATTTAAAATATCTGCGGTAATCTCTGCCTCCTGGCCCAGCTTCACCTTACCAATGGAATATTCGCTGACACTGATTTTCATTTCCAGATTATCCAGGTTATCTATAGCAAAAAGCGGCTTGTCATCATCCACCATATCAGCAAAACGGCCAACCCGGGAATTCACTCGAACCACAGTTCCGTCAATAGGGCTTGTGACCTCTGTCTCCTCCAGGCGCTCCTTCTTCTGCTCCAGCTCAAATTCTGCATTTTTCACCTGCAGGCGGAAAGAGGGCTCTGCCGCCGGCTCTCCGTTTTCCATATAGAAAGAGGCTGTTTTTCGTTTCGCGCTGTTTAAAGAATCTGCAGCTGCCTCCATCTCTGCCTGAGAAATATCTCCTCCTGCAAACAGCACTGCCTTTCTGTCATAATCCCTTTGTGCAGCCTGCTGCTCCTGCAGTGCCTCTGCATAGCCCTTTTTCGCCTCTCTCTGAGCCTCATCCAGATTGGCTGATGCCAGATCATAGGCATTCTGAGCGATTTCCACCTCCTTTTGAACATCATCGGGATCCAGTCTGGCCAACACCTGACCAGCCTTCACCCGGTCGCCTTCCTTCACCAGAATTTCCAGAATCTCTGCATGAAGGCTGGACACCACCTCTGCACTGTCCGTTCCGGATACAGGCCCGCTGACCGATAATATCTCCTCTACAGTTCCCCGTGTAAGAGCCTGTGTCATCACCGGGACTCCCGTCTGTCCTCCAGAGCCGGATATTTTGAAACATACAAGCAAAGCGACGGCTGCTGCCGCCGCCCCGGTTATCAGTTTACGCCTCCTGCTCCAGGAACCAATAGCCTTAAATGCTCTGCGAATTCTTCCTTTCTTATGCTTTTTCTCATCAGACGGAGCAGAATTCATCAGCTCCGCCAACTCCTTCTCATATTCCTGATCTGTCATAGAACCCTTTCCCTCTTCTATGTTTTCCTGTACTGCCAAATTCTTTCCGCAATACAGAATTACCTTCTATGCGTCAAAAAATGTCTTTTATCCTGTTGCTGTACCTGATTTTCTCAGGGAAGCGGCTGCATCCTCTCCAGTACAAAGTCCGGAATCTGATCCTTTGGAAATACTGCATAATGACTATATTGCTCACCGTTCCTGTCATAGAAAACAACATCCAGATCCGACTGGAGATACATGCTGTTATAATACTGTACACCCGGCACTGATATCACCTTCTTCAGCCTTTCAATCTCCTCCGGCTTATCAAATACTGCCTGCTCCTGAACCTGTTTCTTGTCATTCCACCTGCTTACGGTCACTGCATAGAGATCCAGGCTGTCGTAATACTCTCCTGGCATAATTCCGTACTTTCTCAGAAGCGCACAGGTTTCTTTGAAAGAAAGATAGACCGGATAATAATCCTTTTCTGCAAAATTATAGGAATGATAGGAATAGTAATCCTCCGAATCTCTTACTTTCTGAAAATGCTCCCAATTCAGGGCCTCCACGTCCTGATCTGAGGTAAAGCGAATCAGACCTGCAGGAAGCTCATATTTCATCTGCTCAATGGTCATTTCAGAAAATTCCTTCTGATAGGCTTCCAGAAGCTCCTTTTTTTCTGCTTTTCCCAGGGTGTCAAGCCGCACCTCCGATGATTCGCCGCCGCAGCGCCAGCGGATATCCGCCACCTCGTCTGCCGTCTTTTTCATTAAAGGAAAACTGGCCTTCTGGTATGCCTCGCTGGCATACAGCTTTTCAAACAGAGGCAGATTTTTGTCCATATCCATGTAATAGCTTCTGTATACCTTCCGTCCACTGTTCATAGTGTAACAGATTTTTACCCGGCTGAAAGTGCCCTCCTCCTCACGTACAGAGGTATCCTGCGTTCTCTCCCCAAGCTGCTCCACTCCGGCTGCCGCAATATTACAGATCGTTTCCACATCCTCTGATTCCATCATATCCAGAAGCCAGTCATCCTCCAGATATTTCCACTGGTAGGAGCCGTCCTCCTTTTTCAGCACATATCCCCGGGAAACCCAGGAATCCAGCCGATCTACGGAAACAGCTGCACATTTCACTTTCCCTGCATCCGGAATATAGGTATCATAGCCAAACCAGTCATAGCGGAAGGCAAACAGCACTGCCACTGATACCAGGATGCATCCCACCAGCTGAACCGGATGGGCAAACAGCTTTTTAAAATCAAAATGATAAATGATTTCAATGGTGCAGTGACAAATCACAGCGCCGCAGATAAGTCCAAACACAGCCCAGCCGGTAGAGGAACGCAGTCCCCAGAAAAAGACGCCCAGACCAAAAGCTGACAAAAGCACCAGAATAACCCGTATCACCGGCATGGTTACAGGAAACGCCATAGCCTTTCCTGCCGCCTCCGAAGGACGCTTCTTATACAGAAAGCAGCCCACCACGGTAAAGAGAAGCGATGCTGCAAGAGCAATCATCACATAAGAAGCCATGCTTTCTCCGTTTATATAGGCATCATAGCTGCTGATGTACTCGCAGACCGGAGAAAAACGGATTCCCGTTTCCATAAAATTCTGCCAGCTCTCCCACATTCCAGTGCGGAAAAACACCATAAAATATCCCTGAATCAAACTGACTGCCAGAGGAACTGCAGAAGAAAATACCACGCAGCCCAGAAAGGCCACAACCATGTTGCCAGTCAGCATCACTGCCACAACCACCATGGTATACATCAAAATAAAGTAAGTCAGGTGCAGTCCGCAGGCCGCAAAAACCACCGGCCACAGCTTCGTGCCGTCCACTCCGTAGCCCACTGCAATACAGGCAGCCGCAATCATAGAAATCACATAAGGAACTGCCATAATCAGAATTCCATTGACAAAATCAACGGCAAAAAGCACCTCTCTGCGTACAGGAATACTATGATAAAAATCTACCTTGCTTTTTGCATTCAGCCACGCAAAGCCGCTGATTCCGCATACCAGAGCAGCTGCCATCATCACAAATGCTGTCATGCCATTTTCAAAGGACAGCCATTCCATAATCTGATCACTGTAACGGAGCAGCCCCAGCTTCAGATCCTCATAACGCTCGATCTCTCCTGCACTCACCGCCGCCGTCACAGGGTAGGCAAAAAAGCAGCCCATTCCTATCAGCGCCACGGCCCAGAGTCTCTGCCCCAAATCCTTTCTCATCAGCTTAAAAAATAAGTTTTTTGATGTCATAGCCGACTACCTCCGTTTCACTGATAAAGATTTCCTCCAGAGAAAGAGGAATCGTCTCGTAAAAGACCGGATCCGCTTTCTGCATTACAAACTCTACCCGGCTCAGATCCCCGCGAACCGTCAGAGTCATCAGTTTTCCTCTCCTCTCGATTTTCAGGATTTCCAGGCCCTCCAGACTCTCCGGCTCCACTCCGGGCTTCAATACACACTGAACCTTGTGAATCTTCATTTTCATCTCATCCAGATCCCGGCTCAGAAGAATCCCGCCCTTATGCAGAAGTCCCACATGATCGCAGATATCCTCCAGCTCTCTTAAATTGTGAGAAGCAATAATCGGAGTCAGCTGCCGCTGGGCCATATCGCTGGCAAAAATACTCTTTACAGCCTGACGCATCACCGGATCCAGTCCGTCAAAGGTCTCGTCACAGAACAGGTACTCTGTACCAGAACAGATTCCGCAAATAACAGAAAGCTGCTTTTTCATACCCTTGGAAAATGTATTGATCTTGCGCTTCTCATCCAATCCAAAATTCTTCATCAGACTATGGAACCGGCTTTCATCATATCCAGGATAAACAATCCGGTAATATTCCATCATCTCTACAGGAGTGGCATTGCTGAAAAAATACTGCTCATCAGAAATATAGAAAAATTTCCTTTTTGCCTCCTCATTTTCAAAAACCGCCATTCCGTCTACCGTAACCGTTCCCTCATCCGGCTTGAGAACACCTGCCGCCATCCTCAAAAAGGTACTCTTTCCCGCTCCATTCGTTCCAATCAGGCCAAACACACTTCCTGTGCGGATCGTTGCGCTGATATGATCCACAGCAAGAATGCTGTCAAACCTCTTTGTCAAATTTACTGCCTCTATCATACCGACTGCTCCTCCCTGCTCTCTTCCGCCGTCCGGCCATACTCCTCTCTGGCCAGGTTTACAAATGTCTCACAGTCCATATCAAGACTTACGGCCTCCCTGGCCAGCTCTCTCATGCTTCCTGCCAGCTTTTGTCTTCTGGCCTCTTTGAGACGCCTGATGCTTCCCACAAAGCTTCCCCGTCCCTTTACCATATAAATGTATCCCTGACGTTCCAGCTCTCCGTAGGCACGCTGTATCGTATTGGGATTGATAGAAAGCTCCATAGCCAGACTCCGCACAGAGGGCATCTGGTCATCCTCTTCCAGAACCCCCAGAAGCATCAGCTCCTGCAGCTTTTCCACTACCTGCTCATATATAGGGCGGCTGTCTTTATAATCCAGCAGAATCATCGATCGTCTGTCTCCTTTCCCCTACGTACCCTGTGTGTACTAGGACTATTAATACACTTATATCATAAAAATCCCAGCAGCACAACTGGAAAAATCTTACATTTTTCTGAATTCAGCAGGTGGATTTTGTCCTCCTGTCTACAAACATTTCACCGCCATGAATCCGGTAAGTAAATTCCAGACACTCAAGGGCCTCTGTTCCTTCCGGCCTACTCATGAAGCTCCAGCGGAAGTCCATCCGGATCTGCAAAAAAGGTCATCCGCTTTCCGGTAAATTCATCCACACGGACCGGTTCCACCTCAATTCCCATTTCTGTCAGCTCTGCAATCATTCCGTCCAGATCCTCTGCATAAAAAGCCAGGTGGCGAAGCCCTGCCGCCTCCGGTCCAGTCACACGCTTCGGCGGGTTCTTTACCCCAAAGATCTCCAGTTCCGTTGTTTCATTGATTCTAAGATCCAGCTTCCAGTCATCTCTGACTGGACGGTAATTTTCCCGAATCACAGAAAATCCAAGCTTATTCACATAAAAATCTCTGGATTTCTCATAATCCGAAACAATAATTGCAATATGATGAATGGTATTCAGTTTCATAACTTACTTTCCTCCTGATCAAATAAATGTAAAAAACCCCGAAAAAGCCTATGCAGCTTCACATACTCTGTGTCCGTCTGCAGTCTGTGTCCACGCTTCTTCCGGGGTTTTCTTAATCAACTCTATTCTGCTGTCTCTTCTATTCCCTTTGCTTCCTGTACAGAATCATTCATTATTCTACAGTCACCGACTTGGCCAGATTTCTCGGCTTATCCACATCCAGTCCTCTGGCTACGCTCACATAATACCCCAGAAGCTGCAGAGGAATCACCGCAAGACTGGCTGCAAAATGCTCATCTATTCTCGGTACATAGACTGCAAAATTCACAGCATCCTCAATATCATACCTTCCATAAGAAGTCAGCCCCATCAGATAAGCGCCGCGGCTTCTGCATTCCGCCATATTGGAAAGCGTCTTTTCATACAACTGCTCCTGAGTCAAAACGCCAATCACAAGAGTGCCGTTTTCAATCAGACTAATCGTTCCGTGCTTCAGTTCACCGGCTGCATAAGCCTCTGAGTGAATATAGGAAATCTCCTTCAGCTTCAGGCTTCCCTCCAGAGAAACGGCATAGTCAACGCCTCTTCCAATAAAGAACACATCCTTTGCCATGGAATTCTTTGCAGCAAACCACTGGATTCGCTCCTTATCCTCCAGAATCTTCCCAATCTTTTCCGGAATGGTCTGAAGCTCCTCCAACAGAGTGGAATACCGCTTGTCATCCATCTTTCCTCTTACCAGCGCAAACTGCAGCGCCAGACAGTACACTGCAATCAGCTGAGTGCTGTAGGCCTTCGTTGTTGCCACTGCAATCTCAGGACCTGCCATAGTATAAAAGACATTGTCTGCCTCTCTGGCAATAGAAGAACCAACCACATTGACAATAGCCAATGTCTTCACTCCGCACTGCTTTGCCTCCCGAAGGGCTGCAAGACTGTCTGCCGTCTCCCCGGACTGACTGATCACAATCACCAGGCTTTTGGGATCTAACAGAGGCTTTCTGTAACGAAACTCCGAAGCCACATCAATCCGAACCGGAATCTCAGCCAGATCCTCCATCACATACTGTGCTACAGCTCCCACATGATAAGCAGATCCGCAGGCCACAATATGAATCTGGGAAATGCCCTGAATCTCCTCCTCTGTCAACCCTACGCCAGACAAATCCAGTCTGCCGTCCCGGATCACAGAAGAAAGGGTATCCGCCACAGCCTTGGGCTGCTCGTGGATTTCCTTCATCATAAAATGCTCAAAGCCGCCCTTCTCTGCCGCCTCAGCATCCCACTCAATCTCAGTCAGTTCCCTGGAAATCTCATCCCCATCCAGGTTGTAAAACGTAACTGCTCCATCTGCCAGACGGGCCATCTCCATATTTCCAATATAATATACCTGACGGGTATATTTCAAAATAGCAGGAACATCAGAAGCCACATAGCATTCGCCGTCAGTCACTCCCAAAATCATGGGGCTGTCCTTTCTTGCCACATAAATCTCCCCGGGATAATCACGGAACATCACTGCCAGGGCATAGGAACCACGGATACGCACCATGGCATGATTGATAGCATCTACCGGAGTTCCTTCATATTTTTTGTAATAATAATCAATCAGCTTAATTGCCGCCTCTGTGTCTGTAGAAGAATAAAAGGTATAACCCTTTCTCACCAGCTTATCCTTCAATTCCTGATAATTCTCAATAATGCCATTATGAACGCCCACAACATTTCCATCATCCGAGCAATGAGGATGCGCATTCGTTTCTGATGGTTCTCCGTGAGTAGCCCATCTAGTGTGACCAATGCCGCAGGTTCCCTTTAAGGTTTCTCCGTTGTTTGTCTTCTCCGCAAGCGCCTTCAACCGTCCCTTTGCCTTCACAATCTGAACCGGGGCATCACCGTCCCGGACAGCCAGTCCCGCCGAGTCATATCCTCGGTACTCCAGCTTTGACAGCCCGTCTAAAAGAATCGGCGCTGCCTGATGACTTCCAATAAATCCGACAATTCCGCACATATTGTAATCTCCTTATTAATTTGTAGTGTAAGCTCTCCCCCATACACACAAACTACCTCATTATTAAAGCACAATTCCTGAATTTCTGCAAATAAAAACTTTCTTATTTCTATTTCAGGATTGAACTGCAGCTTCTTTCTCCAGACTTGCCTGAACCTGCCTCACTCGATCCACTCCGCAGCTGCAGATTTGGGCAATCTGCTCTACTGGAAGATTCAATGTCAAAGCAGATTGTATTACTGAGCGGGTTGCCTCAACCCTTCCAATCTCTTTGCCTTCAGCCCTTCCAATTTCTTTGCCTTCGGCTCTTCCAATCTCTTTGCCTTCGGCCCTTCCGATTTCTTTGCCTTCGGCTCTTCCTCGCTCCAAAAATTCATCCTCATACATCTGAAATCCTGTTTTCATATTGAATCTCTCTCCTTCCCTTACAGCCTCTTTCCACTTTGACAGCTCCCTGAGCCCTACATAGGACGATGCAAAATCAAAGGCATCCTCCTCCAGCTTCCCGTAGGCCGGCTCCTGTTCGATCAAATCTCTCAGCCTTTCCCGATTCCCGGAAAAACGAATCAAATCAAATACCTGACGCAGATCAGTCCGAAACAAATCCGTTCGTTCCATCCTCCGCACATCAATCACATGAATCCGATAATTCTGCACATACTGGCGAATCTGCTCCGGAATATCCTGGAAATCAAGAATCCCATGCAAATCTCTGGATCCGTTCCACTCCTCTTCCCCATAATACAAGATAATCGTAATCACAGGGTGAAGGCGGTCACTTTTGCGAAAGCCGTACAAATATTCTCCAGAACTCAGCTCTGTATCGGAATTTCTCCCACTTCGCCGAATCTCTCTGTAAATTTCCGCTGCCTGATGTTCATACGCTCCGACTTCATATCCCAGAACACGAAGCGGAAGTCTGTAATCAAGCTTTTCCTGATTTTCCAGTCCCAGAACAGCAAAATTCACACCGAATACTGCCTTCCGCACCAGATCCCGGCGTTTTCCCTGGCCTGTTTCCGTGTCCATTTCCGACAAATCCTCCTGCTTCACAATCGGAATGCCGTTACAGACAATGCCATTGTTCAAATCTGCAAAACGCCTGTTATCTGAATAATAGCGTTTGGCCAAAAGATCCTGTTTCATCCAAATCCCTCCCGTCACATAATGGCAGAAGGTCTTTTTCCGATCTTCTGCTTTTGTTAAATAATGGAATTCAAGCATAGACCGTTTCACTGATTCTAAGAAAGAACCGATAGGCAAATGCCCTGAGAAAAATAGAACTATGGTATGCTTACAAAAAGTCTAACACAAAGCCATTGGAAGGACAAGAAAAAGAATATTAAATTTTATAAAAAAAGGGTGAAAAGCTTAAAACTTCCAGCCTTTCACCCTTGTCTTCTTTCTGCTTTTCTTTGTCAGACTTCCCGTCTGTCAGCTGTATTTCCTCAAAATCTCATACATCCGTTCAAACTGCTCTTCCATCTCCTTCACCAAACGGAACTGGGTTCTGGCCCGCACCAGATTGTGCTCCGGATAAGCCGTCTTAAAA
>OGXF01000020.1_pt1 | contig 122964 bp, 120 predicted proteins | sample 1576191 | NCBI WGS metagenome assembly OGXF01 (sample SAMEA3541545, study PRJEB24748) | human gut metagenome | biome: human gut; feature: human-associated habitat; material: faeces | place: China | collected 2012
CAGCAATTTGCTGGAATGTCATTCCATCGGCTTTATATAAAAGGATTCTGGCACGGTCCACAACTTGTGCCTGAATGGTTCTCTTTTTGGATAATGCTTTAAGGTAATCTCTGTCTTCATCTGACAGAGGAAGATATGTTTTTCTCATAGTGTTCATCCTTTCTTAGATAACACTATTTTACCATACATTATCCTCAAAATATATAGTAGAAATTTAATTTATTCTATACTAGTCATTGGTGTTATCAATCGCTTTCAAATTTTTTGCCTTCTCCTGCGCTGTATTGCCTAATTTTTCATAGGTACAGATGCCATCTTTCCAATTTTTCAGATTGCGAAGTCTTGCTCCGTAATCACCATGCTCTGGATCATCAAACAGGTCTCTGAGCTTTTGGCAGGGCATATCTGAGCATTCCCCACAATGTTCAAGACCCTTTTCTATACAGCATATCGCTTTATCGCACTTACCCCAAAACATAATCCCTCTATTGGCTTTACAGCCCTTACACCCGATTTTATCTTTCCATTCACACACGCCGCAATATGTACCACAAAAGGCTATCATTTTTTTATTTATCATCGAGACTCCCCTTTACTATTTATCTATTAGCATTTCCTAATCTCTGCACTCCTGGCAAACTGATTCGTCATTTCTTACTTTTCGATTGAAATAAACGGAGGAAAGGTATCGGAGCTATCGTTACGCCGCATAGTTTTTGAGTCCACATCAAAACACTTGCCGTTGTATTCATAGTGTAGCCTATTAGCTTTAACATAAAAACGATGTTCCGATTGAAATGCAACGGGCTTAAAATGCCCTTCTTGTATCGGCTGATCCCGATACAAGACCTGATCTTCCGATAACTTCAGCACATCATTTTCAAGACGCACATCATAAATTCCACTTACGATAGCCTCTGCTGCCACATTTTTCCCTGAAGCTGAAATGAAACGAAAACAGCCAGTCAAACTATTCGTGCTTTTTCGCTCCGCCAGTTCAAATCGGAACAGGGATACACCACTGAAATCTTTTCGCAATTTTTCCCGTTCTCCATCCTTTCCCATGAGCCATATCTTCTCATTAGATACAATAAACATATCCAACTGAAATCCGCTCTGAGAATATTTTAAATTAGAGAAAGATATTTGATCTGAGTAAGCGCCCTGTAACGCACCATTTTCAAGTTCGTAAACTAATTCCTTTGTAAACAGCGTTTTGCCATCTACATTCGCTTCAATGAAGTTGATGATTTCTTTCATTAGCACCCGACCATCCTTTCAATTTGAAATACACCTTTTCCACCAAGAAGGCATAAAAGCAACTTAAAATTTTCAAGCCTCACAATTTCTGACTTTCTTTCCCGCTCAGCTATACAGCAGCTTTTCTGTGAGATGCCCATCCAGATCTCTGCTGATGTTACTTACCGGCAAACCTATATTTGTTAATTTACGCCAATTATTACTCGGCACTCTCAACTACGAATTTTACACTCCCTTTTGCGTTTTCTCCTGTTACAGTTACTGTATATGTTCCGCTTTCTTCTACATCAAAATCATATTCTACCGAAAAGAAAATACCTTCACTTTCAGCGATAGGTTCCTCGTCATCTTTCTGAATTTTATATGATAAATGGCCATCCTCAACCACAATTTCTGCATGAATAATATCTCCGGCTTCAACAACCAAATCTTGAGTGTCGGTAGTATTAAATTCTGTATATTCCATAATTAGTTGAGTGTCGTTTCCTGTTCTGCTTCCATCAAAGTCTGATGAACAAGCAGACAATGATATAATAAGTAACATAGCACTAAAAAAAGTTGTAATCTTTTTCATTATTGCATCTCCTAACTCCTGATCACCATTCGTTCAACAATTTTTGCAATTTTTCCACAAACTGTCCGATATGCAAACCATCTACAAAAGAATGATGTGCCTGCACAGAAATTGGAATCAAAACCTTTCCGTCTTTCTCATAATATTTTCCCCAATCAAAAAGCGGTGTTGCATTATCTTTTTTACCCGAATTAGTGTGGGAAATATGCGTATATGTTACCCACGGCATGGGAGAACATTGAAACACATCATTTCCTAAAGGTCCCGTAAAATACTCTTTCTGTTCATTTGCCACTTTTGTTGCCAATTCACAATATTCTTTCAGATCATCTATCATAGGTACATTGACTACCTTGAACAATTCCGTTTCCTGATTAAGATATGTAAATGCAGTATCTATCTTTTCAAACAAAACAATCTGTCCGTCAACAAACCGATAACGAAACGCCTCTATTTCATTTGCACATTTGCAAACTGCATGTACCATTGCCAATGTAAAAGAAAGTCCTTGCCCCTCTACCATGCGCCTAAATCTTGTAATATCTGCTTCAAAGGTTACGCAAAATGCTGGTTCAACAATGTCTCTAAAAATCATACAGTGCATTGCCCTATCCCATGTTTTTTCATCAATTACTTTATATTTATTTGCCATAGATACACTTTCCTCCAACTTCTGATTTTATTTCACATTCAGCTGTTCAGCAGCCTTTCTAAATCCCCGATGGGAACATTCATTCTTTCCGACACTTCTTCCATCGTCATGCCGGTATTCAAAAAACGTCTGACCACCATTTTCATATCCTCACCAACCTCTATGAGATGCCCATCCAGATCTCTGTTGTGTTACTTACCGACAAACCTGAATTTTGTTATTTCTAAACCCGGGTTATTCTTTTAGATTTTTCAAAGCTTCCGGGTCATTCAGGATAATTGTTCCAAGAGTTTTACATTCTTCTATATCGGAGCAGTCACCACATGTTGCAACGCCCTTCTTCAGCGCACACTTACGAATACCACACAGACTGTCACAAAATACCGTTTTACTCCCCTCAACGCGGCAGCCCTGGCAGTTAATATGTTCAGGGAGAATAGGGGCATTATTTAACTCTGCCCATAATTTTGCAGTTTTTTCACGCAATGTTTGATCATTGTTGATTGTTGCAATGTATGCGTCACATTTTTCGCAGTTCAGTCCGCAATATGCAATCATATCTTTCATAGCCTCAGTCACCTCCATATCTTCAAATGGATTCTCGGATTAAATTCGTTTCGCTATCTCTAAAGCGATATAAAATTTGTCCAAATTATGATTGGCATCATTAAATCTTTCCATCTCGTACTTATCTTCCGATAACACATCCCCCGTCACCAGAAAATCATATAAATCAAAACCGTAGAAATCACAAACAGACTGCACTCCTGCCAGTTCCATGTCTACCGCGATGCAGCCTTCCTCTTGCCTCTTAGCAACCTGCCCTGCTGTTTCACGCAAAAACGCATCTGTAGTCCATACCCTTCCTTTCACATATGGGAAGTGCAGCTCATCAAAAATAGCAGCGAGCTTTTCGTGATTTTTCATCTTGATGTAATCAGTTGGCGGTGCATAATGATAGGAAATTCCTTCGTCTCTGTAGGCTTCTGTCGGAATAACGAATCTCACCTGCGTTTTTTCTTTATCGAGACTTCCCGCCGAGCCAAACATGATAAACTTCTCAGCACCAGTCAGCCAGTTTGACTCGATACAATACTCAGAGGTTCCGGTAGAACCGATTGCAGATAAATAAAAAGCAATTTCCTTTCCTTCAGAGCTGAATTTATAAATCGGAACAACCCCGTTCGGTGCATTGATTTCTGCGATCTTTGTGCAAATATATGTGGTGAGAACAGTCTCGTAAATCTCTTTGGAAAAAATGATAATGCAGATATCGAGGATCTTTTTTCTCTCCCCATAAAAATCCTCCAGCGTGAATATAGGCTCAGTTTTGTTGTCAAATGAATCCGTAATCATAATCTTAATCCTCTCTGATTCAATAGTGGCTGCGTACCCGTCTTACATTTTCTTTTCATAACTTACAATTTTCTCTGTTCTATAAACTTGGATTTTGCTATTTCATTTTTTCTTGACACTCGCTACATTCTCTATCGTGAATAGAAATAATTCCACCACATTTAGAACAAGTATATTTTATTTTTTGCTGTTCCATGAAATGCTCCAAATCTTGTTCTTGAACAAAACGGCTGTTTTCTATAAGACTTGCTTGATACCGTTTGTCATAGCATTTTTCAAGGTTTTTAATCAACTCACATGGATATTCAGCACATTCAAAACAATGGGATAACGCTTTTTCTTTGATACAGTCCTTTATTTTACATTTACGACAATGTTCAGGTTTCCCTTTATCACTATTCAAGCACCCAGCACAAGGTTTTTTATGGTAACAGTGCTTATAACAAACTTTACAATTCATTCCACATGGAGCAAACATACTTATATCAATTTTTTCTGGCATTTTCATAGTTTTCTACTCCTTTCGGTAAATCTTAATTTGTTTATATGCCCGCTGCAAATTAACTATTAAGAAGTTTTGTTAAGTCCTCAATGGATACGTCCATTTTTGCAGATACCTCTTCCATAGTCATTCCAGAAGCAAAAAACCGCTTTACTACCATCTGCATATCCTCTCCAACCTCTATGAGATGTTCATCCAGATCGTAGAACCGGATCACACGTTGTCCCCAGCTATGCTCAATGACTTCTCCCAGATACTCAATCTCCGAGTATGCTTTCAGCTTATTCAGGAAACCATCAAAATCCTGCTCCTCAAAGACGATTTCCGCATTGTTGGATTTCTTCAATACCTTTTCTTTTGGTATACTTACCAGCCAGTCAAAATCCTGCTGTAATGCCAGACCGCAGGTAAAAGCAATATTCCTTCCGTAATCCTGATAGACTTCTAACCCGAACAGTTCCTCATAAAACTTTCTTGCGGCGCTGATATCCGCTACCGATATAACTGTACATACATACTTCATATAAATGCTCCTTTCAAGCCTCTTTTTCTGTTCTTTATTTTTGATAAACTACTTTCATTCATCTATATTATTTACTCTTTCGCTGCCTCTTCCTCTACAGGGCGCCACGCTTCTCCAAATTTTATATCTTTGAATAACGCAGCAAGGCCTGTGATCTGCTTGAGACGCAAAATTTCATCTCTATCCATTCCCAAATGTTTTGAGATCCAGGCATCGGACCGTCCAAATTCATGAAGCTCTTTTACGATGTTGCTCATCAAATCCACATCGTGAGAGCCGCGTGCCCTGTTATGACGCACGGTACTGGCCATCCGCTTGTCAATCGGCTTCTCAATCACGGAAACCGGCAGCAATCCCTGTTCCCTTTCATAAATATCCGGATGATCCATCATCACCTGATACCGATGGAAGCCGTCCACAATCAGATAAATATCCTGCGCTTTTACATAGTAGCATACGACCGGCATCGTATATCCATCCTCTTTTATGCTCTCATAGAGCAATTTCATTTCAGGCGGTGCAACCTTATTGGGATTGTAGTTATTGGGCCGTACCTTCTCTATCGGGACAGCCATCACATTATAAACTGGGCTTTTGTACTTCATAATCGAATTCCTCTATGCTTTTGTATTTGCGGCGTATGATATCCAGTCGGTTCTGCTGCTGCCGTGTCATCCCAAATCCCATGAAGCGGCAGATATGGTCATTTTTTAAAATGCAGTAACACATCCGTTTCCAGCTGGGGATATCCTTTGTGGATTTGATATCATCCGTGTGATCCGGTATGGGACCCACAAATACAATCCGTGATTTTTGGTTCAATGTATAATTGGAGACGCCGTTTCGTTTTATTTGATACCCTTTCTCCTGAAGCTCCTCAATCACAGACTCATCCAATCCTCCGCCTGTTCCATGCCAGAACTGGATAGAGGTATTAAATTTCTTCGCATAGTTATTTCGCAGTCTTTTCGGCAGCGTATCCAGCAAAAACTTTGTATATGATTTCCACGTATGGCCTTCTGGCAACGTAATATTCCGGTAGCCCATCGCTTTGGTCTTTCCATAAATGGAAGCGAAATTCGCCCCCTGCACACGTCCTACAAGCCTGCACCAAATCTCCGGGTCTATGACACGATACAGATTCAATGCGTCCTTTGCATAGTCGTTAAACGGGGAGGCCACACGCATCTGCGAGGGCTTCAAGCCAGCCATATAATAGAGATCATACAGGCGGTTATAGTCGTAATCAAATAAATAAGTGGCGTGCCATACATCATCCGCAGACCAGTCATATAAAGGGGAGGCACACCAGACATCTTTAAATTGCTTGCTGATCCAGCAGGTATCCTTATACCCGTATTTTTTATTCAGAAATCCACTGTAACGATGCAGGGATTCATCTGCCCGCATTCCAAGCAGGCATACCGTTTTTCCACCGTCATGTGCGTCCCGGTACCAGCGCCCGAACTGTTTTGCCAAGTCCTCCTGGTGCATCCGGTAACGGTATGTAGTCATTTTGTTATTTTCCAGGTTGATGACGTATTCTTTTTGAGGCATCTCCCGAACCCAAAGTTCCTTCTTCGTATCATCCCATGGATACCAGTACATCTCGTAGCTGCTTAATGCGGTTCTGGTGGCCATAGGCAGGCAAACCCAATAAGGCTCAACCTGATCCTTGATTCGCTCAAAGGTGCGTTCCACATACTCCGTCGTCACCGTATACTGCGCCTCAAAATCCTGATGAAAAACGCCAATGGTTCTTTCCGGATAATGCTGATTCCGGTAATCCAGAACCAGATTGAGCAGCAGACCGCTGTCCTTTCCCCCGGAGAAGGAAACATAAATATGATCAAACTCCTCAAAGAGAAAATGTGCTCGTGCTAAAAACGCATCATAAACATTCATATGTAGATACTCTCTTACCAAAAATAAACCTCTCTTCTTCTGTCCTTTCTAAGAACCGGATATATTCCGACTTCGGTTCTCTATTTTCATCCCATAATGAATGATGGCTATATCCAAATTCTCACTTTTTCTTTCGCAGTTTCAACTCAATATTGTTCTTCGCTGCTGCCGCCTTCAGCAACCATGCAGCAAACGCACTTTTTTCTTTAAGCGTCAGCGTTTCCAAATCAGCTCTGTCCTCAATTTGCCTGAGTACCGCCTGCAGGTCTTGCAGATCCAGCAGATTGACTGCCACACAGAATAGCGTCTTTTTCCTCCCGTCATTGTAGCCGGCAAGTAGAATGTCCAAGATACGTGCTTTTTCTTCCTGCTCTGCGTTATAGGCTTCCATTCCAATCTGATGAGCCTTTTTCATATCGGCCTTTTGATTTCCATGTGTTATAAAAGAATCATAGTCGTCAATATGCTCATATTTCGAGCAAGGGTATTCGCCGCACTGAAAGCAGTATTCTACTCCATCATGCTCCATGCTGCATCCTGCAATTTTACAAGACTGATTTCCCTCGCCGCCCCCGCAGCCGGGGCAGTGTTTACTCAAATACATGGGGCAAAGCCCACAGTTCAAGCCACAAAGGGAAAATAATTGATTTTGTCGGTTAAATCCTTTCATAATATCTCCTAACTAAGCTTATCCCCAGCCATTCCAGCTAACATATGCTGTACATGATGCTTGTCCTAACAAGCTGACAAACTGTGATTTATACAGATTGAATTAAGTGGTGTTCAAAAAAAGTTTCAAAGGTATTTGTAGCACCGCCATGTTCTACAATTTTTCCATCTATAACTTTATCAATATCCACCCCTGTAATTTCCAAAACCTTATTTGTGGGTGTTATTCCGAGAAATTCTCCCTTATGAGTGCCTTTCATAATAAATTCTGAAATAACATAATCATCTACTTCATATTGACGGATAATTTTCATAGTGTAATCAGGATAAGTTTTTTTCAATGCTAATAGGTGTTCTTTCATTCCGTCTATTCCTATGAACATTTCTTTTTCTCCAATCCTTTGAACGCAATCCCCCGATATATATTTAGAGATTTCATCAAGTAAATTATCCGAAATAATAACTTCATAGAAATATTTTACAATATCCTTATTTTTCATGCGAAACCTCCGTAAATTCGTATTTGTTTATATGCCCGCTACACATTAACTATTCAGAAGTTTTGTTAAGTCATCAACGGAAACGTCCATTCTCACAGAAACTTCCTCCATCGTCATGCCAGAATCCAGAAAACGCTTTATCACCATTTTCATATCCTCTCCAACCTCTATGAGATGTTCGTCCAGATCGTAGAACCGGATTACACGTTGCCCCCAGCTATGTTCGATAACTTCTCCCAGATACTCAATCTCCGGGTATTCTTTCAGCTTATTCAGGAAGCCATCGAAATCCTGCTCCTCAAAAACCACTTCTGCATTATTGGATTTCTTCAATACTTTTTCCTTTGGTATATTTACCAGCCAGTCAAAATCCTGCTGTAATGCCAGACCGCAGGCAAAAGCGATATTCTTTCCGTAATCCTGATAGACCTCTAGCCCGAACAGTTCCTCGTAAAACTTTCTTGCGGCGCTGATATCCGCTACCGATATAACTGTACATACATACTTCATATAAATGCTCCTTTCAAGCCTCTTTCTCTGTTCTTTTTTTTGATAAAGCCTTTTGTATAGCACACAACTAAATGAAATTATACTGCTTCCTTCTCTTTATAACCATACTGCCCAATCTCCATAGTCAAATGTACCGCTGCCGTGATGTAATTTACCATCTTCCCGTAACTGCCTGAACGCATTTCTCATTCTGCTTAAAATCTCCGGCTGAATATCCAAACTATGATGCGCAGGAAAAACCTTTTTGACTGGAAGCTCCGAAATCTTTTCAAGAGAAGCAAGGTATGCGTCCGGGTCTGTTGACGGATAATAGGCAAATAAAGTGTCCTTGTAAACCAAGTCTCCGGTAAACAGATAACCTCTGTCTGATTCCCAGAAACACATATGCCCCGGAGCATGGCCCGGGGTATGCAATACCTGTATATTCCGTCCACCTAATTCTATGTTCTCTCCATCCTCCAGTACCTTTGTTGGCGTCCCCTGGAAAAACTCATAAGTGCCTGTATCGTAACCGTCTGGTAAATCGCAGCGGTCTGCCACCATCTCTCTGATTGTTTCTATTGTCAGCGGAAACTCACCGTTCAGCCAGCTCAATTCTTCCGCATGGGCATAAAAGTCCGGAAAATATTTATGGCCGCCAATATGATCCCAATGAATATGGGTGGCAACGGCCGTAACAGGCTTATTTGTCAGCTTCATTACTTCATCATAAATATTGCAGATTCCCAGACCCGTATCAATCAATAAGCTGCGGCTGGAGCCATTTAACAGATAGCAATGCGTCTCCTCCCAATGCCGGTATTCGCTGATAATATATGTACCTTCATCAATCTGATCAATCGTGAACCATTTATCCATTTACAAGCATACCTCCATATTTAATATCTGATTCCCTTTGCAGAACATCACTTATTTTTCTGCAAAGGGGGCGTTTATTACTTTCATTTATCTATATTCTCTATCCTTTTCAATACTTTATTAAATGATTGCAGTATTGAAGCCCTCACTTTTTCTTTCGCAACTTCAACTCAATTTTGTTCTTTGCCGCCGCTTCCTGAAGCAGTCCTGCGGCAAAAGCGCTTTTTTCCTTGAGCGTCAGTGTATCCAAATCCGCTCTGTTCTCAATTTGCCTGAGTACCGCCTGCAGGTCTTGCAGATCCAGCAGATTGACTGCCACACAGAATAGCGTCTTTTTCCTCCCGTCATTGTAGCCGGCAAGTAGAATGTCCAGGATACGTGCCTTTTCTTCCTGCTCCGCGTTATAGGCTTCCATTCCGATCTGATGGGCCTTTTTCATATCAGCTTTTCGGTTTCCATGCGTTATAAAAGAATCATAGTCGTCAATATGCTCATATTTTGGACAAGGGTATTCATCGCACTGAAAGCAGTATTCCACACCATTATGCTCCATGCTGCATCTTGCAATTTTGCAAGACTGATTTCCCTCGCCGCCCCCGCAGCCTGGGCAATATTTATTCAAAAACATGGGGCAAAGCCCACAATTCAATCCGCAAAGGGAAAATAATTGATTTTGTCGGTTAAATCCTTTCATGGTATTGGCGCCTCCTCCGGTTTCTGGTTTGTATTTTTCATCAAGTGATTTTTTAATTCTCCTACCGTTTCAAAGATATAATCGGCATTGATGCTTTTCAATTCTTCTGCCTTTGCAGTTGTTCCCCACAAAGCAGACAAGCATACGACTCCGGCTTTTCCTGCCTCTGACACATCTGATACCGCATCCCCTATATACACACATTGTGCAGGAAGCAAATCATATTTCTTTAGCAGCATCCTCAATGACTGCGCCTTAACATTTTCACTTTCGCTGCCCGTCAGGATTTCATCAAAATCATGTTCCATCCCAAACTCATTCAAAGTAATCCGGCAGCTTCTTTCGCCCTTTCCCGTTATCAGCGCCAGGATAAGTCCCTTTGCCCGCAGAGCAGCAATCAACTCCCGGATGCCCTCATAAGGCTGGGAGCACTCATAATGCAGTTTCTCATATAGAGAATAGAAATCACGTAACGCCTGCTCCCAATTCTCCGGAACGATGGATTTTATCATTCCGATTTCGTTCAATCCAAAGGTTTCAATAATCTCCCTGTCTGTCAGCAAATGCCCTGCATAAGGGGATACTGCCTGTCTGAACGCCTTTATACACATTGGTATCGTATCTCCGATTGTCCCATCCAAGTCAAATGCCACCAATTTAATCATGCTCTGATTCCTCGTTAATTCTGCGTATCACTCTGCATGGATTTCCGGCCGCCACGCAATTTGGCGGGATATCTCGGGTAACAACGCTTCCTGCTCCAATCACACTGCCAGCCCCGATTTTAATCCCGGGAAGTATGATGACGCCACCGCCGATCCAGCATCCGTCCCCGATTTCAACCGGCAGCGCATATACCTGGCAGAAGTGCTTTCCGCTCTCCGGGGTCCAGTCTGGTGTCAGGCGTTCTGCCAGTTCCACGGGATGCGTTGCCGTATAAATCTGCACGTTGGAAGCAATCATAACGTTATTTCCGATTTTTATCTGATTGCAGTCGATAAAGGAGCAGTTCATATTGATCGACACATTGCTGCCGGTAATAATATTACACCCATAATCACACAGGAATGGCGCCCCTACCGACACGTTTGTTCCAATCCCGCCGAACAGCTTATGTAAAATCCCTTTCTTCTCTTCTTTCTGGTCATAGGTCAGTCTGTTATAGATGTCAAGCAGCTCTTTTGCCTGTTTCTTATATTGCAGAAAAATTTCATCATGGCAATTATATAATTCGCCGGCCATACATTTTTCTAACTCCGTCACAGAAACACCTCCTGTTCAATTCTGCTATCTGCGTTTTTCAGTTCACACAATAATTTCCATGCCATCATAGGCAAAGAAAATATGATCAAGTTTCTTCTCCAGTTCGCTGTAATAGCCATATGATTTTCCCCATATTTCATCAATATGAGTAACGATAATCCTCTTGATCCTGTAATATTTTTTCAGCTCTATCACCTCGCCTAAGGTGAAAATCTCATCTTTAAACGGTGCATCCTTCAGCTCTGTCCCGTCGCCTAATATGCCGTCATCAGATACCAAACTGATAATCAAAACATCTGCGTCAAAATATAAGTCATTATGCGCAAAGGGTTTCGGATTGCAGCAGGCATAGATAACCTTTTTCGCACCCTCTCTTATAACATAAAAGGTGATATTCCTGTCCGGATTATTATTGATCAGGTCTATATCAATGTTGTCTATTTCTATGTGCGATGTCCCATTGACGCAGATACACCGAAGAATATCCCCATAATATTTCAGGCAGTCGCCGTTCATCCGGTTTATATCTTCTATCACTTCCGGCAGGGCGTAAAATCCAATAGGAATACATTTCTCCTGAATGAAATCATAGCCTATTTTCTCAACAATCCTCATCCCTTTGACATGGTCCGGATCACTGTGAGAAATCGAAAGGCGCTTTACCTCGGATATTTTTTGTCTGTTGCAGGCTACCGCGATTTCTTCCGGTGTATCTATAAGCATTTTTATATCATCAATATACAAGCTTGGGCCTAACCGTTCATACCTTCCGCCCTTTTCCCTGGCTTCCTGACATATCTTACATTTGCAGAAGGAACTCGGAATGATTGACATGCCGCTGCTTCCAACGATTTTTAACTTCAATGGTTTTACGCCTCCTCTTGTCTTAACACTCGTTGATTTATCGGTTCATCTTCTTACGAATTATGATTTTAATGAGCACGCAAATTATTAAAACTACAATCAATGCTATGCCAGAAATTTGAATGCCGGTATACCATGGTGCAGATTGCATAACAAACAGCTCAGGATAATTTTTGTAGTCAAGATATCTGAATATGCTTCCTCCGATAAATGCACCAATGAAGCCTCCTATAAGTATGTTTATAAAGCTGTTTATCTTTTTAAGCATTTTCTTCACCTCACCCAATCATCCATCTTTAATTTCCACAGGCATCAGTTATCAGAGAAATCTATGTCATACCTCGTGCCATGAGAGAATAGAATCCCTTCTGTTAATTGAACACATAAGATGATCGTATTTTCATCGTCAAAGTTGTTGTGCCCGTTATCAATCCATTCGCTGAATGCCTTTCTCAGCTTTTGGGCCATTTCATGATTTTCCTTTTTGCAGAACCACCCGAGGTTTATCCCTTTGCCATGCGCAGTGAACCATTCGCCGGCCACCGCTACTATGGGATTATTACCTATCTGCTTCATCTTGTTGGAGGCAGCATATGTGATGATATAAAAACATCCATCCTCATAATAAGCATTCACCGTTCTCACATACGGAATGTTTTGGTCCGTAGTGGCAAGTGACAGTAAAGTATCATGCCCAAATCTTTCATTCATTATCTTTTTCGCTTCCTGCGGGAATTTTCCACTCATAAACATATTCCTCCTTAACACCGATCATTATTTTCTATTCATCATAATAAAGTTTTACCAAATATATCGCTTAACTTCTCCACTCGACAATTTCTTCTATCCTCTTGCGAGGTCTTTCTTCTGGAAATTCGTCCGGATAACCAAATGCAATAGCGGCAATAAGTTGTCCTTCTCTATTCAGCCATTCACATAATTCCGAATATGCGAAATAGATGTCACATATCCAAAGGCTGCCTATTCCTTTTTCCGTAGCGGCAAGAAGCATATTTTGTATGGAAGCACCGATGGACTGTATATTGCAGATCTCATAAACGTGTTCTTCCGGTGTCATTTCTCCCATTTCATCTTTTCCTAATGAATTAACAACGAAAACGATTGTTGGTGCTGCTTCTATTACATCAACAGTATGTTTCGCCGCGGCAATATAACGTTTGCTCTGAGGTAGCAACGCACATTTATTTTCTTCCCTTACAATTCCCTGACGGAAAACTCTTAACATTTCTTCTTTTGCATCTCCCTGTACCACAATATACTTCCAGGGCTGTCTGTTTTTAGATGAAGGCGCTTTCATTCCGCTTTGGATAATATCTGTCATATCACTTTTCGATATGTCTCTTGTTAAAAATTTTCTTGTGCTCCGCCTTTCATAAATTGCTGATATCATATTAACTACCTCCTACCTCTTTTCCCCTTCGTGTAGTTCCCAACAAATGAGAAGTTATCAGTTCAACAGTCCATTGATTGCCTTGTGTACAAAAGGAACATACATAAAAAACAGAGTTAGCCGTTCCCACAATCCCTCATACTTTAATACCGAGTTTTGAAATTGTTCCTTATCTCCCATCACAAAACAGACAAAGAAAATAAGTGACAAGATAAATGAGCTAATGTCCACTATACCTCCAACAATATCATTTTGCTTGAATAGCATAACTCCACTTAACAGAGGAAAAAACATCAGCAGCATAAAACCGATTGCGGCGCCTACCCCATGTATCTTTGAAGCAGTAGTAGCCATATCTTTAGTTTCATTTACACTGAACATGCCCGAAATAACCCCTGCTCCAACCGCAAAAATCCCAATCGAAAGAAGCACTAAGATAGATAAAATTGGAAACTCTGCTCTTGAAGAAAAATAGTAAGCAAGCGCTACAAATAGCAAAAAAGTTCCAAGCCATATCAACCATACATTATAAATCAATCGAACAGGACTTTGCGGGCTGCCCAATACGCTCATCACCTTAGTTTTACTGTTGTACCCTTTATAATATCGTCCCAGTACCCAGGGGAGAAAGAACTCTCCAACAATTGTAAAGAGCAAAAGAAAATTAAATAATCTGCTGCTCATTACATTTTCCATCATGTATCGTGCCATATGTTTTATCTCCATAAATTACTTGCAATCCATTGATTTCATTTTGCAGGTTTGCTAAGAACTTGCCCGCATGAGCACCATCCATCTGCGTATGGTGAAACTGAAAGGATATCGTCAGATAGTACCTGAACAGCTTCTTTTTGTATCTGCCCCAAATGATAAATGGGTTATTATAAATACCGCTGTTCATACCGACTGCTCCATCAATCTCTGTATCTATGATTGCTGATGTGCCAATCACCATACTGTCCGTCAGGTCCCGGTTCTCGCAGCTGTCAGCCACCTGCATGGTGTATCTCAGGTAATCCTGATTGAACTTCGCCAGATCTTCCGTGAAGAGAATATCGCAGGAGCTGACTTCTCCTTCTTTGTTCTTCACAATAGTATTCACGGCAATGGAATCGTACTGAACCAGTTCATGGCCGACGGGGAGAATATAAAACTCCTTTACGCCTGAAGCCGCCTTGCCAATGCAATAGTCAAGAAGCATATTAAACTTCAGCTTCCTTTTCTTATTTATTTTGATCAGCGGCGTAACATCCAAGATCTTAAAGAATGTCACCATCGGATTCGGCGCATCCATCCATAATTCAAAAGCCATTGCCCGTTTTGTTTGTTTTGGGTCTATCTTTTTTGCCATCTTCGCCTCCACGACCTTCTATTGCCTGTTCGGTCTTCTCTTAACAGCCAACAGCTGCATGAAATCTCCAAACATAGATGTGTCAACAGGCTCAAACATCAGCCATTTCCCATCGTGATAGGTTTTTGAGTCATCGTAAACCTTCTGGACGCTTTCCGAATACTCACTTCGGCCGGCTTCAAATTTTTCCCGCTCGTCCTTTCCCAGTATTACCATAAAACCAATGCAGTTCTCCCTTGCGTATAGGGCGCAGAGTGTTTTTCCGCCTCTGCGGTATTTGTATTCATAGGTCCATGCCTTGCCGCCGCTGTTCCAAATGCGGTCCATATCGTACTTTTCATCAATCGCAGCGCATAGCTTTTGCCACACGTCATATAAAGACTGCCCAATTAAAGCGGTCATATCATCCATATTTGGCATTTTATCAAGCATATCTGTTTTCCCTTCTTTCCCATATCTCTTTTAATAATCTGCAAACCCGCACTTAGTGATTTGCCTATAGATTAACTCTTAAAAATTTCATCTTATCATGGATTAGACTGCAACTCCGTATCTACTATACACGATCACATCCAAGATTTATCCTTTTTTTGTCCAAATTTAATCCTACGGGAATTTCACGCAGTTCCTTCTGGAGGCGGTGTGCAAAACGGATTGTTTTCACCGTACCGCCTTTCTCCCTCCCATCGTACACAGCAATCACACGGTCTGAATGCTCGACCAAATACCGATTGCGCTGCAAATAGACGTTGGGCTGATATTCCTCTTGAATTACCACCATCTCAGTACAGGCACTTAGCAAAGCTCTTGTTTGTACCCTGCGATTCAAGCCTTCCACACGGCTACGGTATGGAAGCACTGCAATCAGTTTTAAGTTCCCGTTTTCTTTCTGCAGTTCCAAAACAATTTCAGCAAAATATTGATCCACACCATCTGCAAAACCAGACAGAAAGACAGTGAAGCCGTCCTTCACTGCTTTTTTTATTTCCTTATTCAGAGCTTTCTTTATGCTGTTAATCTCTTGATCAGGCACATCCCTATGCCCGGTAATACAACATGTCTTTCCTTTCATTGTATCTCCCTCGTTCAATAGTTATATTTTTTCATTTTACCTAATTATAATAGATTTATTTTTTCAGGTCAACGTAAACACCCCTTTTCTTTTTGTGAATAAATCAAATGTGTGAGGTACAATCTATTATAGAATGGGAGGTGAAGGCGATGTATGAAGATTTTGTCCCGGAACGGCTGGCAAAACTGCGATTACAAAAGGGCGTATCTGCACGCGACATGTCATTGTCGTTGGGGCAAGCAAACAACTACATCAATAACATTGAAAATAAAAAGTCACTTCCGGCCATGCAATCCTTCTTTTACATCTGCGAATATTTGGGCGTAACACCGCAGGAATTCTTCGATGAAGGAAACCCTTATCCGGAGACTCTGCAGGAATTTATCGAAGAAGCAAAAAAATTGGATCCCAAGTCTATGGCTCATCTCCTCGGCATTATGAAAGAACTAAACAGTAAGAAGTAAAGTGGCCACGCCGGTTGGCTGTTTTATTTTTTATTATCCCTTATTCAATCCTAAATCTTTTCTCGAATTGTCCTTTATTTATCCTTTTATCACCTGCATGACCAAAACTTCACCATAGGCGCAGCCAAACATTACACTGCGCTATCTGAAAAATAAAAAACGGAGCAAGCGTGGTGGCGAATCCCTGCGTGCTCCATTTTCTATTTTTTCATATGTAAATCCTATTTGGGGCATTGCAATAATGCGTTTTCACTAAACCAAATACAAATTTTCAAAAAAGAGAAGAAGGACAGTCAGCCGGGGACGGCTGGCTGTCCTTCTATTCACTATGCTCCAACGCGGCTTTGATCATGGCAAGTACCAACGTCTGTTTACTGGGAGAAATATCTTTCCAAAGTGCTTCTATCTCCCGGATTTTGCTAATCTCATTTTCCGGCAATTCATCCTGCAGAAGATAATCCGGCGAAATCTTCAAGGCCCGGCAAATATCTATGAATACCGACAAGCTCGGCATTTTCACGTTACCCTCAATCTGCCGGAGATAAGTCGCATTGATATTGCACATCTCTGAAAGCCGGTCTGCCGTCAGGCCACGGTCTTTCCTTACCGCATTAATACGTTTTCCTAATCCGTTATTTTCCATAATCCCACCCATCTATTAGCTATCAGTCACTATTATATACACTATCAGACTACATTATGATTGCTGTTAACAATAGATTCTGATAGACTATAATATATTAGCCAATAGTTTTATGGAGGTACGGATATGAAAAATATTTGGAACAAACTGAGAAACAAATGGCTGGACTATTGGGAGGATGATGAATTTAACATGATAAAATGGCATTTAAGCCAGCATGATAAACGCTCTCTGCTTTATGGTGGATTTATCATCAGCATCCTTACATTGACGGTCTGCCTGTTTGCAACCGGGATCAACAATATACGGATCTCACACAAGAACAATGAAGATGTGCTGGAAATTTATAATATGATATACTCCTATCTGGCTACAGCCACAGAAGATGAGTATGACAAAATTGCGCAGAGCATCCGCCATGATTTGGTGATCAGTCAATACAGAGGGGATATGAAGGAGTTCCTTTCATATATTCCCAACACTGCGGATAGCTGCTGTCTGGAACGGTCAGATTATCTGGATCGTATCTGTCTGGTTTTCCTGAATACCGGCGAAACATATGGGCTGGATATCTATAATAAAGCCGACAGCATAGCCGAACAGAAAGAAATCGGCATGATGCTGATCTCCGGTTATGATGAAATCAACGAAGCACAACTCATCATCAGAGCGCAGCCAAGCCAGGGTACCAGTTCCGTTTCTTTGGATCGGGGACGTGGGATTGTCAGCTTTCACAAAATGAAATCCTTATACTGTGATGACTGTATTCAGGATATTTTAAATACGGTAGAAAATGAATTGGTAGATGAAGCTGTGCTTTATGATACGGAAAAAAAGAAATTCTACCCTGTTACAGAAGGAAGTCTGCAAATTGGAGATTATGCTTTTGACCTGTTTTATGAAGCCGGCAGCTTTCGGATAGATATTGATTACATCGGCGAATAAAAAAACACCGCTGCAGGGAACTCACATTCACCGCAGCGGTATTTTTACGAATGGCATTTACGCCCATCTTCAATAGAGAGGAAATGGTATTTAGGCCTGCAGTAAAATACCACCAGAACAGCTTCTTGTCTTACATCTGATGCGTTGCATCTGCTCCATTCTCCTGCCTGCCTTATGCTTAGTATAAGGCTCTAACCGCCTGTCTGCCCGATATATCTCCTACAGAAAATATCAGTGGTGCAATATTTCAATAGAAGATTAATTTCGCTACAATTTCTTCATTCCTTACAAACGGATCTTCCCAGTACCTCGAATCCAGTGAATGCTCCGCATTGTCTCCAAGGACATAATAACTCTTCTCCGGTACTGTCAGACTGGCTCCGTTATGCACTACCTGTTCACCTTCCTCCGCTGCAATACGCTTGACCAGCAGCTTCCCGTCATGATGAAAAATAATGATGTCACCGACTCCGAGTCTGGAGTAAATTCGGGTTCCTACGATATAACTGTCTTTTTTCAATGTCGGCTCCATAGATTCTGTAGGCACATAACCGAACAAAAATACAACCTTGAATAGAATCAGAGTAATGGCTATGCTGAAAAACGGGATTGCCCATTTCCATAAATTCTTTTTTTGTCTATTCATAACTTGCCTCCAAAATAAAAAAAGCGGGATGCCGAAAAAACCACTCAAGGTTCTCAGCATCCCTTATGTCTGGCTGTCTTCATTCCTGGTGATAGGCAGCTGCAATCTGTGCAAACTCCGGCCGGCTCTTCAGATATTTCCGCGCCTTGGATACCCAAGCACAGACCAGCTTTGCCGAAGCGTTCATTCTTTCTCCGATCTCGCGGCTTGTATATCCTTTTGACATCATACAAATGGCTTCTATACCCTTACAGGTGGAAGACGGCGCATCGGCCTTTGCCTGTTCGAGTGCCCGATTGATGTCCATGCGGAAATCCGACAGTTCCTCTGTGACTTCCTGTTCTGCAGCAATGTACGGCGTCACATCACAGGTAGTCTCCTTCGTCTGCCGCCTGGTTGCATAAATCATGGCGTCGCAGATTTGGTGCCAAATCAACCGGTAGGCATAGGTCGAGAACGTCCCGCCTTTGTCTGTTGATGCTGCTTTACAGAGCCCGATGCAGCCAATCTGATAAAGATCCTCATAGGAATACATACCGACCTGATAAGGAGGCTGCAGCTTATCCTGAATGACCTTATGTATCAGACCAATGTTCTTTTCAACCTTTTCCCGTTCTTTCTCTGTCAATGTTATGAAGCTGCCACTCTCCCTTCTAATGCCCGAAATTGGCGCCTGTTCTTTCCGAATTTCCATCGTTCCATCAGTCTGCGGCTCTCCTCAATGACCTGCTTGCAGTAATACTCACCCAAATAGCCAATGTGCGCTTCCGATAAAGGTGCACAGATCAAATCCGCCAGCCACTGATAGGCATCCTGTTTGCTCATCATTCCAGACTGGTGCAGCTGGTCAAAATAATGATGTGCGGTCCGCCTTAGTGTGCGAAGCTCATGATTGGCCAGACTCCCCACCGGGATATTAGTTCCGGCATGGACCCTTACATAAGCATCACATTCCGGATAGTGACTGCACACATAAAGCATTGTTTTCTTACTGTTATCATGATAAATCCCATCAGCGCTTCTATAGATTACCGGGCTGCCGCAATAAGGGCAGCGCATGGAACCTGCCTGAAATCCCTTTCTTTTCTTTTTTTGTTTTTTCATCGTCTTACCTCCGTTTGGATAAAAGAAAAAGCCGGAAGGTCTGCAAAAAAGCATACAGAGCCAAGGCGCTGGAATTTCAATGTCTCATCCAGCATATTGACTCTGTAAGTATTTAAGCAGCCTTCCGGCCATAATATTCAATTGACTTGCGTTGTTGTGGATCCGCTCAATGCGCAGAATCCGTAACGGTTCCCTGATTCCCTTGAATCAGGTCTGACGCTATACCACAAACGTACCGAGAGCCTGAACGCAAGCCCCTGCCACGGTTATAGTATAGCAAACAAAAATCTGCGTGTCAAGCCTTATAGGAATATTTATTTTAATTTTTATATAAAATTATTCCTTTAGGGCTTTTCGTGCATTTTGGACTCAGTCTGGGACTAATCATCCTCATATTCATCCTCATCCTCGTACTCTGCATCGCTTTCCCTGCGTTTTTTCACCACCCGCATTGCGACCAGGCTGCCGACGGCCAAAACCATGCCGCCTGCAAATAGAACCAGATGAAGGACCGGGATACCGGCAACTGTGCCTTTTTCATACTGCTCGCTATTTGAGCCATTGCTGTCCTGGTCCGCATTGCTCTCTTTTTGCGCTTCCTCTGTTGTGGCAGGGGCCTGCGTTGCCTCCAGGGCAGATACGGATGAATTCATACAGGTCAGCACATAGGATTTGCTGCCGCCCAGTTCCATTCTCAGAACACCGTCATCGCCGACTGCTATGGTACCGGGATACATTCCGGAGTCCGTTTTCATCTGAAACTCTACTCCAGCCCAGTCTGCACCAAGCTGAATCTCCAGTTTTTCAGGCTCCATGACCTGCATTTCCGTCCCATCTGTCCCCTGAGACTCCGCATAGATCGGCGTAACCGGAATGCAGAGGATACAGATGAGAGAGAGGACTGTCAGAATCCCTTTTAACAATTTTACTCTCATGGTCATTACCTCCTAAAATCAGAACCGGGCAGAAAATTCCTGCCCGGCTCCTTTATGTTCATTTACATATTCTTACTCTGCTGTCTCTGCCGTTTTCTTTCTGCGCTTTTTTGCCCAGAAGATGCTTGCACCAAGTCCAACGGTGCTGGCTGCAACCAGGCCAACCCAAATCCACGGATTGAAGTTATCGCCTGTCTTTGGCACATCAACCGTCACTTTATCATTATGGACATTGACGGTCAGTGTCTCATCTGCTACCAGTTCAACTACTACAGGTGCAGGACGCTTGTACCCAGCACTGAGGCTGTCTTCCACCTCGGTGATCGTATATTTTCCGATTCGAAGCTCCTCTATATAAATTTCCCCGCTAGAATCCGTCTTGAACGTCTTATCGTAGTCATCACCAACAATATGGAAACTGAAGCCCTCAACCACCCCATCGCTGGATGTTTTGATAATCTTCAGATTGCCTTTTTTGGCCTGGTTCAGGAATCCTTTGCCAGCTTCGTTCTCCACCTCATAGACTTTACCGTCTGTATCTATGCTGACATAGTAGACCCCCTCGTCCAAATAGAAACCTTCCGGGGCCTTCGATTCTTTTACGAGATAGCCATTGAAACGCAAATCAGCCATTTCATATTCACCAGGCTCTGTTTCATCCATTGTACCAAGCAGCTCATCTTCATCATCAAGCTTTTTATTGCCATTGCTGTCAAGGTAAACCTCAAACTCGGCGCCTGATAACTTATGGTCCGGATAATCTGCATCATATTTTGTCAAATGAATACTACCCATGATAAACTTGTTAGTAATTTCCAATTCGACAACCTGTCCATCCTTCTTAATTTCAACAGGGATGGGCTCCTCAGATAGGACAAAACCTGCCGGCTGTTCTATTTCACACACGATCCATGATCCGTATGGCACCTTCTCAAAATTGAAGCTGCCATCTTCAGCAGATGTAGTCACCAGAATTGCATTTTTTTCCACAAACTCTTTTGTTGACTCCGCAAACAGACCAATTTTCGCTCCTGCCAATGCATTGCCGTCTTCATCCAGCTTTTTACCGGAAATGGAGCCATATTTTAAAGTGTTTTCAATGGCTGCTCCATCATTAGCCGGAAGCTGTACCAATGCTGTTTCCTGCCCGGCGTACTCAAATACTACAGGATACTTTTTGTCGGTTGGCAGATAATGTGGATCCGTACCGTCTTCGCGCAGGTAGTAACTACCAAACGGCAGATCCGTCTGTGCTGCGGCGGTTCCATCCTCCTGAACCTCCAGTATTTCGATTAACCCATCAGCCGGAATGACCGTTCCATCTGCCGCAGAAATATCCTCCGCTGCATATAGTCCAAAAATAACGCTGTGAACTTCACCGTTCATACCAATACCGAACTGCTTATCCTGTTCCATCACTTTTTCCAAGCTGATCAGTACCTTCTGACGTTCATTATAAAAGCTGGCTGAGGTTTCTGTCACTTCGACTTCCTGTCCGGCATAGACCAGCTCCACTAACTGGGATTTTGTATTCAGAACCATTCCAAACGGTGACTGGGCTTCCGAAATTTCATATTTTCCCAAATATAAAAGGGTACTGGATGCTTTCCCACTGTCATCCGTTGTAATGGTATCAACCACCGAACCCTTTTCTGCTCGGAGCGTACCATCTGGCGTATAAATGTCTTCTGCTGCGCGGATTTCATAAACTGCACCTTTCAGTCCGCAGGTTTCATAAACCGGAGTATAGCGGTCAGAAAATCCTTTGTTTTCCTCCACCAGAACTGTGGAAAAAATCTCGCCACTCTTGGTGATATGGATTTTGCCCTTCTGCGGCATGTTGTGTTTTTCTACCACTACCACGTTCTGGCTTCCATCCACCTCAAAGGACACGGGTTCGCTGCTCAGCACATAACCGTAACACGTTTCTACCTCTATCAACTCATACCGGCCGTAGGGGAGCTCGCAGGGAAGCATCAGCCAGCCTTCGTCATTGGTAAAAAACGTATCAATTACAACAGGGGTCGGATAATAAATATTCTGCGAAATCTTTTCTCCTGTAGAAAGGTCGCGCACCTGAAACCCAACGCCGGCGGCAGGGATGATTTTCCCGGTTTCTGCATCGTGTTTTTCCACACGGATAAAACTGGACTGGGTCAGGTTGTTCAGAATATAGGAATACGTCTGGTCATTTTCATGGATGTACACAGTGAAATCCGGGACAAATGCCTGACCTTCCATGCCCTCAATCTGATGGACGATGTACCTGCCGTAGGGCATATCCTTGGAAACAGTAAACCCATCTGCGTCTGTTGTCAGGATGTCACGCTCTGCCTCGCGGGCATTGTCAAAGCTGCCTGCACTGGCAAGATAGATCTGGAACTTGGCACCTTCCTCTGGCTGTTCAATGATGCCCTCATGTCCGGGTGCTTCAATTTCCTCTTCTGGAATCGGAGTGGGTTCATATTTATCTTTTTCAGGCTCTGTTTCGGACGGAACTGTCTCTTCGGTTTCTGGCTCCTCTGGAACTGCTTCGGTTTCTGGCTCCTCTGGAACTGCTTCTGTCTCCGGTTCCGTTTGGCTATCACCGTCGCTTACTGCAGCATCTTTTGGTTCTTCTGTTACATTACCGCCGTTTTCTTCAGTTTCTGCAATTTCAGACTCAGTCCGGGCATCGCTGCTACCGGCATCCTTCTGGGCATTGCTGCTACTTTCTGCTGCAAGCATGAGTAGTTCCGCTGCCTGCCCGCCCAAAGCAGATGGATCCTCAGTTTCCTTTGCTATTTTCGCTTCCTGAACATTCTCAATATCATCCTGCTCTTTGTCAATATGCTTGATCAGACGGATGCGGCCCATGATGACCTGCTCAGTAACACTTATGGGAATTTGATTCAGCTCTATCTCAAAATTACCGGGTTCTGCAGGGATAGTGTAAACGGACTCGTCTAAAAGATATCCTTCCGAAGGACTGATTTCTCTCAACGTCCAATCGGAATCACTGATAAAATAATCACTGATAAAGGAACCTTCGGCATCCGTTGTATATGAAGCAACCAATGTATCACCCTGATACAAACCATACACTGCTCCTGCCAGACTTGCATCACCCTGAGCATAGCCTGTTACGCGATCCTTTTTATTCACTTCCACACGGAACTTCTTGAGGATGTTTTCAAAACTGCACTTTGTTACTTTATTCCATTCTATCTGCGCCGTCTGGTTTGCAGGAATCACGTATCGCACTGCCGTGTCAGTTTCTTCCAGTGTATAGGGCTCTGTACCACTGATCAGTACATTTTCAAACCTGGCTACACCAGATGAATCTGTGACTGCATACTCATCTACGGCAAGTCCTGCAAGGGAAGTACCCGATAACCGGAAGGTAACTCCCTCTACGAGGCCGTCTTCAGACGTTTTTGTCACTTCCAGCTTTCCCCGTTTCAGTTTATTGTCGAACGTTACCGTCGTCGTCTTTCCTCCGACAATGGTAATCGTTTGACTCTTTTGAGGCTCATATCGATCATAACCAGCCTCAGTTACCGTATAAGTACCTGGGAACATGCCCTCGACAGTAATGGTACCATCTTCCTGTGTTGTCACGGTCTTATTATAATTATTTCCAGTAATGGTAAACTGGATGCCGCCCACGACTCCGTCTTCCGAGGTCTTTTTCAAGCTCATCGTTCCAACAGGTGTTTCCACATTCAGATAGGCATTTACCGGATTGGCCTTCTCCACACCGGTCACAACATCCTGAAGAGCATCGTCTCCATAAGCAATCAATTTCGCACTTTCGCTTACTGACGGCACATTGTTTCTGGTTGCCGAAATGCGGACGCTGCCCTTAAATGCCTGTGCCGAGGTAATCTCCAGCTGATTCCCGGACTTGGATATTTTTACGGAAGAATTAGACGAAGAAAAGTTGTAATCGCTTAACACACCGTTACTGTCCGTTAATGTTAACGTATATTTCCCGTTAGAATATTTTAATTCCTTCGTCACCCCGTTTGTTGAGCCTGACATAAAACTTGGAATCGTGTTATGTTTTGTCAGTAGGGATACAATTTGGTCATAAGCCGCCCTTGCACCACTGTTGGGATAATTGGATCCAAAATGAAGGTTGTACACCGTGGAGCTGGTCTGTTTGTAGGAACCTGTGGCTTCACGGCATCCCGTAACGAACTCCCATACCAACGTCTGTGTAGCAAGCCATTTCTCATCATCACTACCGGAAAGATTGCCCCTGTTTCCCTGGTACCCATACAGAAGCGCCATTCCGACTGCTTTCTGTTGGGCATTGGAAAGGGCATCCCATGTTTTTGACGATGCCTCTTTCAGGGTGTCCCCTGTATGCAACGGAACACCGGGCTGGATACAAAAGCCAGTATCGCCGTCAACAAACATCCTATATTTATACTTTCCCTGGCCTCCGGCAGTATATCCATTGATGACGGCGCCGGAATTGTAATGCATCGCATTGCCATTAGAATCATAAGTATAAGAAAATGTAATCACCGCCGCATCGCCTGTGGCAGCAAATACATTCTGGATCGGTATCACAGAAAAAGCTGTGACCATGGCAAGCAGCATAGCTGCGGCCTTCCTAAACATTCTTTTAAATTTCATACGTTTCCTCCTGATTTTGATAATTAACCTATGGCAAAAATAAAAACCCCGGAAGCTAAACCGGGGATCCTGCCTCTATACTGGTTATGCTGTTAATTTTCCATATCCACGGTCTGCCTCATCGACGCACCGGTCAAGTATCTCAAAAAAACGTGGTGCACCCAGTTCTGCATCAAGCCACTGGGTGGCACGGTAAGAATAGCACCCGACCTCATCATTGATGGCATGGCTGCCGAGAATGCTGTGCAGATTCAGTTCGTTTGTCATTTGCCTCTGTCTGGCAGTGCTCGGCTTCTCAAGTGCCTTGGCCAGGCAGAACACCAAAAGCGGATGAAGCTCAGAAAATGAAATCTGCAGATAATAATCCCGGTATCCTGCCATCAGGGATATGTCATCCTGACTTTCGATTTTAAGTTCAGACAGGATCATCTTTCGGGTATGCTCGGCAATCTCTCTGCGCTTCTTCTGCTCAGCCTGGCTGAGATCACAATGGTTCATGGAGTTCCTCCCTTCTCTCAGATTGAGTTTCATATATTATCTGGGTGCAGCAATATGCGTGATGGCGCCCCAGATCCTGTTGGAGTCATGGTTGATTCCCAGTATTCTGACGGTTACTCTCGAACCTCTGGGCGGGCGGCCACGCTTGGGATAACTGCACAAACAGTCGATACCTCCGTCCAACGCCACAAATACGCCGTTGGTGTCCACCATGCTAACTGTACCCACATAGCGGTTGCCGACAGAGTATCTGCGCAGTGCTTTCTCATACGGATTCTCACCGGATTGCTTGACCGAAGCTGTCGCCTTGATATGGTTCCGGTCACTGCGGTCCACCTCCAGCACCTTTACCAGGATTCTCTGCCCGGGCTGAAAATGCGCCGCTGCGTCCATCCATCTCTGGTAACTGAGTTCTCTGAGCGGGATATAAATCTCCAGACCGAACAGGTCCACGAAAATGCCCGCACGGATCACCGACACGATTCTGGCTTCTGCGCACACGCCTGAGTAGAGCAGGTTATTCCCATCCCTGTCCGTACCCAGATAATACTGCTTACGTTTTGCCTTCATCGCATCCAGACGGCTCGCCGCTGCAATACCGGATGCTGGGTCAATGCCTTTGACGATATAATCTACTTCAGCACCCAGACGCTTGGTAAGCAAATAATGCAGCACGTCCTCCGGAAGCCTGCCGCGATAATCCGCTGGCGGCTCCACCGCTTCCTCTGCAGGAATGATGACTTTGAACTCACCGTGGTAAATGACTGCGAAAGAACGGGAGGGATTGTCCTCGGGGCGCTCCACACCCTGGATGGTTCCGGTCAGAATGCGGCCGGTTTTCTGGGACTCCAGTAAATCCAACAAATCGTTCTTGGCTTTTTCTGCATCTGTCTCGACACTGAGCTGGTCATCAATGGCCAGCACCGGCGAAACCGGTCTGGCAGACGCACGCTTTCTTTTAGGCTTAGGCGCCTTTTCGACGTCGTCGGATGCATTCTTTTCCCCTGAATCCGCTTCTGTGTCAGACTGGGATGGATTTTCCTGGGTCTTCCTACGCCCGCGGGGTTTTTTCACCTTTTCCGGCTCAGTCTGGGGCGGTTCCTCTTTCGGGGATTCTTCGCCTAACGCGTTTCCTGAAGAGTCATCACCTCCGGCGGAATCCGTGTCGGTCTGGGAAGATATTTTTTCTTCGGGCTCCGAAGGCGGCTTCCCATCATTTGTTTCCATATCAGTCTGGGAGTCAGGCTCTTCTTCAGGTCTTGGATCCGTGAATTCTTCTGAAGGGGCCCCCTCCAGGGAATCCTCCGGGTCAGTCTGGGATGGTTCCGCATCCGGGGAGTCGTTTTCTGGCTGGGGCATCTCCGCAAGCTCCGGATTCACATCAGTCTGGAGAACTGCTTCCTGCAGAATTTCCTCCTCGGGAAGCGTTTCTTGTTTTTTAGTTGCCATAGTTCGTACCTCCTGTAAATTTAAAATTCAGCCGGCGGTTTTGCCGAGCTGTAAAGACTTTTTTTGCGTGCCGGCTTTTTCTCCGGCTCTGTCACTGGGACAGGTTCGCTGAGTATCGGTGCCGTAAATATTGTTGCCGGCTGGTAATCCATGATGGATGTCCTCACAATCTGCTTCGACATGGGATGTTTTGTAAAATCCAGTTTTGTGAGCTTCAAGAGGTTACAGCCTCGTATGACGCAGAGCATTTCTTCGTTTGGAAGCCGCAGGACCTCATCCGGAGTCAGAAGTCTTCTCCGTCCCTGTCCCTCAGTATGACGATACTGGGGAATGACCTGAGCGATTGCAATGGTTTGCCGCACTGTCATAGTAGAATTTACCTGTACGGACATATCCCCTGATCTTGCCGAGATATACTCAGCCGTAACCTCGTCGGTACATCCCAACATCAGTTGGATATCGCAGTTGCCGATAATCTCGGCCCACAGGTTATTGGGATACCGATTCTGCAGCTGGCCCAGGCTCTGCACTGCCAGCATCACACGAATGTCCCTGGAACGCACCACCGAAAGGGAACGGGCAAAATCCGACCCGTCTTCTGCACCGCCGATGCGGCCAACATTGTTAAACTCATCCAGAATTAGATTTACGGGCACATCGCAGCGGCCGTTTGGCCGGCTGTCCGCATACCGGGTGAGTTTGATGAACATGAACGAAAAAAAGAGCGATGACAGGAATGCCATGGTGGCATCCTGATCGCTCAGGACAATATAATATGCGCATTTGTGTCTGGCGGGCGATGTCAGATCAATGTCAGACTGGCTTGTAATCCGCTGCACCGCCTGGTTTTGCAGCACCTGCAGCCGTGTGCCAAGTCCTAAAATAATTCCCGATTTTACGGTGTCGCTGGACTGGGCGAATAAATTAAAAGGCGCCCTTGCCGGATGATCAAGCGGAAGCTTGTCGAACATTGCCGTCAGCTGCCGCTCGCTGTTCTGGGTCAGGAGCTGATAGACTGCAGTAAGGTGCTTCATGTCAGAACTGCGGGTTCTGTCCTGATCTACCAGAAGAATCAAAGACTTTAACAGGTTTCCTTCGCCATTGTCCCAAAAATGGTCGCCTTTACCGGAACTGGTATTGCCGATGATGACGTTCGTGAGCACCTGAGCCATCAGCGTGTCTCCGTTTAAGTCTGACATGCAGTTCCACGAATCCCCATGCTCAGGCGTGACCAGGTTAAAGATCTTTACCTCGTAGCCTGCCTGCCGGTACATTTCTGCCGTATCGGCATACAATTCCGCTTTACTGTCGGTGATAATCACAGACTCACCACGCTTTAATGCCTGGAATAATGAATTCCGGATGATCGCACGTGATTTCATGGTACCCGATGCACCGAATATGGCGATGTGCCGGTTGAGTCTGGTGTCTTTGGGCATACAGACCGCTTTTCCTTTATACTCACCAAGAATCGTTCCTTCGGCTTTATCGACGGAAGACACCTCCAGCACCTCGTGCATTTCTTTTTCTTCCATCCATGAGGCGGTTCCGTAAATCCCGGTCTTGCTTTTGGTGAAACCTCTGGGGTCATAACTTTTTCCGTCAAACTTATCATGAAGCTTGATATAAGCAAAGACTCCTCCGCCAATAGCTAAAAGACCAAGCATTCCTTTCAGCCCGTCTGGGGTAAACGCCATCGGGAAGCACACCACAGGGTTCCAGCTGACTGGTTTCATGGCTGCCTCACCGGCAAGCCCATCCGCCTGCATCCATGCTGCGTAGTTTGAAAACAATTGGCCAAGCATCCCGCCAAGATAGAAAAACGCTGCGCATCCCAGTATGACAGCCATGGTAATACCGACCGCCCTTTTTTTATCTTTCAAACAAATTCCTCCTCTCTGGGCAAAGCTCCGCTTCCACCGAGTCCATTCCGATGGTTTTGATGCCGGCAAGCCCGCCCAAGTATTCCCGGAGGAAGTGCGTCTGGTGGGGGAAGCATAGAACCTCAAATCGTCCGGTTCGGTTTTCAATTGCTTCCCGAAAGCGAATGAGTCTTGCAATGTCCCCATCCAGATGCGATAAGATATTTACGCCGTCCACACAGGCGTCGTATTCAAAAAGCCCTCGGTCATAGGATCTAACCTCGGACTCAAATAAAAGTTCAAGAAGCTGCGCTTTCCAGTCTGGCACAGAAAAAAGGCGCAGCTGCCGGATACCGTCCCCGTTCATGGGGATAAAGTGGATGTGGCGGTAAATGGAATCAAATCGAAACTCCAACCGTCTGGTCTTGTCTGATTCTAACAGAGTTCGCAGGGCTGTCTCTCCAGACTGGCCAAACAGTATCGCTGAATCCACCTGTGAAATGCCGGCATTCAATCGTGCCAGCTCGATCAGACTGTGGAGGGCCTTATATTCCCCCATGCCGCTCCACTTCATCACGGCATCCCTTGTATTATAAACGGCATAACATTTGCCGGAAGAAAATAATGCGCCGGTCATGCGGGTAAACATGGTCTTGTTCATCTCCGCTTCCCCAACTTTCTTCAGATCCTTTGCCAGATAAAAACAGGGCGTACCAGGCACAACCCGCAGAATCTCCCGGTTCTGAAGTCTGGAGAGAAGATACGGCCTTGCCTCCATACCGGCTTTCATGAACATCGCCGCAGCTTCCGCAACCCGGTGGTTCCTGTCCCGGTGTGATGCGTCTCCTGGAAAGCGGTGTCCCCAGAATGCGTCCATGTAATATCCCTGCACCCCCGGATGCAGCCATTCCAGTATGGGAAGCGCACCCTTGTAGAGCCGGATGGTTTTTCCTGCCCCTTTTCCGGATATGGTCAGGAGGCGGCAGGTGATTTCGTCCCTGGAATTGAAATTGCGAATCGTCTGAAGCGTAGTCAGTCTGGAAATAAGAGCCTTATAGACCCGTTCACTCCCAAGCAGAGAGAGGCTTTTGAATGGGAACTCCCCCACAAATGAAAGGAGCGTGATGAGCTGCCAGACCTGACTGCCCGGGCGGAAATGAACCATAAACCCTCACCTCCGCTCATAAGCATTTTCCGACAACATGACTGCTCTCTTTGTCGGAATTCCCGGCATAAATACGCCCCCAAACCGCTACTATACTGGGCTTTTTTGCCCTTTCGGAAGATATGTATTTTTTCTCCGCCCGAAAAGCCTCGTTTTTACATATATTTTTACGGCTAAATTTTCCTTTTTTCATAGAGTGGCACCCCCTCATCCGGCATCCTGGTTTCCTTTACCAGCCAAATGGGGAAGTCCCATTTTGGCACTACATAAACCTCAGTCCGGTCCGCCGGCCCTTCTGCGCTGCAGTAATAATGAGAGCAAACCGATGGGCCATCGTCCGTCATCACATACATGGCTACGATATCCGAAACCATATTGATTTCAATGTTATCATGATCCCGCCTTTTTCTTTCGGGTCTGGCTTTGTCATATACATGTCGGTAAATCAGGATACAGTCCCAATACCGCACAGGCGGTTGCTTTTCAAAAAAAGCACGCATAGCAGGGTATAAAAAAGAGCGGACATAATCCGCTGACCCTCCTGCCTTTTTCGGAAGCAATGCCGGGATACGGAGACAAAACCAATCCTCCGCTGTAAAACCGATTTCTACGGGTATACAATCCTTTATCCGACGTTCTACCTCAAGCTTTGCATTCGGCACACCGGTATAAGCGGGAAGTACCCGCGTCAAAAGCACCAGCCTCTCCGCTGTTTCTTCCAGGTTAAGCGAATGCAGATAAACTTCATAGATGCTCCCATTTTCACAAAACCATTGTGTAGAAGCAAGCTGCTCCTGCAATCGTTTTTCCAACCTCCTGATTTTACCCATCGTGTCCTGAAATTTTGTCATCGCTCACTGCCTCCTCTGAATAGAAAGTAACCCCTGGCTCCTCATCCCCCTGAAAGTCAACAGTCGCGAACAGGCAGGGGGCATGGGGAAGCCACATCCCGTATGCCATAGAGATACGGGGAAGAACAATAATATACTTCAAATCCTCCTGAGGTTGGAGCAGTTTCAAAAGATTCTGCTCGCCTTCATATAACACCACGATTTCGTAACCGATATTCTCCTTTAAGAAAAAAAGCTGAGATGGATAAACCGCCGGATAATGTGCCATCGGGTCAACATAATCAATGTATTTCAGAAGAACCCATACGGCAAGAATGGTTCGCTGATCCGGTTTATCCATCGCATCCAGCCCAATGTAATAGCCGCTCGACACATCCGCAATCCGCATCTGCTTCTTCAAGTTCCGCAAGATTTTATCTGCGGTCTGGGCTGGTTTTTGCAGCATTCGTGTAATCTGGGTTTTCGGCAGGGCTCCGTACTGTGAGAGCCACTTTACAACATACTGCTCATCTTGCAGCAGCATAGGCAACACCTCCTTTTTGTGCGTATTTTTCATAAAATGCGTATTCTACGCAGAATGCGTTTGTTCCTGCTGGCGTTCCTTTAAAAGCGCCTCCAACTCAGCCCGGTCGGTCGTAATCATTTCTTGCTCCTCTTTGGAAGCCTTGATTACAACAGGAACTTTGTTATTGTTGGAGCAGACCAATGCTTCGCCCCTCTCAAACCGGGTAACAGAACGGATCTCTGTTTTGGTCAGTTTCAGCACTTCTTGCACATATTTTGCTTCATCCGGCTCAAGATTCAGTATAATCTTATTCTTGCTGTTATTGATAATCGCACGTCCATACTTGCCATCCTCCAAACCGAAGAAATCGGACAGGTCTTGTGTTGCGGAGACGGCGGCGCCACCAAAGCCCCTGATGGTTTTGAAGATGGTTAAGCAGAACTCTGCCGCCATCCGGTTGGAACTGGCGCCGATCAGCTGCCATATCTCATCAATCATAATGGCTTTCTTTTTGGTACGGTCTGCCTTGACCGTATCCCAGACGTAATCCAATGCTATGAACATTCCGACCGGAAGTAATTTGCCTTTCAATTCCGAAAGGTCAAGTACGATATATTTATTGGACAGGTCCACATTGGTCTGTTGGTTGAAACTCTGAGCAGAACCTGTTACAAAGCGGCTGATGATAATAGCAATGCGCTTCGTCATGGGATTTTTCAGTAATTCCTCATGAAGATCCCCGATAATCGGCATTTTTTTCATCTTCGGCGGGGAGACGCTGCGGCTTACATACAGCGAATCATTGTCATGTGTGATTCCGAACTTTGCATAAGTCTGAATCAAAGCCTCGTCCAACATCTGCTCTTCCTCATTGGACATATCCGGAATCAGCAGGGAGAAGAACGTCATCAGCTGCTGAATCTTACGAGCCAGCATGGAATCCATTTCGCTGTAGTCAATCTCGTCAATCAGCTCCATCTCCGGAGAGATGGTATGCCGGATCTCCATGATGTTGATGCAGTGCGGGGAACCGGGAGCAATCTTGATGAACTCGCCGCCGATCTTCTTGCAGGCTCTGCCGAACTCGTGTCCCTTGATGGGAGCCAGGATAAAACACTGGATCCCTCTCATTCTCATGCGCAGCGCCAAAAGCTGCATGGTAAAGGTCTTGCCTGCACCGCTGGTGCCTAAAAGGTTCAGGTTGGCGTTCTTGTTTTTCTTCGTATTGAACAGATCCACGATACACAGTGAATTATTGTGTCGGTTAATACCAAGCAACACGCCTGTATCGTCCGACATTTCAAAAGAAGTAAACATATAGGCAGAGGCTGCGCCGCTGGTCAGCACGTTCCTCCTTGATTTCTTTTCCAGTGATGACTCAATCTTTAAAAACGGCATCACAGACCGCAGCGCCGCTTCCTGCTGAAAACGGCAATCGCTTACATACATATCCATGGACTTTAACATATCCACGATCTGCTGTTTGCGCCACATCAACTCTTCATAGCCTTTGGCAGAAACCGTGACGAACACGGACATATAGAACAAATCCTCATTGTTATTGGCAATTCCATACTTAATGAAGTATCCGGCCTGTATGGAATTGGTCAATTCCTCATAGTCAGTGCTGGTGTCCTGCATACTTTTCAGTTTTGTGCGGTTTAAGCGGATACGCTGTGCCACCTTGTCAATGGTCTTGCTCCGGTTCTCCCGCCTCAGCTGTATATCTATGTCAATCCCGTCTCCGGCATTGATGAGCGACGACATCCACCCCGCCCGTACCATACCCGGATACCCATTTCCTTTTATGAACAGGAAGGAATAATAAAGCCCGTCCATCACGACATAGTTGTGATGGGTCAGGTCAATGCCGCGTGGGGACAAAAAATGCGCCATGCGGATCGGCGGGATGGGGTCCACACCGATGACCTTGTCTTTTGCTGCCATTGTATCCACGACCACACGGTTCACACGGGATGAGAACGGCTCATCCACGCAGGAGCGGCGGTTAAAGAACATATATAAAATCTCTGCCGTTGCCTCATCTGGGTCTTTCGGCTGGAGAATGGTATTCCCGCACTGCAGAAAATAAGCACGGGCATTTTGCTCTGCTGTCTGCATCATGCCATAAATCTGGGAAAAATCATCCCCATCGCCACGGCGAACCTCTTCATATTGGAAAATTAAAAAGAAGCGCCTTGTAAGCGCTTCCCTGCTTCCCACATCCTTGATCAGGCGGATATAGCCCTCTCCAAGATGTCGGCATTCTTCGCTTTCCTCGGCTTCCAGTTCATCATGAATCATGGCAACATGCTTATCCGAGTCTGCTTTTCTGGTAATACTTTTAAACTGAAGCCGCATAGGAGAGATTTTCAGCCAGCTGGCAAAAGACGATATGATATTAAACTGTTCTTCTCCGGAACGCAGCATAAAGTTTATCGGCTCAATTTCAAGAATCCGAATGTATCTCCCATCGGTCGTCTCAATAATACCGTGCTGGAGGCTCTTAATCGGAATGAAGTCCTGAACGAACTCCAGCTTTTCCGGTTTTTTTGCCCTTTTTCTTTGCCGAGCTGCCTTTTTTCTTTTTTCGGAGCTGCTTTGGGTCATATCTATATCCCACCCTTCTGTAATGTAATTTTCTCCTGCTTGCAAAATACCGTATGATGTGTCCTATATACTGAAACAGCGAATCGCCGTCAATACCCATCATGGAAACAACAGCAAGCGGTAAAAGCGTCAGCGTCATAACGACGATGCGGATCGTTCCGGACATGGGTATCAACATCAATTCCGGATACCCCAAAACGATCAATAATATCCCTGTCTCTACTGCATTCCTTGGCTCCAGCATTCCGCCCAAAATCTTACCGGAATCTGTGTAGTTCGCCGGTATGGCATAAATATTGCTGTACTCCTTCTCATCCAAAATTTCTCACCTGCCTATTCTGTAAATCGTAGCTGTTGTCTTGTATCTGCCCAAACGCAGTGCTTCGTTATGGTCTGGCACAAAAATATCCACACGGTGGATGTCATTCTCAATACCCGAACCACCGCGGTCTTCTACGGTATACATGGTCCCGTTTATCATGATCTGTGTGCCAAACGGATAATGGCTTGACATTGCCACCATGCCGCGGGCCGCCTGTTTACCGCTGGCAGTGATTCCATCTGCATTGCTGCCGCAGCATTTTGCACATGCACAGTAATGAGTAACATCCACTTCTAAAGTAGAAATGGGTGTTCCCAACGTATCCCCTGGCACCGGTGCATTAAAATCCACATTTTTGGGACGCCGCAACGATAGTGATGCTTCATAGCTGGGCGAATTTAAGATTACACCCTGCCCGCCAGAAGAATGCACCCACATTCGTTCTCCGTTTTCGCCATACCCCGCAAAAATCAGCACATGGTTCCATCCGCTTCCATCGGATTCTGCCAAAAAGCCCAAATCACCAGGAAGTAACTCACTTGCTGATACTGCAACGCTATTTGGGTACTGTCCGGAAGTTCCAGCGCCAATATCTACACCCACAGCAGTATTAAATACCCATGTGCTGAAGCCTGAACAGTCAAGCCCGTATGGGCGTATTGTTCCTGTCGTAGAAGATCCTGCAGCTGTTACCAGCTTTGGCGTATTCCATTCATCATTCCAGCCGGGCGCTGATTTACCACCCCAAAAATAGGGAACCTTGCCCACAAGTGACAGGGCAGTGCTCAGAATATGCTTTCTTGTTGCATTACAATTCTGCCGATTCACAAAGGCGATCAGCTCGGCATCCGTCAGGGGAACTGCCTGTCCACTGCCCACAGAGCCATATAGCGTCCGTTTTAACGCATTCGCCATGTTCTGTATTACCTCGCCATAAGTGAGGTTGAACTGGTCATACTTTGCATTCAGATCAATACCAAACGCCTTGGCAATCACTGCATTGTCAAACGGATGAATGGTACACTCCAGATATTTGATGATCTCAGTTCCTGGAGTCAGAGTTTCCTGCCCATTTGCCACATAATAACTTGCCGTCGTTGTTCCCGTAATCTTCCCACCGGAATAAACAGGAATATCCACCGCTACCTCTTTATAGGCATCCACCGTGACAGCAGTATCGCTGCTATGCGCCTCATCCGGAAGATAGTAGGTTTTGGATGCTGTCTCATACCGATATTGGGGCGTACCATTAATCGTCCCGGTCTGCACCTTATTTGTAACTACGGTAAGCGTTATCGGCTTATATGTATAATAGGAAACAGGAATGATAATCTCTTTTTGCTTTTCTTCTGATGTGACGGGAAACATATCCCCAGCACAGCCCCGTAACTTTGATACCATATCGTCTTTGCCCGTATTTTGCTGCTGCATGGAGGCTGAATAGGCTGCCAGTATGTAACAGACATCATACCCGGCAGAACTCTGCGCATAGTTGACTAGTGCATCCATGGAAAGGTCATAGTCATACCCACCGTCTGCAATCAGTTGATCCACATAAGCAAGCGATTGGTTATATCCTTCATCTACCACATCGGAAACAGCGCCTGACATCTCCGTATAAGCAGACATCAGGGTTGCTCCTTCTGCCGGTTTTGTACCATCCAGTCCGAAAATACTATTTGATATAATTGTCGGCAGGGAAACAATCATGGTAATCAGGAATAACAGAAACAGACAGATACATACCAGTATCTTGAAAAGAGTATGGCGCATTGCCCATGCTGCAGACAGGATAGCGCCCCAAGGGCCGCCCGCAGCGGTTCCGGCTGCGATTTCTGCGGCGGCCTTTCCGCCTTCCACACTGGCCTTTACAGTGGCAGCGGCCGCATTAGCCGTAGCCTCCGCACCTTTTGCTGCCGTCTGCTTTGCTGCTTCCTGACCTGCCTGCTTTGCTGCTTTTGCCATTTGCCCGGCTGCCTGTCCATAATTATCAGAGCCATCACCGATTTGCTGTTTTTCCGGCTCAGCCATTGGGTCCACCTCCTTATATCAAACTGCTGTAAAAAAGCAGTGTTATTTCAACATGAAATATGCAAAGTAGCCGAACCAGCATTTTTCCCTGATTCGGCTGCCTGCACTTATTCATGACAATAGATTCCTCGCAGAGCGTGGATTCTATTGTATTACCGTTTCCGCCTCGGCGGCTTAATTTCCCCATGATTGCGGGGTTTTGGCTCTCCAAAGCGTGATGGCGTATTCTTATACCGAACAGTTTCCACAGAGACTGTCCGTACACTGTCACCGTCATAAACCGGCTTGCCATCCTGGTACACCGGCTTGCGTTCCACGGCGGCTTCGCCGCGAATCGCATACCACTGGCCTCCACGGGCATCTTCAAACACCTGATAATCCCCACGGGGAGCCGCATACTGGGATGTATCGTAGAACATGGTTCCGGATCCATTTTCATGGCGGACCTCAAAATGGCCATCCTTACGCCCGGATCCATCCACAGAGGATACCTGCTGTTCATATCCCGGCATAAACTGCTGGAACTGCGCCTGGTTATAGGCAAAAGCTGCCTCGCCCTGCTCAAATGCAGGCGCTTCAGCGTGCTGCTGCATAGCATACCAGTCTACACCGTTTGCCGACTGCATAATCGTATGCGGTGCATCCGGCTCATCATAGTAGGCACTGTTGTACCACATGGTATTGCCAGAATCGGAGCTTGCCTCGATCACGCCATCGCCAACCGTCCTGAGGGTTGTTCCCTCGGAAGCATCGGGAAAAGCCGCTGCAACCTGTGCCGCTTCTGACGGGCTTCCCATAAATGCCGGCGCATCATAAAATGCACCTGCCCCGGCTCCGCTTGCCATCTGGTACCACTGGCTTCCATCGGAAGCTGTAACCACGGAATGTGGTGCATCTGGTTTCTCAAACTGTGATGTGTTATACATTTCAAGCGCTGTGCTCTTTCCATCTGCACCAATTGAAGTTGTACTGATCTGACCACCTGTAATCTGGGTGTCTTTCAACTGCTGGCCCTGCAACTGAGGCATATAGCCCGCAAGGCTGCGGTCTGCTATCTCCCCGGCAATTGTCCCGGAAACACCGGGATTTCTTGAAGCTACAGAAGAAATGGAGTCTCCTGTAAGAGTAGCGCCATTACGTGCCGCTATGCCGCCAAAGGCACGACCGACAAAACCGATGCTGCCACCGGCACCCATACGGCTTCCGCCATCTACAACTGCGTCACGGACAAAGGAATTTGGCTTAAAGCGTGATGCGAACCCGGAAGCAAATCCGCTTGCGGCTGCACCCGTTCCAGTTGCAGTGCTTGCGCTATGGAACACACTGCCAGCGTTTTTCACACCACCTCCAACACCGCTGATCACCCGCGCTGCCATCAAAAGCTCCATACCCATGCTGGAACCGGTCTGGGCCACATTCAGCCCCATGGCCGCCAGGTAACTGTCAAACTTCTGTGCCGTCTTCAAAAATGCCAGCGCACAGAACAGCCAGAGAAAAATACTGCCCTGACCTGTGGAAAGCGCACCGCCATTTCCGATATACTGCCCCATAGAGCTGTTAAAGCCCCTGAGGAACCATACATTCATCACCAGCAGCAAAAGCTGTGATCCCACCATACGGCACCAGCTCTTGAAAACCGGCACTGTTGTCTTGGAAGCACCCATAGAAAAAGCCAGAGGGGAAGTGTAGCAGAGTACGCCAACCACAATATAGCGTTCAACGGTTTCCAGCAACAGCCGAAAATAATTCCATCCAAGGGCAATCTCCAGAATGATGAGGAGAAGCAGCCCTACCACCGATACAATGGCTACAATCGTTGTCAAACCATTGGACAGCGCCTGTTCCACACCCACAAAGGTAAAATCCTCTGCCGACATGGTAATCTCCATCAAAGCCGTATATGGCGCTCGGGCGATATCCAGCACAATCATAAAAATCGGCTTTGCATAGCCAATCAGTAAGGCAAAAATCGAACCTCTTGCCAAAAGCACCCACGGATTTTCTGCCTCCGTGATTGGCCCTCCAAAAACACGAAAAAGCTGCCATACCGTTACAAGGAACAGAATTGCCCATGCCGTGTACTGCATGACCGTAAATGCCTTAGATACAAAAGGGAAATATTCTTCCATTGCTGTCATATCTGTCCCCAGTGCCTGAAGGAACAAACCGGACACCGCATCCATCATCTGCGAGACAATGCTGCTGATCCACGTTACGATTCCTTCAAAAATCCAATCAAGCATCTATTATCACCTCCTCCATCTGCTTTTTCTTTTCTGGTTAACCTGTGTAGTTGCCGCCAGCAATGAGAGGCTGCAGATAGGCAACAACGAACCCCAGAGAATTGAGGACAATCCACGTCACTACAATTCGTTTGAGCCAGCTCGTTGCCTCATCGACTGCGCGCTGGTTTCTGGAAATCATCCTGACAATCAGCGCAATGGCCGCTGCTGTTACCGCCACAATGGTGCTGATACCCACCAGCTGGCCGTATACATCCTTCATGATCGTCGAAAATCGGTTCCAGATTGTGTCCGCCATGACAGGCTGCAGCGAGATCAGCATTGCAGATGCCATGCCAACCAGCGACCAGTAGGCTGTCTTCATGCGCCCTCCGCCTCTTTTGATTTGTTTAACCATGCCGAGTACCTCCTTCTTTGATTTTAGGCAATAAAAAATGCCGCTTCTAAAAGCGCTTTCAGCTTCAGAAACGGCATCTTTGTCTGCCCACTCCCAGTTTGGGATGATACAAGTATAGCACGGCTTTATTCCCCTGTCATCGGCGGAACATATGCCATTTTTATGCCATTTTGTTTACCCCGAAATTGTCATTCCAAATGTTCAAAAAGCGTCAGCAGCTCCAGCCATACATCCACATCCTCGCTGGGCGCTGACCACAGACGAATGGAAAGAATTGAGATTGCCTGCTCACGAAGCCTGTAGTAATGCCTCTGTGATAAATCCAGCCGGAACAGTATCTCCTCCAGCTTCAGCTTTTCCGGCGCCAGATAGGCTGTATAGATCAGCTGATACAGCTTCTCACCCCGTGTCGGTTCCTTACGGAGAACCGCCATTGCCTCGTTAAACCGATCCAGCAGCAATCTCGATCTTGCCGCAGCTTCCAGACGGCTCTCCATCCTTTTGTTCCCAATGGCCATCTCCAGATCCAGCCTGTCCACCATTCGGTCAAAATTCTCAAACGGAGCCTCCAGTTCCTGCAAAATCTCCTCCGGGTAACAGCTGAACACCCAGACCATTTTCCTGTAATTTTTGAGGAGCATCTGGGTATTGTGATAAGCATTCCGCTTTTTCTCCTTCTGGGCAGCACGCACCTTCTCATCATCAATTTTTTGATCACCAAGAATCCCTCGCTTTGTAAGAAGGGAAATAAATGCGTCTGACTGCGCCAATATCCTGTTTTCCTGCTGTTCATACAGCTTTTTTTCATCCTGCTTGCTCATATGTAAAATACTCCTTTGCTATTTTTGTGATATCCACCGGCTCACATGGCCCGCGGATTTTACTCGTTTCAATCACTGCCTGTGTTATATAACCTTTATCTTGGCAGTCATATCCACAATTCTTACAATTCCTACACGGAGAAAGATACGCGCGTATTATAGGGGCCGAAAGTGCAACGCGGTTTTCAGGCTGCATGGCCGTCTCCGGAGTGCTGCTCTGGGCCAGTCTGCGGCTATACCATGTAATGAGCTTGTTCATATGCTCATGGTCTGAACCTGTCTTATGCGTATTTGCACCACACATGCGTATTTCATAAAGAATACGTTGAATCTTCTCCTGGTTTGGAATCGAAACCTCTGATCCTGTCGGATACAGTTTATTAAAAATGAGACAGCCATAAGAACCAGGAAGACGGTATAGAGCAAAGACATCCCCATGCTTTTTCATGAATCTCCATACCTTTGTCTTTTCCCAGCCCCAGCGCTGTCCCAAGGTTTCCAATGTCAGTAAAGCCCCGTATTTCCCATACTGAACGGTCGGAGCCATAAAAGAAAACGCATTGTTCGGATCTTCCCATACGGAATGGCACCAGAGATCCATCCATGCGTCCGATTCCTCAAAGATATATCGCTTCTCCGCAAGATGTTCTGTAATATTACGCGGAAGGCATAGAAAACCATAGCCTTCTGTGGCATAAACAGCACCCTGCATACATTCCTTTCCGGAACATTTCACTACCCAATCTGTAATTTGATATGTCAGCTTTTTCGTTTTAGAGTCAAGCGTATACTGCACATAACCTAAGTCAGCCATCGTCTGAAGCACTTCCAGAGCCTTCTGACGGCTTTTTAGGCCGAGGATGCTCTTTAACCCTACGACACCTCCTGACCACATTCCGGGGCTTACAGCGTTGATATGCCCACAGTAGAGGGCTTGTCCCTTGCGGAATGCCGCACGGGACGCTAAACGCGCCCATGCACCCATGACTCCCTTGCCCTCAGGCAGACGATTTCTGGGCAGCTTTACCCACTGGTATTTCCTCAGACATTTCACTCAGGTACCCTCCTTCCTTAAAAATGGGCATAAAAATAGGGCGGCTCCCTAAAATAAGAAACCGCCCGGCGATAAGTTGCTATTAAATTCTTACAATCAGACCTTCAAGGTTGTCCGTCTTGATTCCAGACAGATACCAGCCATCTCCCATTTCAATTCTGGTTGGTACCCATTCTCCATTGATCAGAATATCCAGCCTCTCCCCACATTGAAGCCCCCCGTAATAATTCTCCAGATCAAATCGGATATCCATTCGCCCAGTCTGGGCATCTAATGTTAATGCTCCTTGTCTCATATCATTATCCTCACTTTTCATGTTTTCATCCATCTCGGATGTATCCTCTTTGCGTCGCAATATTCTGAGATACTCTTCAAAAATATCTCGCCGTATTAAAACCCGCTTTCCAATCTTATACACCGCACCTGCTTCATGGGCCAACCTTGTAAAGACTTTCAGACCCAGTCCGTAATAATCAGCGCCCTCATAATAGGTGACGAATTCATGCTGCATCATCTTCGCATCCTCATCGTCCAGCATATCCGAAAACATCCATAGATTCCCACTCATTCTTTATCCTCCTGTGAAGCCAAGGTACTCGGTTCATGAAACTGTTCCAGATATTCATCGAAAATATCCCGGTTAATCAGAACGGTTCCATCCATTCGATATATAGCTCCTGCTTTACCAGCGAGTTCCAACAGCTTCTTGTGCGTAATACTATAAACGATTTCTGCATCCTTATACCGGAGGAACTGCCTGCGCAGCCTCTTTGCACTTTCTCGCACATCATTTCGTTTTTTCAAATCATAATAGGCTTTCGTCCTGTCATTAATCATAAATTAAATCCTCCATCCGATTTGTTGCTCGACAGAGAGTTGCACCAAACGAAAAAAAGAGAACACCTTTGAAATTTCTTTCAAAAAGTGTTCTCTCAACGATACGTGCTGTATTGCGTTTCAGCCGTCAACTATTCATTCTGCGTCGTAATTCTTCGTATTGATACGAAAAATCGTTGTCAATTTGTTGTCAACTCGGATTTAATGAGCCGGAAACCCTTGATTTTACTGGGTTTATTTGTCGATGGGCTTCATTGTCGGGAACAGCAATACATCACGAATTGCAGCGCTGTCTGTGAGCAGCATTACCATTCTGTCGATTCCGAATCCGATACCACCTGTTGGAGGCATACCGATTTCCAGAGCATTCATAAAATCTTCGTCTGTGGTGTTTGCTTCTTCATCACCCTGTGCCAGAAGTTCTTCCTGTGCTTTGAAACGTTCTCTCTGGTCGATTGGGTCATTTAACTCAGAGTAAGCATTTGCCATTTCCCATCCGTTCATGAAGAACTCGAAACGTTCTACATATTCCGGATTTTCCGGTTTCTTCTTAGTAAGAGGAGAAATCTCGATTGGATGATCCATAACAAAAGTAGGCTGAAGCAGGTGTTCCTCAACAAATTCCTCAAAGAAGAGGTTCAGGATATCACCTTTTTTGTGTCTCTCTTCGTATTCTACATGATGTTCTTTTGCCACAGCTCTGGCTTCTTTTAAAGTATGAATTTCATTGAAGTCCACACCTGCATATTTCTTAACAGCATCCACCATGGTGATACGCTCAAATGGTTTTCCTAAGTCCATTTCAATGCCATTGTACACGATTTTTGTAGTTCCCAGAACTTCCTGTGCCACATGACGGTACAGGTTTTCTGTTAAATCCATCATGCCATGGTAGTCTGTATATGCCTGGTACAACTCCATTAAGGTAAACTCTGGATTATGTCTGGTATCCAGACCTTCATTACGGAATACTCGTCCGATTTCGTAAACTCTCTCCATACCGCCTACGATTAATCTCTTCAGGTATAATTCCAGAGAAATACGCAGTTTAAAGTCTTCATCAAGAGCGTTGAAATGTGTCTCAAAAGGACGTGCCGCTGCACCGCCGGCATTTGCTACCAGCATAGGAGTCTCTACTTCCAGGAATCCCTGTCCATTTAAATAATTACGAATGCTTGCAAGAATTTTAGAACGTTTAATAAAGGTTTCTTTTACATCTGCATTCATGATTAAATCCACGTATCTCTGACGGTAACGCAGGTCTGTGTTAGTCAGTCCATGGAATTTCTCCGGGAGCGGTTTTAAACTCTTAGATAACAGTGTTACTTCTGTGGCATGAATAGAAATCTCTCCGGTTTTTGTCTTAAACACTTCACCTGTGATTCCTACCAGATCGCCGATATCCATTTTCTTAAATTCTTTGTAAGACTCTTCTCCTACATTGTCTCTTGCAACATAAGACTGAATAGAGCCCTGTAAATCCTGAATACTGCAAAAAGAAGCTTTTCCCATAACACGTTTGGACATCATACGTCCAGCCAGAGTAACTGTTTTACCCTCCAGCTCATCAAAAGCATTTTTCACTTCCATGCTATGGTGTGTTACATTAAATTTCGTAATCTGAAATGGGTCCTTTCCATTTTCCTGCAAGTCAGCTAATTTTTCACGGCGAACCTTTAATAACTGATTTAAGTCCTGTTCCTGTGTCTTCTTCTGCTCTGCCACTTTTCACACTCTCCTTCGTTTATTCTAGATTAAATGTTTCTCTCAATACCAAGAACTTTATATTCCATTACTCCTGAAGGCATTTCCACGGAAACCGTCTCACCGATAGATGCTCCAATAAGGGCTTTTCCTACCGGAGATTCGTTGGAAATCTTGCCTTCCAGGCTGTTAGCTTCTGTAGAACCTACGATTTTGAATTCAATTTCTTCTTCAAATTCTACATCATAAACCTTTACTTTACAGCCAACACTGATTTTGTTTACATCTACTTCATCCTCTACAACAACTTCTGCATTTTTGAGGATTTTCTCTATCTGTTCAATTCTGGCTTCGATATCTCTCTGCTCGTCCATAGCTGCATCGTATTCTGCGTTTTCAGACAAGTCGCCTTGCTCTCTGGCTTCTTTGATTTTCTCAGCCACTTCTTTTCTCTTTACGATTTTTAAATCATGAAGCTCGTCTTCTAATTTTGTCAACCCAGCGTAAGTCAGTATTACTTTCTTTTCTTCCATAATTCTATACACCCTTTCTCCAATACTTACAGGAATCTGCAAATATCACTACTTAACAGTCATAACATTATAAATAATACCTATGCAGATGTCAAGCCAAATACGCCTTCTGGCGCATATTTCATATACTTTTTATAATTCTTTGCCCAGAAACAGCCTACATCCTTCCCACCAGTTCTTCAAGCTGTTCATAGCTTTCCACCTCATTCACCATTCGCCGCACAGAGGCAGAATGAGGCATCCCTGTGGTATACCATGCCACATGCTTTCGCATTTCTCTCATGCCTGTGTAATTTCCCTTGTATTCCAACTGCATTTTTGCATGTCTTAAAATCATTTTCTTTACTTCTTCCATCCCTGGCTTTGGCAGAAGTTCCCCTGTTTTCTGGTAATGCAGGATTTGGGAAAACAGCCACGGATTTCCCTGTACTGCCCTGCCAATCATAATACCGTCGCATCCGGTTTCGCGAACCAGCGCTTCTGCCTTTTGGGGAGAATCCACATCTCCGTTCCCAATAACCGGTATGGACACCGCTTCCTTTACCTTACGTATAATGTCCCAGTCTGCATTGCCTGCATAATACTGCTCCCTGGTGCGTCCATGAACTGCAACCGCTGCTGCGCCAGCGTCTTCTGCGATTTTTGCAATTTCCACTGCATTGACACAGTCTTCAGCAAAGCCTTTTCTGATTTTAATGGTCAAAGGTTTCTCAATCGCTTTTGATACCTTAGACACAATCTCATGCACCAGCCTGGGGTTCTTCATTAAAGCAGAACCTTCCCCATTGTTTACCACCTTGGGAACCGGACATCCCATATTAATGTCCAGGATATCAAAGTTTCTTGGCTCAATCTGCCTTGCAATCTCTGCCATTAAATCCGGGTCTGAGCCAAAAAGCTGCAAAGATACCGGGCGCTCTCTTTCATCAATTTCCATGAGGGTTTCTGTGTTCTTATTTTTAAAATAAATTGCCTTGGCGCTAATCATCTCTGTACAAATAAGCCCTGCGCCCTGTTCCTTACACAACAAACGAAATGGCAGGTCGGTTACTCCTGCCATAGGTGCCAATATTAAATTGTTTTCCAGTGTTACATTTCCAATCTTCAGACTCATGCCTAACCTCTGCTTTTCCTGGTTTTTTCGTAAATAATCCGAAGCCCCTCTAAGGTAAGCTGGGCATCATACACATCAATGGATTCTGTTTCGTCAGCAATAAGCTTTCCAAGACCGCCCGTTGCCACAACCTTCAAATCTTCTATACCAGACTCTTCTTTTACTTTTTTCACAATATATTCCACCTGTCCAATATAGCCATAAACCAGACCAGCCTGCATACTGCTGATAGTTTCCTTTGCCAGTATACTCTCCGGCTTCTGAATAGCGATTTTCGGCAGCTTGGCTGCATCCTGCCACAGAGCTTTTGCGCTGATTTCAATACCAGGAGAAGTAATGCCTGCCGCAAAGCTTCCATCCTCTGTAATCAAATCATAGGTAGTGGCTGTTCCAAAATCCAGCACCAGCACAGGACCGCCATAAATCTCATAGGCCGCCACAGCGTCTACAATTCTGTCTGCTCCTACTTCCTTGGGATTTACTGCTGTAATACGGATTCCAGTCTTACATCCCGGTCCTACATTTAAAGGCTTCACGTGGAAATATTTAATAACACTGCTGGTCAGGGAATGCATAACATCCGGCACTACAGAACTGATAATCACATCCTCAATCTCTTCCTTAGGAATCCCCTGGTACTTCAGCAAATCGCACATAAAAATACCATATTCATCTGAAGTCCTGTTCTGTCTTGTGGTAAGACGAAAGGTTCCCACCAGTTCTTTCTCTTTAAATACCCCCAGGGTAATATGTGTATTTCCTACATCAATGACTAATAACATACGCCTATTCTCCTACGTCTTCTCCCAGAAAAAACACCCTGTAATAAGTTTCCAGGGACTCCAACAGCTCCCGTTTCTTATTTCTCAAATCCTTGATTCTCAGTACACTTCCGATTTCATCAAACATGGCATCTGCCTCCAAAGCCTCTGTCTGAAATTGCAGATTTCCATCCTCATCAAACTCCAGAGTCAGAACCCCGCCGATTTCCTCTGTGTACAGCACACACATAATATGCAGCTCATCCTGTACGGACTGAGGCAAGGATGCAAAATCTTCATTAAAATAATATTTCTGTTCATATGCGCTTGCGCCGCACAAAACAACTCTATCCTTATACATGTTCTTCTCCCTTTATACGTAACTGTAAAGTCCCCTTACAGAGACCTCCCCAGAAAGCACCTTTCGGATTTCTCCGGTTTCAAATTCTACCAGAAGCTCTCCCTTTTCTGTAATACCTCTGGCGATTCCCCTGCTTTCCACTCCCTTTTCAATCAAACGCACAGGCTGATTCTGATTCAGAAGCAGGGCTTCATATTCTGCTTTTAAACGGCTTAAATCCTGTGTCTCCAGGAATTTTTCATAATTTTTCTCAAAATATTCCAGGGTTTTCGCAGCCACTTCTTCCCTTACCAGGATTTCTCCTGTTTCCAGCATAAGAGAAGTAGCCTTGTCCTGCAATTCTTCCGGAAACTCCTTTTGATTTACATTAATCCCCACGCCTATGGTAATGTATTTCGGCATGTTCCCGGATATCTGCATCTCTGTGAGAATACCGCAGATTTTCTTTCCGGACATGACCACATCATTTGGCCACTTAATGCCAGCCTTCTTTCCCGTCACTTCTGTGACTGCCTGAGCCACCGAAAGCCCCATAACCAGGGTCAGGGAGGCCGCATTCATGGGAGAAATCTCCGGCTCCATAAGGAGCAGATTCATATAAATGTTCTGTCCCGGAGGGGAAGTCCAGACTCTCCCCATTCTTCCCTTTCCTCCGGTCTGAGCCTCTGCCAGAAACAATGCCCCATCCAGTTCTTCCCTACTGCCTGCTTTTGCCGCCTCTTTCGCCCAGGTGATGGTGGATTCGGTTTCTTCTCTGTAGAACACCTTTTTCCCCATCCACCTGGTTTGCAGTTGTTTTTCCAGTTCTTTTTGCATTTTATGCCCCCAAAGTTGCCGCCATTACAGCTTTAATGGTATGCATTCTGTTTTCCGCCTCATCAAAAACCACTGACTGAGAAGATTCAAACACTTCATCTGTCACTTCCATATCTGTAATGCCAAAACGCTGGCTCATTTCTTTTCCGATTTCTGTTTCCAAATCATGGAATGCCGGCAGACAGTGAAGGAAAATCGCCTGGCTTCCTGCGTTTTCCATTACTTCTTTTGTTACCTTATAAGGACTTAATTCCAGAATGCGTTCTTCCCACACTTCATCTGGCTCGCCCATGGAAACCCACACATCTGTGTAGATAACATCAGCCCCTTTGGTGCCTTCTTTTACATCCTCTGTTAAAGTAATGGTCGCTCCGGATTCCTGTGCGAATTTTTTACATTCTTCCACCAGTTCTTTATTTGGAAAATATTTCTTTGGAGCGCATGCCACAAAGTGCATTCCCATTTTTGCACAGAGAATCATAAGAGAATTTCCCATATTATAGCGGGCATCTCCCATATATACCAGCTTCACCCCTTCTGTTCTGCCCAGATGCTCCTGAATGGTAAGCAAATCTGCCAGCATCTGTGTTGGGTGATATTCATTAGTCAGGCCATTCCATACCGGTACCCCTGCATATTTTGCCAGCGCTTCCACCTTTTCCTGTCCATAGCCACGATACTCAATTCCATCATAAATTCTTCCAAGCACTCTTGCAGTATCTTTGATACTCTCTTTTTTTCCAATCTGAGAACTCTTTGGGTCCAGATAAGTAGTACCCATTCCAAGGTCATGAGCAGCAGTTTCAAAGGAACATCTGGTTCTGGTACTGGTTTTTTCAAAAATCAGGGCAATATTCTTTCCACGTAAGGTATCCACTAAAACTCCCTGTTTTTTCTTTGCCTTTAACTCAGCAGCCAAAGAAACCAGATATTGAATCTCCTCTTTTGTAAAATCCTTTAATGTCAAAAAATTACGTCCTTTAAGGTTCATATGTTTTTCCTCCCTGTATCAGTTTCTCTTTTGAAATAATCTGTGAAAAAGCAGGAAGCTCATCGGTCTCCATTTCCCACAGTTTTTCCCGCACCTTTTTCTGCAATTCCTGTAAGGTATAAATTTTATACTTGCGGATTCTGCAGATTCTGGCAGTTGCCTCCAGCATAGATAAGTATAACTCCTTGTAATTCCAGTCCCTGGCAAGCTGCAGCTCCTCTGCCAGCACCGGCAGAACGATTTCTGTCAGTTTTCTCACATACTGCTCTGGTTCTGCATTCAGCTTATAGGTTTCCATACAATACTCATAAATATCCTGGTTTACTTCTGTTAGCTGCTTTAAATAATAGCACTCTTCTTCCTGTTCATCAATATAATATATTTTCCCGGACAGCCCGTAAACCATACGCATGGTGTCAAAATATCCTCTTGTCATATGCATTCTGCTTTTCTTTTGATTAAAATCCAGAATACTTCCAAGGCTCACAGAAGGCGCTACGGTATAGACATGGGTTCCTTCCGGGATTTTCACCTTTTTCTCCCTGCCAATCCCAAAAATCCGAACCACAATAATATCCTCATATCCCCGGTCAACCAGAGAACCCAAAGGCACATTATTAATGGCTCCACCATCAATATAAGTTTTCCCATGGAGCTTCTCATTTTTAAAAATAGGAAAAATATAGGCGCTTGCCAGAAGAAAATCCTTAATAAGCTCTGGTTCTGTTTCTTTAATATCAATATCCAGCTCCCGAAACTCATCCACATTAAATGTCAACACATACAAATCAATGGGGGAATTTCTGATTTTCTCTTCATCCACACTTTCTGCAATCAACTGCTTTAAAGGGGATATATCCACGCCTCCGTCTGCCATGTAATCCATCAGCTCCTTCAGGGTTTCCCTACTGATTTTCTTGTGCTTGAAAATCTCTCCCATTACCCCATCATCTACAGACATAATCTTGGAATAAGAAATATTCTCCCACAGACGCTCTGCTTTTTCCAAATCTCCCATGCAGATAAGGGCGCCATTTAAAGCCCCTACACTGGTTCCCGCTATGCCCTTTAATTTCACACCGGCCTCCCTAAGAGCCTTCCATGCCCCTATCTGATAAGCGCCTTTGGCTCCTCCCCCTTCCAGCACCAGACCGTACTCTTTTGTAAGATCTATGACTGCTTGCATATTTTTTACCTCGCTATGTGCAATGTTATAAGTTTCAAAAAGGCTGCCGCATCTCTGCAGCAGCCCCCCTTTGCTGAATGTAATTTTACTCTTCTTTCTCTTTTCCTGCCACTTCTACCAGAGAAGTCACCAGACCGGCAATGCCTTGAATCTCAGACGGAATAATAATCTTAGTTGCCCGGCCATCTGCCGCCTGCGCAAATGCTTCCAGACTCTTCAGGGTCAATACGCTCTGGTCTGCGCCTGCATCTTTAATAAAGCGGATACCATCTGCCTTTGCCTGCTGCACCTTCAAAATAGCTTCTGCCTGACCTTCTGCCTCTTTAATCATTTTTTCCTTCTCTGCTTCTGCACGAAGGATAGCTGCCTGTTTCTCTGCCTCTGCATCCAGAATAGCAGACTCTTTCTTACCTTCTGCTACAAGAATGGTGGATTTCTTTTCACCTTCTGCCTTCAGAATAGCTTCACGACGTTCACGCTCTGCCTTCATCTGTTTTTCCATGGCTTCCTGAATCGCAGATGGAGGAATAATATTTTTCAGTTCTACACGGTTTACCTTGATACCCCATGGGTCTGTAGCCACGTCCAGAGACGCGCGCATTTTTGTATTAATAATTTCCCTGGAAGTCAATGTTGCATCCAGTTCCATCTCACCGATAATATTACGGAGTGTCGTTGCTGTTAAGTTCTCAATAGCCATAATGGGATTTTCCACACCATAGGTAAATAATCTTGGGTCTGTAATCTGGAAAAAGACAACGGTATCAATCCGCATGGTAACGTTATCTTTTGTAATAACCGGCTGTGGAGCAAAATCCACCACCTGTTCTTTCAGGTTCACGCGTTTTGCAATACGCTCGATAAAAGGCATTTTAATATGAGGTCCTGTTCCCCATGTTGCCTTGTACATACCAAGACGTTCTACAATCAAAGCCTGTGCCTGCGGCACGATTTTAATACAAGATGCCGCAATAATTAATATAAGGATAAAAAATACAACAATAATAATACCCATACTACATTTCCTCCTCTACAATCAGCTTTACGCCTTCTACTGCTGCTACTTTGACTACTTTTCCCTCTTCAATGACCGTTCCTTCCTTAGAGCGTGCGCTCCAGTCCATCCCCTGTATCATCACCTGTCCCTCTGCCTTCAGATTATCAATGGTGTGTGTTACAATACCGGTCTGTCCCGGGATACTGTCTACATTGGTTTTTGAAGCGCCCTTCTTCATGTATTTCAGGGCAATCGGCCTGGTAAAAATTAACAGCAACACCGATACTGCAATAAAGACAGCAATCTGACTCCACAAAGGCGCTCCCGTCAGGGAAACTAAAAAGGCAATAAGCGCTCCTCCTGCAAACCAGATTGTCGTAAGTCCCAGCGTGGCAATCTCAATTCCTAAAAGGACTGCCAAAATCACAAGCCACATAATTGTTATTGTTTCCGCCGCCATAACCCCACCTTCTTTTTCATATTTTTCTTCTTTTGTGGATGCTGATTTGTTACCTTATTATAGCCTAATATTCTGAAAATAACAATGTTTTTTTGTGTATTTACAAAAAGAAGCTGTCTTGCCAAGATTCCTTGCAAAACAGCTTCCTGTCTGTATTTTTTAATAAAACGTCTGATTTCCAATGGTTAAACCGTTACCGCTTCCTGCGTGGAAAAACAAACGGTCTCCAATGGTATTGGCTCCTGCAAACACATCTCTTGCAGCATCATAGCATGCCTGACTTGCACCTCTTGATAAAACGGAAGCCAGTTTTCCGGTTGCTGCCGGAGTAAACTGTCCGCTCTGGTAAATAACTTCGGAAAGTGTATTGGGGAATTTATTACTTCTGATACGGTTCATAATTACTGCCCCAACGCCAATCTTTCCTTCATAAGATTCTCCGCCTGCTTCACACTCAATAATAGCTGCCATAAGCGCCAGGTCACTGTCTGACACAGAAACAGGTGCGGATGCTGCCTGCTGGTGAACCTGCGGCTCTGTATTAAGAGGCTGCGCCCCTACAATCTCACCTTCGCCATGCACAGATTCAAACAGGGCTTTTGCTTCCTCTGCATGTACCAGCAAATCTTCCCGGATATATCCTGAAATCTCTCCGGAAGAAACCTGGAACCATCCGTTTTCTTCTCCTTCTACAGTTACTACTGCACCAGCGGGAAGCATTCCCACTCTTTCTGTGTTAATGTCAGCACCGCTACGAATGTTGGCATATGTATTTACATCGGCCGCCGCCTTGTCCGACCAGTCGTAATCCTCTTTTGTATCTGCCAAAACCGGAACACTGAGCATCATAGTCAATGCGCCTACTGCTCCTACGCAGGTCAAAAGTTTCTTGATTTTTTGTTTCATGAAATGTAACCTCCTACATAAGTCTGTTTCATTTTATTACAGATTTGTTAATTTTGTTACCGGCTTATTGTATCAAGATTACATTTCATTGTCAACCGGGTATTTTTTGTAAGATTTTGCAGACTCTTCCATCACTTCCACAGAAAATCTTACTCTTTTACCGCACCAGCAGTAACACCTGCAAGAATATATTTCTGGAAGAATAAGTACAATATAATTGTCGGAATCATAATAATAATAATTCCTGCTGCCAGTGTCTGCCATGAACCCTGCTGTGCATTTGCATAATTCATAAGGAATGTGGTAAGTGTACGCAGCTTGTTATTTGGCATATACAAATATGGAACATACATATCGTTAATAATTGTAATTGCCTTAATAATACAAACAGTTGCAGATGCCGGAAGCAGCAACGGGAAGATAACTTTTCTAAACAGCCCAAAATAGGAACATCCGTCCAGCAGTGCTGCCTCATCCAATGCCACAGGCAAACCGGAAATAAACTGTCTGTAGATATACAACTGCATCAAATCTGATGCAACATAAATTACAATGGGCGCACCCAGTGTATTATACAGCCCTATTCCATTAATAATCTTAAATCTTGCAATCTCTGTAACAAAACTTGGAATCAACATTCCAAGAAAGAACAATGAGATAACCAGCTTTTTACCTCTAAAATTAAAACGTTCCAGAATATATGCTGTTACTGTTCCGAACAATACATTGAAAAGCAGGGATACTGCCAAAATAATCAATGTATTTTTGAAACCAATCCAGAGGTATTTATCTGTAAGTACCCTTTCAAAGTTCTCAAATGTCATCTCGTCCATCCCCGGAAATGCCAACGGAGATGTGGTATTGATTGCGGTCTTTGTTTTCAATGCCGCAAACAGTGTCAACAGAATCGGAAGGACTACGATGATTACCATACAAATACATATAATCTGCTTCATAACCTGCGAAGCTGTTCTTTTAATCATGTTTCTTGCCCTCCTTTAAGATAACTCCATGAATTATCTTGTTCTGAATTATGTAGATCAAAACAATCATAAACATAATCGCCATTGCCATCGTAGCGGCGAGACCAAAGTCAGAGAATGTAAACGCTGTTTGAATTGTGTACAAAGTAAATGTGGAAGATGCATATCCCGGTCCACCTGCTGTCATAACAAATGGGATATCGAATACCTGCAATGCGCCACGAATGTTATCAAACAATACAAAATCTACCATCAGCATAATGGATGGAATCTGAATGTGCTTAAACAACTGCCATGTATTGGCTCCGTCCACTCTTGCAGCTTCTTCAATATCCTGTGGCAGTGACTGCAGTGCAGCCATAAACAAAATAATATGATATCCGCTGAATCGCCATAAGGATACAAACGCCAGTACATAGTTTACAATTTTCGGATCTGACAGCCAGCTTCGAATCAGGCTTTCCAGATTCAATGTTGTCAAAATTGCATCAAACGCACCGTTAATTGGTGAAAAGAAATAAGAAAACGCATACGCGATTGCCACACCATTGATAATGTATGGCATAAATACCATTGTCTTATAGAACTTTGCAGCACGAAGTTTACTTGTCAGAAGAACTGCAAATGCAAGCTCTACAAAAATCATACACAAGTGGATTACAAAGTAAACCGCATTGTTTTTCAAAGACATCCAAAGGTCTTTATTGTGAAACATATCAATATAATTCTCAAATCCTATAAAATTGCTTGTTGCAGAATATCCATCCCAGTCTGTAAAACTCATCCGAAGAAGGTCAAAGGCCGGAACCATAACAAACCCAATCAGTAATAACAGTGGAACCACCAGAGATATTACAATAAATTGTTTTCTCTTTTTATTTAAACTTCCCATACTCTCTCCTTAAAATCGGAAGGACCGCTGTTGCAGTCCCTCCATAACCTGTATTATTCAAGTTCAAGTTTCTCTCTTGCTGCTGCCCATTTCTCATTCAGCTCTGCAAACTTCGCATCCAGATCAAAACCTTCTGTCATCATTTCTGCACCCAGTTTTTTGTAGTCGAATGTTGTTTCGTTCTGCAGTTCTGTAAATGTGTCTCCACTTCCTGCATACAGTACAACTTGTGCATCTTTGGCAATTTCATCTGCTTCTGCATGAACAGCATCCTTCTCTTTCGGGAAGTTTGTCATAGAAGATGCGGATGTAACATAATTCAGGTAATCCGGATACCATGCGTCAGAATAGAACCACTCAACAAATGCTTTTGCTGCTTCCGGATTCTCACTGTGTGTTGTAACACCCATGAAGGAGTCTCCCTGTACGATTACGTTAAATGGATCTTCTGCTGTATTTCTTGTAGGCAGATAGAAACTTCCCAGTTCAGCAGTATCTTCTGTTTTATTGCGGATATCCTGCAGTCCCCAGTCACCAAGCGCAATCATTGCGGAATTTTTTCCACAGAACAACTGCACTGCCTGATCGTTACCGATTCCCAGAGGATCTTTTCCAAGTACACCTGATGTAAACAGATTGTTTACTTTATTATATGCTTTGTTCAAATCTGTTCCTTCTGCAAAAGGTTCGTCCATGGTTGCCATATCATTCCAGATTTGTCCGTTTCCTGTTTCCAGAGCCGGCATGAATTCCATGTACGGATAATCCGGCCATTCATCTTTCAGGCCACAGGAGATTGCTGCAAAGTCTGCATTATCTTTTCCATAGAAATCCTGAAGTTTCTTACTTACTTCTTCAAACTCAGCCCATGTTGTAGGAACCTCAACGCCTGCTTCTTTGAACATGTCCTTCCAATAGTAAACATATTCATAACCTGCTGTCATTGGTACGCCCAATACTTTTCCGTCGATTGCATATCCTTCCGCCAGTTCATTATTCTTAGCCGCTTCTGTATCAGAAAGGTCAAGCAGGTAATCCTGAAATCTGGATAATGTAAATGGTTTGTTAAACATAATGTCAGGAAGCTGGTCTGCAGATGCTCTCATCTTCATTGTCTTCCAGTATTCACTGTCATCTTTAATTTTAATCTTTTCTACTTCAATTTCAATATCCGGATACTCTTCCTGGAATTTTCCTATCATATCGTTAGATTCAATAAAGTTATTTAAGTTGTTATCCCAGATAGCAAATGTAAGAGTTCCTGATAAACCACCTTCACCATCTTTACTTTCTTTACTGTCTCCAGCGCCACATCCTGTTGCAAATAATGATGTAGCAAGTGCTATTGCTGTCATCAGCGCTACTAATTTTCTTTTTTTCATTTTGAGTTTTCCTCCTTGCTTTTGATGCCCCCACTTTACCATCCGATACAAAACTTGACTATCTCTTTTCGTTATATTTCTTGATATTTTGTTCTGTCTTCTTTTTTGACATTTTGATTTTTAGTCAGAAAAATTGGCAGGAAGTTAGATTTCCTGCCAATTTTGTAAATTACTCTGACTTTCGATATTGTGTTGGGCTAATCTCAAACATTTTCTTAAACACTCGATTAAAATGTTCTACATTATGATAACCAACCATCTCTGCAATTTCATATACTTTGAAATTTGTCGTCTTTAACAACTCTTTTGCCTTCTGCATACGGATTCCAGTCAGATAAGAAGATACGTTTTCTCCCGCTTCCTTTGTAAAGCGGTTAGAGAAATACTTTTCGTTCAATTCTACATGTGCTGCCACATCATTCAACGTCAGATTCGGATTGTCATAATTGTCCTGCATATATCTCTTTGCCAGAACAATCATATCATTTTCCTTCACATCCAGCTTACTTGCAGAATAATCCAGAATCCAATTTAGAAAATTTATAATCCACATGCGGATGCTTCGTTCCTCTTTCATCCGCATGATTTTATCAATATAATTATATTGTTTTCCAAATATCTTCACGATGCTGTCATTACTCTGTTCTGCTCTTCTTCCTGCTGCAACAATAATCCCCAATGCCGCATACCGAACATCCTCAAGGGTGTACGTCCGCATTTTTTCAAACATCTGCTCCCGTTTGATATTGAGATTCTTCTCATCTGCCAGAAATGCCGGTCCAACAACAGCATCCATTGCATCTGCCAGCTTCAACACTTCTCTTCCCCGATTCTTCCAGAGCGCCTCCGCCTCCACACAAGCATCCTCCGGAACCAGATAGCGAACCTGCATTCCCTGCTTCACATCTTCTACTTCCTCCATAAATTCTGCTGGGGATTCACAACGCTTTCCTTCACAGAAGAATAAAATTCTTCCGGTTTTTCGCGCTGCTATTCTCTGCAATTCCAAAATCATTTGATGCAATCCACTCTTATAATCCTGCTCGGCAATCCGGTAAGACAGATAAATCACCCTTGCATTTTCTATATAAGAGCAGCACCGGGATGCATATCTGGAATTCTTTCTAAATTCCTGTATCAACATTTCTGTCTGTTCCCGCTCACCGCCATCTGCACTGTAATCATAAATATATCCTGCAAGAATCGTATAGGAATCTCTGAAAAACGGTTCATATTCCCGTTCCACCTCTTCCGGAATCATTCGTCCAGACATCATTTCCCTAAAATAGAATGAAGCATTTCTTCCTGACTTCAATTTGTCTTCATATTCCTGGAAAAATGTTTGAAGCTGTCTCACCATTGCATTGAACTGATGAATCATACTACGAATCTCAAACTGTCCGCTGGCTTTAATATGTACGTCCAGTTTCCCTCTTTCTACTTCTTTCAATCCTTCATTCATTTCTTCTATAGGCTTTACAATGCTCTTTACAAAATAAGAGGAATAGGATGTCAAAAGCCCAAACAAAAACAGTGTAATCACAAACAAACAGAAGCCTACCTGCCGAAATTCCTCGGTCAGCTCTGCCGGCTTCACATAATTTTCTATATACCATACTGTATCATACATCCGGATTGGAGATTTTACACACATATATCCGGATTTCCATTTTTTATTCTCTTCATCGACTGTAGTAAACAGACATTCCCCATCCTCGTCAGTAATTCTGGAAAGTCCCAGTCGATTCTCTCCTGCTAAATATTCTTTATTGTTCTCTTTAATTCGATCCGCCACTTTAGAAGACTGATACAATTCAATCATCTTAATCTGACCACTTCGGTCTGTCATAGAACTTGGCGAAAGCGCTGCCGTTAGAATCAGCATATCCTTCTTCCCTCCGACAAACACTTCACCGCTTGATTTTGTATCAAAACTCCCCACATATACCTTATCTTTATTCTCCAGAGCGCTCCGATACCACCGTGTTTTTTCTACTTGCATCTTTTCACGCTCAACATAGCTTTTCAAAAATGTATCTGTTCCATCCTCCATTATGAAATACATGGAAATCACTTCTTTATTCGGCACAAGATACAAATTCTCTACGCGATCCAGATTTCCCCGATTTTCCGCTTTCTTGCCCGCGTCCTTCGTATTGGTTCCCACAGCATATCCCAACACTTCATAATCATTGGCATAGACCATGGTTGTCATACGCATGGCCATCTCATCAATATCTGAAGTAAGATCTGCAATCACTGTCTGCTGCATCTGTTTAATATTCTCAATTGCCTGTTCCTTGTACTGCTGATTCAGTATATAGAATGCCCCCATTATAATCAGGAATATGGGCAGCCCAATCAAACCTCCCAGCATAAGATAGTATGTTTTCTTTAATGGCATATAGCTCCAGTTCTTTTTCCCCAACTTCATCGTATAATTTACTCCTCATCGTAACTTTGCGCTTTTTCCATCATAATCTTACGTTTGGTTTCCGTCAAGAATTTTGAGAACTATAGTACAACAAACGCATGAATCTACGCCATTATTAGTATGCTTAAACGCCATAACATTACCTGCTGCAGAACCCGATGTGTTACTCTTTTCATAGGCTAATTACCCATCTCCTTCGGGATAATCGACTCATCAGCCCTCTGGTAAAAAAGGGCAATCCCTTCATCAGATCTATCAGCTCATGTCGATGAACTGACACAGCAGGATATTTTTCTGATTATAATTTCATATCTTTTTTGTATTCTCTGTAAATTCCCATTTTCTTAAATGCATCTTCAATGATTTCCAAAATTCCTTCGCCGTCTGCACTGATTGTATGACAGTGATGACCCTCTGTAATATTCGTAAGCGGACGTGATTTTCCCGTGCGAATATCCTCCACAAACTGTTTTACCTGTCTTCTGGAAGTGATTTGCAGGGGAGCTCTTAATTCTCCGTAAATATGATGCTGCACAAAAACATCTATGACTGTGCCTCCGCAGTCTACCACTGCGTTTAATTCTTCTTCTATCTTATCATCGGTATGGCATACCTGAAAAACCCGAACAAATTTTTTTGCACTCTGACAAATATATCCTCTGTTGGTAGACAAAATTTCACAATCTGCAGCCCGCAGCAATGCAATGTCCTGTACAATTACCTGTCTGCTTACATGAAAAATTTCTGCCAGCTTTGTTCCAGATACCGGTTTCTCGCTTTCTGAAATATACTTTAAAATTTCTTTTCTGCGTGTTTCTCCAACCATTCTGCAAACTCCCCTTCCTTCGCAGTTTTATACCTCGTGAAGATTTTTTAAGGACAAATCTAAAATAGGAGAGGAATGTGTCAAAGCTCCGCTGGAAATATAATCCACACCAATATCTACCAGACGTTCAATATTCTCTTTTGTAACATTACCGGAACATTCTGTTTCTGCTCTGCCGTCAATCATTTTTACTGCTTCTTTCATTACTTCCGGTGTCATATTATCCAGCATAATAATATCTGCACCAGCTTCTACAGCTTCCTTTACCATTTCCAGATTTTCTGTTTCAACTTCAATTTTACGAACAAAAGGTGCATATTCCTTTGCCATTTCCACCGCTTTTTTTACACTTCCCGCTGCTCCGATATGATTATCTTTTAACAAAATTCCGTCAGAAAGATTATATCTATGATTATATCCACCTCCTACTTTTACCGCATATTTTTCAAAAATACGCATATTCGGTGTTGTCTTTCTGGTGTCTAAAAGTTTGATTTTTGTTTCTTTTAAGAGTTCTGCAATCTGGTGTGTATAAGTTGCAATTCCACTCATTCTCTGCAAATAATTTAACGCAGTACGTTCTCCTGAAAGAAGCACACGAATATCTCCACGAATAACTCCCAGAAGTTGTTTATTCTTTACTTTTTCTCCGTCTTCCGCATAAAATTCCACTTCTGTTGTCTCATCCAAAAGTTTGAACACACGTTCAAATACACCCAGTCCGGCAACAATTCCATCCTGCTTACAAATCAACTGTACTTCTCCCTGTTTTCTGCTTCGCATCACCGCATTTGTAGTAACGTCCTCGCTGCTGATATCTTCCTGTAACGCCATTTTTATCAAATTATCTGCATTTAATTTCATTGTAATATCGTTCATTTTGCCTGTCTCTCTCTTTCTATTTCTTTCAGAATTTCGTTTTTATACACCTCTGCCAGACATTTCTTCTGACTTACAATACATTCTTGTACCTCTTGATACACTTTATCAAAATCTGCATCTTTTGCCTTACCTTTTTCTTTATTTTTTTGAATATTTTTTGCCGCACGCTCTGCAAAAACCAGACTTTCCAATAAAGAATTACTTGCCAGACGGTTGGCTCCGTGTACCCCGTTGCAGCTTGTCTCACCTACAGCATACAGTCGGTTCATGGTCGTTTTGCTGTCCGCATCTACATGAATGCCACCCATAAAATAATGCTGGGCAGGAACTACCGGTATCCATTCTTTTGTGACATCGTATCCTTCTTCCAAACATCTTTCATAGATATGAGGAAAATGATTTAAAATCACTTTTTCTCCTAAAACAGTCATATCCAGCCATACATAAGGTTTCTTGTCCAGTTCCATCTGCTTATGAATTTCTTTTGTCATAAGATCTCTGGGCAGTACCTCATTTGCAAAACGCTCCCCTTTTGCATTATATAATTTTGCCCCTTCTCCCCGTACAGACTCTGAAATCAGAAATCTTCTCCCAGGTTTTAAAGAATATAAGGTTGTAGGGTGAATTTGAATATAATCAATATTCTCTAACTCTACTTTATGGCGCATAGCGATCGCCAAAGCATCTCCTGTCAAATGAGGATAGTTGGTAGAATGCTGATATAAACCGCCAATTCCACCGCTTGCCAGTATGGTGTGTTCTGCCTGAATACCCATATATTCCTGCTCTGTTTCCGCAAGAATGCCAAAACAAAAGTTATCCTTTTCAATCAAGTCCAGCATTGTGGTATGCTCCATAATTTTTACATTGGGAAGCTTTTTTACTGCTGTTAAAAGCTTACTGATAATTTCCTCACCTGTAATATCTTCATGGAATAAAATTCTGGGTTTGGAATGACAGCCTTCTCTTGTATAATCCAATTCTCCATCACGTTTTGCAAAGTCTACACCATAGGAAATCAGTTCATCAATAACATTTCTGGAAGAACGTATCATGATATCCACAGACTCTTTTCGATTCTCATAATGTCCTGCTTTTAACGTATCTTCCATAAAACTTTCATAATCTTCTTCATCCCTTAAAACACAAATCCCCCCCTGTGCCAAATAAGAATCACTGCTTTTAATTTCATCTTTCGTAATCAAAATCACCTGCAAATCTGATGGAATATGAAGAGCCGCAAAGAGACCGCTTGCTCCCGTTCCCACAATCAGCACATCTGTTTTTATCTTATTCATGAATATCTCCTACTTTGCCAATTCCAGCATTCTATCCAATGCTTTCTGGGCTTTTTCTCTGGTGTCCTCTGTGATTTCCACCTCATATTTTTCTTCTTTTAAACAGTCTCTCACTTTCGCAAGAGTAACCTTTTTCATATCTGCACAGCACTGCCCCTGCATAACAGAATAGAAATTTTTGTCGGGACATTTTTTCATCAATTCTGCGAAAACTCCGTCTTCTGTACCGATTAAAAATTCCTTTTTAGAAGATTTCTCTGCATAATGAATGATATCAGAAGTACTTCCTATAAAATCTGCCTCTGACAAAATTTCTTCCGTACATTCCGGATGTGCCAGAAATCCTGCCTGCGGATATTTGACCTTCGCCTGTCTTACAGTTTCCACTGTAATTTGTTTATGTACAGGGCAATATCCGTCATTCAGAATAATATTCTTTTCCGGTATCTGTTTTGCCACATAACTTCCCAGATTTTCATCGGGAATGAAGAAAATATTTTTATTTGGCAATGCTTTTACAATTTTTACTGCATTGGATGAAGTCACACATACATCAGAAACTGTCTTCAGCGCCGCCGTTGAGTTAATATAACACACCACTGCCAAATCCTCATATTTTTCTCTCATTTCCTGAACTTTTTTTGCTGATGCCATATGTGCCATAGCACAATCTGCATCTGCATCTGGCAATAGAACTTTCTTCTTTGGATTTAAAATTTTTGCACTCTCTCCCATAAAAGAAACGCCTGCAAAAACAATCACCTCTGCCTCTGTTTCTCTTGCTTTTTTCGCTAAATAATAGGAATCGCCCACAAAATCTGCAATGGCCTGAACTTCCTTTGGAACATAGTAATGAGCTAAAATCACTGCATTTTTTTCTCTTTTAAGCTGTTGGATTTCTTCTTTCATGGCTTTCATTTTCTCTTTCCTCCTGCCAAGCATTTGACAGCTATTATACACCATGTTTTTACAAGTGACAAGACAGTTGTTGTTTTATCTTTGATTCGCTTTTTTCTGCTATCTCCTCTGCCTTGCTACCTCATACATCAAAATCCCTGATGCCATAGCAGCATTTAGGGATTCCACCTGTCCCGCCATAGGAATTTTAATCAGCGTATCCGCACAGGCTGTCAATTCATCACTGAGACCATTTCCCTCATTCCCAATGAAAAACGCTGTCCCTTTGCCATAATCCTCCTGATCGTAATTATTCTCCCCTTTTAAGTGAGCCGCATAGGTTGTAATCCCATGAGTTTTCAACATTGGCAGCACTTCTTCCTCTATAGAATCCACATAAAGCACAGGAACTCTGTACACAGAGCCCATGGTAGAGCGAATCACCTTGGGATTAAACACATCCACAGAAGTTTTGCTGAGAATCACGCCGGTAACACCTGCCCCTTCCCCGGTGCGGATAATGGTTCCCAGATTTCCCGGATCCTGTAAATCTTCCAAAATCATAAATAAAGGCTTGTCTGCACCCTCCAGCATTTCACTAAGGCTCCAGTTTTTCATGGAAATGAGACACAAAACCCCTTGTGGGGTTACCGTATCAGACAAATTTTTAAACACCTTATCATCCACGATTTCCACCTTATCTGAATGGCTGTCCATACCTTTTTCTTCTAAAATCCTCTGAAATTCTTCTTTTTCTGCAAAAGAAGTTGCTGCATAAACCTTTCTGATACGGTCTGACGGAGCTTCTCCAAACATTTTAATTCCCTCTGCTGCAAAAAGCCCCTCTTCCCGTCTTGTTTTTGCTTTTTTCAGAAGCTGCTGCACTTTTTTCATCTGGGGATTTGACATACTTGTAATCATTTTTTTCCTCCTCACAGTTTTTGCTAAAAAAAGATGCCGCACTAAGCGCAATTAGAAATATAATCCTTCATGATTGCTGTTTAATGCGACATTTTATAAAACTTTTTATTTTGGATTTTTACTGTAATTATGGGACAGTGAATAGCTAACCTCAAACTGGTACTCTGAAATTGTCTTCTTCATAGCCAGCGCTTCGTTGATATCCATATCAATGTACTCACCATCTCTATAGCAGATAACTCTCTTGGTTTTGCCTTCCAGCAGTACGTCCACAGCCTTAGCGCCCATAATAGAAGCATATACACGGTCTTTACAGGTAGGTGTTCCGCCACGCTGCATGTGTCCTAAGATTGTAGCTCTGGTCTCAATTCCTGTTGCAGCCTCAATACGTTTTGCCATTGCTTCAGAATGTCCAATACCTTCTGCATTAATAATAATATGATGTTTTTTGCCTTTTTTACGGTTATCAATAATGTTGTTAATGATTTTCTGTTCATCATAATCATATTTTTCAGGAAGCAGGATGTCCTCTGCGCCATTGGCAATACCGCACCACAAAGCCAGATAACCGGCATTTCTTCCCATTACCTCAATAACGCTTACGCGCTCATGAGAAGTGGATGTATCACGAACCTTATCAATGGCTTCCATTGCTGTATTTACAGCCGTATCAAAACCGATGGTATATTCTGAACATGCAATATCCAAGTCAATGGTACCTGGAACACCTACGGTATTGATTCCAAGATTCGCCAGCTTCTGAGCACCGGCAAAAGAACCGTCTCCACCGATTACCACCAGCGCATCAATGCCATGTTTTTTACATACATCTGCTGCTGCCTGCTGACCTTCCGGTGTACGCATCTCTGCGCAACGGGCTGTCTGCAAAATTGTTCCGCCTCTCTGAATTGTATCTGAAACATTCACTGCAGTCATGTCAATAATTTCTTCATTAATCAGACCGCTATAACCTTTTTTAATGCCTTTCATATTGATACCGCGACTCAGACCTCTTCTTACAACTGCACGGATTGCCGCATTCATACCTGGAGCATCTCCACCACTTGTTAAAACACCGATTGTTTTGATTTCTTTATTTGCAGTCATTTTTCTCCTCCATCTCATTGGCAGTTACATGTTTTTCTTTTTATACAATAACCATACCTATTCTAATGCATTTTGCCAAGTTTTTCAATACTCTTTTCCAGAACTTTTACGTTCTCCTGTCCATATTTCTCATATAGAAGGTTTAAAAGGTCCTGTGTAATCTTCACGGTTTGAGATGGTCCCAGCCGCTTCACTGCCCTTGGTGATTTAATATAAACCACCACGCTGTCTTTTCCATCTGAATTTCTGATATCTCCGTAAAGCTCCTGCTCTCTTGCCAGAAATTCTTCCTTGCTGTCAAACTGAAACCAAAGCTCTCTGGGCGCCTCTTCAAAGGAATAAATGCTTTCACAAATCAGCTTGCTGGCCTTATCATCCTCTGCTGAAACCCGCCCCTGAATAAAGACTTTGTCATCCACATTCATATGCTGTATGTTTTTCTCATAGTCTCTTGGGAACACAACCACTTCTACAGTTCCCACCAAATCTTCCAGTGTCAGAAATGCCATGACCTTATTGGTTTTCGTATACTTAATGGTTTTGGCAGTAATCATGCCTCCCACCACTTCTTTTTCTCCATCCCGCACTGCCGGCACGCCGGTCTCCTCGTCCGGGAGAAAATCTGTGGTCACTGCGGAAATATTCTTGCGCCACCGCTCCTCATATTCTTCCAGCGGGTGTCCGCTGATGTAAATTCCAAGCACTTCTTTTTCAAATGCCAGACGGTCTTCCTTGGTATATTCCTCCACATTTGGCATATGAATCTCAAAGGCAGATTTTTCCTCTTCAGAAACCAGGTCAAACAAGCTCATTTGTCCTGCCATGGTATTTTTCTTTTCCATTGCCACAGCATCCACAATTTGGACATATACCATCATTTTCTGCCGCCTGTTTCCCGGAAGTTCGTCCATGGCTCCTGCTTTGATAAGGTTTTCAATAACCTTTTTATTCACTTCTTTTCCAGACATCCGCTCAATGAAGTCCTGAAGATGTTTAAAATCTCCTCTTTCTTCCCTTTCTTCCACAATAGCGGCAATCACGGGTTTTCCTACGCCTTTAATGGCTGATAAACCATAACGGATTGCCCCCTGATCCACAGAAAAAGAGCTGTATCCCTTATTAATATCCGGCGGCAGAATAGAAATCCCCATTTTCCGGCTGGATAAAATATATTCTGCCACCTTGGAAGGATTATCAATCACAGAAGTCATAAGAGCTGCCATAAATTCCACAGGGAAATAATATTTCAAATAAGCAGTCTGATATGCCACCATAGCATAGGCTGCCGCATGAGATTTATTAAAGGCATACTTGGCAAAATCAATCATTTCATCATAAATTTTATTTGCTATCTGCTCGGAAATCCCACGTTTTATACATCCCGGAACACCTTCTTCTTCATTTCCGTAGACAAAATTCTGGCGCTCCTTTTCCATTACCGCTGCCTTTTTCTTACTCATGGCGCGGCGGAGCAAATCACTTCTTCCAAGGGTATAACCCCCCAGGGAACGTACAATCTGCATAACCTGCTCCTGGTACACAATACACCCGTAAGTAGGCTTCAAAATCGGCTCCAGCTCCGGGCAGTCATAGGTAATGCTTCCCGCATTATTCTTTCCCTTAATATACTGAGGAATGAAATCCATGGGGCCGGGGCGGTACAGGGAAATCCCCGCGATAACATCCTCCAGGCTTTCCGGCTTCAGTTCTTTCATAAAATTAGTCATTCCGCCGCTTTCCAGCTGGAACACCCCATCTGTTTTTCCCTGACCCAGCATTTCATAAACCTTTTTATCTTCATAATTAATGTGGTCAATATCCAGTTTCACGCCCTGGTTCTGTTCCGCCAGCTTCACTGCATTCTGGATAACCGTCAGGGTTCGAAGTCCCAGAAAGTCCATTTTGAGAAGCCCCAGCTCCTCCAGTGTTGTCATAGTAAACTGGGTCACAATGGAACCGTCCGAAGCCCTGGACAACGGCACATATTCATCCACGGATTTCTGACTGATAACCACCCCTGCCGCATGCATGGAGGTATGTCTCGGTAAACCTTCCAGTCTTCTGCTCATATCAATAAGCTTCTTCACCGTCTCATCTGTCTCATAAAGTGTCCGAAGCTCCGGATTCATTTTCAGCGCCTTATCAATGGTAATATTCAATTCCGTTGGAATCATCTTGGCAATGGAATCGCACTGGGCATATGGTAAATCCATAACACGCCCCACATCCCGGATAACGCCCCTGGCAGCCATGGTACCAAAGGTAACAATCTGCACCACCCGGTCTTTTCCGTATTTTTCCACCACATAGTCAATGACCTCCTGTCTTCTCTCAAAGCAGAAATCCACGTCAATATCCGGCATGGACACACGCTCCGGGTTCAGGAAACGCTCAAAGAGCAAATCATATTTAATGGGATCCAGTTTCGTAATCCCCAGAGTATAAGAAACCAAACTTCCTGCCGCAGAACCACGTCCAGGTCCTACCATAATGTCATGGTCTCTGGCAAACCGGATAAAATCCCATACAATGAGGAAATAATCCACATAACCCATTTTCTGAATAACGCCCAGCTCATACTCCAGACGTTTCTTCAAGTCCTCCAGATTTTCTGTATACCGCTCCTTAAGCCCGTCATAACACAGCTTGTTCAAATATTCCCATGAGGTATATGGCGCAGGCACATCAAACTTGGGCAGCTTTGTCACACCAAATTCAATTTCTACCTCACACCGGTCTGCGATTTTCTGAGTATTCTCCAGCGCTTCCGGTATATAAGGAAAAAGCTTCAACATCTCTTCCGGGGATTTTACATAATATTGTCCCCCTTCATAGCGCATTCTATCCTCATCCTGCAGCCGTTTTCCTGTCTGCACACAAAGGAGGATATCATGAGCCTCCACGTCCGTTTCATAAGTATAATGCACGTCATTGGTCACTACCAGATCAATTCCCGTTTCCTGATGCATCCTGAGAAGCTGCTGGTTTACCCTCTGCTGCTCCGGGATTCCATGATCCTGCATTTCCAGGAAAAAGTTCCCCTTTCCAAAAATTTCCTCATACCGCAAGGCTGCTTTTTTCCCTTCCTCATAGAAACCTCTGGTAAGATTTTTTGCAACTTCTCCTGCAAGGCAGGCACTTAATGCAATAATTCCTTCATGATATTGTTCCAAAAGTTCCAAATCTACCCTTGGTTTGTAATAAAATCCATCAATAAAGCCCTTGGAAACAATTTTCATCAGATTTTCATAGCCCTGATTATTCTCTGCCAGCAAAACCAGATGATAATAGCGGCTTTCTGAATGTCCTTGCTCCCGTTCAAATCTGGAACCAGGGGCAACATACACCTCACATCCCAAAATCGGCTTGATTCCGGCGGCTTTTGCTGCCCTATAAAAATCAATGCAGCCAAACATGACTCCATGGTCTGTTATGGCCGCACTGTTCATTCCCAGTTTCTTTACTCTGGCTACATATTCATGAATCTTATTGGAACCATCCAAAAGGCTGTATTCCGTATGTACATGTAAATGAGTAAAATTCACTGTTTTTCTCCTCTATTCTTCTTACTAATCCTGTTTTTCCTTCCGCAGCAAAACATTAAACCAGCGGTCACTTTTGTCTGCTCTTACATCACTGGTCTTCCAAATGTCCAGCACTGTAATATTAGGAAATGCATCCAGGAGATGATTAAGCGCCTCTCTGTCATAGTCATAGAAATAACGACCATTATATTTGCCGTTGCGTTCCCCTTTCCGCACAGAAAAATACAGAATTCCGTCATCCTTTAATGCTTTTAGAATCTTTCTCATGATTTCCTTCACTTCATCCGGGGGAAAATGCCCTAAAATGGCACAGGCCCAAATCCCATGAAATACATCATCAAATTCCATATCTTCTGCCCGCAAATGCAGAACTTCTTTCCCTGTATGAATGCTGGCCAGTTCGCACATTTTCTCTGACCCATCCATAGCAGTTACAACACAGCCCTCCTCTTCCAGGAACACTGTATCTCTGCCCGACCCACAGCCTAAATCAAGGACATCTGCACTCTCCGGAAGCAGCTCTACAAAACGTTCAATCTGCTCCTCCATGCAAAAATCCACAGTTTCTTCATAATAAGGTACTGCGTACCGGTCATAATAATCTATCGAGTCCACTTATTTTCCTCCTTCTGGACAGTCAAATTCTTCATTATCAGTTATACGACTGCACAACGTGCAATCTTTAGGTATTATACCATACCCTTCTTACTTATAAAAGTATCAGCGGGCATAAATTTTCCCATTTTTCATTTCAATTTTCTTTTCTTTTAATAAATGCCCTACTGCACGTTTAAAGGCATTCTTGCTAAGTCCGAATTCTCTCTGGATAATCTCCGGTGAAGCCTTATCATCAAAAGGCAGTTCCCCTTCGAATTCCTGAATGATTTCATAGACGCTCTCTGCATCTTCGTGAAGCTGGATATAAGCCTTTTTCTTTGCGCTCAGTGTCAGTTTTCCATCTTCCCGCACTGCAGTTACACGACAGGTAAGCTCATCTCCCGGCTTATAATTCCCCTGGGCTTCCTGTTTTGGAATCAGTCCTGAATATTTCTCATCCACAGCCACAAACACCCCAAAGTTATCGCTGATTTCATACACAAGCCCAGTGACGGTGTCCCCCTGTGCATAAGGAGAATCTGTCTGCAAATAATGATATACCTTCATGGTTGCACAAAGGCGGCTGCTTTTATCTATATACAAAGCCACCAGAATTTCTTCCCCTTCGTGAACTTTTTTCGTCTGCTCTTTATATGGAAGAAACAAATCTTTTTCCAATCCCCAGTCCAGAAATGCACCGATTCTGCTCACCTGGGCTACCCGAAGCACTGCTGTCTCTCCTAAAAATAATTTAGGCTCTCTTGTAGTAGCAATTAAGCGGTCCTGGGAATCCTTATAAATAAATACACTGAGTTTATCTCCTTTTTTGGTTCCTTCCGGCACCTGTTTGCCTGGAAGCAGCACAGTATCCTTTTCTCCTGCTGTTTCCTTCTCCCCCAGATAAACCCCGAAATCTACAACTTTTGCAACTGTCAGTTCCTGCTTTTTCCCTAATGCTATCATACGCTCTCCTCTGTCTTATCTTTCTTTATATTTTCTTACCTTAGTTCCACTACTGCAAATGTTTCTCCTGCAGGGCTGTCCAGAACCACCGTATAAACACCTTCCTGCTCATGCACCTTTGGTACAATTACGCTGTCAAGCACTGCCTGGTTCTTATATTCTGCCCGCATTTCTTTTACTCCAAATCCCGCAGGCAAGTATTCCATTGCCATAAGGATATACTGTCCATTGTTCACATGATGATTCGTGTCCAAATGATGAGATTTCACCTGAAAGGACGGATATTCCTGACACTCCTTTGGCACAGCAATTTTCCTTGGCGCATATTTCATATCTAGTTTTTCTTCCAGTTCATATGCCTGAATCTGTTTTTTATCTACATTGGTGGGATGTCCGGTACGCAAATCCAGGTATGTCCACAATGTATTGGCATATGCAATTCTGTTACCTTCTTTGTCTTCCATGGTAAAATTCCTTTTTCCCATAAAATGCCGGAATTCATAAGGCCAGGTGGAAATTTTTATTTCCTCGCAAAGTTCAGGATACCGCTCTACTACAATTTGCCACGCTGAAAGCACCCAGACCTGCTGCTTGTCCGCCAGAAATTCCATTCCCACTCCTGCTGATTCTGAGTGAAAGGTGCTGCAGTCCTGGAAGTAATTAATAATACTGTTCAAAGTCAGTTTCTTATCTTCCCCTATTTCGCTGTATCGTACTCTGCTGTCAAAAGAATATTTCATGTCTCTATCCCTCCATAATTACCGGAAATGAAATTTTCTATAAAGTAAAAATATCCCAGACATTCTGTCTGGGATATAAGTAGCTGGGCTACAAGGATTCGAACCTTGAGATGACGGAGTCAGAGTCCGTTGCCTTACCGTTTGGCGATAGCCCAATGTTTTTCTGTTGTGCCTCACAACAAAATGTATTATATAGCATCCTTTTCAAAAATGCAAGTACTTTTTTAAAATTTTTTCAAAAAATTTTGCAGGACTCTTTCAGGGAGCTTTTGGCAAGAATTTTTTTGGCTGGCAGAAGGTGGTAGGGGCAAAACCAGGCTGCAAAAAGGATTCTTACCCCCCCACAAATTTCATTTCTTGACGGACACTGGACAATAAACCACTCTCCCCTGCATATACTAATACCCACTATAAAAAGGCAGGTATCATATCATGACTTCCTATACCATTCTTATTAACCGTAATCATCCTCTACCCAAAGACTTTCTTCCGGATTTTCTCACAGAGCCGGTAATTCCCTTCTCTGCCCCGCCTAATGACCAGAAGCGCTTACTGCAAAAAGAAGCCGCCCTGGCAGTAACACTCCTTTTTGACCAGGCTGCATCCGAAGGGATTGGATTAATAGGAATCTCCGGATACCGTTCTTATTCCCGCCAGAAAGAACTGTACGAAAATGCAATTCAAAGAGGCTGCGCTGCTGTTGCACCTCCCGGAGCCAGTGAGCACCAATCCGGTCTTGCCCTGGATGTTTCCTGCGCTGCCATTGGTCTGGAATTAGAAAACACTTTTGCAGATACCAGGGAAGGCAAATGGCTGACAAAACACGCTCCTCTCTATGGTTTTATTCTGCGCTATCCAAAGGATAAAGAACACATTACCGGCTATCCCTGGGAGCCCTGGCACATCCGATATGTAGGAAAAAGTCTTTCTCTGTACTGCTCCCTTACAAATTTAACCTTAGAAGAATATTACAGCCAGCTAAAACATTGATTTTTTCAACACAAATGCTATAATGTTTCTAACTTATGGTTATTACAAAACCAATGAAAAAGGAGAGCTACGAATATGAGAGCTTTAAATTTAACATTATTAACAGATTTATATGAACTTACCATGATGCAGGGCTACTTCAAAAACCCAACAGACCAGGTCGTTGTTTTTGATGCCTTTTACCGCAAAAATCCCTGCGACGGAGGATATGCTATTGCAGCCGGCTTAGACCAGATTATCGAATATGTGCGCCATCTGCACTTTGCACCGGATGACATTGATTATTTAAGAAGTCTGAATATCTTTGATGCAGACTTTCTGGAATATTTAAGAGGTTTCCACTTCACAGGAGATATCTACGCTGTACCGGAGGGTACTGTAGTATTCCCAAGAGAGCCACTTTTGAAAGTCATTGCTCCGGTTATGGAAGCTCAATTAGTAGAAACTACCATTCTGAATCTTTTGAATCACCAGAGCCTCATTGCCACCAAAGCCTCCAGAGTTGTTTACGCAGCCAAAGGCGACGGTATTATGGAATTTGGTCTGCGCCGCGCCCAGGGACCTGACGCCGGACTTTATGGCGCAAGAGCCGCTATGATTGGCGGATGCATCGGAACCTCCAATGTTCTCACTGGCCAGATGTTCCAGGTACCGGTAAAAGGAACTCATGCTCACAGTTGGATTATGAGCTTTCCAGATGAGTATACTGCATTTAAAACTTATGCAGAGCTTTATCCCAATGCCTGTATTCTTCTGGTAGATACTTATGATGTGCTGAACTCCGGCGTTCCAAATGCTATCCGCGTGTTCCAGGAAATGAAGGCAGCCGGACATGAGATGAAAGGATATGGAATCCGCATTGACAGCGGTGACCTGGCTTATCTTTCCAAACAGGCTTACAAGATGCTGGATGAAGCCGGATTTGGCGATGCTATTATTTCTGCCTCCAGCGACCTGGATGAATACCTCATTGAAAGCCTGAAATCCCAGGGCGCTAAGATTAACTCCTGGGGTGTAGGTACCAACCTGATTACCTGCCAGGACAATCCTGCATTTGGCGGCGTTTACAAACTGGCTGCCATTAAAAACGCAGAAGACGAAGACTTTGTACCCAAAATCAAGCTCTCAGAAAACGTAGAAAAGGTTACAAATCCAGGAAATAAAACCATTTACCGTATTTACGACAAGAAAACCGGTAAAATCCGCGCAGATTTAATTTGCCTTGCAAATGAAACTTTTGACCCTAAAGAAGATATGATTATCTTTGACCCAATGGCAACCTGGAAAAAGACAAAAATTGCAGGCGGCTCCTACACTTTACGGGAACTTCTGGTTCCTGTATTCCAGAAGGGTGAATGTGTATACACCTCTCCTTCTGTTATGGAAATCAGAGATATCTGCCAGAAAGAATTAAACACCCTCTGGGATGAAACAAGACGTTTTGCAAACCCACAGGAAGTATATGTAGATTTATCTGACAAATTGTTTAAGATTAAGTCTGATTTATTAGAACAGATGGGACAGGCATCCATTCAGTAAAATACTCAGCACACATACCAGAAGGCGGCACAAAACAGCGGCTGGCTCATGCATAAAGCAAGCCTACTGTTTTGTACCGCCTTTTTCTTTCCGGCTGTTTACTGCTCCATCTGCCGCCCAAGAAAACCGGCTGCTGCCTGAGCCAGTTTCTGCTCTGTTTCACCAAATGTTCTGCCTCCTGCCTTTTCCAGAATCAGAACACTTCCCACTGCATCGCCTGCGCAGGTGATGGTATCAATCACCTGGGAACTATATTCCAGCTTATCTTCTTCCACAATTTTCACAAATTTCTTTTCTGTGATGCAGACATTTTTCCGGTCCGCAATCATCCCCTCCAGTTCACTGTGGATTCTTCTGCCCGCAAACTCCTTGGCGCCGCTTCCTGCTGCAGCTATAATCTGGTCTCTGTCTGTGATACAGGCAATACAGCCCGCCGCCTGAGCCAATGCCTCCGCATATTCTTTGGCAAAGGTACTCAGCTCTCCTATGGGAGAATATTTTTTCAAAATAATCTCGCCCTCTCTGTCTGTAAAAATTTCCAGCGGGTCGCTCTCCCTGATTCGCAGGGTTCTTCTGATTTCCTTTGGAATCACCACACGCCCCAAATCATCAATACGCCTTACAATCCCTGTTGCTTTCATATAAAAAATCCCTCCATCTACTACAATTTCCATTTCTGGAAATAGTATCTGTAGATGAAAGGATTTTTATGCCTCTACAGTCTTAAATTTTTCTCAAATTCCAAAATCTTCTGCTCCTGGTATGCGCCTTCATAGGTTCCCTCCTGAAAGCGTTTTAATGCCTCCGGAAACTCTTCCCAGGATTCCCTCTCCTGGTATGCCAGAATGGGATAGAAAAATGTCCCCACTTCTCTTGCCGCTTCCAGATCAGACGGTGAATCGCCCACCATAAGTATCATTTGCGGGTCATATCCTTTTTCCTGCAACGCTTTTAGACATCTGGTTTTCGTTCCTGTTTCCTGGGACACCAGCACATCTGTATACTGTTCAATATTCAGGCTCTTCCACTCTTTTCTTATCTCAGAACCATTGGCAGACGTCACAATCGCCACATCTCCACATTCATGAGACAGCTTCACAGCCTCCATAGCGCCTTCAAAGGGTTGTTTCTTGCTCATGGACACCATCATAAGAGACTGATTTACTAATTCCGACCATTCCAGCGCTTTCTTAATACATGGATTTCCTGTTTCTTCATAAGCCCTAGCTGCGCTTTCGTTGGATAATTCTTTGGCACTTTTTACCCACTCCAGATAACCATCAAGACCTTCCACACGAAAATAGTTCTCATTAATATCTTCCAGCACCTTTCCCAGTCCCACAAAGCGATTTACTCCCCGGTCTTTACTGAGAAGATTAATTTTTCTCCACAGTCTTATGATTTCTTCCCGATACTTCGCCAAATCCCATTCATGAACAAGGCATGGACCAAAGCACCGCATATGCTTAATCTCCATGGTATCCAGGACGCATCCATCTGAATCAATACAAATTAACCGTTCCTTTGTTTTGTTGAATTTTTTAAGTTCCTCTTTCAATTCTCTTCCCCCTGTCGCTCACATTTTAATTTGATAATGTAATTATACACTTCTAAAATCTGAGCCGCAAGAAAGAATCCTTTAGAATCAATGGAGAAATTCTACAAATTCCTACTGATAATCCTTCATGTACTCCCCATGAGCTTCAATTAACTCATCACACATACGGATAATATCATCAATATTCAGCTCTGCCGCTGTATGGGGGTCCATCATGGCCGCCTGGTAAATTTTCTGACGGTCTTTGGTTACTGCCGCCTCAATGGTTAAAAGCTGGGGATTAATATTTGTTATATTCATAGCCGCAAGCTGTGTCGGCAGTTTTCCCACTTTTGTTGGATGCACTCCTGTTCCGTCAATATAACAAGGAACTTCCACACAGGCGTCTGCCGGAAGGTTTTCAATATAGCCTTCATTCAACACATTTCCGCCAATTTTATAAGGCTTATCTGTCACTACAGCCTCCATAATATAAGAAGCATACTCATGGCTTCTCTCATGGGTAATCTTTCCATCCTTTAAGATATCTTCCCTCTCTTTTTCCCATCCTTCAATCTGATTGATACAGCGTCTTGGATATTCATCCAGAGGAATGTTGAATTTCTCAATCATCTCAGGATATTTATTCTTAATAAAGAACGGATTGTACTCTGCATTATGTTCACTGGATTCTGTGCAGTAATATCCCAGATGGCGAATGTACTCAAAACGCACCATATCATCATGCTTTTCAGAGGCGTTTTTCTTTGCCGCGCGCTTTCTGATTTCCGGATATAAATCATTTCCATCTTTATCCCGGATTTCCAGCAGCCATCCCATGTGGTTAATTCCCGCGATTAATTCCTGTCTGCCCTCTAATTTATCCTGCATATCCAGTTTTTCCAATAATTTCTCAGAACATACCTGTACACTATGACACAAACCTACGGTTCTGATTTTGGTATATCTCTGCATATAACCTGTAAGCATTGCCATAGGGTTGGAATAATTCAGGAATAAAGTATTTGGACACACCTCTTCCATATCCCTTGCAAACTCCTCCAGTACAGGAATGGTTCTAAGCGCACGCATAATTCCCCCGATTCCCAAGGTATCTGCAATGGTCTGCTTTAAACCATATTTTTTCGGAATCTCAAAATCTATAATTGTACACGGGTCATAGCCGCCCACCTGAATTGCATTTACAACGAAATCCGCATCTCTTAAAGCCTCTTTACGATTCTCCACGCCCAAATAGGTTTTAATCACAGCCCGGTCTTCGTTTACATTATGATTAATGGCACTCAAAATAATTCTGGAATCCTCCAGCCTCTGGGCATCAATATCATATAATGCAATTTCACTTTCGCAAAGCGCTGGCGTACACATACAATCTCCCAATACATTTCTTGCAAACACCGTGCTTCCTGCACCCATAAACGTAATTTTCACCATAATCTTTACCTTCCTCTCTTACATTTACATTTTATCCTGGGCAGCATATCCCTTTGCCCCCATAACAATCAGTTCCATCTTTTCTTCCCTGTACATACGCGGACTTTTTCCGCAGTGCTGCTTAAATACTTTTGAAAATGCAAGCTGATCCGCATACCCCACCGAAGCGGCCACTGCATTAACAGACAAATCCGTCTTCTTTAACAGGGATTTCGCCTTTTCAATTCTTAAATTTACCAAAAACTCCTGGGGAGAACATCCCACTACCTTCTTAAAACTGCTGGTAAGGTAACTTCTGTTTACCCCTATAAAATCCGCCAGTTGTCCAATTCTCAAAGGCTCACTGTAATGATCCTTCATATATTCCATAGCGTGTTTCACATACACAGACCCCGGATAAGAACGCCCATTATTTGTTCCGTCTTCCACAGAATTTTTTGCATAATCTTCCATAAATGCCGCAAAACACAACATCAGCATGGCATTTCTGGTCAGTTCGTCCCCATAGGAAAGCTGATGCGCTTCCAGCATCCGGTCAATATAAGCTGAGATTTTTTCCATACATCCAATTTTACGGGTTGGATTTTTAAGAGAAAATCCGGCGCCGCTGACACATTCATCTGCTTTCAATCCAACAAAGCCAATCCACATATAACACCAGGGATCATCCTTATCAGCTTCATACCATGCCTCTACTCCCGGAGGAATCAGAAATGCATCTTTGGGCCCCAGCTTATATTTTTTCTTATTTATTTCCAGTGTGCCCTGCCCTTCTTTTACCACATGAAGGACATAGGCTTCCCTCTTATTTGGCCCAAAACGGTAGCCGGACTCACAATATTCCCAGCCACAATATGTCAGGCACAAATCTACAGAATCTTTCTGCAAATCCTCCAGACATTTATATCTGGCATGACTGGTAAACCCCATTGTACGGCTCAAGCAATCCACTCCTTTACTTTTCGGACTTTATGGTTCTGCTTTTTCAATCACATAGAGCAATGATGCAAAATCCCCGCCTTCTTTATTTAAAAGTTCTCTGTCTACAGGAATCCCTGCGTACATTAACTCATCTCCATAAGCCCGGTATACTGTATCGTTACATTTTACCTCATACAAAGTATCTTTGTCCAATCCTTCCAGGCGAAAACGCAGCCAGGACGCATTAATCTTATTCAGTCTCTGATAAAAAGCTGCTACTGCCTGATTCTTGTCAGGAGATACCACTATCCATGCAGTTTCATTCCCCTTAAAAGGACTAAGTAAACGGTAAAAGTCTCCTTCTACCTGAATGAGCCTGCGGTATTTTTTCATAAATGCCACCTGTTCTTTTACCTGAGCCATTTCTTCTTCGCTCAGAAGATTCAGGTCAAGCTCATATCCAAAGGTTCCGAAATATGCCATATTCGCCCTGGTAGAAAGGGGTGTGATTCTCAAAAGCTGATGGTTCGGCACAGCCGAAACATGAGAGCCCATGCTGACCAGCGGATAAACATAAGATGTCCCATACTGAATTTTTGCCCGTTCAGAAGCATCTGTATCATCACTGGTCCATGTCTGGGGAGCAAAAAACAGCATTGCCGGGTCGAACCGGGCGCCACCACTTGCACAGGATTCAAAGAGAATCTCAGGAAATTCCTCTGTGAGCCTTGTATACAAATCATAAACTCCAAGAATATACCGGTGCATCATTTTTCCCTGGTCTTTAGCAGCTAAACCTCTGCTGTAAGGTTCAGACATATAGCGGTTCATATCCCACTTAATATAAGAAATCCTGGACTCCCGGAGAATTTTGGAAATCATTTCATAAATATAATCCACCACTTCTTTTCTGGAAAAATCCAATACATGCTGATGCCTTCCATGGGACTCAAATCTTTCCGGCACACCAACAATCCAGTCTGGATGCGCCCGGTACAAATCACTGTCCTTGTTCACCATCTCAAGCTCTACCCACAGACCAAATTTCAGCCCCATTTCTTCTACCTTACGGGAAAGTCCGGCAATGCCATCCGGCAATTTTTCCAGATTTACATACCAGTCACCAAGACCTCTGTAATCATCATTTCTTGCGCCAAACCAGCCGTCATCCAGAACAAACAGCTCCACACCTGCTTCTTTTGCCTTTTTTGCAATAGAAAGAATCTTTTCCTCTGTAAAATCAAAATAAGTTGCTTCCCAGTTATTTAACAAAATCGGTCTTGGCTGTTCTTTCCACTGACCGCGCATTAAGTTCTTCCTGTACAGGCGGTGATAAACCTGGCTCATTTTATTCAGCCCCCGGTCACTATAGACCATAACAACTTCCGGCGTCTGAAAACTCTCTCCTGTTTCCAGCTTCCAGTGAAATCCTTCGGGATGAATCCCCATAAGCACTCTTGTCATGTCAAACGTAGATACCTCTGTCTGCGCCAGAAAATTTCCGCTGTATACCAGACTGAATCCATAAACTTCTCCCTGACTCTCTGTTGTATCAGGACGCTTTAAAGCCAGAAACGGATTATGTTCTGCCCCTCCGGCAGTACCATGGATTCCCTGCACTGCCTGGATACCCATCTCTAATTTCCGTTCCTTCACATAGCGTTCTCTTGCCCACGCACCGGACAAATGCACCATTTCAAAATCCATATCCTGAAATTCCACACTCATACTCAAGGCTCTGTCCAAAACAATACTTTCTTCTCCTTTGTGCACAAGCTTTGCATTCCTGGTAATCACCGGATACTCCTCAAACATTGTGTAGGAAAGAATCAAATCTGTGTTTATCACTTCATCATGCAGACAGATTTCCAGAGTACACACCTCATGCTCATTATTTGTATATACTGCCGGAAGAGGTGACAAAGACTTTTTCCCCTGATAAATTTCATGGGAAACATAAGTAAAATTCACAATCCGGCTTCCATTTTCCTGTAAAATACTAAGGGCAGGACTCCTGTAGTCCCCTGTTCCGTACACCGGATATTCCTGTTTCGTGTATTCCATGGATAATACTCCAGGTTCCGGCACACACACAGAAGTCAGCGGACGGGAAATTGCCTCATGCAAATGCATAAAACTTTCCCTGTCCCGAATGACTTTTCCGTAGTACAGGTTTTCTAACTGTCCGTTCTCCATAACCCGAATGATATAACTTACTTCCTTATTATAAAGATGAAAGGTTTTTTCCTGTTCATGAAAGATAATTCCCATAAATTTCCTCCTAAAATTTCAATAAGGCTGGCGCAATCCCTGCACCAGCCTGTCCTTCATTTTTTAATCTTATAATTTTCCACCGCTGGTTGCAATTCCTTCGATAAACTGTTTCTGGAAAATCGCATAAATAATAATCATAGGAATACATGCAATCAAAGATGCCGCCATAAGTTCCGGGAACTTAGATGCATACTGTCCCTGCATTTTTGCCAGAGCAGAAGACAATACCAGCATATCCTTATCTGTATTTACAATCATTGGCCACATCAGGTCTTTAAACGCAAACACTGCAGTAAAGATTCCAAGGGCTACCATGCTGGATCTGGTAAGAGGCGCCATAATATACAGGAAGGTCTGTCCAATATTACATCCATCCAGTCTGGCCGCTTCTTCCAGATCATTGGGAAGTCCCATATAACCCTGACGAAGCAGGAAAGTACCAAATGCAGTTACCACACCTGGAAATACCAGAGCAAAAATAGTATTCAGCATACCCATTTTACTTACCATCAAATACTGTGGAATCAGGAAAATCTGCGCCGGAACCATCATCTGAATCAGCACCAGGGAAAAGCAGAAATTTTTTCCTCTAAAGTGCAAACGGCCAAAGGCATAACCTGCCATAGTCGCTGTAAGTACTGCGCATAATACACGGAAGAAAATCAGCAGCAATGTATTCTTATACAATAACAGGAAGTTCATATTTTCCATAACTGCTTTAAAAGAATCTGTTCTCCATACCTTTGGAAAGATTACAAAGGGATTTACAGATGTTGCTTCTGTAACAGATTTAAATGCAGTAAGTATCATCCATAAAAAAGGAACCAGCATTGTAATTGATACAAAAATCAACACGGCGTGTATCACAACCGTAACAATTTTCTTTTTTGTTTCCATACTCTTCATTCTGCTTCCCCCTTAATTGTAAAATACCCATTTCTTCTGTCCAATCATCTGGAACACTGTAATAATCATAGTAAGAACAAGAAGAAGAACTACAATCGTTGCACCATAACCCATGTTCTTGTTTACGAATGTATACTGATAGAACAGATATACCAGAGACTGTGTTTTCTCCAATGCCGGGTTGGTTCTGTCCATAACCATATAAATCAGGTCAAACACCTGAAGAGAACCAATGATACGTGTTACCAGTACAAAGAAAATCGTTGGAGATAACAATGGCAGAGTCACATGGAAAAAGCTTTTAATTCCAGTCGCTCCATCCAACTGCGCAGCCTCATAATAATCATGAGGAATCTCCTGCAAACCGGAGAGGAACAATACCATGTTATAGCCAATAATAGACCATACACCAATAATAGCAATGGAAAATACCGCAATCTTAGGGTCCGAAATCCATTTCACATTTGTATGAAATACATTATTAATCAAACCAAACTCTGAGTTAAACAGCCATCTCCAGACCATAGCAACTGCAGCCGGCGCCGCTACCATAGGAAGGAAAATAATGGTTCTGTATGCAGAACGCCCTTTCATCTTCCGGTTCAAAAGCACAGCCAGCACCAACGCAATAATAATTGAGAAAGGAACTTCCACAATGGCATATTTTACTGTATTCAGCAATGCCTGCCATACTTCAGAATCTCCAAAAACTTTGATATAGTTTTCTGCTCCAATAAAGATATTCCCCTTGCCAAAATCACCGGTTTTGAAAAAACTCTGGTAAACAGTCTGGAAAATGGGAATAATATTTAATACAATCAACCCTATCATGGTCGGAAGTATAAACATCCAGCCCCATAGGCATTCGCTACGTTGTCTGCCTGTACGTGCAGGTTTTCCTTTCTTTGCCACGCCAATCCACTCCTTTTTTTAATAAAGGGCTGCCGCTTTTTGATATTTCCCAGCGACAGCCCTTCTTATCTTTAACTATCTGTTACAAAATATCCTGTACTAAAAATTATTTTCCTTCTTCTGCCAGCTTTTCATTCATCTGTTCAGCCATTTCTTTACAAGCATCTTTCATAGATTTTTCACCCAGATAAACACCTTTTAAGATTTCATTATCTTCATTTTCCCATGTAACAGTTGTTTTGGAGTATGGTCTGATTTCCATATCTTCCATCATGTTGATATAAGCCTGAAGATTAAAATCTGCTGATTTTGCCCATGCATCAGAAGTTCCATTGTAAGCTGACATTGTAACTCCAAGTTCAGCCTGTTTTTTCTGTGCTTCTTCAGAGCCAAGATATTCGATTAATTTCCATGCTTCTTCGGTATGTTCGCCATTTGCTGCTGCTGCCCATCCAAGACCATTATATAAGGATACTCTTCTTCCTGTTGTAGCGCTTTTTGGAAGTTCTACCAAATCACAGTTTTCTGCTGTGTACTCGTTGTCTCTGTAAGCTGCAACCATCCAGGAGCCCTGTGGAACCATAGCTACTTTACCAGACTGGAAGAGTACATCTTCGCCATTTTCAGCCATTACCTCAAGTGGAGGCATTACACCAGCTTTAATCCAGCCTTCCAGCATTTCCATAGCTTCAATGGTTTTTGGATCATCCCAACCGGACTTTGTCTTATCATCACTGATAATATATCCGCCATTATCATAAATCAGATTATAATATCCTGCCTGGTTATTATCATTTCTTAACGCAAGACCATACTGGCTTCCATCTTCTTTTGTCAGTTTCTTAGCTGCTTCTGTCACATCATCCCAGGTCCAGTCTGCTGTAGGATACGCCAGTCCGGCTTCATCAAACATAGCCTTGTTGTACCAAAGAGCAATGGTATCCACGTCTTTTGGTACTGCAAAATATTTGTCATCATATGTATATAAGCCCCAGATATCTTCCGGATAGTTTTCCGGATCAATCTTATCGCTTTCTGCAATCTTATCTGTCAGGTCAAGAAGCATATCATTGGACATGTATCTTTCGCTTTCATTAGAATGCATCCAGAATACGTCAGGAAGAGAACCACCCTGTGCGCCTGCTTCCAGCATAGTCCAGTATTCTTCCCATTTTACCACACTGAGCTTTGTTTTGATTCCTGTTTCTTCTGTAAAGTCTGCCAGGATTTCTTTAATACCAGGTTCCTGGTTTGCATCCCAAATAGAAACAGATAATTCTACATCTTTGGAATCAGAACCCTTATCAGATTCCTTATTTGCCTCTGTTCCTTCTTCTTTTTTTCCGTCATCAGAAGAACCGCCACAAGCTGTCATTGAAAATACCATTGCACTTGCAAGTGCTAACGCCATTACTTTTTTAAATTTCATGATTTTTTCCTCCCTTTAACATTTTTCGTCATATTGCCGATATCTACTCTGTATCAGCCAGTACATTTATTATAGTTGCATATGTTATTATGTTAAATAGCCATATGTGTTTCATATATGTAAAAATGTTGTTTATTTGTATGATTTGATAAATACTATCCAACTTTCTTTGTCTACTATTGTACTTTTTTGTATTAAATTGTCTTTTCTTCTGCTATAATCATTGTACTTTTGTTGCTTATAACTTATTTTTGCTATGTTTCCCCCTCACTTTTTCACTTGTTTTTACGCCATTATTACATATTGTTGTTATCATTTTTGCATATACCTCCTATTAAAAATAGTAATTTCATCATTTGCTTTGCATTCCACACAAATTAATGCTAAAATACCCTGTAGAAATTTATGGCTTATGCCAGAAAGGACACATTATGAATTTACTAAACGAAGATAATATTATTCATATTTTCTTAAATAAGATCGGTGACATTGTAATCGCAAATCTGCTCTTTATCCTTTGCTGCATCCCCATTATTACCATTGGCCCTTCGCTGACAGCTCTTTATCACTGTATGCTGCGCACAGTAAAAGGCAACAATAACGGTACTACCAAAACCTTTTTCCGCGCTTTTAAAGAAAACTTCCGGCAATCTCTCCTGGTCTGGCTTGGACTTCTGGCAGTTGGTTTCCTGCTATTCACCAACATCCGGTTCCTGGAAAGCACGACCTCTGCGGCAAGCAAACCTCTGTTTTATCTTTCCCTTGGAATCACAGGGCTTGTAGTAGTTCTGGCTCTGTATATTTTTCCTGTAATTGCCGCATTTGCCAACACAACCATAAACCTCATTAAAAATGCCTATGTGTTTGCATTTTTACATTTTCCTTCTACCTTGCTTATTGCAGTAATTACCATTCTTCCTATGTACATGACTTACCAGGACTTAGAACTTATGCCCCTGTATGCCTGCTGCTGGTTCTTTTTCGGTTTTGCGCTTACTGCTTATGTCGATTCTCTTTTGCTGTACCGGATGTTCAAACCGTTTTTAGAGGCAAAAGAAGACGAAAATTAAACCGTTTTTCGCATAAAAAATCACTGCTCCCACTTTGAGGGATACAGTGATTTTTCTTCTTTTTATTCTATTCACATCTTTCCAGCACCAATGGTCCATCCTTCTGTTCCAGAACGAAATCTTCTCCTTTGCTTTCCAGAACACACTCACCCAGACGCCATTTTCCCTGTGGAAGCCGCACCTTGCGCTGCATTATGCCTTTTTTATCAACAGGCGCTGCCAGCAGTGTATCTCCAATCATAAACTGATCCATCAGTCTTTCCATGCCCTGACCGGGGAATACATATTCCATATGACGCACAACAGGCTCTCCTGTCTTTTTGGCACATTCCACTGCTTCCAGAATCTGTGGCAAATATTTTTTCCGCACTTCCATGGCTTTTAATACCTTCTGATAATCTTCCTCTCCCAAAAGCCGCCATGGCGCTGCAGAAAACTGCATAACCGGCGTTAATGCAGCCACTTCACAATACCGCACAAACAATTCCGGCTCAAACTTTTTCTCATAATCTTCCCAGAAGCTCAGGTACTCGCCCCCGCCAATCATATCCGGGCTGCCAAACGGATGTCCTGTAAGCCCCTGAATCAGAGTTCCCGGAATCAGACCGCCTACTCCGTTCTCTTTCCAGGAATGGTGCTTGTCGCAAAGCCTCTGCATCAGAGAGTATCCGCCGGTCTTAAAACAGGTACGCAATTCATTAAATGCATACTGCTCACCAAAAGCTGCCCATAATCTGGACATTTCATTGGTATTCACATCCTGGCACATCTTATCTCCTGGTGTGTAATACCTTGGGTCACCGGCATCAAATTTAAACCCATCCACTCCAAGCTCCTGTAATTCATCCATCTGTTCTTTCAGCCATCCTATTGCTTCCGGATTGGTCAGATCCAGACCGGCAGAAAATCCATTCCACCACTCGATAATTCTTGTTTTACCTTCCGGGGTCTCTATAAGCAGTCCCTTATCTCTGGTCTCCCGGTATTCCACAGTATCAGGCGTAACAAAGGGACAAATCCACAACATCACCTGAAATCCCATGTCATGAAGCTGTTTCAACATTTCCTTTGGATTTGGGAAATAATCTTTTCGAAACTCCCATTTTCCATAATAAGGAGACCATCCGTCATCAATCATTAACACACCTGGTTCCAAACCATGGTCCAGAATTCCCCTGGCATATTCCAGCACCTTATCCTGCTTCTGATAAAAGGTCAGTTCAATCCAGGTATTGTACACAGGCACTTCAAAAAAACGGTTTGAAAGTTTAATATCATGGAAAGGAAAATGCGCCTTCATGGCAGCAAGATAAGCCCCACGCAGGTTTTCAAATCCTTCTTTCAGCAAAATCTCTGCTTCTCCTTCTACCTGAATCCTTCCTTTATCAAAGCAGATTTTAAAGCCTTCTTCGCTCCACAGATATCTTCCCTTGCTGGACAGAAACAAAGGCATTAACTGATTGTCCGTAGGATTTTCCCTGAAATCCCATTCTATGCAGTCCTCTTCTCCAATGGGCTGTCTGTATCCCTCATAAACTGCGCCACCGTACCAAAATTCCCGTTCTAAAAGCTTAAATTCCATCCGCTTTTGCCTCCTTTATTCACAACACTCTACAAAGTGTACCTGCACGCTCTGATAATCATCCCATATCACAGGAAGAAGATATCCACCGTTTATCAAAGCCGCGCCCGAATACTTCTCTCCTGTTCCTTCTACCTCATAAACTGCCTCTGGTTTTAAGCCATTTATACGAACTGTATACGGCATAGCATATGCCCGGACTCTCAGGGTCACCACATTCAGAAGAGCCTCTGTTCCATCCTCAGCTGCAAATTCCCAGGCAACATAAGGAGATTTCCGTCCGTCATCAGTAAGACGGTAATAATCCCCCTGCTGAATCAGAGAATAGTACTTCTTAAACTCCTCAACCTGGATTTTTACCATGTCTTTTTCTTCCTGAGACAGTCTGGTAATGTCTAATTCATAGCCAAAAGTGCCTGCCATAGCTACAATTCCCCTGGTCTTCATGGATACACTTCTGCCAGTCTGGTGGTTCGGGCACACAGACACATGAGAACCAACAGTAGAAATAGGATAACCAAAGGATGTACCATACTGGATATCCAAACGTTCTATGGCATCGGTATCATCACTGCACCAAATCTGCGGATGATAATACATCATGCCTGCATCAAATCTTCCGCCGCCTCCGCTGCATCCTTCAATTAGCAGATTCGGAAATCGCTGAGTAAGCTTTTCCAGGAAATCGTACAAGCCCAGAATATACCTGTGGAACACCTCACCCTGTCTGTCCGCAGGCAATTTCGCAGACCAGACATCTGTTAAATGCCTGTTTGCATCCCATTTTACATATTCAATATTGGCGCTTTCCAGAATTTCACACATTCTATCAAAAATATAAGTTCTCACATCTTCCCTGGAAAAGTCCAGAACCAACTGATGTCTGGCCCGTGTAAAAGAACGTCCCGGAACAGTAAGCGCCCAATCCGGATGCGCCCTGTACAAATCACTGTCCTCTGAAATCATCTCCGGCTCAAACCAGATACCAAATTTCATTCCGGCTTTGTTCACTTCCTCTACCAGATTCTTTAATCCGCCCTTTAATTTCTTCTCATTTACAAACCAGTCTCCCAGCCCGCTGTAATCACTGTCACGCTTTCCAAACCAGCCATCATCCATAACCAGCATTTCAATTCCCAGCTCTTTGGCATCTTTTGCAATAGCCACCAGCTTTTCCGGTGTGAAGTCAAAATAGGTTGCCTCCCAGTTGTTAATTAGCACTGGTCTTCTTTCTGTTTTATACTTTCCTCTGCACAAATTGTGACGGATCGCCTTATGGTAATTTCTGGAAAGCTGACCCAGTCCATTTTCTGAAAAGGAAAGAATGACTTCCGGCGCAGTAAAGGATTCTCCCGGCTCTAAATGAAACTCAAACTGTGTATCCTGGATTCCTACCGTAAGACGTGTAAGATCCATTTGAGATACTTCTGCCTGAATAGAAAAATTGCCGCTGTATGCAAAGGATGCGCCATAGCACCAGCCATACTCCTCATTGGCATCCTGTTTACATAAAATCACAAAGGGATTCTGCTGATGACTGGAATATCCTCTTCTGCTTTCCACTCCCTGGAATCCATGCTGCAAAGGAGAACGCTCCATCTTTCTCTCCATGGCATGACGTCCATAAAAATGTAGCATATCCATATCCTTGTTATCAAAATCAAGTCCCATGGAATATGCTCTCAAAAGCCGCACCTGCTCCTTACTTTGATTTACAATCTTACATGCTCTTGTAATCACGTCCAAATCTTCAAATACACTATAATACAAAACCACTTCCAGATTCTTGTATTCATCTCTTAAGGTGATTTCCAGTGTTTCCGCTTTTTCTTCTCCCTGATACATAGCGGGCAGGCCTTCCAGGGCATATTTTCCCTCTTTCACTTCATAAGATACAAATCGTAAATCTGTTACATGGCTGCCATCTTCATAAACTGCATGAAGGCAATAATCCCTGTAATCACCTGTTCCATAAGCAGAATACTCTAAAAGTCTGGTATCCAGTGAAAAACGCCGGTCCACAATTTCCTGAGGCTGTCCGGAAAAACCTCTGTCCATAGGGCATACCAGATAGGACATGTCCACATCTCCAATCACAGGCCCATAATAATTATGAAATAAAAATCCCCCTTCTTCCTTCATCTGATATGTGGAACTCTTTGTCTGAAGAGTAAACACATGATTTTTGCATACAATCCCCATTTCTGCATCCTCCTGTCAAATTATAAAATCAAATCAACCTGTTTCATAGCCTTACAAATGCCATGATTTTTCACACTTCCTATGATTCCTTATTATATAATTTTTCTCAGATGCATTCTATATCTATTTGAATTTTAAACTTGTTAATTTGTTAGATTTTTTATAATAATCTGCTTAATGCTTTTCTCTGGCGTTGGCAAATCTATCATTTTGCCAACGTCGGCAAAATGGTCCTCAACCTCATTTCCACTTGCTTTGCACGCTTCTTTTGCTCTATCAATTATTGCTTTAAATCATAAAATCCATCTATTCCTTATGTACTATTTTTTCACTTTCAGCGCGGTACTTTAACAATCGCAATACATAATCCGGTAATTCTCTTTTCTCCGCTTCCCAATCCTGTACCGTCCGATATGGAATCCCAAAATAATCACAAAATTCTCTGCGGTTCATTCCCATCTGCTCTCTCAACGCTTTTACTTCTTTTCCTCTTCCCATATTTTCCTCCTTTAATATACGCATTGCGTTAAATTTATTATATAAAAAAAGAAGAGTGCTGTCAAGTCGATTTTATAAATAACAATCTCTCTTCTTTTTTCTCTTATTCCAAAACTGTTTTTAAATCAGCCCAAAATGTTTCATAGCCTTATAAATACCATGATTTTCCACGTCCTCCGTCACATAGGCACAAGTGTTTTTAATAGATTCCTGGGCATTTCCCATGGCAATGCTGTTTGGAACTGCCTCCAGCATTGCCATGTCATTTTCACTATCCCCAAAGCTATAACAATCTTCCAGAGTTTTCCCCATATACTCACATAAAAAGTGGATTCCCGTTGCTTTAGAATAGCCTTTTTGAATCATTTCATACATAAAATTGCCCCTGTCAATACATTCAAAATACTGGGATAAATACTCTTTTAATTCCTTGCTTTTCCCCGTTGATTTCAGAATCAGCAACAGCTTATCATACACCTTTTGCTCATCTTGAAAAATTTCCTCAATGTCTTTTCCACGAATCCCAAAAGTATCTTCTATCTTTTTTGCCTGATTTTCTTTATCTGGTATCTGATAGTCAAAATAGACTGCATCTGCTGCCTCATACAGCGCTGGAATTCCATATTCCCGCACTGTTTTTACCACCTGGCAGCACAAATTGTTAGTGAGTCTGGCATGCAAAAGCTCCTCTTCTTTTAAGAAAATCTGTGTTCCACAGCCACACACATAACCATCAAATCCCAATTCTGTAATCTTTTGTGGCAGACTTGTTCTGGTTCTTCCTGTATTCACAAACAATAGATGTCCACTATCCTGGGCCAGCCGGACTGCCTCCCTGGTACTTTCCGGCAGCACTCCGGCTCCCTCTGTAATTAACGTTCCATCTATATCAAAAAACAATAATTTCTGCTCCATTTTGTTCCACTCTTCCTCTGATTTATTTGAGTTTTTAACTTGTCAATTTGTTAAATTTTATCATCAAAAGCAGAAATGTCAACACCCCTGCAAGAAAAACTACATTTTCCCTCTTGCAATTTCTCAAAATCAGGTGTAGTATACATATATCAATACATAGTTTTTAAAACTACATCTAAAATTTATGAATACCATATGAATCAATTCATATACTATAAAAAACAGAACAGGAGTGGTATGTATGAAATTTAAAATCAAAGACCCCGGAAGCGCAATTACTCATTTTATCGGCTGCATCATGGCCATCCTGGCAGCTCTCCCTCTGCTGCATAAGGCAGCCAGAGAACCGGACAGTATTTATGTCATTGCCATGGGAATTTTCATTCTCAGCATGATTTTACTCTATGCAGCCAGCACCATCTACCACACCGTAGATTCTACAGAAAAAGTAAACCGCCGGCTTCGAAAAATAGACCATATGATGATTTTCGTCCTTATTGCAGGCAGCTACACCCCGGTCTGTCTCATTGTACTCCAGGGAACTACCGGATACCTTCTCTGCGGGGCTGTGTGGGCTGTGGCAATTATTGGAATCATTATTAAGGCTTGCTGGATAAACTGCCCGAAATGGTTCTCTTCTGTGATTTACATTGGCATGGGATGGCTCTGTGTCTTTGCTTTTGTTCCCATTGTCCATTCCCTTCCATCAGCCGGTTTTGGATGGCTTCTGGCAGGTGGCATCATTTATACAGTGGGGGGAATTATCTATGCTTTGAAATTACCAATTTTTAACTCCCATCATAAAAATTTTGGTTCTCATGAAATTTTCCATCTTTTTGTTATGGGAGGAAGTATCTGCCACTTTATTGTCATGTATTTCTTCGTTTTACCTATGGGGATGTAAGCAGCATCCCCTTTTTCATTTATTCATAAATCCGATAGCCATTCTTCGTTGCATTCTTTACCAGATACAACGCCTTGTCCGCTTTTTCATAAAGCTGTACAAAATCTCTCCCCTGCCTGGGCGCAAACACTGCGCCAACAGACGCGCTGATTGTTACCTGTTGCTCCCCGCTGCCATAAGTGAGTACTAATTTTTTCAGCAAACTGGAAAGAACTTTATGCAGCACCTCTTTTGGAAGTCCTTTTGCAAATATAATGAATTCATCTCCCCCCAGGCGGCATACTACATCATAGCTTCTGAAATGTTTGACCAGAATTTTTGCCACTTCTGCAAGGGCACGGTCTCCTGTCATATGTCCCAGATTATCGTTTAACCGCTTAAACCCATCTAAATCCAAAATCATAAATACTCCTGACTCTTCTGTCTCCATACCAGCAAGAGTCTGATTTATTTTCTGTATTCCGGCGCTGCGATTATAAACCCTGGTAAGAGCATCATAAACAGCTGTCTGCTCCAAATGCAGCTCTTTTCTCTTCTTGCTGTCAATATCACGAATTGTTAAAAACGCAATAATCTCTCCCTGTTCTTCACTCAAGTGAATCTCACTGGCAACCCAGTATGCAATCCCCTCATCATTTCTACATTCATATTCCAGGTCATAATCGAAATCCTGGTTTTGAAAATACTGCCTTATACTCTTGGGAGAACACTTATCCCGAAACAGCTCCCTGTACTGTTCCAATACCCTGTGTTCCATAAAAGTTTCAAAGGCATTACTATATTTTCTCAATGGCATTTGCTCTTCATTGTTCTTTTTCAACACCTTATCCTGGGTGATATTGATTTCACAGAAAGCAACCGTATCTGTCATAAACAGGTTTCTCAGTTTTTCTTCTTTTTCTAGCTGTATTTCCCGTATTCTCTTCTCCGTAATATCGTATATCATGCCAATGGAACGAACCGGTCTGTTCTTATTATCATACAAATGTGATATCTTTACATGATAATAACAGGTTCCTCTTTTTTGTTCTGCAGTGATATCGCACTCAGATCGTTCCAGATGAGCCTGCATATCCATCTTCATCTGTTTTATAAATTTCTCTATTACAGTCTTATTTCTGGTATCAACACAATTTATCATTTCTTTTGAGGCGTTCCTGATAGACTGTGGAATTCCAAGTTTGTTCATACTATCATTCATAAAGTCCATCTGGTCTTTCATTGCATCATAAAGAAATACAAAGCTTTCCATTTCATCTGTAGCAATTTGAAAAATACTGTCCCGAATCCACAGTTCCCGGTTTATCTTTTTTGTTTTCCTCTTTTCAAAGGAGACCACAGCAAAATATCCAGCCAGAAACATTAATAAAATAATTAAAATCTGGCCCGTCAACTGAACGGCATGTCCCTGTAAATGGGACACCTTGCTTGTCATGGAGTCTCCGTCCACTACAGTAACCACATACCATTCATTAATACCGATTGGTGTAATATAGACATAATCTCTATTTTCCTCCGGTCCTATTTCCGTATAGGTAGATTGCTTTTTCTCCATATACTGCCTGATTTCCCCCATAGACATCTGACTTCCCACTGCTTTTAAATCCGAAAACAGATTCTCCTGATTTAGTATAGCCTCTCTGTATAAAAATTTGCTGATATAGTCACCTTCTGAGTCAACAATATACTGGTTTTTATTATTCTCCGTTACATCTTCATTATCGTAGATTTTATAATTCTCTGTTTCGATAATACCATACAGCACTCCTTTTACTTCACCTTGCACTCCAAATACAGGTGAAAACAAGAAAAAAACTTCTTCATCTAAAATTTTTGATTCTATGGACTCACTGACAAAAGTCTTTCCCTGTATGCTGTTTTGAAAAAAAATCACGATCTGATACATTCACAATATCACCGGTACTTACCCGGCTGATACCATCCGGGGTAGCAACACCAAAACGGTTTAAGCCTGTATCCTGCTCTGATAAAATCCTGTTTAATCCCTCCATTACCTCATCACTTTTAATATCCTCTTTCTCTTCCAGCAATTTCGCAATATATCCTATGTTTTGTAAAGAAGCATTCACCTTTTCTTCTACCATGGCAGCACCCTGGTCAGATAAACTTGCCATAGCCTGAACCAGACTCTTTGTTTCTTCTTGTCTTACATCTTTTTCAAATCTGCTTAAAAGGATACTGATATATGCAACAATAAAAAAAGCCGATACAATAAGTCCAACTGCCTTCCATATGGTCGTCCTGTTTTCTTTTTGTTGTTCCCTCACGTTACCTTATTCCTTCCTGTTTATGTCTATAAATCTTTCTATTAAGTATACAATAATACATTCCTACGCTTCAAGAGCATAACCTTATTCCATTTTGTTCTCAAAAAACGTCATAAACATACTTGACTTTTTTTATCAACTATGCTATTTTAATATCAGTAACAATTATTGTTATTAATCTTGTTACTAAAAGATAATCTCTCAGATTCTTCTGACGGATAGAAAGGAGAGTATATGGCTACATTAAAATACAGCCGACAGAGGGAATGTATCCGAGAATACGTAAGAAACTGCAGGGAACACCCTACCGCAGACAGTATTTACGGGAAAATGAAAGACGAATTTCCCAATATTAGTCTGGGGACTGTGTACCGTAACCTTTCTCTTCTTGTGGAGCTTGGGGAAATCACAAAGATTTCCATAGACAATGGCCCTGACCGGTTTGATTGCAATACCAACCCTCACAGCCATTTTGTCTGCACACACTGTCATTGTATTCAAGACATAGACGTACCTGAAATTGACGGTATTGTGGAAAAAGCATCGGAAAAGTTTAATGGAAAAGTTTCTGCTCACAGGACTACATTTTACGGTATCTGTAAACACTGTTTAGAGGAAGAAAAAAACCAAAAAACTTCTTGACAATTTCTATCAAGTATGTTAAATTATAATAGTAATCATTACTATTATTACTTTTTCAAAAACCTGGCTTTGACCAGATGAAATAACACAAAATAAAAATTCAAATAAGAAAAGGAGATTTACGATTATGAAAAAATTTGTATGCAGCGTATGTGGTTATGTTTATGAAGGTGAAGCAGCTCCAGAAAAATGTCCAGTTTGTGGTGTTGGAGCAGAGAAATTTGTTGAACAGACAGCAGAAAGAAGCTGGGCTGCTGAACACGTTGTAGGCGTTGCTCAGGGCGTTAGCGAAGATATCTTAGCTGATTTAAGAGCAAACTTTGAAGGTGAATGCTCAGAAGTTGGTATGTACCTGGCTATGGCTAGAGTTGCTCACAGAGAAGGATATCCAGAAATCGGTTTATACTGGGAAAAAGCTGCTTACGAAGAAGCAGAACATGCTGCTAAATTCGCTGAATTATTAGGCGAAGTTGTTACAAACAGCACAAAGAAAAACCTTGAAATGCGTGTAGAAGCTGAAAACGGCGCTACAGCAGGTAAATTTGACCTGGCTAAACGTGCAAAAGCTGCAAACCTTGACGCTATCCATGACACAGTTCATGAAATGGCTAGAGACGAAGCTCGTCACGGAAAAGCATTTGAAGGACTGTTAAAGAGATACTTCGGTTAATTCATACAATATCAGAACATTGAAATCTAAGGGACTGTGGTTTTCATAAACAGTCCCTTATTTTTTTAGGAGGATAAATTTTATGAGTAAATATGCAGGTACAAAGACAGAAAAAAACCTGATGGAAGCATTTGCAGGAGAATCCCAGGCAAGAAATAAATATACTTATTATGCTTCCGCAGCTAAAAAAGCCGGTTATGAGCAGTTAGCTGCTCTTTATCTGGAAACAGCGGACCAGGAAAAAGAACATGCCAAAATGTGGTTTAAGGAATTCCATGGTATTCATGATGTAGAAACAAACCTTACTGATGCTGCGCAGGGAGAAAACTTTGAATGGACAGACATGTATGCACGTATGGCAAGAGAAGCCAGAGAAGAAGGCTTCCCTGAACTGGCTGCAAAATTTGAAGGCGTTGCCAAAGTAGAGGCCGCCCATGAGAAACGCTATTTAAAATTACTGGAAAGCTTCAAAGCAGGAAATACCTTCAAAGGTGACGCTCCTTTGGGATGGAAATGCAGAAACTGCGGATATGTCCATGAAGGAGAAGAAGCTCCGGAAGTATGCCCGGTATGCTCTCATCCAAGAGCATATTTTGAAAGAAAAGCAGAGAATTATTAAACCGCTTAAAAAGTACCTTACCGAAACGTTTATGCGAACCGGGAAGGTACTTTTTCCTTGATTACCTCTCATCCAATGCTTCCATAGTATACTCATGCAGGGTTTCCCTTCTTCGGAATCCATCTGACCGAAGCATTCTGGAATATATCATATCCACCATTATGAGAATCGGGAATTGTGGGGAAATGGCTTTCCCTCTTTCCAGATTCTCTTTTACTGCAAACAGCATCACTTCATCACAAAACCTCTGAAACTTCTTCTCAACATGAGAAGTCATAAGAATCACGGAAGCGCCGCATCGTTTGGCTGCTTTCAGGGAGTCAATTACCGCCTCCGTTTTCCCGCTGACAGTGATTCCAATCACACCACATTCTTCATCCAAAAGCACGGAATTCATCTTCATAATATGTTCATCCGTAATTGCCTCAATATTCACGCCAATCCGCATGAACCGCAGTTTCATCTCCATGCCAACCATCCCGGAGCTTCCTTTTCCGTATACATAGATACGTTTCTTCTCTGTAAGAATTTTCACAACTCGTCCAATCTGTACTTCGTCAATAAGAGAATAACTTTTATTCAAAAGTTCCTGATAGCTGTTCAGTACCCGCTTAATGTTATCACTGCCTGGTTTTTTGACGCCGCCCTGTCCTCCCTGCTCATAGCAGAAAATAAATTCTCTGTAGCCCTTATAACCACATTTTTTCGCAAATCTGGAAAGGGAGGCCTCTGACACATACAGCCTTTTTGATACGCTTTTGGAAGATAAATCCATCTTTTCCTCATTGTGAATAAAAAAATCCGCAATATTCTTCTCAAGAGGTGTGAAATTACCATAAATTGCCTCAATCTGAGGAATAATATTCTTTTCGTATGGTTCCATACAGCCTCCTTATCCAGACCTTAATGTCTTCCTTTAAAATGATAAAATGCCCCAAGCATTCCTGCCTGATTCTGATTTTCAGCAAATGCAAGACGTGTGTGTTTCGCTACGGAAGGAATAAGATATTTGTCCAGACCCTTCCTTAACAAATCTTTTAAATATTCCTTCTGCGCCATAATGCCGCCGCCTAATACCACAACTTCCGGGTTTACCACATAGCAGATATTGGCAATTCCCATTCCCAGAATCTCGCACATTTCTTCAATGGTTCTGATGCAGTCCCTGTCACCTTGTTTTGCTTGTGCAAACACATACTTCCCATCTATAGAATCCGGACTCAGATTCTTATACTCTGCTGTTTTCTTCACCAGAATACTGCTGGCTCCTAAATCCTGAAACTCTCCTCCCGGAAGATGCATATAGCCAACCTCACAGCCACTTCCTGAAAAGCCATGGAACACCTTTCCATCTATAATAATAGAGCCGCCGATTCCGGTTCCAATGGTAAGACAAACACTGATTTTGCTTCCCTTAGATGCCCCTGCAAAGCATTCCGCAAGCCCTGCACAGTTTACATCATTTTCCACCTCACAGGGGATACCATAACATTTTTCCAGTTCAGCCTTAATCTCGGTTCCCGTATAATCAGGAATTAAAGGGGACGCATAGGTAATTTTCCCTTTTTCACAGTCTACCATTCCCGCTGTAGAAATACAAATACCCTCCGGATGATATTCTGTCTTATATGTTTCTATAATACGTTTTGCCTTTTCCATGATACCAGGTCCGCCATACTGCTGCGCTTCTGTAGGCATTTCCCCTGTTGTAAGAAACACCCCGTCTTCCTGAATCACACCATACTTTATGGAAGTCCCGCCAATATCAATACAGATATATTGTTTCATTCTGCATCTCCTTCATATTCTGATTATTTCTGAATTTTAATCTTAAAAATAGCTTTTTTAATTTTTACCGGTTTTTCTACCTGTACTGCTGTTCTGTGTGCATCCTTTGGATAACAGAGAAGAAAATCACCTTCTGTTAAAATCACATGACTGTTTTTCTCTCCCTCTAAAGGCAGGAAATCATCCTTTTCCACAAATTCCTTCTGCTCCATATTGTCAATGAAATTCACATCAATCTGTTCTGGACCTCTTAACATAAAATGTAAATCCAGATACTGACGGTGTGCTTCCCAGAAGCGGTTTTCCGGTGTTGTTGTTTCATATTCTACAATATTTACAAATAAATTGTCACCATCTATTTCATGACTTCCTGTTTCATATGCCAGCAAATCATGATTTTTCGCATATTCAAAACATTTTAATACATCTTCTTCTAAATATCCATAATCCTTTAAGTCTCTAATATTTCCAAATACCATGTCTGTTTCTCCTTTTTTTGACATAATCAGCCTGGGCTAACTGTGAAGAAAGACCAGGCTGATACTGTGCTGTTACTTAATTTTTATAAATTGTTGTGAATGGAGCAGGCTTGGAATTATCTCCTTTTACCTTTCTCCAGATAATACTTGCAGGAATACCCACTACCAGTGATACTGCAATAGAAATAATGGAGTATGACCAGATAGATACTTCACTTGCAGGTACAAAATATTTAATATAAATCATAACTGCAGAAGCTGCAATGAAAGCCATTGTAGCGCCAAAAGTGTTTGCAACCTTGGTAAATGCGCCCAGAATAAAGGTTCCGATAAGAATACCAAGTACCAGGCCCATAAATCCGTTGAACCATTCATAAGCAGATTTCACACCGCCGTTTGCCAGAACCATGGCAACCACAATAGAGAAAATACCTACAATCAGAGATACATACTGACCAATCTTAGTCTGTTTTTCAAAACTTAACTGTTTCTTAGACAGACGTTCCTGGATATCCAGTGTCCAACTGGAAGCTACAGAGTTCAAGCCTGTAGAAAGTGTGGACTGTGCTGCAGCGTAAATGGCTGCCAGAAGCAGACCTGTAATACCTACCGGAAGCTCAAATGCAATCCAGGATGCAAAAATTTGATCCTGCTGTGCTGCCGGTGGAAGCGGATTTCCCTGTACATTGTAGAACACATGTAAGCCAGTTCCGATTAAATAGAATACAGTTGCAATGAAGATAGATAATGCTCCATTGGCAAGCATCATTTTGTTTAATTTCTTAGTATCTGTAGTAGTAGTGAAACGCTGTACAATATCCTGGCTGGATACGTAAGAGCCCATGGTATTGAAACCTGCACCTACAATTAACAGAAATACACTGTCTTTTAAGATGTTTGCATCAAAAATCGGCTGATTCTCTGCCAGGAACTTGTGATTTGCTGTAAACTCATGGAAAATTGCTCCAATACCGCCATCAATGTGTGACAACAGGAAGAACAAACCAAAAGTTACACCAATCAGAAGTACAGAGCCCTGGATAAAGTCTGTCCAAAGTACAGATTTCAATCCACCTGTATAAGAATAGATAATTGCAATAACACCCATGATAATAATCAGAATGTTTACATTAATTCCCATAAGGTTGGACAGTACCATACATGGCAGGTACATAATAATAGACATACGTCCAATCTGGTATACAATAAACATTACAGCTCCAAGAACACGAAGTCCCTTGCTGTTAAAACGCAGTTCCAGATAATGATAAGCAGTATCAATATCCAGTTTGCTGTAAATCGGCAGGAAGAAACGAATTGTAATCGGAATCGCAAGCAGCATACCAAGCTGTGCAAACCACATAATCCAGGTTCCTGCGTATGAATTTCCTGCCAGAGACAGGAAGGAAATCGGGCTTAACAGTGTTGCAAAAATGGATACAGAAGTAACCCACCACGGCACTGTACCGTCTCCTTTAAAATATTCTTTTCCCTTCATTTCCTTCTTTGCGAAATGAAGTCCGGCAAACAAGACGGCTGCCAGATAAACAATTAAAATAACTAAGTCAATGACAGTAAATCCCTGCATGAATTTTCTCCCTCTTCATTCTTTCGTGTTCAGTATTTTACAGATATTTGGCTTTTGCTTCTTTTACCATATCTGCAGCTTCTTTTGCAATAGCTTTGTCTGCTTCCTGCAGATTTTCTAACGGAAGACGAACACCACCTAAATCCAGGTTTTCATTAATACGCAGAATTTCTTTTGCTACTGCATACATATTTGCATGGCTGGAACACATTTTGTAGATGATTTCGTTAATGTCATACTGTAATTCTGTTGCTTTTTCTCTTTCACCTGCTGCAATCAGGTAATTTAATTTCAGGAACAGTTCAGGCATAACACCATAAGTTCCGCCGATACCGCCATCAGCGCCAATAGCACGCCCTGCTACAAATTGTTCATCCGGTCCGTTAAATACAACAAACTCACCTTTTGCTGCTTTTCCTGCCGCCTTAAACATCTGAATATCCTGTGTAGGCATAGAAGAATTCTTTACTGCTACCACTCTTGGATTCTTCATCATTTCTGCAAACAGGCTCATAGTAAGAGCTGTACCTGCAAGCTGTGGAATGTTATAAATAACAAAATCAGTATTTGGAGCAGCTTCACTGATTGTATTCCAGTAAGCAGCGATAGAGTATTCCGGTAAACGGAAATAAATCGGAGGAATAGAAGCAATGGCATCAACGCCTACGCTTTCAGAATGTTTTGCCAGTTCCACACTATCCTTTGTGTTGTTGCATGCAACATGGTTAATAACTGTTAATTTGCCTTTTGCAACTGCCATTACATTTTCAATGATAACTTTACGTTCTTCAACGCCCTGGTAAATACATTCTCCTGAAGAACCATTTACATAAACACCTTTCACACCTTTGTCAATGAAATGCTGTGTTAATGCGCGCACACGTTCTGGGCTTACATTTCCTTCATTATCATAGCATGCATAAAAAGCCGGAATAATTCCTTTGTACTTGTCTAAATTTCCCATAACCTTTTCCTCCTTGACGTTTCGTCTTTAAACTTTAACTTAAATTTCTGCTTTCGCCATTTCCTCTGTGAAAGACTTTGTAATTAACTGCGGACGGGTGATAATAGAACCTACCACTACACTGTAGCATCCAAGTTCTACTACACGTCTTGCTTTCTCAGGGGTGTTAATATTTCCTTCTGCGATTACATGATGTTTTACGTTTTTCAGAATTGTACGGATAATTTCAAAATCATTTTCCTCAATTCTGTCTCCCTTGCTGTGATCTGTATACCCCACAAGAGTTGTTCCTATAAAGTCAAAACCAAGCTCGTCTGCATGAAGTGCTTCTTCTACGGTAGAGCAATCCGCCATCAATAACTGATCTGGGTATTTTTTACGAATTTCGTGGTAAAATTCATCCAGTGTTACACCGCCGGGACGTAATTCAATGGTAGCATCAATGGCAATAATCTCTGGCTTTACTTCCATTAATTCGTCCACTTCCTTCATAGTCGGAGTGATATACACTTTACTGTCATCGTAATCCCTTTTTACAATACCAATCACCGGAAGTTCTACGTTCTTCTTAATCTCCTCAATGTCTTCTCTGGTGTTGGCACGAATTCCCATAGCGCCGCCTTCCTTTGCCGCTCTTGCCATTCTTCCCATAATAAAAGAGGAATGAAGTGGCTCATGAGGAAGTGCCTGACAGGATACGATTAAGTGCCCCTTAAGCTGCTCTAATTTCTGTTCCATAATACTCTCTGCTCTCCTTTCTGCTTGCGCTTTTCTGCCAATCAGTATATCACTCATGAAAGATTTTTCAATAGTTTTGAATTTAAAGAAAGTTCTTTCACATCATTCGGCATTTTCTATAATTTTACTTTTTATTTTTTGTTCATTTTTTAAAATTATGCACAAGGATTGAAAGTTCTTTCTCTTTAAAATCTATAGATTGAATTAATTTCTTTCTGGAACTATAATAAAGACAGAAAGTTTATCTCATAACTAACAGAACCTGATAGAGAAGGAGTATTCTACTATGATTATTAAAAACGGCCTGGTATTCCAGGAAGACGGAACCTTTGAAAAAAAAGATTTGTACATTGAAAACGGCAAAATCGTTGCCTCAAAAGCAGAAGTTTCTGATACAACAGAAATTGATGCCAGCAATCTCAAAGTCCTGCCGGGACTGGTAGATGTCCACAGCCACGGCGCCTTTGGTCATGACTTTTGTGATGCTGACCCGGAAGGATTAAAAATCACACTGAAATACGAAAAAGAACATGGCATCACTTCCTACTGTCCAACTTCCATGACCCTTGCCAAGGAAAAACTGCTGGATATTTTCGCAACTGCAACCCAGGTGAAAGAAAGCCCGGAGCTTGCCCGGATTATTGGTGTAAACATGGAAGGTCCTCTCATTGACATTCAGAAAAAAGGCGCACAGGCCGGCGAATATATTCGCGTACCAGATGCTTCTTTCTTCCGCAAATGCAATGAGGCCTCCGGCAACCAGATAAAACTTGTAACCCTGGCTCCAAATGTGGACAAGGCTTTTGATTTTATTGAAGAAGTAAAAGATGAAGTTGTGATTTCTATAGGCCATACCACAGCCAACTATGATTGTGCCAAGAAAGCTATGGACTTAGGCGCAAAACATGTCACACATCTTTACAACGCCATGCCTCCTTTTGCTCACAGAGACCCCGGCGTTGTAGGCGCTGCCTGTGATACTCCGGACTGCATGGTAGAGCTTATCTGCGATGGCTACCATATTCATCCTGCAACAGTCCGCACCACTTTTAAAATGTTCGGTGACGAAAGAGTTGTGCTTATCAGCGACTCCATGATGGCAACCGGTATGCCAAATGGAAAATACGAACTGGGCGGACAGGAAGTAACCATGAAAGACCGCTTTGCAGCTCTTTCCGATGGTACGATTGCCGGCTCTGCCACAAATCTTTTTGACTGCATGAAAAAAGCTATGGAATTCGGTATTCCAGAAGCAACCGCTATCTTTGCAGCCACCAGAAATCCAGCCAAGAGCATTGGTGTGTATGATAAGGTAGGTTCCCTTACACCGGGAAAATTCGCTGATGTGCTACTGGTGAATGAAAATTATGAGCTCATAAAAGTATTATAATAAATATAAATCTCAAGATAGCGAAAGCCCTGAAGATTGCAGCTTCAGGGCTTTCTATTTAAATTAAAATTATGAAGAGGGCTTAATCATGTGACCTTATGGTTCTACTGCTACTTTTATCACGCATTTTTTTAATCTGCGGTCATCTCCTGCTGCTGCACCTGGAAGATGTGGCTCATTCGCCATGCATACAATAAATCTTCCCTGACCCATAATCATACGGGCACATTTTTCTGCTGTGCAGCTTCCGAAATCCTTTTCTGGTGAAAATGGTTCTTTTTCATGGAATCCGTCTAATCCTATAAAAATTAATTCTTTTCCTTCAATATCAATCTGAATATCCATATATTTTTTATGGATTTCGAAACTTAACTCTTTCTCATCTTTTGCCTGCGCTTCCATAACATTTGCAAATACTTTGTCACCTAGAATTTCTGTTTTTCCAAGGGGAAGATTATTTAACTCCGTTTTTTCCAAAAAATCTATAGCAACATCCAAATTAGAAGAGATTCCACGATAGCGTGATATGTTTCTTATTTCATCATATATCATAATTATTTCCCTATAATCTCACTTAATTTTACTTTTCTGTCTTCGTATTTTGATTTTGTGCAAGCATCGGCTGTAGCAATCGCTGCCCTTGCAGCTTCACCTGTTAATAATGGTCTAAATTCATCATCTACTTCATTTCCGTGCATAATTCCATTGAAATATCTCATTTCATTCTTCATGATACTATGTAGCCACATTGGTGGTTTTTTACCCGGTTTTCCGTACATAATAGCACCATCCATCTCTGTACCATGATAAATTCTGGTACGATCATCATCTTCTTCCTGAGATTCATGTACTAAGAAATGTTCTTCTTTACCGTCAACTTTTAAAGTACCTCCACAGTCGCACATGTCAATACGAATAGCACCTTTTGTTCCCTGAATTAATACGTAGTGTTCTGGCCAATGAAATGCAGAACCCCACTCAAGAACAGCGTAACGGTTATCAGAAAATTCCATATTTACAAACAACATATCATCTTCATCACCAAATTCATCACCCTGATGTGCTACATTTCCGCCTGTCATGGTCACTGTTTCCGGTGTTCCTCCCATAAGAAACTGTACACAGTCTAATTCATGGATATGATGATACAGGTGACCGCCTGATTTTTCACGGATTTTTTTCCATGATATAGATGGCTGTGCTTCTTCCCAGCCATTCCTTGCGGAATGACAATATAAAACTTTTCCAATCACGCCATCATTGATTAATTTTTTAGCATGACGAACACCATTAAAGAAATTCATTACATGGCCTGCCATAAAAGTCACACCATGCTCCTGACATGATTTTACCATTTCATCACAATCTTCATAACTTAAAGCAATAGGTTTTTCACAAAAAACATTGACTCCGTGTTCTGCTGCCTTTACAACCGGCTCTTTATGAAGATAATTTGGAGTTGCTACAATTACAGCATCTACATCTTCTCTGCTATAAAGTGTATCTAAATCAGTTTCCACATCGCATCCAAGCTCTTTTGCTACGGTTTCTCCATTTTCCGGGTCAAGAACTGCTACAATTCTTGCTCCCTCTTCTTCTTTCATAATACGTCCTAATTCAGCTCCAAAATAACCTGTTCCTACAATTGCGTATCCTATTGTTTTCATATCACTTATAACCTCCTGCGTTTTTCTTAAACTATTTTACTGCTCCATCTGTCATTCCTCCGGCAATCTTATTCTGAATAAACATAAAAAAGATTACAGAAGGTACTACTACTAATGCTGACGCTGCCATCATATCTCCCCAATTCAGAATCTCTGAACCCTGAAGAGATTTTAATGCTACTGATACTGTCATTTTGTCCGTACTGTTAATTAAAATCAAAGAATATAGGAATTCATTCCATGCATTAATAAATGTATAGATAGCTGTTGCTACAATACCTGGCATAACTAAAGGCAGAACAATCTTTGTAAAAGTCTGAAACTTATTTGCTCCATCTACTCTCGCCGCTTCTTCTATACCAAGAGGTACTGTCTTGAAAAATCCTACTAACATCCACACTGCATAAGGAACACTAAAAGAAAGATATACAATAATCAAACCTATTCTTGTATTCATTAATCCTGCTTTTGCCATAACTAAAGAATATGGGATTGCTAACAGGATTGGTGGAAACATGTAAGTTGCCACTAATACTTTTGACATAAGTGCTCCCATTTTAGGGAAAAATCTTACAATTCCATAAGCCGCCATAGATGAAATCACAATAGCAATTAAAGTCGTGAACAATGCAATTATCACACTATTTCCAATATTTCCTGCAAAATGCAAATCGTTAATAACATGACTGAAATTTTCTAATGTAAATTTTTCCGGCAGAAACTTGGTCGGATTTGCAGTTAAATCTCCTGAAGATTTTACAGAGCAAAGTAAAATCCAAACCAAAGGAAAACAAGCAATTGCAGACAGTATGATAAGATATATATGACATAAGCCATTGCCGATTTTTTCTTTTCTGTTTACCATCACTTATCCTCCTTTTCCCATTTTCCAATAATTGCAAAGTAAACTATACATACCAGTAATAAGAATGCTAACAAAAGCATGGTTACTGCTGATGATTTTCCTAACATTTTTGTTCCCCAGCCCATGTTATAAGCATAAATCGGAACTGTAGTAGTTGCGTTTGCAGGTCCGCCACCTGTCAAAAGATAAATCATATCAAAGTTATTAAATACCCAGATAGTACGCAATACTACTAACAATCCCACTACAATTTTAATATGAGGAACTGTAATGTGCCAAAACTGCTGAAGCTTTGAGGCACCATCTATTTGTGCGGCTTCATACTGATCCTGAGGTATTGTTTGTAACGCTGAAAGAACATTTACCATAATCATAGGTGCACCGAACCAGACATTAATAAATATCAATGTCAAAAACACCAAACTATTATCACTTAGAAACTGGGGAAGTTCGCTGCAGATACCTAATTGCACAAGAATATTTGGTAAAAATCCTGATACACCATTTAAAATCCATTTCCATGAGAGTGCAATAACAATAGATGGAAATGCCCATGGAATAATCATTAAAGTTCGATAAACACCTTTTCCTACTTTTACACGGTTAATTGCTAATGCCGATGTAAATCCAATTATGAGCTGTCCTGCTAATGAACATATTGTCCATACAATAGATGTTAAAAATGCTTTAAAAAAATTAGGATCTGATAACACTGCCTGATAATTAGCCAACCCGACAAAATCATAAGATGGTCTGATTAAATGTTTTGTTGTCATACTATAATATAAACTGGAAAAAATAGGATATATTAAAAGTACACCAACAATGATTAAAGCAGGAAGGACAAAAACCCAGCGCGCATAATCCGCTTTTGCTTTTCTTTTCACTGTTTACTGCCGCCTTTCTTTTCTAAATCCCACCAAGCCCCGAAGGGCTCGGACGGGATTTGATTTATTTTTATTGAACGGTACTAAATATTTCATTCAATTTATCTTCTGCTTCCTTTGCAGCCTTTTCTACATCTGTTCCATTTGTAATAATATCCTGGAACATACTTTCAATAATTCCCTGAGAAGTTAAAAGTCCTGCCTGAACGCTTGGTCCTTTTTCAAATCCAATAGCGGTTCCTTCATTCATTGCTTTTGTAATAACGTCTACTGCATTAGAGAATTTCTGCACTGTTGGGTTCGCCTGGTATTCAGGTGTATCGGAAATTCCTTCAATAGAAGGCAGCATGCCAACTGGTGTTGCTTCAAGGAATTTTATGTAAGTTTCCTTCTCATATAATTTTTTCATAAATGCCTTACAGATTTCCGGATGCTCTGAGTTCTGCCATACTACCATAGGAATATTAGATGTTTCAGCACCATAATCCGGATCATCTGCATTTATCTTCGGAAGGGGAGCGCAATCAATTTGATCAACCAAATCCGGTGAGTTTGTTTCCACTCCTCCAATCTGGAAACCTGAGTTAAAGTCAAATGCTGTTTTTCCTTGATAGAATAAAGTCGCCTGATCTAAAACTGCATAGTTTACGGAATCTTTTGGAGAACAGTTTTCATAAATATCTAACCAGTAATTAATTCCATCAATCGCCAAATCACTTGTTAAATCCGCTTTTAAATCATCGGTCAAAAGGCTTCCTCCGCCACTTCTTACATAGAAATTCAGGAAACGTGTTCCCATTAAATCATTGGAACCGCAAGGGAATGAACAGCCATATACTCCGTCTTTCGTAAGTTTTTTTGCCGCTTCTGCAAATTCATCCCATGTCTTTGGTACTTCCAGCCCTGCTTCTTGCAATAAATCTTTTCTGTACCACATAACCTGAGCATGAGAATAAAGTGGAATGGAATAACATTCTCCATCTTTTTCTCCTTCATCCAAAGCAGTTTCTGCAAATTTATCACGTCCGATATCATCAATCAAATCATCAAGAGGCGCTAATGCTTCTGCATCCATCATCTCAACTACATGTCCCGGAAGTGCTGTACTCATGTCTGGTACATTTCCCGAAGCCAGACCTGTTGTCCACTTTGTGTAAAAGTCTCCCCAGGAAAAGGTTTCGATTGTAATGTTTACCTCTGGATTATCTTTCATAAATTGATCTGCGGTTTCCTGAATAACTTCCAATCTTGGTCCCTGTGTAAAGGAATGCCAAAAAGTAATATCACCTTTTAATTCTCCGTCTGCGTTCACAGAACTCTTTTCCTCTGTACTTTTCTTTCCTGAGTCACCTCCGCATCCTGCAAAAGACCCTAATGTTAAAATTCCTGCTAACAATAATGCAAGCTTCTTTTTCATAGTCTTACTCCTTTCATTCATACTGTTTCGTCATTTCTCACAATACATTCCACTTTTCCGCCCTTGCTTTGTGGCTTTTATTTTCTATATTCTGATTTTACATTTTTTCTTTATACAACGCCACTGAATAATCATTTATCAATAGCACAAAACAACGCTTTTTCTTCCATATCTGTGTATTCTCTGTTTTTATACAAAAAAATATCTTTTCTCATTGCTCAGAAAAGATATTTTTGGCTATTTTGTATGTTTTTACCTTATATTTCTTTTTACAACTATATATTCTATATGATATTCCTCACTTTATAGGATTAATCGGCACTATTCTTTTGATATTTTTCGATATTGATTTGGCGTAACACCAAAATGTTTTTTAAAAACACGAATAAAAAAATTGACGTCTTCATATCCCACGCTATAGGCAATATCACTGACGCTTTCCGAAGACAGCAGCAATCTTCTCCCTGCTACAGTCATACGCATATCTCTGAGATATTCTCCCGGGCTTTTTCCTGTCTGTTCCTTGAAAAGTTTCCGAAACCTTGTTTCTCCAAGTCCTGCCATATCACATAACCTTGCAGTTGTATAGTTTTCCGTTGGGTGTAATACCATAAAATCTACAACATGTCTGATTCTCTGGTCCATTTGCTCTATCTTAATGTCTCCTTCCCCTGTTACTTCCCGCTCTATCTGACCTTCACATTTTCCTGCTCTTCCAATAATTTTCCCAATCAGTAATTCCAGATATCCCCGGACTAAAAATATACGTTCTGCACCTTCAGAATGTATTGCCTGATAAATTTTGTCAAAATACTCCTTCTCACCTTTATCATCCAAAACCTCCGGCATTTGATAATAATCTCTTAGGAAGTCTCCTCCTTCATATGAAACAGACATATTAAACCGTATGCTTGTAAATGAAAAAGTATTTCCCAGAGCATGACAAGATAATACACATCCTCTTGGCAGATAAATTATCTGATTTTTTTCCACCACAACCTCTTTTCCATCAATAATAAAAATAGCCTTCCCCACTGTAATATAACGCAGCATACTGTAAGGAATCTTTGTTTCTGGCATATACCAGGCTTTGCCAAAAGAATATTTATCTATATACAGAAAATTAATTCTTACACCTTCTATATAGGTTTTCTCTGTTGTCACTTCATTTTTGCTCACCATATCACCCCCATATATTTCTTTCTAAATTCTGAAATTTTCTATTTTTCTCCATGTTTTTATTATAACCTTGTCTGTGAAATTTGTGAATCTTTTCCATTGCAAAAGGTGATTTTGTCACAGACACAGTCCCCTTCTTTTTGTATACTACAGATAAAGCTAGAAAAAATAAAGAACAGACATAGATGATTAAACTACAGGAGGTTTTCCTATGAGATTAAAAGATAAAGTTGCTATTATTACAGGAGGCAGCCGCGGTATTGGCTTTGCAACTGCGGAGGCATTTTTAAGAGAAGGCGCTGTTGTTATCCTCACTGCCAGCACCCAGGAATCTGCGGACACTGCTGTGAAAAAACTGAAAGAAAAACATCCGGATTCTACCATAGCCGGTATTAGTCCTAACCTGGCAGATTTGGAATCTGTACGTTCTTCTTTCCGTGAAGCCACTTCTAAATATGGCTGTGTTGATATTTTAGTGAACAATGCCGGACTTTCTGAACGTACTCCGTTTATGGAATACAAGGAGGAAGATTTTGACCGCATTATGGACTTAAACGTAAAAGGTGTTTTTAATTGTACCAGAGCAGCTTCTGAATGTATGATTGCCCGTGGTGATGGTGTGATTCTCAACACCTCCTCCATGGTAAGTATTTACGGTCAGGCCAGCGGTCTTGCTTATCCTGTTTCTAAATTTGCAGTAAACGGTCTTACTGTTTCTCTTGCAAGAGAGCTGGGACCGAAAGGCATCCGTGTAAACGCAGTTGCACCTGGTATTACAGAAACAGATATGATGAAATCAGTTCCAAAAGAGGTTATTGATCCCCTTATTAATCAGATTCCTCTTCGCCGCCTTGGTCAGCCGGAGGATATTGCCAATGCTTTTATATTCCTTGCTTCTGACGAAGCTTCCTATATTACCGGAGTTGTTTTAAGCGTAGACGGTATGGCAAGATCCTAAAAATGAAAAAAAGAAAAACATCCGCACCTCCTCATATTCGTCAGTATGCCGGATGTTTTTCTTTTTGTTTTATCAGTTCTTCTTTTTGTTTTCTGGTCAGTTTTTTTATTTCACATTCTCGCCGCATGGCCTCTTCTCTGGTTTGAAATTGTTCAAAATAAACCAATTCTACAGGGCGTCGCGCTCTGGTATATTTTGCTCCTTTCCCTGCATTGTGACAGGCCACCCGCTTGTCCAAATCTGTGGTCCACCCTGTATACAGACTACCATCTTTGCATTTTAACATATATGTGTACTTTAAATTTTTTTGTTCCATGTTTGTAATTCCTGCCGTTCTATGTACGGACGCTCCGTCTGCTTTCCTAAGCGAAACAAAACGCCCTCTATATGAAGCCGCCGATACCAAACGTATTTCATCCAGCCGGAAAACCGTATGTCATGCCTTTCCTGGAAGGAACATCTGTTTTCCGGAATCTACGTTTTTAGATTGTAAGATTTTCGGCTGCTGATTTTCTGTTGTTTAATTTATTATACTCTTACAATCTGAATTTGTGAATCTTTTCTATGGCAAATACTGCATGGGATCTAATGGTGTCCCGTCCTTTGTTAATGCAAAGTACAGATTCGTGCCTTCTTTGGTGTAATATTTTGTTGGTTCATTTACATATCCCAGTACACTGCCTGCTGATACATATTCCTCTGCCTGAAATGGCACATCTTTTAACTGTCCATATACTGCCTGGTATCCATTTCCCATATCCAGTGTTACTGTTGTTCCAGTCTCCTCATTTTCCACTATGGAAAGGACTTTCCCATTAGCTACTGCTGTCACCGGCGCTCCGGCTTCTGCTGAAATTGCCACAGCCGGATTTAATTTGTATACATTCAGTGTTGGAAAATATACGGTATTTTCCATATTATAGTCAAGAACAACCTGTCCGTTTACCGGCCACTGCATAAGGGAACTTTCTGTAAAATTCAAATCTACTGTTTGAGAAATCACCGGCTGGTTCTGTGTTGATGCAGAAGCGCTTTCTGCCGCTTGTTCCTCTGCCTGTTCTATTACTGGTTCTGTAGTCTCTTCCGGCGTTTCCGGTTCTTCTAACGTAGTTTCTGTTTCTCTGGTTCCTTCTACTTCCGAAGTATTGGCATCTTCTGTTTCTTCTCTTTCTTCTGTCTTTATTGCCTGGTCAACAGAATCCTCTTCATTCTCCTTAACAAGTTCTTTCTCGTTTGGTGTGCTCTTACTCCCGGACTGATAAACAGCCGCACATGTGACCACTAATGTCAATGCCAGCAGACTTCCTAATGCCACACGAATTTTACCTTTTTTACTCATATCTTTCACCTCTACCTATGATGGAGCAATCCGCCCCTTTTTTAGCTTCAATCATAGGATTGCCAGAAAATGAAAACTTATACATTATCTATTTCTCTTTTCTTGGTATGTATGGTAAAATAAAGAAAAACACTCAGGCATTACGGAGGATTCCTACATATGAAAAAAACTGGAAACATACTTTGTTATGGTTTTATTTTACTGCTGCTTCTTGCAGACATTGCTGTGCTGGCATACTTTTTTAATTTTTCTGCTGCACCTGGTTATTACTACATTTGCCTTGCCTGCATTTTTGTGGTGCTTATTCTTTTCCTGATTTTCCAACTCAAGGTACAGAAACGGCTAAAAGCTTCCATTCGTCCGTGGATACCCGCAGGCTTTACGATTCTGGTTTTACTTTTTAGCGGTATTTTCCTTTACACCGGAGTCAGAGATGGACTTGCCATGAAACATCCTTTGCAGACCACAGTGAATCAGACTAAATTTTTCAGAATTCCCCATACCATTTTCAAGTATTCTTTAAAAGACACTTACCGTATGGAGGGAATTGATATTTTAGATGAAAAAGTCTCTCTGCAAATCCGTGAAAAGGACTACAAAAAATATTCTTACATTACTGAAAAAGAATATATGGAATATGATGAGGACAGCAACCGTATTCTATACAGCTACGAATATTCTGAAGATTCCAAACTTATGGCAGAATATCTTCCTGTATCAAAAAAAGTGGTAAATCTGGTAGAACTTACTCCTTCTTCCAAAACTTATACCCAAACAGATAAGCTGCACTCTTTAGAAGCAGAAATTACATCTGTCATTGACGACCGTACTATGGAAGCAACCGTGACCGACCTTGGAGATTATGAAGGTTCCCATGTAAAAGAAGGGGATACCATTACCATACATGGTACAATGACCATCCTCTATCCTTACAATGTACAGGGCTTCTATGAAATTAAAGAAGGGGATTTAGTCACTTTCTCTGTAGATGAACTCACTACAGGAGATTCGATTTCCGTAACAACCTCTGTTCTGAATCTGGCAGAAAATCAGACCAAAGGGGAACCTGTGGAATAGAATACTCAGCTAACCAGAGGAATCGTTATACGTTTCCGGCAGATATGCCTTATATGTATAACGATTCCTCTTTTTATTCTTTCTCACTAATTTGCATTTCAGGGAAAAAATACGTTAAAATTTCTTTGTATTCTTTTCCCTCCAATGCCATCTGTTCTGCGCCATATTGGCTAAGCCCCACACCATGGCCTTTCCCTTTGCATAAAAATCTCACCTTTTCTTCAGAACACTGTACAGAAAAACAGGAAGACGGCAGTTTTAGAATTTCTCTTATTTTTTCCCCTTGTATCATTTGATTCCCAATCTGAAGTTCCAGAACATACCCTGCCCCATCTGTTTGTTTCACTTCCACCACTTTTGTTTCCCCAAAGGTAAAACCACCATAAAATTTCTTCATTCTTTTCTCAAGTTCCTGAAATGAAAAATAACAGCCCTCTACATAAAGAGGACTGTCTCTATCTTTTGCTGATTCTACAGAAGTTATGTATCCGTAAGACTCACCCATGACATCTGCTCCATCTCTGGTTTTTCCAGAGCTAATCCCATGATAAGGCGCTTCTTTTATTTCTCCCTGGGTTGTTAATAAAACCTCTCCACTGGTTTCCCTGGCAGCTTCCTGAAATATATGAAATTTTTCCAGCATTTCCAGATTCATATGTTTTCCTTTGAAAAATGCTGCTGTTTCTTCTAATATTTCTTTTCTCTCTTTTTCACTTTTCACAGAAAGGTTGGTCCTGGCAAGAACCACCTGCGCCTTAATGGTTTCTTTTGAGTATTCCCAGGAAATCTGAGAAGCTGCAACTCCTGCTACATAATCTTCAACCGTCTGTTCCCGATTCACTGGACAGGCTCTTCGCCCTAAAACCACCACCGTAATCAAATAGGGAAGCAATAGCAACAGCAATACTACCAAAATCCACGATTCTCTTTCTTTTTTCATAAAACACAGAATCCGCACTGTTTCTCATTGACAGTATATGACTGCTTCTATTTTTTTACCACAAAAGCCGGTATGGGAGGATTGTTTTTACGGTTGTAATAAGTATTCACAATCACAATATATTGCTTCTCATCTAAATTTTTTAAGCACTCTAAAATCCTGTCTTTTTCTTCAAAACCGGTGTCTCCTCCACTATAGATGCAAAGCGCCAGAACACCGCCTTTTTTTAGTAAGGTAAGTCCTTTATTGATTGCTTCTACACTGGTATCCGCTTTTGTAGCAAGACTATGGTCTCCTCCCGGAAGATACCCAAAATTAAAATAGATTCCATCTACAGATTCCGCTTCCAGATATTTCTCCATATTGGTATGGCTATCCAAACACAGCCTGGCTTTCCCTTCCATGTGGTGTTCTTTCAGCAGCTTTTCTGTAGCCAGCAGCGCTTTTTCCTGAATGTCAAAAGCGGTTACCATTCCCGTCTCTCCTGCTAACTCACAGAGAAACAAAGTATCATGTCCGTTTCCCATGGTAGCATCTACATAGCAGCCCCCAGGCCTTACCTGTAGTTTAAACAGCTCATGACTCCATTGTGTAATCTGATAGGATATCATATTTCATTTTCGCTGGCTTTTAATGCCTGCTCTAAATCTGCAATAATGTCATCAATATGTTCAATTCCCACAGAAAGACGAATCATTCCCGGTGATACTCCTGCTGCTTCTAACTGCTGGTCATTTAACTGTCTGTGTGTATGGCTTGCAGGATGCAGAACACTGGTTTTCGCATCAGCAACATGTGTTACAATAGACGCCAGTTTCAGACTATCCATGAATCTGACCGCAGCTTCTCTTCCTGCCTTTAGCTCAAAGGAAATAACACCACAGGTTCCCTTTGGCATATATTTCTGTGCCAAAGCATGATAGCGGTCATTCTCCAATCCCGGATAATTCACCTTTCCAACTAATGGATGACCTTCCAGATACTCTGCAACCTCCTGAGCATTATAGCAATGTCTCTCTACACGCAGAACTAAGGATTCCAGTCCTAAATTTAAAATAAAGCAATTCATAGGAGATGGTATGGACCCTAAATCTCTCATAAGCTGAGCATTAATTTTGGTAATATATGCAGCTTTACCGAACTGTTTTGTATAAACAACTCCATGATAAGATTCATCCGGTGTTGTAAGTCCAGGGAATTTTTCCTTGTGTGCTTCCCAGTCAAAGTTTCCGCTGTCTACAATGGCTCCGCCTACCTGCGCTGCATGTCCATCCATATACTTGGTAGTAGAATGAGTTACAATATCAGCTCCCCATTCAAAGGGTCTGCAATTTACCGGAGTTGCAAAAGTATTATCTACAATCAATGGTACGCCATGACTATGTGCTACTTCTGCCATTTTTTCAATATCCAGCACTACTAAAGATGGATTTGCAATGGTTTCCGCAACCACAGCTTTTGTATTTGGCTGGAAGGCTTTATCCAGCTCCTCTTTTGACGCATCTACATCCACAAAAGTACAGGAGATTCCCATCTTTTTCGCTGTTACCCCAAGTACATTCAAGGTTCCTCCATAAATGGAAGAGGCACAAATCACATGATCCCCTGCTTCGCAGATATTAAATACAGCATAGAAGTTCGCTGCCTGTCCTGAAGAAGTCAGAACTGCTGCCACACCACCTTCTAAATCTGCAATTTTAGCTGCTACTAAATCATTAGTAGGATTCTGGCATCTGGTATAAAAATATCCATTATCTTTCAAATCAAATAATCTGCCCATTTCTTCAGTAGTATCATATTTAAAAGTTGTACTCTGATAAATAGGCATCATTCTCGGTTCCCCTTTTTTTGGTTTCCATCCGGACTGAATACATTTTGTCTCAATACGATATTCATTACTCATAACAAAACCTCACTATTTTCTCTCGCTATTTTGTATTTTACTGTTAAATATTGTATCACTGTTTTTCCACTGTGAATAGTTAAATTTTCTGTTTTCTAAAATTTCTTCTATTTTCCTTCTATTTTTCTTCTATCTGCGGAAATATTTCTGCCCGATTAAGATGACTCCGACAAAGAGCACAAGACCAATTCCTAAAATAATCAGCTTGGTTTCCTGGCTCACCTTCATATTCATAGATAACAGAGCCAGAACTAACATGTCCAAACCAATAATAATCACAGCGCTGCCTATTGTAATCATAAATTTCCGCTCATTTTCCGGAGATACTCCGCTGGCAAACCGTTCCCGAATCATAGAGGACTTTCCTTTCACTGCTAAAAAAATCCCTCCCAGAATAATCACTGCTGCAATTATTAGCAATACCACATTTGTTGTCATAATCTTTCGTTCCTTTCTTTCTATCTTTTCTCATACTTTTTGAATTCTGCCCGATACCAAAGCGGCAGCACGGTTCCCTTTAAGATACAGGAAAAACTCAGCACCCACCAGATACCGTTTAGTCCAAGGGAAGTTTTTGACAGCAGCATAGCTGCAGGAATTCTCAGGAGATTAAAAGTAATTCCTGTCACGGATGGCGGAATTGTCTTCCCAAGTCCCTGAAACGCTCCTGTAGCCGCCCCTTCCAGACACATAAACAATTCGCTGATTCCAATAATCCGAAGATAATCTACCCCCATAGGAATAACCTCTGGCTCTTTGATGAAAATCCGAAAGAAAAATTCCGGAAATGCCATTAACAGGAAGCTGGTAAAAATCCCCCAGGCTCCCATAATCACCAAAGCGGTCCTGTAACCTTTTTTGATTCTGTCTTTTTTTCCTGCACCATAATTTTGTGCAATAAAAGCATTTACTGCGGTAGAAAATCCCCCTGCCATCATCCAGGATATGGATTCTATCTGGCTTCCCACCTTCTGTACTGCCACTGCCGCATCTCCCCAGCCTGCCACCAGTCTCGCAATAACCATGGAAATAGCAGAGAACAATGAATCCTGTATTGCAGAAGGAAATCCTATTTTTACAATTCTTCTTATTTGTTCTTTTTTCGCTGGTTTTAGTAAATGTAAATTTCTGAAAATAACCGGCTCCTGCCAGATTGCTTTCAAATACAGAACAAAAACAATCACCTGAGCCAGTACAGTTGCTGTAGCAGCCCCTGCAACGCCCATTTTGGGAATCGGTCCCATTCCAAAAATCAATACCGGATCTAAAATCAAATTAATCAGAAGTCCCATAGTGGTAACACGGAACGTAGTAACCGTATTTCCCATAGCAGCCAAAATTCCTCCTATAATCTGATCCAAAAAAGAAAATACAACCAATCCGCAGACAATCATTAAATAAATTCTGGCGTCTTGAATAACCTCTGTATTATTAAGTTTAAAAAAGTCAATCATTTGCCTGTGAAATAACAAACTTAAAATTCCATACAGAACTCCCAGAAAAGTTCCCATGCGAAGGGCGCCTCTTGCATATTGTGCCGCCTCTTCCTTTTCTCCGCTTCCCAGTTTCTGAGCAACAGTGACCTGTCCTCCAATTCTTGGGATGGTCGTAACCCCATTTGCCATCCACATAAACATTCCGGCAGCTCCCACCGCTGCCACAGCTCCGCTTCCAAGCCTGCCGATCCAAATCATATCAACCAGATTGTAACCCATTTGAATAAAAGAAGTTCCCATAATCGGAAATGCCAGTCTGGCTAAAGTACCCGCTATAGGACCTTCCAATAAATCTATCTTTTTCTTCATTTCCTCCACTTGCCTCTGTCTTCTGTCTATTTAAAAATCCTTTATTTATTATCTTAACAGACTCTAATTGTATCGTAAATACCTATTTCCCTTTTCTTTCCGCCTCAATTATGATACGCTAGAAAAAACAAGAATAGAGGATTTAGACATGAAAGAAAAAATTTATACCATCCCGCTTATGGATGCTTTCCGGGCTGATGACGAATGCCCTTTTTGTTTTATTGAACGAAATCTGGAGCAGCATGCCATTGACTTTGTTCTGGGTTCCGGAGCTTCTTATATGGAAGATGACATCCGTGCTGAAACAGACAAAACAGGATTTTGTCGAAATCATTATAAGAAAATGTTTGACTATGGAAATCGCCTTGGAACAGGCTTGATTCTAACCACACATTTTAAGAAAAAAAATGAAGAACTAAAACAACAGCTCAAAATGTTTTCCCCCGGAAAAGCATCCATGTTGAGCCACTTAAAAAAAGCCAAAATTGACCCTGAAAATCCTAAAACCAGTATCGGAGCCTGGATAAAAGAAGAAAGCAACCGTTGCTATATCTGTGATTATTCCAAAGATACTTATAACCGCTATCTGGATACCTTCTTTGAACTCTATCGGAAAAATCCTGAATTTCAGGACTTATTTCAAAACAGTAAAGGCTTTTGTCTGCCACACTTTGCAGACTTAGTAGAAACTGCTGAAACACTCTTATCTGACAAAGAGAAAAAATCCTTCTATGATTCTCTGTTTGCTCTCATGACAGAAAATCTCCAGAGAATAACAGAAGACCTGGAATGGTTCTGTGACAAATTCGACTTTAGAAACAAAGATGCTGACTGGAAAAACTCAAAAGATGCCATTCAAAGAGGCATGCAAAAAGCTGCCGGAGGCTATCCCGCTGACCCGGTTTACAAAGCAGACCGCTAATCAGGATCTTGGTTAATTAAAAAGATTTCTGAAAGCAATTATAAAAAAAGAATAAATGAATTTTTTTGTTTTTCATTTTTCTTTTAGTATTTAGTCATAAATTATCCTTATTTACAAGGTATAGTATTACTTGTAAAAGCCAATAAGACTTTTTTCAAAATCTTTTTCTTTTCATATTACTGGCAACTAATTGCCAGTAACTCCTTCTTTTTTATGAAATACAGACAGGAGCAGGAATCTAACCCCCTCGGATTCCTGCTCCTGTTATGTTTATCCTAAAAGGAGAGGATTTCTCTTTTTCTTATGGTAAATCCTATTGTGCCTGCCAGAAGAATTATTCCTGCTACCAATGGAAGAAAGGTTCCAGGTGTTGTTCCACCTCCGGTCATAGGCAGTTTAAAATTTGCATGATTCGTAATTTCATATACAAAATGATAGATATAATAAATTTTTTCTACCGAATCATAGATGCATTGACTTTTATCTATATTCTGTTCTTCTATCTGCTCTTCTGTAATTCTCATAGGAACCTGAACAACCAATGGCTCTTTCAGCAGTGTGTGCCCCTGTGCTGTTTTTTTCTCTGTTATGGTATAGGTATCTGGCTTCAAGTTTTCAAATAAAATTTCTCCATTTTCATTTGACTCTGTTGTATAAAGCACTTCCCCTTTTCCATTTTTAATTTCAAATATAGCGCCTTTTAAAGGTGTAGTCCCATCTGTATCAAATTTTTTAATTTTAATACTTCCCTCCACTGGAACATCCTCCGCGATATATTGATTTCCACCTTCCAGCTTTACCGTTCCATCCTTCTTCGTCACTTGCGATACAAATAGTTCTCCATCTTTCGCTACAATATTTCCCTCCTTATCTTTTAAACTTCCTTTTAAGGTATATCCGGCAGCCGGCTTTGTCTCCTGAATAGCGATCGTTCCATAGGGAAGAATGGTTTCTCCATTTGCCCCTTTGTATAAATCATCACTTAGAGGTTCTACTAAATAAGAATCACTCAGTTTTGCTGCGTATTGTTCTCCTTCCTTCTTTATTTCTATGACCCATTCCCTTTTGGCTGTATCTGGCAAACTTTCTTTACTATAGTATCCATCATAATATTGAATTGTAAACTGTGTTCCCTCCAGGGTGGGCATTTCTGTTGTGTTTTCCCCATATCCAACCTTAGTTAAAGAAATTCCAAGCTTGTCATATCCAGGAAAATCCTGAACTTTAACTATTGCTATTGTAATTTCATTGTCTTCTTCCTGCAGAGAAACCGGATAAACTTTCTCATCTGTTTCATACCCTTCTGGCGACTTCGTTTCTTTTATGTAATAATCTCCCAAAGAAATAATCTCGCTGCTTCCTTTACCCTCAGAATCTAACACTATTTTTGTGACAAATTCTGTACATTCCTGGTTTTTATAAATGCTATACTCTGCTCCTTCCAGATTGTAACAAGCATTGCCGTTTGTAATGCCCACATCTGCTGAAGTTTTTTCCAGCTCTATTCTCCCTCCTTTGGGCGGTTCTTTTGAAATCTTCTGATTCTCCTGCGCGGTTATTCCTCCTGCTACCTCATATGTATACACTGTCTCATCCAGTAAATATCCCGGTGAAGGACTTTTCTCTTTTACATAGTATGTGCCATCCTCCAATATCTCATCTCCGGTTGTACTATATCCCTTCTCATCTGTTGTCATGATCATAATCTCATTTTTGCAGGATGCATCTGTATAAATGCCATAAACAGCCCCTGCCAAACTATAAGCAGGATTATTTTCCGTTAAATCTAAATTAGCACTCTCTTTTTGAAGGCTTAATCCTCCTTTAGCATTTTGTATAATAAAACAAATATCCTGATACCGACTGGCACCGCCATTGATGGCATAAATCCTATAATTTTTTAAAATCCCTGCCATCTCCCCACTGTTTGCTTTTTCATATACTTCATTTGCAATCTTAATAATTTTTCCCTGTTCTGTCCCTGTAAGTCCTAATAAGCTTCCCGTTTCTAAATATCCAATTACTGCATGAATATAAATTTCCCGATATGTCTTTTTCCCCTGGTCTAATTCCCCAAACCAGACATCTCCTAATTCCTGCAATTCCATTCCATAATTGGTCAGCATAACAAGTTTGTATGCATTTGCATAATCTGGTCTCGCCTCATCCAATGATTCGATATCCGAATACCAGCCGCTGGAAGGATTTTTCTTATTTGGCTGCATGCAGTAACCAATTCCCACAATCCCATCACAGCCGGAAATATAAAATTCTCTGGTATGATAAAGTTGGGAAGGATATGAAATCTTTTCTCCCACATCAAGTTTGACTTTATCAGGAATTCCTGTCCCTTTTCCTTTCGCCTGATATCCAACCGAATCTTCCAACACCTTTACACAGGAATCCCTGTGATAAATAAAATCCAACGCATCTTGATAAACTCTCTCCTCCTCTGTTAATACACCATTTTGAGCAAAAATCACTTCCAGAGTCATCGATTCATTTAAAAGAGTTATATCGTATTCATATCGTTCCTTACCTACACAGTCTTCCAGTACCTCTATTTCTTCGCCCTCTTCTGATAAAATCCTTCCGGATTGAATTACATACCCCTGGTCTGCTGCAAAAACAGTATGTATCAGTTCTCCACCAGGTATCGTATCGGCTGTAGCATACCCCTTTTCTTTTGGGTAAATGGTTGTCCATTGTGCCTCTTCAAATCCATATTGGAGATGCAAAACACCACCTTTTTTTGGCACACAAGTTCTAAATTTGCATATCTCCGGTACAAGATTAGTTTCGTCTTGCACTTTATCTTGTGTTTCTTCCTGATTTGTACTCTGCTCTATTTCTTCCCAACAGATTACTGCGGCATTTCCATAAATAAAACTTTCTTTTCCAAAAACAGGAATTACTGCAATACTACCTGCCATTTTGGATGTAACTGTTAAAGAAAAATCTGTATATGTCCCTGTAGGAAGTTCTAATTCAGCATAATAAATTCCTTCTTCTGTTTCATCATTTCTATATTGTTTTAAAATTCCATCTGTTTCTTCCTGCTGGAAACTTTTTACAGATATATCTATTTCTCCTTTCTCCTGAAAATCATGAACAATTATCTGTTGAGCTGCTTTATCCAAATAAATTCCCCATTGATTTTTATCCTCTGTTAAATTTCCTTCTATTTCACTAAAATACAAACGAAGCACTTCTTTTGTTTCTGTTGTATTTTCTGCGTGTATATTTAATGTTACTTTATCCCTTACATTTAACGGTTCTTTTGTTTCCTGTACCGTAACAGACGCATCAACTCCTATAGCATTTTCCAGACCACTTTGAGCAGCGCTTCCATATGTCAGGAACACTGAACCAGACAACTTCCACATGAGAATCATTGTAATTAAGAATGTCAGAATCTTATTTTTATACTTCATAAATCACCTGCTGTTTATACACAGCCTTTTCCTTTCTCCCTGTTCTTTTTCCATAAAAACAGTACAAGTAAACCGACTCCAAATATAATTAAGCTATATTTTAATGCCTTCTCGTACTCTTTCATCCATTTTGATTCAACATGCTTTTTCTTAATATTTTGAGAATCAATAAAGTCTTCTCCATGTTGTATTCTTGTTCCCCTCACTAAAAGTCGATGTGTATTTACTCCATAAGGAGTACAGGTAACCAACGTACAGTAATCTTTCCCCTTTTTTATATAAAGTTCTTCCAGATTACTTGGAAGAACCTTTTGAATCTGGTCTACCTGATACACTAATTGTTCTCCCAAAATATTCAGAAAAAATACTTCTCCCTTTTCCAGTTCTGTCAAATCAGTGAATAACTTTGCATTGCTAAGTCCTGTATGTCCCGTTAAAACAGTATGTGTATTTTCTCCCCCTATAGGGAGAGATGTTCCTTCTAAATGTCCAATCCCCTTTTCCAAAATTTTTTCAGAAGTTCCATGATAAATCGGAAGTTTTACCCCAATGGCAGGAATAGAAATTGTTCCCATAACTCCTTCTGAATTTACACACAAAAGTCCTCTATAATCTTCTGTACTTATCTTTTTGCTTTCTTCTTTAAACGGGTCGCAAAGTTTTACACCATTACTAAAAAGTTTTTCATTGTACTGCTTAACACTTTTCTTTGTCTCTTCTTTTTCTGTGTCATCCGTCATCTCTTCTATTTTTTCTACAGAATTTACCAAAGATGCTGTCTCATGTTCAAATACATAGTTTGCCAAATAAGGATATCCCATCAATAATACAGCACTAAAAAACAATAACAGAACCGCAAACCTTTTTTTCATATTAATCATCTTTCTTATTACTTCTTCTTGTTACAAGTACCACACCACCAAGAGCAGCTCCGCATCCAGCCAGCGTAAAAATCCAGGTTCCATATCCTCCTGTTTGTGGCAATTTAAATGTTTTATTATTAATAACTTCTATATCTACCCTACCATTAGCAGATACGATACCTGTTTCTGAGTGAAATTCGCTCATAGTTGTATTCGTTCCATCTATTGATGCACTTGCACGTTCTCCTGGTGTTTCTATTACTTCTTTATTTGGATTATTTGTGATATCTAAAATGTCATATAGAGTTGTACGAGATGGGATAATATCATCCACAGTGCTTCTGATATCAATCACCATAGGTTCTTTTAGAAGAGAATAACCATTTGCTGTAGCAATTTCTGTTAGAATATAAGTATCGGCTTCTAAGCCATTAATAGTAAGATTTCCTTTTTCCCCCGGGTTAAATACGGTACCTTCTTTTTCAGAAGTTCCTTTTTCCTGATCTGTAATATAATAAACTCCATTTTCTCCTTTCGCTTTTAAATAATAACCATCTGTCTTATTTTGCAACAAAAACTTTACATCCTGAAATTTCCCTTTCTGATCCGAAAACATCTTTTGAATATTAAGTCCAAAAATATAAACTTTCGCTCTATCCTCCAACGTGTCAACTTCTTCCATATTTGTACGTTTCCACTCCAGAGTTACCTCATTTATATTTCCGGAATCTCCCAACACAGGACTATCGTCTGTATTTATGGTACAGGAATATGCAATAACCATCCATTTATTGGATAGCTTCGTATTGATTTCCTCTAATCCTTCTTTCGTAATTGTAATAATCATTTTACTTTTTCCTGAAGTTTCTCCTCGATATTCTGTTTTAAACAGCTTCTCTTTTGCTTCCCATACTTGGATTGCTTTTTCTTTGTCATGATTTCTTGCTTCCTCCTCTGTTTTGTAAAAATAGAGACTTACATCTTCGTTATACGTCAATCCTATATCCATCTGATCTGTAAATGTATATTGTGTCAAATACGTTGCCTCTGATGTAATTTTCGGAAGATGTGACACAAAAATGTAATCCATAATATCTCCCTGTGATCCTGTTGCAATGTCTTCATAAGGTAATTTTCCATTGTCATCGTGCTGTTTTATCAGCTTATCTAAATCCGGAATATTAGTCTGATTCTTAGGATATACTTCTACATCATAAAACCAGGCTTCTCCTTCATGATCCGTCATAGGAAGTGAGACAAAAAATGGCTCTACTGTTGTATGAACATTTGCAGGAACCTTAGTTTCTACAATCAAATATAACCCCAACGGTAACTCTGTTACCGATGTCTTTCCATTTTTATCTGTAAGAGGCATATTTTTCTTTTCGTCTGCATGATTCACATACTGCTCTAACTGATTTCTTCCTTCTGTTTCTTGCGCTAATAACTCCTTTAACGAATAATTTAACTCTGTAGAGGTATATTGATGATTTCCTCTTTTATTATCCATTCCCAAAATCTTTTCCAGTTTTTCTGGAATATCATATAGAATCTGTATTTCATTTTGTTTATGTTCCGTATGAATATTTCCAAGATGAAGATATGTAAACTCAACTCCTGAAATCACATAATTTTTAAATTCTTCTTTTGCTTTTTCATCCTCTTTTCCATTATTTGCAAACTTTTCCTCAGAAGTATCTATCCCGTCCTCTTCAGCAGCAGTCAAATCATACTTATAAACCGTCAAACTTCCCTTTTGAGTCATGTCAATAATGTCCTCTGACGCAGCAAATACTTCTTGTTTTAAAAGAATTACAGAACATATCGCTGCAACAAATACTCCGATTTTTCTCCAAACTAATTTCTTCATAATACGCTCCTTTTCAATTTCAAATATAACTGAATACAATTACTATATTGTTAATTATAATTCTTTTTCGTTTATTTTTCAAGTCTATTTTAAAAAAATAATGATATTTCTTTATTTTTCATTTCTTCTTTGGCACATAAATTGTCCCCTTATCTTTTTCTGTGATTTCCTTCTGTGTTTCTTTTTACTCTACATACTCACAATAAACTAAATAACGAAATTTTCCTCCTGGCACGCCATAAGGATGACAGGACATTAATGTCACCATATCTCTTCCTTCTTGTATCAAAATAGAATTCAAATCAAAAGAGTCCACAATTTTCACATCCACAGTCTTATAAACTCTGGTTTCCCACAACGTATGAAGATATACTATGGAACCCTGTTTCATATTCTCTATATACTGAAAATATGGACTTCCCTTCCACCCACGATGAGCTGCTATCACAGAGTTTGTATTTTCTCCGCCTACCGGCATACTGGTTTCTGATAAAATTCCCGCGCCTTTTGCCAGATTTTCTTCTGATGCTCCTATCAATAATGGCAATTTTACCTTCATGTCAGGTATTTCTATATATCCTATTACTTGATTGACATCTTTCAAATGCTTTAATTCAATGGGTGTCTCTTCATAACTCCAAACATCTACAAGCTCTTGTCCATCTGTCACCAAACGCTGATTATATTTTTTCATTTCCAAATATAGCTCTTCTTCTGTTATTTCATTTTTGTATGGCATCACCTCCTCTTCATCAACTTTTGAACGGTAAATTTTTATCTCTTCTTCAACACGATTCACCTCCTCTCTTATTTTCCAATTTCTAAAGTCAGGATAGAAAAAAAATCCTAAACTTATGAAAATCAACATTACACCTACACACAAACGTATGATTTTTCTCATTTTTCCTCCTCTTATCTGTTTATCTTTTTACTTTCTCATTGACCTGATTCCATTCAAACAGTTATAATAAGACTATGAAAAAAAGGAGAATAACAATGAAAGCATTACCAGAAGAAAATAAAAGACTTAATAAAAGACTACAGGACTTCCGAAAAGAAGCCCACATACAACAACAAGAAATGGCAGATTACTGTGGATTATCCAAAAATTATTTATCTGCCATGGAACGCGGCATTAATAAATGCAATGCACATGTTTTAATTAGCTATGCCAAAAAACTAAATGTATCTTTAGATGTCCTCACAGGCTTATCCTCTACAGGAAAAGAAGCTATTATTCCAGAACTAAAAACAGTACTTGAAAATATGAGTCATGAAAATCAGAAAAAGCTCTTAGAAATTTTAAATATTTTGGATAAATAAAGAATGTCAGATCATTTAAAAAGTATGAGATGCTAATAGAACTTGATTTATATTTATTATAACAAAAAATGGGATAAATGCCAATGTTTTTTTACATTTCTTTTATCATTTAAACACAAATTCATCACAATTAAGATTTATAGTATTACTTGTAAAAGCCGATAAGACTTTTTCAAAAATCTTTTTCTTTTTCATATGCCGGTATAAAAGGCCGGCTCTCCTTCTTTTTAATATTTATATTAAAAAAGAGACCAGAATCAACCTTCCCCCCTCATTGATTCTGGTTTCTTTTTTTTCCTTTTTGCATAGTATACTATTGCAACCGTTCATATACGCAGAAATGATTTAATTATTATGGAAAATACTGAAAACAAAAATTGCTATCCGAAACAGCATAACCACGAAATTACCGGAAGTACCTCTATTTCCGGATGCTGCGAATATGCCCACAATCATAGATTTGCAACTGTTACCGGTGATGCCATTCCATGTGAAGGCAGCCATGTTCACGAAGTGAAATTCAAAACAGATTCTTGTAATGGTCACCATCACGAATTTTGTGGTACAACAGAAAAGGCTGTGGATATTGGATGTGGTAAGCATATCCATCTTTTAAAAGGTTGTACCTCTTATGATGCCAACCATAAACACGAATTTATTGTCTCCACAGATATGGAAAATCCTATTTGTAAATAATTGTACTGTCCCCACAAACTGGTTTTAATATGTTTTTTTGTGGATAACTATAATACTTTTTTTCTTACCTGTGGAAAATACGAGACTAAATCTTAACCCTTTAAAATCTCTATAGAATATAACTATACCATACAAAAATGGCTGAAATCCTTATAGTTATTGGATTTCAGCCATTCTTTAATTAATAGTGAAGCATCGGGGATTCGAACCCCGGACAACTTGATTAAAAGTCAAGTGCTCTACCGACTGAG
>OGXF01000032.1_pt1 | contig 111794 bp, 107 predicted proteins | sample 1576191 | NCBI WGS metagenome assembly OGXF01 (sample SAMEA3541545, study PRJEB24748) | human gut metagenome | biome: human gut; feature: human-associated habitat; material: faeces | place: China | collected 2012
ACAGTGCTCATAGTAAAAGTCCCGGCAAATACCGGGACTTTGTCTACAGTCTGAAGGACCAAAACAAACTGTTTTGGTCCTTCTTCGTAACTTTGATTCCCTGGGAACATAAGTAGACTAACATGCTTCCATTATTTTTCTTGCCTTCGCATAAAAAGTGGATCTTGGCATATTACATAATTCTGCTGCCTCTCTAACTGTTACCTTTTTCTTTATCCATAGTTTAACCAATGGATAAAAATTCTCTGGCACTTCTCTTTCTGGTCTTCCAAATGCTACTCCTCGTTCCATTGCTGCATCAATTCCCTGTCGTTGTCTTTCTTTAATTTTTATTCGCTCTGTTTCTGCAACATAACTTAAAATTTGTAATACCAAATCTGCTATAAATGTTCCCATCAGATCTTTATCTTTATTTCTTGTATCTAGCAATGGCATATCTAATACAACAATTGCCGCCCTTATTTCTTTTGTTATAACTCTCCATTGTTCTAATATTTCTTCATAGTTTCGCCCCAAGCGATCGATCTCAGGTATATATAAAACAGCATTTGAATCTAATTTTGCTAATAATTTTTTGTATTCTTTTCTTTCGAAATTTCTTCCAGACATTTTATCTATGTAAATTCTTTTATCCGGTATCCCTCTCTCTTTCATCATTATTATCTGTCGAGCTACATTTTGTGTTTTACTAGATACTCTTATGTATCCATATTCTTTTGTATTGTTATTCATTTATACCTCCAAAATTGAATAAATAATAAAATTAGTTACCTTTTCAATTTTAGATGTTTTAAATGATTAAATTATTCTACTTTGATTCCTCGGGAAGCAAAGTTTGTTACAACATTATATTCAAAAAAATATCAAGGCCAAACTGAATCATAATTCAATTATTCCTTGATACTTTTTGCTATTTTCTTTATTTCTTCTACCTATGCAAATCAGATATCCTTGCTCTTACATTAATCTACACACAACTCAACTTTGATTCCCAAGGAATCAAAGTGAAATTTACTTTTTAGCAGCTTATTATAGAGGGTTTGGGATACATCCCATATTTTCAAGGGGTTTGGGGATTCACACCAACAAGCTCTATTTTCCGTGTCGGACAAATAGGATGCTTGCTTTAAATTCTAAAGAATTTAAATTTTCACTTTGATCCTCAAAGTGGATCAATCATTGAAAAGGAAACACTGCTATCGCAGCTATTGAATTTTATAAAATTCACTTTGATTCCTCAGGAACAAAAGTTATTCGAAAAATCCCCTTGATATATTTCTTTACCATGGAGACTTTCTTTTCTTTCATTTCTAAACTACTTATGTTCCCAGGGAATCAAAGTTCCTATTGTAATTATCTATTGACAAAATATCCTAACATTATTATAATTAAGATAATCTTATTTAATTTATTTAATTTATTTTAATAATATTAAATATCATTTATGGCATCCATTATATGGGTGCCTTTTCTCCATTTTAAGAATCTTTACAATTTATCATATATTAAATTTTACTTATCTTCCTCAGGAATCAAAGTTATTCAAAAAAGGCTTCATAAATATATTTCTATATTACGAAGCCTTTTCTTTTTAATAATTCTCTACCAATATTTAATTACATCAAGCCACTTGTGGATAATCAATAACAGCTATTTCTTGCATTAATTTTTTTGCCATATTAACAATTATCTCAAGACGTTCAGCAACCTCATCTGTATAATACTTTTCCCCACACTGTTCACATTCAAGACATGGAACATTTTTAATCACAATAATACAGTTTTTATAATTTACAACATGTGTAGTCGTACTATTTATAGTTGTGCTATTTTTACAATACATACACATATTCCTCACCTCTTTCTTCGAGTCTTTAAATCATTTTCAAATTTTTTTGTATCTGGATAATATGCGGTAATAATATATATATTTATATTATCACACCCAGCAACAATATGCAAAATATGCCCATTCACATTATATCCAAAAATCAAACAACTTGGGTTGGGATAATCGTCTGGATAATCCTCTATAATTTCACCTGTTGCAATCCCATTCTTTACATCTAACCGACTAATATCTCTTTCTTGCATTCTTTGTAAACAATGTTGTGTCCAAAGAATTTTTGATTCAGCACATAATTTTTGATATATCTTTATGTTCATTTCTTTTTCCTTCCATCCTTTAGTATTATTATACTACATTTTTTTGTTTTTATCATTTTCAACAACTCCTAAATATAATCTTTTCTTTATCCAATGAAATCATAAGATTGATTTCATTGGATAAAGTTAATTTCTCATTTCCACTTATGTTCCCTGGGAACATAAGTTAAATTATACTTCAATAATATATGCTCTGTCAGTCAATTGCTCTGTCAGTTCTACCTCATTTTCATTTACAAGTTTAACAATTTCTGAACAACTTTCTATATCATATTCACAATCGTGACACGGAATCAAAATCATTTCATGGATAGAAGATGGAAGTATCATAATTTTCTTTGTATTTACCAGATTTGCAAATGCTTTCATAACTTTTTTATTTAACACTGCTGATGCTCCTCTGAATCTAGACTTATTAGAAATTACAAACATTTCGCATTCTTCTGCACTCATTGGAAATCCTGATAATTGTATAATTTCTGTTTCTTTTCTAACATTATTTTCTGCTGTTTCCCATGCTTCGGATTCGTCAACATCCACGTTTTTCAATATATTTTTTGAAATTTTTGCTGAGTAAATTGCATCGTTTAATGCTTCCATTCTCAAAAATAAATATTTTTCGATTCCTTCAAATTCTGTTTTGCATTTTACAATATCTTCTTTGCTTTCCTTTTGAACTCCTACATAAAGTTGTTTTAAAAAATCTTCTCTATTAAAGTGTATTGGTTTGTTTAATTCTTCACTCTCACGTAATGCATCGTTATGAATCTTAAGCATATCTCTTACAATTTCTTTTACTGTTGCACCGCTTTGCTCTGCTTTCGTTATTATATCTTCTACATAAAATACTGGAATCATATATCTGTCAGAATCAATGATACTGATTCCCAAAAATTCTACGCCATTTTTTACAACATTTTCTTCTCTTACTTCATATCCCATTTTATTTAATTCGTTAACAATATCATTTTTTGTCATTTTCTTTTCTCCTTATAATTACTTGAATTTGTTTGCTTCTTAACTTTCAGAACCGAAAAATTTATTTTCAAGATCTGATCTTTTTCTGCATGGGGAGCGTATTTTGTTTTTCGGAAACAATCGTTTCATATTTTTCACCTCACTTTATAGCAAATGGATTTCTTAATTTATTTTCTGAGTCTTCACTTATCTTTCGGGTTTGCGTGCATCTGTCAATAGCAGGATTTATACCTGTTACAAGGGTTTAAGTGGTAAGCGGAGCAAGCATCGCTTGTGAGCATTAAGGAACGTCCCTTGTAACAGGTATAAATCCTGCTATGATGCACATCAGCAAACCGATAAGTGAAGACTCTGGAAGTAAATTAAGAAATCCATTTGCTATAAGGTGAGATGGAAAATATGAAACGATTGGTTGGAGAAAAAAGGGGTTCCCTTGGGGAACCGTTCGAGAAGGGAATTCGGATATTTTCACTTATGTTCCCTGGGAACATAAGTTGCCTTTTTTACTTTGATTCCCCGGGAAGCAAAGTATCTATTATAAATTTTGACTCAGTTTGACTTTGATTTCCGAGGAATCAAAGTTTATAGCAACTATCTCTTGATCAAATTACCTTTTTTTCTGCCTTATTATATAACATTCATAAATTAAAATCACTCCGATCACCATCATCTTCAGACTATAAGTAATATTTAATGTATCATTCTCCATTCCACCAACAGCTCCCATGATCAAAACCACTCCTGCAATAATTCCAATTACGTATCTCATAAAATTTTCTCCTTCCAAACTTTTTAATTTTAATGTTTTAAACTACAACCGATCATAAAATTTGCTTTCAAGATCTGAAGCTTTTTTGAGGGGTGCGTTTAAATTTTTTCGGAAACATTTATTTTTGTGTTTTTCCTCCTTTCGTAAATTTGCTTTCTGAGTCTTTGCTTATCTCGGGTTTGCGTGCATTTTCAATATCAATTTTCTTTATAGCTGCAAGGGTTCAAGTGGTAAGCGGAGCTTTGCGAGCATTAAGGAACGTCCCTTGCAACTATAAAGAAAATTGGTATAATGCACATCTACAAATACGAATAAGCAAAGATTCTGAAAACAAATTTCGAAGGTGGATACCAAAAACTTTCGGTTGGAGAAAAAAGGGGTTCCCTTGGGGAACCGTTCGAGAAGGGAATTCGGATATTTTCACTTATGTTCCCTGGGAACATAAGTTGCCTTTTTTACTTTGATTCCCCGGGAAGCAAAGTATCTATTATAAATTTTGACTCAGTTTGACTTTGATTTCCGAGGAATCAAAGTTTATAGCAACTATCTCTTGATCAAATTACCTTTTTTTCTGCCTTATTATATAACATTCATAAATTAAAATCACTCCGATCACCATCATCTTCAGACTATAAGTAATATTTAATGTATCATTCTCCATTCCACCAACAGCTCCCATGATCAAAACCACTCCTGCAATAATTCCAATTACGTATCTCATAAAATTTTCTCCTTCCAAACTTTTTAATTTTAATGTTTTAAACTACAACCGATCATAAAATTTGCTTTCAAGATCTGAAGCTTTTTTGAGGGGTGCGTTTAAATTTTTTCGGAAACATTTATTTTTGTGTTTTTCCTCCTTTCGTAAATTTGCTTTCTGAGTCTTTGCTTATCTCGGGTTTGCGTGCATTTTCAATATCAATTTTCTTTATAGCTGCAAGGGTTCAAGTGGTAAGCGGAGCTTTGCGAGCATTAAGGAACGTCCCTTGCAACTATAAAGAAAATTGGTATAATGCACATCTACAAATACGAATAAGCAAAGATTCTGAAAACAAATTTCGAAGGTGGATACCAAAAACTTTCGGTTGGAGAAAAAAGGGGTTCCCTTGGGGAACCGCTCGAAAAAGGGATTTTATTTTACTTATGTTCCCCGGGAATATAAGTTACATTTTTACATAAAAAAAGCAGCTATCCGCTAAGGATAGCTACCTACTCTTTATAGTCATCTATATCTCCAATTCTTCATCTATCTCTTTTGATTCTGGAGATAAGTCATCATATTGTTCTGGTTGATATCTGACATTTTCATATTCATTAGATGGAACATACAATCGTTTACACTCAAGAATTCCATCGATTTGCTGATCAACTAATTTATTTAATTTCTGCAGACGTTCTTCTGGAAGATCAAATTCGTCATTTCTCTGGAATTCAAACCCTCTCAAATTTTTTAGGTCATTTCGTATTTCAGGAGTTAATAATGCATGAGCGATCTCATTGAAATCTTCTCCAATCTGTGTTGGTCTTGATGCTAAATATACATCCAGATTTTCAAAATCTTCCTGTTCTGCATATGGTAACAAAGCTTGATTATGATCAAACATTGGAGCCATTCTTTTTATCTGCATTGTATCATTATCTACCATAAATCCATAATTGCCCATATGACGATCCGTATTCAAAATCAAAGCATCTAATACAATCATTCGTCGAAAATCATCTTCACATCCATGCTGTTCAAATTTTTCTAATATTTCTTTTACTGAAACAATTTTTCCAAAAAATTTTGTAATTGGAACATACCCTTCCTGCTCCGATGTAAACAACCTACATTTCGATGCTATTTTATTATGATATTTCTCAACACTATATTCTACTGCATCTCTGCATATTATCCTGGCAATCTGAGATGAATACATTTCTGAATAAGGCTCTAATCCAGCATTTCTTGCTCCCTCGCTTCCTCTCTTTAACAGATAGATTCCATCATCTTCTTTTACCCAACATTTTGCAAAACTACCTGACGTACCAAATTCCGGTGAAGTGGTCGTAAACTCTTTTCCATAAAGCCCACCTTCAAATGCTATCTTCGCAATCGTTTCATCAAATTGATTTTCATACAGAGAAACATTTTTCCACTGTAATTTACTATCTACAGTTTTAATCCAAAATGTATCATTTAATGAAAGGGCATGTGTCACTCTGATAAATCCATCCAGATTATAACAACCACACATTCTTAACAAGTCTGCAATATACTGGCGATGTTTTGGAGCCTGTCTCTGACTGATCCACTGTCCTATTCCATCATATCCATATGGTCGTATTTCTTCATAGGATTCTTCTTCTTTAAAACTCACACCAAGAGGGGAATTATCGCAAGTAAATCTTAATATCCGATCATCTTTATTCATTAGATAAAATTCATTTTCTAAAAACATGTCTATTTTCCTCTCTAATTCCTGTCTTTATTACTTATCTATGTGCTTTTATTATATCATCGTAATTCCCACATATAAACCACTTCTTACTTTTAAGGATATACTTAAAAGTCTTCTTATAACTGTTTATGTGGAATCGATCTAAAATTTCTACAACTCCCTTATAATAAACACAATAATTTTCTCTATTACACTGGTCAATTTCTGTTCTTGCTCCAGCAATTGTCATTTCTCTTAATCTAAATTCTTTTATCTTACCATTATTATCTAAAATTTGTAATCTTCCATTTGGAATTTCACCTGTTATATTTACACGTTTTGTTTTTTTCAATTCTTTTTCATCTAACATGTCATCACCTCACACTAAGATTATACAAGAACATATGTTCTGTGTAAAGAGGGTGATTTTGCTGCTTTTATTCCAGCAGTTATCTTTTTTCCCATCCTTCATATTTATTTTAAAGCATACAACAGTCTGAAAGGAGCAAAAAAATGTTAAAAGAATTTAGTACAATCATCATTAATTTCATTTCTAAATCCTTACTAAAATTAGGATTTTTATGCTTGGCCAAAATATTATTTATAATCTTATTGCCTCTCTTTATTGCTTCTATGGTAAACAAACGTTTATTACCTGTTTGCGTTCTTATTGCACTTCTCTTTGCCTTCTTAAGTTTTCTGCTACTTTTTCTATAACATAAAAAATAGGGATGTAAAGGCACTCTTTCTCAAGAGAGTTTTTACATCCCCTTATCATTCTTTTCATTGAAAATTATATTTCTCATTTTTCTGCATTTCAACGTCTTTGGTAGCAGCATACCAACCTGTATCGTTCCACACTTCAACGTCTTCGGTAGTGGCACACCCAATACAAGTGTTAATTCTTATAATATAGCGAATACATTATAATCATAAATTTCTTGTATAATTATAATATGCTGAAAAATCATAATTTGTCAATACACTTCCAATCTTTAAAAAGCTTAAACTCTATTTTATCATTATATTAAATTCTTCAAATATGGTTTAACAGCCTTTGTTATTTGAGTTGTTAGTCCTTCTTCTGGATCATATGTAACCATTTCAAATATTGAAACAATTTTAAATCCTGTTTTTTTATGTTCCTTTTCAATTATTTCAATCTGACTTCTTATAATGTCATCTATAATTTTTTCCATCATCTCATCTAAATCATCTTCCTCCACTTGTAAAATAGCTAGCAGCTTCTTCTTTTCTAAAAGAATAGATTCTGCATTCTCTGAAATCACATGATTTATCAATTCCGAAAATACCTTTAATCCATCTGCATTTTCCAAAATATGACCTAGCAGCGTAATTTCCTCCGTTGTTTCTTCTGTTAACCCCTTTGTTATCTGTATTTCGACTTTTTCCATAAAATTGACTCCTTCCTGTTTATTTTATTATATTTTATCATGAGTACTCTGAAAAACCTAAAAAATATAAGAACTTTTTTATCATTGAAAAAAATAACTCATTCAATATTGCAGTTACTTGTAATCGCAAGCAAAATAAATATAATATAATGCATTTAGGCAAAATGAAATGAATAGTCTGTAAGGACCAAAAACGAAAAACCAGAGATTATACACTCTGGTTTTTCGTTTATAAAAAATTATTTTTTTATAATTACATTGCTAACAAATTTTTTCTTACCAACACTGATTGTAATCTTTACTTTTCCTGGTTTGATCGCTGTGATCTTTCCGGTTGAAGATACTTTGGAAATCTTTTTGTTGGAAGATTTGTATTTTATCTTATTGGTGCATGTGATCGGATTGATCACTGGTTTTAGCTGATAAGACTTCTTTTTATTCAATGTTAGTTTCTTTGATACGTTTTTAATTGCTGTACAAGTTACTGCTTTTTTCTGGATTGTGACGTTGATCGTCTTTTTTAGTCCGCTTGCTAAAGTGATTGTAATCTTGGCTTTGCCTGTTTTGTTTCCTGCCTTAATCTTGCATGTGCCATTTTGATTTCCTATCACGGTTACGATTTTTTTATTACTGCTTGTCCAGAATGTTATGTAGTCGCCTTTGGCTAATCCTGTGACGGTAAACTTTTTTGTGGTCTGTTTCTTTTTTAGTTTTAGTGATGTAGCGTTCGTGCTGATCGTTGGTCTTAGCTTTTCTCCATAAGTCGTGATCTCTTCTTTACCGCACGTGCTGCAGGTACGCTTCTGTTCTGCTTTGGAAGATACCGTTGCTTCTTTTGTTGTGGTCCATGCCCCGTAGCTGTGTCCGATGCCTTTGATCGGTTCGCTCTTTGTTGTATGGCAAACATCACATATATAAGTTCTCACACCGTCTTTTTCACAAGTCGCTGGCATTTCTGTAATCGTCCAGTCATGATCTGTCTTAGGGATCGCTTTCCCTTCTGCAAGCTTCTTTCCACATGTGACGCAGTAAGTATCTCCTGTGTAGCCTTCATCTTTGCATGTTGCTGCCTTTTTGTTTCGGATCTCTGTTTTTTTATGTCCCGTTGGTGCTATCGTCTCTTCTTTAGTCTTTTTGCACGTCTTACATGTGTATTCTTTGATACCATCTGACTCGCACGTAGCCGCCTTTTTCACGCTTCCATTGTCCCAGTCATGTCCAATTGGATTGATCGCTTTTCCCGTCTTTATGATCTGCTTACAGTCCTCACAATAGGTATCTCCGCTGTAGCCTTCCTCTTCGCAGGTCGCATCTTTTTTATTGATCAGTTTTGTATGCTGATGACCCGTTGCTTTGATCGTTTCTGTGTAGGATTCATTGCAGTCTTCATCGGTACAATGATAGGTCATCTCACCTGGTTCGGTACAAGTCGGTTCTTTTGTGATAGTTCCATCATCCCAGTGATGTCCTTTTAACATCGGGATCGTCTCTGTTCTGGTCTTATGACATTTTTTACATGTATAGGTTCTGATCCCTGTCTCCGTCTGTGTTGGCTCTTTTGTGATCTCTACGTTATCCCATGTGTGTCCTGTTGCGGCAATTTCCTGTCCTAACTGGATAATCACACGGCAATCCTCACAGTACAAATCACCAGAATAACCTTTTCCCTCGCAGGTTGCAGCTTTCTGATCGATGATCTTTGTGTGCTGATGTCCTGTCGGATCGATGACATCGATCTCATATTCATTACACCGTTTACAGATGCGTTTTTTTGTTCCGTATCTGATACAGGTTGGTTCTTTTATAGTTTTCCATTCTCCATAATCGTGTCCTAATGAATCGCTGATCTGTGTTTCTTTTGTTTCTCCGCATACGCTGCATTTTTCTACTTCCATCTCGCCTTTTTCACAAGTTGCAGGGATGTTGTCCTGTTTTACCCAGGTATGTTCTTTCTTGGCGATCGTTTCTCCAGAGCTTAGTTTTTTATTACATACGCTGCAGTAGGTGTCTCCGGTATAGCCTGTGCTAGAGCAGGTCGCTTCTTTCTTGTTTCTGATCTCTGGTTTATGGCCAGTTGCAGTGATCGTGTGGTTTTCACCGTATCCGCATGTCTTACAAATGTATCTTGCGATCCCGTTGGAGGTGCAGGTCGCTGCACTTAATATTTTATTAATCTGCCAGTCATGTCCTGTTGCTTTGACTGGTTCAGTTTTGCTCTGGTTGCAGACAGTGCAGGTGTATTGTTGTTCTCCGTTGACTGTACATGTTGGCTCTTTTGTGATATCTCCTGCCTTCCATTTGTGGCCACCCAGGGATGGTTTGGTTTCTACATCCTTCGGATCTTTACAACGTGTACAACGATATCTGGTTATTTCTGGATGTGTGCAGTCTTGAGACTGAATGATCTCGCCGTTGGTGTAGTCGTAATTGTGTCCTTTTGGTGGATCTGTATATATTCTTTCGATATAGTTACAGCCTGTATTTGTACAATGATACTCTGTAGTCCCCATAGCTTCACATGTCGGATATCTACCACCATTTTCTACTAAATTATGTTTTCCTTTACAAACAGAGTGATCCTTTAACCAATCATCTTTAGATATATTGGAATATGTATTTTCGATATCATTATTTTTTGGTGTGACATCAAGATTAAACATATAATCCTGACCATATAAAAATTCTGCTGTTGGCTCACCATTTTTATCTAAGGATATTCCTCCTGTACAATCGGTATAATAAAATGTTCCATCAATCTGTACCAAGTTCCAAGCATGATTTCCACTTCCCTTTAACACTCCATGCTCAACTAATGTTAGTAAACCTGCAGCATTTGCCATGTAGTGAAAAAGATATGCATAACCATCACATACAGCATAACCATCTAATACAGCTCCTGTCATATCATGAGCATTTTTTCTTGGACAATTTTCCGCATTTTTAAAAAATTCATCATCATATTTTACGTTTTTTGCAATCCATTTACGAATTGCTATACATTTTTCATAATCTGATTTTCCATCCAGATTTAAACTGTCTATTACTTCTTTTAACTTTGTGATTGTTTTAGAATATCTTTCTGCATATTGATGACTTAACATATGATAGTAAAACACACCTTTGTAAGATTTCGTAGTTTCATCATATGTGATTTTGTCAAGCTTATCATTCAAAAGATTTCCTCTGGCATCAAGAAACTGAGCTAATCCCTGTCCTTCGTTTGGATTTCCTGTTTCTTTATAGGTTTCTTTATGTACTGCGTCATTAAACGGATTTGATCCCTTCTCAATACCATCAACCTTTTGATCCGCTTTGATCTCTACAGGTATCTTAACCGTAAATGGTTCAGCTTTTCGCTCTGTCAGAATCTTTCTGGATATATCAGCAAGACCTTTGACCGCATCCTGATAGTTATCATAGACTTGCGTAGTATCTGATGTGCAAATATATTCTTTAATTCCTGATTCATAAACTTTTAACCGATATTCAAAGCCTTCTGCCGATGACTTGATCAAGCTTTCTTCTGCATGAACACTGACCGGACTATTCCAAGGAAAGAAACCTGTTATGACCATAATCCCTGCCAGTAAGCATGCAATCTTTTGTTTCCATTGCTTCATAAAAACAAACCTCCTCGTTTTGTTTATTTTTGTATGATCCCCTATATTTATATTTTACCACAGGTACTGTAGAAATCCTAAGAAATACAAGGATTTTTTTAAGTTTTTCTTGTTAAAATCGTTGTATTTCTTAGGATTTCTGTTATACTAAAAAGGATTCAAAACTACAACTGTTGTAAATAATAAAGATCCCAGATAGTCCGATAATCTTTTGGGATCTTTATTATAATTTCAATATTAAGAAAAAAGATATAATATACTTAACTAGGAAGTCGTCAGACGGCCATGCTCTCCGTTCCGAGCTTTGCGGAAGGAGGGTGATATTATGAGTACATATGAAGAATTTATGATTATCATAAATATAGCATTATTAATTATTGCCATTCTGAATTATACGAATAAAAAATAGTCGTCCTGTCCCCTGGAAAGAATAGAACGACTATTTAAGTAATATGTTCGCCGGGGCGGATGGGTTTGCTCCATCGTGCCGACTTCCTTGTTAAGTATATTATAATCAAAATCATTTGATTTTTCAATACTTTTTCTACTACTCAAATAAGTTTTGACAATATTTAAAATAATAAAAAGAGTCCAGACACATCACTGTGTATCTGGACTCTTTTCGTTATTCTTTCATAGAATTAATCAGGTCATTAATCAGTTTCGTGTTTTCTTCCACTTTCTTTGGATCGATCCCTGCCATCTCAAACACATTAACATGTGTTGAGTTAGGGCTTGTGTCTAACTTTATTATTTCTCCACCAAGCTCAAAGAACTTTTCAACTGGGATTCCTCGACTGATTACTGATTTTACAATTTCTTTATTAATCTCTTCATCTTGGTTTTTCTTCACATCTTTCTCCTTTTCTTTCTGTAATATACAAACAATCCGCTAAGGATCAGGATCATTCCGCCTGCAAGTGGAAGATAATCGATCCATCCTCCTGTCTTTGGAAGATCGAGTCTTGCATCATTGCTGACTTCATAAGTCAGATGGTAGAAATAATAGTTACTTCCCTGCTTGATCGCTTTACTCGTATCAACATTCTGCTTGTCCACTTCTGCCTGTGACATGGTCAGTGGAATCGTTGCTGTGATCGGTTCTCTTAACAGTGTTTTTCCTTCTTTGGTCTTTGTTTCCGTGATCGTATAAGTATCCGGGATCAGTCCGTCAAAAGTTATTTCTCCTGCAGCATCTGTTTTCGCTTTCGCTACTTCTGCCCCATCGGAGGACTGGATCACAAATTCGACATCTTTTAAGACTCTTCCGTTAGAATCCTTCTTGATCAGTTTGATGGATCCCTGGATCATCTGGTTCGTAAACTTTGCTGTACCTTTTAACTGTGCCTTGGCCGTCGTTCCTGCCGGTCCGATATCAAAGGTTACTGTACCTTTCTTCTGATCCACCGTTGTATTGCTGCTGTCACTTGTCAGGCTCTTTAGCTTAAAGTATTTCAGCATACCACCTTCATCACATGTATAAGTACCATATTCCAGATCGTCAAATGTAACGGAAAGTTCAATCGGATCGCCAGGATGATCTTTCATCTGTTTCTCGACCTCTGCTTTGGTAAACTTAATCTGTTTCTCATAGCTGTGTTTCTTTCCATAGACATCCGTTCCACTCAGCGTGAACGTAAAGGATGGATCTCCGACATCCATGTTCAGATTTCCGGGATCAAGAGCCTTTGTGATCGTTACTTTTCCTTTTGGCTGTGTACGGTCATGGGTATTCGTGATCAGTGTCAGATCTGCATCATTCGCATCCGTATCATATGTCGGCTTGTAACCGATCTCAGATTCTCCCGTGATCAGATCTTCCTTGACCTCCTCCCATGTATAGTTGACTTTCTTTCCATTGACTTTCACTGGAAGAAGCTTGCTCTTTGCCTGCCAGTTGTTTTCAGAGCTTAAGGTAAATGACTCTTCCACTTTTCCATCGGCAAGCAGATTCACAGACACAGATTTCGGTCGGATTCCATCCTTGTTTCCATTGTCATTCCAGATCTTTTTCACTTTCTTCTGTGTCGTTTCTGGCGTATGGGTGTTTGTGATAATGATGTTCTTAGTTGTTGTGCCATCAGCATCCGTTGTTTCATTGGTTTCATAGGAATCCATATATCCTGTCTTCGCATCGCCCGTTAAGCCATCAAAAACTTCTTCCTTAATCTCATAATTGATTTCTTCTCCTGCTTTATCATATTTATCTAAATTATGAAATGTTGTATTATCACTCCAGTTATTAGAGGCATTCAACTCTATTGGCTTACCATATGCTTCTCCATTCTGATAAAGCGTTGCTTTAATAGCCTTAACTCTCATACCATCTGCATCACTTCCATCTTCCCACACTTTCTGTACATTAATATCAACTCGACCTGGATTATCATGAACGTTCGTAAATGTAACCACATAGTTTACACCATCCCATACCGGATCCTTACTTTGATATCCCTGTGGCACATCCTCCGTAAACTTCCAATTATCCTTGTCATCCTTCTTGATATCCGTAAACGTCATCCAGTTGTTTTCTTTCGTCAGCGTATACATCTTGACTTCACCCGTCGTCTTATGTGTCGCCTTGATCGTGATCGACGTTGGCCGGATCTTGGCTGCATCGTTATGATCATCCCAGATCTTCTTTAATGCGATATATTCGGATTTCTGGTTTACAAAGATGTCGGAATCATGAATGTATGTACTTGTGTCATTGTCTGTATTGTTCTCGGCTTTCACATCATGGACCAGGTTTTCTTTCGTATTGTTGATCACTTCTCCTTTCAGTGTCAGCTTCTTGTCGCTTCCTTCGTATCCCGCTGGTGCGGATGTTTCCACGACTTCATACATATCACAGCCTGTTCCGTCTTTTGCGTAGATATCCGTTGGCAGTCCAATAAATTCCAGATATTCAAACTGATCGTCCTGTGAGATAGCTGTTGCGATCGTATCACCTTTCTTGAAGATCGTGTTGCCTTTACCATTTACGATATCTGTTTTCGCCTTTAAGGCAAATTCTGCTCCGGCAAGTTTCTTTCCGTCCTGATCAGTCTTGATCAGATGGATGCTGTATTTCTGCAGAACGTCACTTGCTTCCACGGATACATTGACTTTCTTGGCAGTCTTTAATGCGACATCTTCTTCGTCCGGATCGATCACATCCACGGTTGTCTGGATGGTCTGGAACTTCGCATATTTCCCTATACTCTTGAAGTTGATGTTCAGTTTCAGCTTTCCGCCTTTTTCTGCAACAGTTGGTGTAAATTCCACATCATCATCGGTCACATCCACATCTTCTGCACCATCATCGTCGTATTCAATTCTCCAGCTGAAATCCTCTGCCTTGAACTTATCACCTTTTAAGAAGCTGTTCTTTGGCATTGCTTTGATCTTGACCGGCTGTTCTTCCTTAAATGTATCTTCCTCGATCTTTAAGATCTGATCCATCGTATAGGTCGTCTTTAACTGACTGTCCCCATAGAACATCTGACTCATATCCTCGACATTGGATGTATTAAAGGATGATAAGTCGAGCGTCTTGATTGAATCCATTCCATAGAACATCTGGCTCATATCCACAACAGACGCAGTGTCAATATTCTTAAAGTCGATCTTTGTGATCTCCTCGCAGTCTTTGAACATCTTTGAAGATACTGCGTTCATGTAGATGACCTGTCCCGCTCTCTGACTGGAGATATAGTAATCTGCCCCGTCGTTCCATAAGACAACACTGCCATCCTTATTCTGTGAGACATCCGTTGTACCTGTTCCCTCTGGAGCATTTTCCCAGGTAAAGGTAACCGTTTCCGCCTCTTTGATCTTTTCGTTTAACTTTTCTCCTTTTTCCAGAACATAGACACCGCTGCTTGGATCGTTTCCTTCATTTCCAAACGGATCTTCCTTATCCGGAACTTTATCATTGTCTCCAAGATCATTGATGCTTCCTGCCGTCGTATCCCAGTTAAGTTCTACTTCGTGTTTTTCCTTGTCGATCAGATATCCGGACGGTGCTGAGATCTCTTTGACATAATATTTTCCAAGATAGAAGTCTCTGGTCTGTTCTCCGTCATCTTCTGTTCTTGTAAAATAGATCTTGTCGTCTTTTGTCGTTGTCTTTTCATCGATCTTCTGGTCTTTCTTCCATACGACCGTTCCATCATCCTTTTTGATATCCTCGTCAGCGTACAGTCCGTAGACTGCCCCTGTGACCTTGTCATTCTCATAGAGAAAGCTCTGTGATTCCTTGTCATAGTCAGATAAGACTTCGCCCTTTTTGCCAAATGAGACCTCCCCATAGATCGGACTGTCTGTTTTATTAAACTTATAACTTCCATTTCCCTCGTTATCATAGGTGATCTTGACACTCGTGCTTTCCCCGCTCAGTTCAAATGCCTGTTCTTTAGCATCATCCATGTTGTAACCTGCGGGTGCTTTCGTTTCCTTGATTGTGTACTTTCCGTATGGAAGATAGCAGCTTGCTTTTCCATCTTCGTCTGTTCCTGTAGTTAACGTCGCCACGACATCCTTGTCTTCATCATAGATCTCATAGACGGCACCATTGAGCAGTTTCTTTGTCTCTTTGGAACGCTTGGTCAGTTCGATCTCGATCATCTTTTCATCATCATTATACGGTCCGAACGTTACCGTCTTGTGAACGTCTGATTTGATCAGAACGACATCTTCATCTTCCATCATCTCATGTTTCGGATCGCCGTAAGTCTGATGCAGGGTATAGACACCGATCGCTAACGGAATGGATGTTGCTTCTCCTTTTTCGTTGGTTGTCAGTGTATCGACCACATCTCCGTGTGGATCGATGATCTGAAATCTCGCCCCGACCTCTGGCACATATTTGTTTTTATTGACTGACATCTGCTTTTTGATCGAAATCTTTGCTGACTTCGTGTAATCGTCTTTCAGACTGAATTCATAAACTTTGATTCCATCTTCGTCTTCTGCTTTCATCTCGGAAGAATACTGTGGTGTTGCAAGATCATATCCTTCCTCACCTCTTGTCTGCAGGACGATAAATCCAGTATCTTTGGTAAAATCTTTTAATAACATGGCTGCGTTTCCGTCTGCATCTGTGACAAGTGTTCCAAGGATCGCTTTTTTATTACTCTTTTGTAGTTTTTCGATATAATCCAGTCGGTCCTGTGAAGTTGCAAGTGTCTGGTCCTTGAAATCCTTTACCAGTGATTCATCCAGCAGAACAAACTCCGCTCCCTGTTCCGGTTTGGATTTTCCATTTTTTACCATCGATTTTCTGATCCGGACTTTCCGGCCATTGTATGGATTATCCAGTTCAAACTTCTTAAATGTTTTATCACCGTCCTTGATCGTTACATCAAAGTCATCGGCAAGCTTATAATTATCTGTTCCTTTTGTCTGATGGACCGTATAAGTACCAGGATCTAATCTTCCTGACTGAGCAGATCCGTTCTCATCTGTGACAAGTGTTTCAACGACTTTCTTTGTTGCCTTATTGATGATCTGAAACTCTGCCTTATACTCTTCTTTCTTCGTGTATTGATCCGTTTCTTTATCGGAGATCCTTGTGACCTTTGTCACTGCAATGGCTGCATATTGTTCTGGATCGTTCGATTCGATCTGATACGTTGCTTTCGATCCGTCGATCGTTACCCATTTATCAGGTACCATCTCATATCCATCGGTTGTCTTTGTCTGATGGATCCGATAGGCTCCGTATGGAAGCAACGATGTCTGTGCGATCCCTTTATCATCGGTCGTGATCGTCTCTTTCAGGTTGTTCTTTGAATCATAAACTTCAAAGACTGCCTGTGCTTCTGGAACATTTTTCCCGCCGAATGTCTTCAGGACTTTGATCGTTCCTTCGTACTCTTCCTCCGGCAGATACTGTGTTGTATTCCGGTCGATCGTGACATAAACATCCTGACTGGCTGTCTTATACCCTAATGGAGCGTACTTTTCATGCAGGCGGTAATATCCTGGATACAGATCTGTTATCTTTCCGTAACCGTTCGCATCGGTCACAATCTGTGTGACATAGGATCCTGCCGCATAAACAACACTCTTATTATCAGATCCTGTGATATCACGGGCTGCATACAGTTCATAGACTGCATCCTTAAGACTTGCTTCCACTCCATGGTCACCTTTCGGGTTCTGTACCTTTCCCTGTTTGATGATCTCAAGATCCACTTTTCGGAATTCATTCGTGTAATTAAATGTAAAGGATCTGACTCCACCCTGTTCGATCTTACTCTGATCCGTCTGATCTGGAAGTAAATGTCCAAATGCGGATTTCGTTTCTCTTGTCATCCAGGTATGAACGGACGCACTCTTTATCGCTGCGATCTTATTCTGTGCATCCTTTACGGCTTCCTGCATTGCGACGGAATAAGCTTTTGCCTTGGAATCATACCACCCATTTTTGGTGGCTTCTTTTTTCTGTGCCTTGGAAAGATCATTCCAGTTTGTTACATATGTTTTATCTTTGGAAGATCCTTTACTGCTTAAGGTACGCTGCACTGTATACGAAGCTTCTCCGTTTTCGTCCGTCTGCACCGTCCCTTTCAGCGTTCCATCCATATAGATCTGAAAACTCGCTCCAGCAAGTCCTTCCCTTGTCTCTGCATCCTTTTTTCGGATTTTGATCTTAACATTATCCGGATTTTCCTGTTACTTGGTAAACGCCATTGCTTCCTGTTGCTACCAGATAATAATTATCTGTTTTGTTCTTTACAACGAATCTTACTTTTGTCGCATCACCTTTATCGTCAGAGAATTTCTTTGTCAGATCATATCCGTAAGAATATACGATACATTTATCTTTTAAGATGTCATAGTAATTTGTGCTTGTTCTCTTCCATGTCAGAGATACATCGTTTGGATTTCCCTTGTCTCCTAAAACAACGGTATCATCTTTATTTACTTTCGCTGTGTAATATACCATGATGTATTTATCGGAATATTTCTTATTTAGTTCATTCAGTCCTGCTTTTGTCATCTCAATCTTCATTGTGGAGTCATCTCCGGACTTTCCATAGGCTGCAGTAAACTTTGGATCTGTATCGGAACTCTTCCATACAGCCAACGCCCCGCTCTTATCTACGTTGTTCACATTTGTGGCATCTGCAGCATCTTTATTCTCGTAGATTGCAATGACAGCATCTTTGGAATATGTCATTCCTTTTGCCATCGTATCGTCAAATGTATACGTTGTCAGATATGTCGTTGATGATGTGATATGTGGCAGTTTTGAAATGAACTGATAATCCAGTATCTCTGCTTTAGATGCCGTAACTGTACTCTGGTATTTATACTCATTTCTTGCAGAAGTAAAATCAGCGAGTCTGTCTGCATTTCCTGTTGTTACATTCGCCTGATCCGGATTGTTTCTCACTCTCTTGTCAAGTGTTGGATATCCTGTCTCATTCTTTGGATAACAGACAACATCATAAAACCAGTCATCTCCATTAGAGTCTGTGGATGGTAACTGCACAAACCATGGATTTGTTGTATAAGTCACATCTTCCGGTACTTTCGTCTCAACAATCAGATAAAGTCCTAATGGAAGTTTGTCTTTGCTTGTCACACCATTAGCATTTGTTTCTGCCATGGCTGTCCCGCTTTTTCCCATGTAATCTTCCAGCTTGTCTTTTGTCGCTGTATTATCCTCTAAAGCGTGAGCCAGCTTATCATTAATCTTCTGACTCGTAAAGTATGTCTTGTTTCCCTCTGTTTTTGCTGCATCAGATGGTACAAGACCGATGATCTGCTGTAATGCACTTGGCAGTTCATAGATCATCTGGACTTTTCCGTTTTCACTTTGCTGCTCCACATCCCCGACACGAAGATAACTAAACTCAACGCCTTTGATGGCATATTTCTTCAAAGCCTGCTCTGCATTTGTATCCTGTTTTCCTGTAGATGTGAACTGATCTAAATTGACTCCTGCCTATTTTGCAGCTGTCATGTCGTATTTGTGGATCGTGATGGATCCTGTTTTACTTGTATCAATCACATCTGATGATGCAGCCTTAACATTAACGATCGGTGCAAGTATCATTACTGCAGTTAAAGCAGCAACGGTTGCTTTTCTGATTATATTTTTAATTCTCATATCATATCCTTTCCAGGGAATTTTTACCCCTTACTACTTTTTCTTTAACTTTTTCTCTACCTCTTAATAATCTGGTGAATCTCTAATTTTCATGACATTTTCGTTCCTTTAACAGTTTTATAATTGAAAAAAACATTAAACAGATATTTTATTCTACAGTTACCTGTTCAATGTTTTTCATAACAATAGTTTTTGTACCATCTGGTTCTTCTTCTACTTTGATACATTCTTTTGTTTGATATTCTTCCATTGGTATTTTTATTTCAATCTCGTTATTTGTTTGTAATTTGATATAGCCTAAGTCTTTAATCGTTTCTTCTTTTTCGACAGTAAACTTATCATATTGCATGTTATAACGTTCCATCTTTTCGTCAAATTCCATTTTCTTCTGTGGATTTTTACCGAAAAGTTCATCTCCAATTTTATTAATTGAAAATTCCTGGTCTTCTTCAAAGATCTTGCACAGTTTACTCTTTGTATCCATCTGGTACTCCAAACCGTCTTCTGGATATTTTTTATTGATTGTCTTAATTGTCCTTGAAAGAATCTGATATTTTCTTTTCGCTTCCGTCTGTGCAATCGATCTTAAAAATCTTTCTGTAAGGTAACAAATTTTATCGCCATTCAACATTTCATATTTCTTTTCTTTTAACATTACTTTCTGTAATGATAGATTAAATATAATACCTTCAGAAATTCTTTTCCCTAATGGTAAAATCTTTTTATGTCTTATGTTACTTATAATCTCTTCATTATCGTATTTCATAAGTTCATGCATAAAACTATTTTGATAATTCAGTTTGATCAATGCATAATAGATTTCCTGGTTCGTTTGAAAGCTTAAGCATAGTAAATCTGCGGATGGAATTTCAACGCTGTCGCACATAATATCAAACAAGCGGTCTGCAAGATATGCACTTGTTTGGATAAAGGATTTATCATCTTTCTCATTCATTTGTTCGAGTTTCTGAAAAACTGGTTCTTTTGTGTTCCAGTCTGCAGCCTTCAATTCGTCACTATTGAGTAAATAACATACTTGTTTTCTAACCAACTCTATGACATCTGGCTGCATCATAAATAAATCTTGTGCAGGAGCAAATTTACCAAGTTCGACATTGAGAAGATGAATAACTGCTTTTCGGAATATAATATCGTCTGATAAAATAATCATAGTTGACTCCTTTTTCATTAATTATCCATTGTAATTTCTATATCCTCTTCTACTATTATTTCATTATCACTTGCCATATAAGTTTCCTGTTCATAGGTAGCTTCATCTGACCAAAAATTTTCTTCTGACTTCCATGTATTTTCTTCTTTATATTCCGTTGATTCATCTAACCCATTTTCTTTCAACTGATTCTGAATTTCTTCATAAGAATACTTTTCAACATCAATTGATATTCTTTTATTTACAAAGCCATGATCACCAATATCATATGAATTAATGGCTTCATCTCTTCCATACGCTTTGTAATCAAAATAACCTTCCATACCAGCAGCTTTAATCTCTGGAGCCAAACTGTTATTTTCAAACAATGCATATCCAAGTTTTTCTTCTGGATCTTTTACATTTTCATCAATCCAATCTGGAAATCGTTCATATGGTACTTCATCGGCCTGCAGGCATACATTGGAGATTTCTAACGGAGAAGTAATATCCCTTGCATCACAATAATCCATCACTTTCTCATAATCCTGTTCTGGCAACTGCTTTAATTGAGCTACAGCTTGATTTAATTCATATATATCTTCATATTCACTGATTTCAAAATCTGCCTGATAATCAAAAATCGCCATGTCTGGATGATTTTCTGTAAGATGCAACTGCTCTGTTAAGATTCTTTGTAATTCCTGTTCCTCAATCCCCAAAGTAATCCAACGTCCTTGATCCAATCCTATGTTATAACTTCTAAGATTTTGAGCATAAACTTTAACATCCTTCATCTATATACCTCCTAAATTTCTAAATCTAATTCCATTTCTGATTCATTGATTACAATATCTGGCTGTTCATACTTTGCTTCTTTTGACAAACTTTCCTGATTTGCTTCCCAGAGATTTTCCTGCTTATAATTTCCATCCAACGCTTCAGATACTTGATGGATCAACTCTGATGTATCATAGTTTTTTGTTGGCATTCCATGTTTAATTTTATCTTGCAATTCTTCCACACTGCTAAAACCAAGCATTTCTGCTTCTGCTATTACTTCCTCTGGAAATACATTTTGTTTTTCTTTCTCCTGCATATCTGCTTCTTCTTGCTCGGGCAGAAATTCTTTGATGTTTTCTAAAAATTTTTCTTTTACCAATCGGTGACCTTCCACATCATCTGGATGCCTTAATTCACTTTTTTCGAGATATTTAACTCCAGCTTCAATGCTACCTGCTTTTACAGCTCGTTTTATTGCAACCCTTAATATTGCATTTCCTGAATTACTTAGTTCCTCACTCTGTATCTTTGAAATTTGCTTTTGCTGCATATCATGTTGCTGCTCTGCCTGATATTCCTGATAATTTTCTATCAGATAATCCGAAATTTCTGATGCATTATGGACGGCTCGGAATAATTCGTTTGGATCATTTTCCAAAACTGAAATCCATGAATGAAGATATGCAGCGTGATCATTGATTGCTTCATCTGATAATTTAATTCCTAAGTCCATCTGTAAAAAAGCACTACCAAATTCTGCATTTAATTCTTCTTTCGCATATTCCGGTGTTCCAAATTTGTTGACTAACGGCCGGTTTAAACGATCCGGATGCCCTGTAGAATGTGACATTTCATGAAGTGTTACTGCTAAAAACGCTTCCTGACTCTTAAAATAATCTCTTGGTGGCAACATGATCTTATCTTCTTTTGGTGAATAATATGCCCTGTTCTGCATTGATTCCACAATTTCACATTGACTAGAAGCAATGACTTCTTCGGCCAGTTTTAACATCTCATTTTTCTCCATCGGAATTACTTTAGGAATTGGGCCGATTCCATCAATCTGCTCTGCATTAAAAACTCTAAAAAAATTCACATATGGATTCCTGAGTTTTACTATCTTTTTTTCTAATTCACCATTTTCATTTTCCTCTTCAACAATCTTTGACCAGACCCATTTTTCCAACAGAACTGATTTTGCACCCTTTTTAATCCGATATCCCTGCTTATTAGCTTGCTTTAACGTCATCCAACGTGAATCTTCATATTTTCCAACTGCCGATGCGATTAGAAGTCTTAATAAATTAACTCCTTGGTATCTCGCTCCACTGATTGGATTGTTTGGCAGTCCATATGTACTCACAGAATCCCACATTTCTCGTACAGGTGATACACCATCTTTCATCTTTTGTATTAACTGATCCACAAGTTCTTGTCTTGATTCGCTTACAATCTGTGAAGCTGTTTTTCCCTTTGATTTTGCCATTTATTTTCCTCCTGACTAAGAAAAAAGGCAAAGATCTGCATCTTGCCTTTATCATTTACATATTAGATTTTTTAAATTTTTTCAATGACTGATCTGTTACTCCGAACGCTTCCAGTTGTCTAATGTCTGTTATTTCCTCTCCTGTCAATTCATCTTCATCTACCCATTCAAGACCATCTATATTTTCTGGCCCAGCAACCATCTTCTGAATCCATGCCAGATCATTTGTTTCGATATCACAATTTGTTATACTATTTCTCATTTTTACCACCTTCCTCTCTATACTTAAGATATCTAAAGTATAATAATATTGTTTTTTTCAATGATATATTTTATTTAAATTACTATTGTCTTCTTAGGGTGACATTCATTTATACTAGAAAAGAACGTGTCGATCAAGATCCTGAATCCTCTGTATTTTTTGTAAGATCCTGTGAAATCTATGCTTCTTTTGGATTTCTTTATATTCAGTTTTTATTCTAATACTTACAATATAAAGATATATTTTGATATCCTGAATGCTGTATGTATGTCGGATTAGTTTCACACATTTCCTTACAAAACTTTTTAATCCAAATTTCTCGATACAGATTCTTGCAAAAATAACTGTTTCGCCCTCTATGATCTGTTGTGATATACGAAGTAATTTCCGATAAATCAATGTCTTTATCACTCTTCGAAGCTTAAAAAAAGGAATCCTTAAGATTCCCGAAAGTCTTTCAAGCGAAAAGTAAGTAAAAGCTTCCTGATCCGCACGCATAATAAAATATGCAAGTACTAACTTTTCTAATTTTGTTATTTTCATACTTCGATATACTAAATGTAAACAATGATGCTTATACTCTGTTGTTACAATTACTTCTTCCATTTTCAGAAAATCCTGAAAAACAGAATTTTTTCTGACAACTTCTTTAATATCATTATCATTGAAAAGAAACTCTCTTTTGTCCTCTGGAGTTAAATAATATCGATTTGTAAATTGTTTTCCCATCGCTTTTTGTTCTGCTTTTACGATATAGCCTTTTTCCGCTAATTTGTTTGTCTGCCTTTGGATCGTACGTTCACAGTATCCTGTTTCATCTTCCATCGTATTTACTGCCGGATAGCAATAGCCTTTTTTATCCATACGGCTTAATAAATTTAAAAATACACTCTTGCCTGCCGTTGTAATCTCTGGATCAACCATAACTTTTTTAAAACTTGTGAACATCTCCATACTATTTTTCTCCTAAAATCTTATTTAATCTTTTCTCCTGTATCCGGCTCAGTATTCTCTGCCGGCTGCATCTCCCAGTCTGATGTATCCTTGGGTGCTTCTGTCATCTGCTCTTCTTCTGTCTGTTTTTTTTCTGTACTAACTTCTGTTGTTGTAACTGCAGATCGTTTTGTTTGTTTATTTTGCGGTCGATTTACGATCACTGCTATTATGATCAACACAACCATTACAATCACAGCAACAACAAGTGATACTATTTTCCCTTGTCTCTGATTCATTCTCTCACTTCTTTCTGATTTTCAACTGCATAAATATAAGTCCTGTAATCGTTTTTTTCATAACTACAAGTAACAAACGTATACAATCGTTTCCTGATACTCTGATCTGGTAAATAACTAACAGATTGAATTCTTGATAGATAATTTTCTCTATCCTTTTTATTTTTGAATTCAATCGGTAATTTTTCTGGTTTGTTTGCACGAGCAGCAATTACTTTTAATGCCCTAGTTTCTTTTGGCAGATATAAAATAATCTTTTGATGCTTCTTCCAGAACGATCGATTTTTATATTTTACAAATATTGCAAACATCGATCCATCTCTCATATGATGCCCATAAATAACATTATTATCTGACATGAAATCTTTTTTACATTTATAATCTAAAAAAATACAACCCGATGGATTGTACTTCTTATAGAATGTCCTATGCAAATATGTACTATTATCTTTTCCCTGTACGATCGGATAACTAACTTTTGTTCCTGGTACTTTAATCCAGGCAACAATGTCTTTATTCATTCTTTTAAGTTTCTTCCAATTGATAGATTTTTCTGTTTGTACTGCTTTTTGCAACGTATCATATTCTTTCTGTGCTTTTTTATATTTCCATTGATTAATCAAAATCTTACCTGCAAAAAAAGCGATTGCTGTAAAACATAGAAACAATAATATATCGCATATCCATTGTTTTATTTTGATATTATCCAAAACGGACCTCCTGCACTTGCACTACTATTTGATTCATTGACAATCAGATCTAAACTCCATGTCTGCTTTGTTCTTTGCCTTGATCCACAATCTGCTACAGTGATTTTCCCATCTTTAATTCCTGTTAATACAATAAAATGACCACCGCTTGTAAAATGTCCTGCAGACATAATTGCTACTACTAGTTTTCCTGTCTTCAATGCTTGAATAATCTGGGGCTTATTTTTTCCAACACCTTTACATTTCACACCATATTTTTTCGCTAATCCTGGAATAACATCATGCTTACTTCCTGCTCCTTTCACATAATATCCCTGACTTCCTGCCCATTGGCAAGTCTGCCTTGGTGTTATTTTCTTTCCAGAAAGCGTAGAGATGCATATTGCCATACTTGTAGGTCCACATCCACTCTGTCCTATTGTTGACGTACTATATGGAATGGATTTCCATGCAGCATCTCCCTGATTATAATAAACAACCTTTAGACCAGAATTTCCTTCTAACAAGGAAACCTCTGCCGAAGAATCCCCTGTTGCAATTGAATAGTATTTCATTACCTTTTCAGCATGATTAGGAGTCCCTTTTGCACCAGCCGGCATCATTGTCGCACTATACTCTTTACTAAGTGCCAATGTATACTTTCCACCATGCTTTTTTATCCAGGAAATCCATCGATCCATCCCATAATTATAACCTTGAATTGCTACTTTTATATGATCGAGATCAGTTGGATCTTCAACATCCGCTTTTTTTAAAGCATCTCTTAATTCCTGCACTCCTGCATTGACGGAACATTCTCCATGTCCGGATGGGATCCCGTTCGGACTATGGCTATGTCCACCACTATTATTTTTTGTTTTTAAACAATAAAGACCATAAGCCCCCTCTGCCGCCTGCATTGGATCTGGTTCATTACCACTTGATTCTACCTGCATTAGTGCTAATGCCAAATCTACATATCCTGGAATCTTATATTTTGTACAATACTGAGTAACCATTGGTCTCCATTTTTCCACCTGATCTGATAATGGAGAAGCTGCTGTTCCAGCTGTTGTTCCCATATCAGAAGCTGCCAACATAGCTACAATAAAAAACAAAATAGGTATTAAAATAATGATCAATAATTTTTTTCTGTTTTCTTCATCCGCAAGCATACGCATTGCGAAATAAGCTTCATTCATTTATCGACCACCTGCTTTTCCAAAATATGCCCATTTATAATCCGGAATTTCAAAATTAACATGCAATCTCTTTGATCCAATCATAAACAATGCATGTCCTCTTCGTTTACTTTCCAGAAGCTCCCTTTCTGCTTCTGTCAGATTGTATAACTTATCAGTTTCTTCTAAGTTTTGTCCATCGGTTCCAAATAAAATTTTATAACATGGCGTATCAAGCAATGCCTGTCCATACATTTTAATTTTGGGATCTAAGAAATCTACAACACTATGGCTAATAATAAATAATCCAGCTTCATATTTTCTATCTCGCTTGGCCACATTTCGTAAGAACACTAAAGATTGGGGAACTTCTGGATCAATCATCAGGTAAGCTTCATCGCAGATTAATGCAACTTTCTCTGTTCGATCACTACTCATAATATTCCATGACCATGTCTCCAATAAGAAATATTGGGCTCTTTTCACATTGTTCGATGTAGACTGAAGAGAATATGTATCCAAAACTGTAATCTGTTTATCTGTTTGTAATGTTGTCGGTCCATTCCATAATGCACTGTCCGCACCATTTGCTGCATCTTCTAAAAATAATGCTAGATCTTCATATATATTTTCTGTTTCAATTTTTCCTTCTTCTTTTGATACACCAGCCTTTTCTAACAATTTATTATATATATCTGATATAATCGGAAAATCTTCAGGTTTTAACTTCTTCGCATCCGTATTCCAATCAATATTAAAATCTTTGTATAATTCAATCAATGTCTTTTTTAAGACTGCTTTATGTTTATCCGTCAAAGATGGAATATATAAAGAAAAGAAAATCTCTAAATGTTTAATGTAAAGAGCTAAGTCTCCAAGACCATTTCCCTCATCCTTATCATAATAATCTGTAAGTCCTGGTTCTGTTTCATCTGGTTCATCATTTTTTGGAATTGGCATAATCTGTAATGGATTTACACGTGCTTTTGGTGAGCCCCCTGCATCTAACCAATTGCCATTTAGATTTTTACAAAAATCTTTATATTCACTTTCCGGATCAATAAATATCAGTTTTGTTCCTAGCATAAACTCTGACAAAGTAATATGCTTTACTGCCGCACTTTTACCACTTCCAGGGACCCCCATAATAACAAAGTTAGAATTTGTTCGATCATTTTCACGCAGCCAAAAGTCTAGCACAACTAGTCCTCCAGTTGCATCCTTTGCAACATAACAACCTGCATTATCATTCAGTCCTGAAGAACTAAACGGGAATCCACCGACAAAAGTTCGAAGCGGCATAACACGATTTGATACCTCATTTAATAATGGATTTTCAATATAAAATGGTGCAACATGCTGTAATGCATGTTTTTGCATCAATGTAAGTGGTCTAACTTTCAGATTGGTCATTGCACATGTTCCACGCATCTTCTGTTCTACTTTTTTTAAAGATTCCTTATCTATTGCCATTGGAATTAATGTTCCTGCCAATTCTCCAACAACTTCTCCATTTTCATCGATTTGCTGCAGCAATTTCATTCCATCTTTTGCACCTTTTTCTGCTCGTTGTTGCTTCAATCGATCTTTTGCTGTTCTTGCCTGTCCTGATAGCATTGTTATATTCTTGTTAATACTCTCCAGGATTTCCCCTTGGTTGGGCGTAAAAGTAAAGGAAACTGCTGTTGATGGAATATTTGTAATACGTGTTAACCATCCATAATTTGGAGCAGGTGGATATTTTATCACACCGTATCCTTTACAGTAGTTTTCTCCTAAGGTAAAATTATTGGATTCAAATTTCAATGCGATCGGCGAAATAATATTTAATAACGAAGCATTTTCTTCCATTTTCTGTTTCTTAGCCATCATATCACTCCTTTTAATATTGGTATCGATGCATCTGTCATCTCATCTTCAATTGATACAACTGCCGGATTATTCACAAGGTTACATAAACGAACTATGTCCTTATCCTTTATGATTTCTGTTTTAATTCCGACCGCCTCAAAATGCTCTGCAAATTCACTAATTCTTTTCTTTAAATCTCTTTCCACATCTTCTGCAGCTTTCATAGACAAGTAAAAAAAGAACTGTCTTTCTACAATTTCATCTCCAAATGTGAAATCAGATAAATTTTCCATTTCTTTTCTAAGTAACTCTCTTCGATATGGATCACTTGTCTCATTACGGAGATGAGCATACGATTCCAAAAGAGGCTGCATATCTACCGGACGTGATATCGCAAGAAAATGAAACGGTTCTTTTTCAACTGATAGTTCTGCCGTCAGCTGCTTCACTAACGTTTCTTTTTCTCTTTTGGATAGCAATCCTACGCTGACTGGTAGTATCTTAATATAACCAATTACATATCCATCTCTTGTATACAGATAATTATTCTGGATATTCAATACATTCGTAAATTCCTGAGCAGTTATTTGTTCTGCTGTAAGTTTCTTCTTTTTTTCTTTTTTCTTCATGTACTGCTCCTTTATTTTCTCTTCTTTTTCATTGTGTCTGCCATTAATTTTGCTCTGTTAGCTTTCTTCGCAGCCAATTGATGATAGGCTTGTGAAAGTGGGCAAGTAGAATCCAAGAATAAAGGGGATTTATCGACATATTCTTTTCCGTTATAAATAACCCTTTCAAACCCCAGTGCAAATAATTCCTCGTTCGTAATTCGTACCCTGATTGTTGTGTTTGACATTTTTTCTGTTCTCCTTTATTTCTATTCTTTTTTCCTTAGTCATTTATTTATCCCCACATTTTTTCATTCAACCTTATAATCAACATTGAATTCTTCCTTTGTATGATTTTTAGAATTCTCTGTTGTTGTTTTAGGCTGATGTGTTGTTATACGTTTTTTTTCTGTCGTTGTTCGTTTTTTTTGTGTCGTTTTTGCTGTTTTTCGGACCTTTTTTACTGTTTTTTTCTTTTTTGCTGTTGTGTTCCGCTTTTTTTTCGTTCCAACTTTTTTTCTTGTAGATGTCGTAATATTTCTTCTATCTGTTGTTGCCTTCTGTGTTGAAGATTCTGTCATTTTTTCTGTTTTTCTTTCTGTCGTCGCCTTTTTTTCTTGTGTCGTTGGTGTTTCTGTCGTCACTTCTTCAGTTGCTGTCTGCGTTGTCCCCTGTGTTGTAACCTTTTCTTTCTGTATTTCTTTTGTTAAATGCTGCTTCTTTTTGCCTGCATTTATATTTTTCAATACAATAGAAAGTCCAAAAAAAACTAATACAATGCAAAAAAACAGGATCATAATAAATCCTGCTTTTTTCATGTTAATTTTGAATTTTTTTGACTTCTTCTTTTTTTCTTGTTTTTTAATTTCTGAAACTATTTTACTATTTTGTTCAACTATACACTCTTCTTCAATATTAGTATTCTCTGTATCTAAAATTGTGTTTTGACTCCCAAGTAACTCTCTAAAATCCTTTGTATGATCATTTTCAAATGGATTGTCAATCTTAATGCGTATGTGCCTGTTTTCATAATGCAGGATCAATTCTCCATCATCTGATTCACACCATATTTGTATATTGCAATGTTCAAACATCTTTTCTATTGGATCTTCTTCACAAAAAGAACAGATTGTATAAGCCACGCCTTCTTTTCCACTATTACATAGAAATGAAATATCATTCCACTTATATATGCCATTTTCTCCTATTAACCCATAGTTTGATGACAGTTTTGGAAGTATTGCTTTTTTTACATTTGTTGTTATTTCACAAAAGCATAAATTTTTCTCTGACTCTGAAAGTGTCTTCACAAAATTAATTGCTGACAATACTGCTGTTTTTCTATCCTGCGATAAAAAACCTATCTGCATTTCCTGCTTTTGAACATCTATCTTTGGCTTTTTCGAGATTTTTAAGATCTTTCTTAATGATTCAAGAATATTTTCATTCTGATCAACAATTTCTATTCCTTGCAAATCTAGAAGTTCACTTTTATCTCGAACAATCAAAATAATTTTTATCTCCGGAAAGCTATTTTGAAATTCTATCAGATCTTTTGAATTTTCCAATGCTACCTGCTCAATTACAATTGCTTCTGGCTTCATTGTATCGATGCTGATATATTCTCTTTTGATAAAATCTGTCAGCCTGCAATTCCATACAATATAATTCCGATGAAGGACATTCAGTTCTGATCCAAGATATTCTAATTCCTGTGTGATTAAAAACAGAATCATTCTTCTACCTTCCATTCATCTTTATATTTATATAAATATACTTGTTGCTCTTTAAGGTATGCAATAAACAATAATACAAATGCTCTCATCGAAATATTGCCCTCCAGTCTTGTATTAAACCCTATACATGCTGTAATTCCAATCATGATCGTTAACACTACGATTGATAGATCCCGAGAAATTCCATACAAGATAATTGAAAAAACAATTACAAATGCTGACATAAGGATTGTGAGATATAATTCTTTTTTCCCAAATCCAGGAAAATATTCATGCTGAGCTGTCACATACGTTGGTATGTATAAATCCCCTTTTTCTCTTTCTTCCATTAATTTTTTCCTCACTTTCTACTGATAATATTCTAAAATACTATCTTTAAAACTATAAATCAATGTTGCTAAAATCATAAATAAGATAACGTTTCTACCTCTTCGAAAGTTAGTTTCTTTTGAATCAGGGTCATTAATCGTACTAACAATCAAAGTTAAAATTCGAAAAATTCCTCCTGCGTTAACTAAAATCATAAAAGCATTAATTAAATCTGTAATTGTATTCATTTTTTCTCCTAATGTGCAAATATTCGTCTAATATTTGAAGCAACTTGTAATTTTCCTGCCAATCCACTACCTTGATTCGCAAACAGATAATCCTGAATTAACTTCGGTCCTTTTAATGCCAATGATCCAAATGCTACGGACCAGATTACATGCCCGGTTAATAATAAAGCCATAGCTAATCGAAGCAAAATAATCTGCAATGTACAAGTAAATCCCATCTGCAGAAACTTTTTCCCAGCAATCTTAAAAGATCCACCGTCACTATCCATAAGTCCTACACTTAAAAGTGGAATAGCAAATTTTAAAACCATTAATTCTGCACCATTCTTGATTATCTGTATATATATCAAAAAGATTATAATTAAAAATATGATAAGCAATAGAACTGTCGTTATTCCATTTCCAAATAGTGTTAACAAGAATTGATCTTTGATTGCTTCTATTTCTCCCTTACTTCCAATCGCCGTTAATATTGCTTTTGTAAAAGTTTCGAAAATATTGACAAGCGGTGTATATAATCCTAAAAATGTAACTGAAATTGCAACCGCCTGACAAAAGCCTGTTAAAATATGAGTTGGATCATGATCTGGATCTCCATCCGATTGCAATATATAAATTGAAAAACCCTTTTGGACAAATTTTAATATCAGTAATGCAATTGCATATTTTAATATCACTGCATTAACTTTGCTTAGGCTTAAACCCTTAATTAAATGCTTTGTACTGATGTAATTTTGACAATTTAATGCTATATCCATTAGATCAACAAGGAATTTATTAATCAACTTAACAGCATCCTTCGCGAGATCTTCTAAAAAATCATTGAATAAGCTTTTTAACATTTAAGACCTCCTGATATTTTCTATTTATTTATAGTAAGATAAAATTGTTGGAACTAGTGCAACAACTGAAACAACCAGAACCATACAGATAAGGATTATACCTATTCTTTTTTTATACATTTTAGTATCCATATCATCTCCCATTTTCATGCGGATTAGATTATAGATAATCATTACAACTCCAATCACAGAAGACAATCCGATCAATGGTGTCTTTATATCATTAAACATGCTTTTAGTTCCAGTAAATAATTTAGAACTTCCAATACCACCTGCATATACAAAATTTTGTGCCATCAAAAAACAGGTAATCATATTCATCATAATTACCGTAATTTTTCCTCTAAGTTTCATTAATTTGTTCTTCATTTTGTTTCTCCTTGTTATTTTTTTGCAGCCTTGGCCGCTTTTTCTTTTTGTTGCTTTAATATTAGTGCATCAATGTGTCTTTTCCACACATTCCAAATTCCCCATAATTCCATTTTTGAATTATGCAGACGTTCATTTTTCTTATGCTCTTCTGCTTTTTTTTGTCTCAACCGATTATTATGTTCTTCATCACCCATACCTAAAAATTCATTCATCGCATATTGTGACAAATCTGGGGCATACATAATCGCTGGATCAGAATCTGACATAACCAAAGAATATGGCCTTTGCAGCTTGCCGACCTCATCCGGATACAGTAATGGCCGTCCCATTAAATTAGAACTTTCCCCTTCACTTCCACCATTTCTGAATGTACCTGACGGAGTATTATTGCTTTTTGAATAAGAACGTGTTGTATAGTTTCCTAAATCCTCAGATATTTTCTTCTTTGTAGTCGGATTTGGACTTCGAAGATATATCTTTATATCAGCATTATCCTGAATAATCTGTGAAACTTTTTCTCCATACACATCGTCCAACTGAGCATATGACTGGATAAACATAAAATGTCTGATTCCTTTTCCAGTACCAAATGAAGTCTGTTGTCGCATATTTGTTATCTTCGTGAAATTTCCAAGCTCGTCATCAACAAAATTCCATCGTACAGGAACCCGTCCTCCATATTTTTCGTCTGCTGCATAATCAATCAAATCCGATAATTGACGCAAAATCAAACTGGCCAATGGAAAATATGTTTTATCTCTTGCTGGCAAGCATAGATAAATAATGATTTTCTTTCCTTCTTCTATCATTTTTCCAATATCAAAATCGCTCTTATTTGACATTTGATTGATCGCTGGAATTGTTAACAATTTCAATGTCATAATTGCTGAAACATAAAAAGAAGACCTTGTTCGCATTGCCGCAACTTTCGTTGCTGCTAACAAGATCTTCGCGGGGTGTTCCTCTGGAAGTGAATCAATATAAAATTGTAACGGCAATGTTCCTCGATAATCAGAACACATTTCTGTGATAAAGTAAAATACATTTGTCAGATTCTGATATTCTGGATGATCTTGATTATCATAACAAACAGCCATAATTGAAGCCGCCAATGTTGCTGCTTCACCACTGTTCCAAAGTTTTTCTCCATTTTCTGGTGGTTCACCAACTAACTGACTAACCAAACTCCAAGTTTCTTCAATTGCTCTTGATATATCATTTCTGCGAAGAGCCTGTATCACTGGTTCCAAAAAATTTTTTCGATCCGATTGATATGGATGAATAAAATCAATACATATCGTTTCATATCCATATCTTTTAGCTGCATCTTCTGTATAGTCTCTCAATTCACCTTTCAAATCTACTGCAAAAATATTTTCTCCTGCCAGAATAAGATCAACAATCGTTTCGATTACAATATTTCTTGTTTTTCCTGATCTTGTTGCACCTATGATAAGTGCATGTAAATCCTTGGTAATATGATATATCTTCTCTTTTGTTCTTCCAAAAAAATCTGATCTTTTAAGATCTTCTTTTCCTAGTACCAATCCACCTGCTGAAAAATGTTCTTTTCCATCCATTAATTTTTTTGAATCAATTACATCTGAATCAAATACCTGATCAAATTTCTCATTTGGCAACCATTTTGCTGTACCATGTTGTCCCTGTCCCACAGGCACTGGTGTATGAATTTCAGGTGTAATCTCTATCATATCAACCTTAAAAGATGATTTGCCACCAACTAATAATGTTATAATTCCCAATAATAAAATAACAAAAAAGAAGATCGTAAACATTCTTATCTGTTCATTATTTGAAATATATTGCTTCATAGCAACTGGATCAGTCACAAATTTTATCTGCTCTGGATTTTTTAATGTACTATCTAAAAAAATTGCTGTAAATGCACTTGCATAAAGTATTACAAAAGATAATCCTATAATTCCAACAATCCTGACTGCACGTCTTTTAAAGAACATCACAATCGGATTACTTTCTTTTTTTACCACTTAAACACCTTCTCTCTATCTTTCCCAATCCATTCCATGTCCTTTCGCCTGTTCTCTCTTCCACTCATCAATCGATCTTACAGAGTGTTCATGTAAGTTCGTCTGATGTGGATATGCATTGTCATCAGCCCCTTCTATTATTGAAAATAATAAAAACAGCTTATCTAATTTCTGTAGTTCTACAACATTTTTAGCATCATATTTTCCTGAACGAATTCTATTAAGTCTTTCTTCATTCCTTTTAAATTTTTCTTCTAATCCCTCTTTCGTATATTCTTCATTTGGATAAAATGATCGATTACGCACTGGTTTATGTCCATCTTTCCAAAAAGTTATATATTTGTGATCATCATTCCATTGAACATGATAATCATTCTGTTCCATCAACTGAATAAATTCTTTTTTTGATGTGGCAGTATTAGCTACATCTCTTACAATAAAAAATGTTTCTGTTCGATAACTTAATGACTCAGATTTTTCATCTGGTTCTTTATTTTTATGTCTTTTATAGTTTTCTCTAAATCTTTCACGCATTGCCTCCTTTGTATAATTTCCTGGATTTTCAAAGATTCGGTTTCTCATTTTTTTGCCATCGGGATTTGTAAACAATACATATTTATATTCATTCTTCCATCGTACCTGATAACCTTGCTTATTCATTAGCCAAAAAAATTCCGTATGATTCTCAGCAACCTCTAGTGCTGCATCTACTGCCATTTGTGTTTCTTTCTTCCAACTAGTTCCCTTTCTCTCTGCATCCCTTTGGGCTGGAGATTTACTTTTGGCAACTTCTTTTTCTGGAAGGATTGATAAGCCATGTTTTTTGCATAATCGATCGGAAACTCTCCGTAAAATTTTCAAGTCTGCTAACTGCCATTTATGGCCATCTTCCACATTTACTGTATTCAGTATAAAGTGCGTATGAATATGATCCTTATCTGTATGAACAGCATAAGAAATCTGAAACCCTTGAAAATTTTTTTGCTTTACAAATTCATCTGCAATCTGCTTTGCCAGTTCTGGGGTAACTTCTCCAGGTTTAAACGATTGTATGTAGTGCATACACATTCGTTTTCCTTCCTGATCCTTCCCCCATAATTGTTTTGTCAGCATAAATTCATCATATGCATTTTCCGAATTCATCAGAAGGGTTCCACCCTGTAATTCCGATCTGGTTTTTTCAGGATCATGAACATAGTCAAGAATATATTTCATTTTACTCTTGGTATCATATTTCATATACTTTCCACTCTTATCCTTGGCCTGAATCACAGTCGCCATGATTTATCACCTCACTTATTTCACTTAGTTTTGAATAAGTCATTTGCAGCATTTCAAAACATTCGGTAAGATCAACACTGGTAATTCTTCCTTCATGGGCCAACATAACCAATTGGTTCAGATTATTTCCTACCCTTGCTACCTGTAGATGTAAATCTTGAATACCAGAAACGACAATAATAGGATGATCGGAAATCGCCTTTCTAACATAATCCGAAAAATTCATCCCTGTATCTTTCAAAGAATCCAGTAATTTCTGTTCCTCTTCTTTGCTTATCCGGATTGTTTTTCTTCTGTCCTTCATCCTTTTCTACCTGCCAACTGTTCATTAAAATCTTTATAGCCATCAAACGGCGATTCATCCCAAATATCGTATGACTTCCCATAGAAGTCTTTTAATTTTTCTGTCTGATTTCTTCCCCATTCATCGTTGTCTAAGTGTAAAAATATTCTCTGAATGTCATAATGTTTTACATATTCTTGCAGTGACGTATCCGCAAGACAACAAAGTGCTACATGATGATCTTTGATTGCATCTGGATATAATGTTAAATAACTCATCATGTCAATCGGACTTTCATACACATGTAACATCTTGTTTTCACCAGATCGATGAAATGCAAATCTTTTATCACTTCCTCGTGTTTCTCCTTTAAATGCTTTACTTGTCATGGTTCCCCTGATTGCCGCATGTCTTGGATTTCCATCATAATCGTATCCAACAAATACGCAACTATGGTATTTATTTTCATATAGCATTTTTTCTTTTATGAACTGATCAACTACCCATCGATCAATCTTTCTTGTTTTAATAAGATATGCATAAATATATCGAAAGCTATCTGATCGCTCTGGTAAAGAAAATTCTATTTCTTTTTCTTCTACAGGTTCTCTTTTATATGTATCCAATCCTTTGATACCTAAAAGATATGACACTGATTCAATGAATGTACACTGATGAATAAACATCACTAACTGAATTGGCCCACCACCACAATTATTTCCTCTGCTCATATCTGCAGAAAAACAGTGAAATGCATTCTTCATAGGTGTAATATACAAACCACCATATCCAGGTACTTTATATGTATTTTTTCTTTTTTCTAATTTCAAATTTAATTCTCTAGCAACTCCAAGAATGTCTCTTTGATCAGCTTCTGCAATCTGTTCCCTAGAAAATCTTTGTCTTCTCATATATATGCTTCTCCTTCCTTTAAATTTTAAAAATTAAAAAAGCACAGAATTATTTCTGCACTTTTCTAGTTTCTAAAATACTCTTTTTGTCAAATACTCTTGAAATTTCGTTAAATATTCCTTGGGAAATTCTCCACAGCCGCCATCTAATATGATCTGCACTGCTTTTTCTTTCGAATACGCCGGCTTATATACTCTTTTACTTCGAAGTGCTGTATAAACATCTGCTAAAGCGACTACCTGAATCCAATCTTTTATTTCTTTTCCTAAAAGATTATCTGGATATCCTGATCCGTCAATTCGTTCATGATGGTGTAAAGCAATCTCAGCAGCATACTTTTTCAATTCTCTGTTCAAGTTAGAATTCATGATCATATCGTGTCCAATTACTGTATGTTGTTGTACTATTTTATATTCTTCCTTTGTCAGCTCTCCAGGTTTGTATAAAATATGATCCGGAATATATATTTTCCCTATGTCATGATATTTTGCAGCTTCTGCAATCAGCTGAATTTCATTGTTGGCTAATCCTAAATCCATATACAACAATAATTTCCTTGTTAATTGACTGGTATCATCAATATGGCTCATTTAATTCCTTCCTTATAATTTCAAAAGAGGCTGTAGATAAAACTACAACCTCTTTTGACAGCTATTATTTACTTTACGTTTCTTATGCGTGATATCTTTTACATTTGTGGTATATAAAAGTATCCTTTATTTCTTCAGTTTTCTTCTTTTTAGATAAATCACAACTCCTGCGACAGCCCCAAGTGCAATACCTGCAACATAAGGAATTGCATTAAAGTCATCTCCTGTTTTTACAGTTGTCGTCTGACTCCTACTTCCATTAGTACTTGTTGGTGTTTTTTCTGTCTTTGGTACTTTTACAGATACTTCTGCCTGTCCTGGATGAATTCCTGAACCATTAACAGTCGCTTTATTCACCAATGTTTTGCCTAATGCACTCTTTAATACTTTTGCCTGATAATTCACCTCAACTTTCTCACCATATTTTAATTCCGGAATTTTAACTTCTAACTTGTTTCCATCTGTATTGATCGTGTAATCAGTTATCCCAGTCACTTTTACACTTTCACTTTGAAGGGCAAGACCTTCCGGAATCGTATCATTAATTACGACATCCTTTGATACAGAATTTTCTTTCTTTAAAGATACAGACACGTTGTATTTTACCATGTCCCCTACTTTATATTCTTTCTTATCTGCATCTTTCGTCATCGTAACGTCTTGATCTACCACTGTAACAGAATTATTATCATCTTTTGGATCTGCGTTATCTGCCTGTGTAGTTGCTGTATTTTTATATGTTCCTTCTTTCGTGTACGTTACATTATAGGATACCAACAGTTCATCCTTACTACTTAAATCTTTTCCTGTTTCAATTGTAAAGTTATTCTGATTTGTCACGATCTTGCAATCTTTTGTGATGTCTGTACCATTTAAAGATACTTTCATACTTTCTGCATCGATCGTAATTCCATCTTCTTGTACAAATTGATCCTTTACTGTTACGTTTTTGGCTGTTGCATCTGCTTTTGTCTGTTTCACAGTCAATGTGTAAATCCCTGTATTTCCAACGGCATATTCTGTCTTATCTGATGTCTTATTGATTGACAATTCTGGAGTTACATTTGTTACTTCAATGACGTTTGTTGCCTGATCTTCATTTGTATTATCACTTGTGGAAACGGCTGTGTTTGTATATTCTCCAGTTTTACTGAATGAAACTTTATAGCTTACTTCCAGTTTGTCTTCATCTGATATATTTTTTCCAGTCTCAATTTTGAAGTTATTTCCTTCAACTGTAATCTTACAATCTTTCGTGATATCTTCTTTATTCAGCTTAACTTCCATACTGTCTGCATCATAAGCCATACCATTTTCCTGAGCAAATTTGTCAGTGATCACAACATTATTTGCTGTCAGATTTTCTTTTGTCTGTTTAACTGTTAATGTATATGTTGCTACTTCTCCTATCGCATATTGGGATTTATTTGACTTCTTTGTAATCTCCAAAGCTGGAGCTTTCATCTTAATATCTTCTGTATCCTCACCGCCACCAGATGGGATTGTATCATCGTCTTTAATCGTATCCCCATTTGTATTTGGTGTTGCTGGAGCAGTAAATACATTTTCCAGATCCGTTGCTAATGCAGCTTTATCCGTGATCGTTGCATCATAGGTAACGACAATCTTATCTGTCCAGTGATCCATGTCTTTATAAGGTGTAATACAGATACATGGAATGTCACTGTTCTTTAAGTTATATGGTGTTTTGATTGTAAATCCTGTTCCATCATTTTCATAACTAATATCTAAATTTGATGTTACATTTTTTCCACCAACTAATACTGCTACGGAACCTTCTTTAATTTCCAACCCTTCTGTTTTCACCAGATCTTTTAATACAATATCTCTCATAAATGTTCCTGGATTTATATTTGTAATCGTAACATTATATCCTACGGTATCACCAACTTTGTATTTTGTACCTGGTGCTTTTTTGATAACCTGTAATTTCGGACTATTAATATATACCTGCTGCTGATCTTTCATCTCTGGAATACCAGCTGCAGTTGTAATTGCTGTATTATCAACGACGGTTCCATTTGATGCAACTAATGCTTTTGCATCATATTCAACTGTGATTGTCTTTCCATATGGAAGTGCATAATCACCTTTAGACTTCAATATCCAGCCATTTCCAGACTGTTCAATCGTGTAATCTTTCTCATCAATTCCACTAACTTTCACACTTGAAAAATCAAATGCCATACTATCTGGTAAACTTGTATCTTTAATTATAAAATACGCTGTATCTGCCTTTTCATTTGTATTTGACACTTTTACCGTGTAATGAACTACATCGTTTACCTGATGCTCATAACGATTGACACTTTTCTTAATTGCTAATCCTGGTTCATTTTTTTCATTTGTAGAAAGCTGAACTTCTGTTTCTGGCTTATTTGTTATAACATTCTGTCCATTTACCTCAACATATGCCGTATTATATTCTTTTACAATTTTTTGATCTTCAGTGTAATGTCCATGTTCTTTCCAACGATCTCTCAAGCTTTTTAATTGCTCTTCTGTCGCATTCTCAGGAACATCCATCTTCACATTAATCTCCATTGTATAAGAATTGTTTTTGTAAAATTCATCATTTGATCCTGGATCTTTTAATGAAGCCTTAACTTCATTTCCAACAGTTGAAATGTCAAACCAACCAGTTACATCATTTCCATTATCTGCTTTAATTTTTACTGAATTGATCTTCATGCATTGTTCAATACTATCCTTAAATGCAAAACTTGTATATTTCTCATTTGCATTTTTTGCAATCTTTTGAGTAACAGAATATGTCCAGTCATCAGCTAATGAACGAACTGTATTTTTCTTAACATTTGTTTCATCCGCATCAGAAACTGTTTTTTCTGGGCCTTCAATTTTTGTTGTAACATTATTGGAATTTTTAATCACACCATCAACATTTGTCTTGGCACTATTTTCTTCTGTTACAATATTCTCTGTTTCATTAAGATGACCGTGCTGTTTCCACTGTTCTTTTAATGCTGCCATTTGTTCTTCAGAAGCATTTTCTGGAATATTTAATGATACATTGATCTTTAATGTGTAGATCCCATATTTATAGAAACTGTCATTTCCTTTTGGATCTTTCAATGTTGCTGTTACTTTATTGCCATCTGTTTTAATATCGAACCAGCTAGTTGCATCTTTTGTGGATTCCATCTTGCTTGCAACTACCTTTACGGAGTTGATCTTCAGGCAGGATTCGATCTGATCTTCAAATGCAAACTTGGAATAACGATGTGCCTCTGGGATTCCTGCTGGGATTACCTGTTCCACGTTATATGTCCAGTCCTGTCCGAAGTGCTCCACTGTATTACTTGTTACCTGTGTTTCATTATTGTCTGTCACAGTCTTTGTTGGCGGCACGGTTTTAAATCTGGTCATATTCTGGCCAGAACCTACAAACTGATCTCGTCTTGTCGGTTCTGCAAGATTACGTCCAAAGGTACATTCAAACGAATCTCCCTGGAAGGTAAACGCAGCACATGTAAAGTCCTGACTATCATAATCATCGTCATAGTCTGCATAATAGATATATGTTCCATTATCTTCTTTATAGCTTAATTTCGTATTGGAAGATACGTACTGACCATCTACTTTGTTTGCTTTTACTCCGATATACTGTTTTGAGTCAATATCCTTTAATGTTACGTTGGATTTGAGTGAAACTTTTGTATTTGTACCTACTTTATAGAATGTACTTGTTGTCTTAACTTCTTTCAGCCCTACGTAAGCTGTATTTGTTAAGTTTTCACCTAAAGCAATATATCCATCCTGTCCTTTGTATTTTTCAATACCTGTCACAGTTCGTACCATATCGACTTTTACCCAGTGACCATTGCTTCCATCGTCATTACATTGATAGATCTGCATGTTTGAAACTTTAACTTTGATCTTATCTACTGAATTTTCAGATGTTTTGAACCAAAGATACTCTTTCAGGAAATCCTGAATATTCAGATCTAATCCATTATAGCTTGTTGGGTATTTGCAGCTTTTTCCTTCTTCTACGGTAAACTTGGAATTCTTCGTCTTATACAGACGGAATCCGTAAGATTCATTAACCGTTAATGCTTTGGAACTATCAAAGGAACTGAATTCTTTTTGATTTGGCTTATACCAATCATTATTAATTTTCTTTGCATCATCAACACTGATCTGTGCAAAGACAGATGTTGGCATCATTAAGATTGACATCACAACTGCTAACATTCGACAGAATATTTTTTTCCATTTGTTTTTCTTCATATGTCTTTCTCCTTTTCCTGAAAATGTATACTAAAAAGACACCATTTAATTTTTATGGTGTCTTTGATTTAGGTGGTGATCGATATGTAATTGTTTCATTCATTTATTTATTTCTCCCCTTTCGACAAAAAAGTGGAACTGTATTTCTACAATTCCACTTTTATTGTTTATCTTAATGCAATTAGTTTTATCATATAATGTGCGTAATATGATAAAATAATTAATTTTCCATTCTTGTATCCTTTGACTTTCAAATTTAAAGAACCTTTCCCTGCATCATAATCATAGCAAGAAAATGTTACCTTTTCTCCAGGTTTTAAACAATTTGATTCTTTTGTTGGATCTTCTAATTGACTTAGAGATTTTTCACCTGCACCAGCAACCGTATAATATAACGTGCATCCATTTATTGCTTTTAAAGTTACTATTTCTCCATTAGTTTCAACATTCATGTAATTTTCAACATAACCTACTTTTGCTGTTCCTTTTAAATCTCCAAAATTTAGAAAATAACGATAATACCCAGCACCTAAGTCAAGCTGTCCTTTATTAATCTTCTTTCCCGTCGCAAGTTCCTTATTCACCTGCTTTAAATCAATCGGATCTTCCTTGCCAGGATACTTATTCTTTTTCGTAGTATTCGTTACTACTTTCTTAGATTTCTTTTTTACCGTAACCGTTTTTTTCGTATAAAGCTTCCATATTTTGTTTTTCTTTTTGTAGACTTTCACGGTAAGTTTCTTTCCAGTTTTTTGCTTTGGAATAGGAATCGTAAAGTTTCCTTTAGAAGATGCTTTTTTCTTATAAATTTTCTTTCCAATTTTTACCTTAACTAAGTATTTTTTCTTTGTTTTTCCTTTAATCTTTGTTGTCGTGTCATACACTGTGTTGACTTTTAATTTCTTACTCGCTGCATCGACATTTGTTTGAATCATGGTCATTGAAAAAAACAATGCCGTTGCAACTACTATACTTTTCTTAATCTTTCTCATATTGTTTTCCCCCATTTCTTTTAATTTATTACTTATATTTTTTACAACTTTATTCTATCATATCAGGTGTCCTATAAAAAGTACTTTGAAATGGCACTAAATTCCAACGGCTCCATTCAATAAACAAGAGACTTAAAAGTCCAGCTATTCCAATTATCATAAACCATTTACCGACTTTATGCATTATCATTTCTCGATTTTGCATCTCCATCACCTCTTAAATATTATATCATATATTTTAATATGCATAAATATATTTTTGAATAGCACATCATCTTCTTTTCTGTTTTATAACATCAAGAATGTTATCTATCGTACTTTCTTCATATCCTGCCAACCACAACCATGTTTTTTTCTGCTTTTCTGACATATCAATGTCTCCTATCACTTCATTCATCTTATCAAGATTTCTTTGGGTCATTTTTCTTAATCCTGGTGATCCTTCAATTTCTTCTCGTACAGTATTTGTATAATCTGAAATTTTCAACATATCTTTCACCTCTCTTTTATGTTCATTCTCTTTGTAATCAGTTTTCATAATAAATCCTACGATTTCGGGAACAAAAGAAAATATAATGCACTTTGCAACAACTAGGCATCCTATATATAACAGTACTGTTTGAAAACTAACCACCTGATTCTTTATTATTATTCTGTCAAAAATACAGTATAACAATTTCAACAGGATGTATATTATAGGTCCATCAATACAAATTATTATCCATTTCGACAAAAATTCTTCTAAAAACTTATCTTCTTTTTTATCCATATTAATTTATCCTCGTAATATTTTCTAAATAGGTAGGAACTGCAAAATAAGTTCTTTCTTTATGTAACTGCATTGCATCCATTCCAAAACTATATGTTTCGCTTACCTGAACAATTTTTTCATCATTCAATTGATTGCCAAGCTCCTTTAAGTGATCATTTATTTTACTTTTATGATCCTGAATCCCCTGACTCTTAATTCCTATTAATAATTCGTCCATTGGAATTTCTTTTTCGAAATCTGTCAGATCAATCTGCAAATTCAAATAAAATTTACGAATAATCTCTTCTTTATTTTTCTTCTGATCAACACTTTGTTTTATTACTTTGTTATGAACTTTATTCTTCCTTTTCTGCTTTTTATGGTTATTACCGTCTGTTTTATTGCTCCAAATTTCCCAAAAAGGTCCACCTGCATCTGCTATTTTAGAATTCTGTATAATAAAAGCAAGATCATATGTTTTTTGTGATCTTACCCTACTTCCAACATCTGCCACTTCAACCATACCTTTTTTATTTATTGTTAATAATGATATAAAATGGCCACCATTTGTAAAATATCCTGGTCCCATCAATCCCACAACCATATGCCCCGATCTTAAAGCTCTTTCAATCTCCTTTTCATTTTTATAGAGTCCTCTGCATTGCAAATTCCAATGACTTGCCATCGCAGGAATCGCACTATGCAGTGAACCGGAAGAAGAATAATATCCTTCCTTTTTAGCCCATCCTGCAACAGTTACTGGACTTACAAACTTATGCGTTAAATTAGAAATACAGACTGCAACCGCTGTCGGTCCACAGCCTGCTGATCGTAATGACAAATTATTGTTATTCCAAATAGAATCTGTTTGATTAAAATATATATAATCTCCTATATATTCTTTTTGATTTTTTTGTTTTTTTATGATTTCATTTTTGGAATCAACGTTTTTTTCAGCAATCTTTTTTTTCTTATAATATCTTTCTTTTGATTTTGGCCTTTTCCTTCTGCTTGAATTTTTATCTTTTTTATGTTTCTTTGAAATTGTTACCTTATTTTCTACCTTCGTTGTGTTATTTTTTAATTCTGATTGATTCTGTTCTGTTGTTACTTCTTCTGTTGTTGATATTATAGCTGTTTCTGTTGTTGCTTCTGTCACAACATTCTCTTCTGCAGCAATTATATCTACATCACAAAAAGCCATCATTCCGGCAAAAAACGTAGCCATTGCTATTGTCATTACTTTTCTTCTCATTTTATCCCTCAGTTCAATTCTGATAATACATTTCCAATGCTTCCTCAATAATCTTATCTATTTCATCTTGTTTCTGTTCTGGTTTAAAATATTTGTTTAATACATTTTTACTTACTTTAATTGAAGTTTTTTTCGGCTTTACCTTTACTTCTTCAGAAATTTTTCCATTTAAAATTTCAAACAATGTTTTATCGTTTAGATGTTGTCTTTCTGACACCGTCTTGATTTTTTCAGACATTTTCTTATCAATTTTTACATCATTTTCTTTTATATAATCTGCAATTAGATCCTGATAAATAGTAGAAATAAATGAAAGATCCACGGCTACCTTTACTCCAATCTTTCCATTATCTAATGCCTCTTTTAATTTATCAGTTAATTGATAAATTCTTAAATATCGCTGAATAGAACTTCGACTTAAGTTAAATTCTTCATCTACACTCTTGGTAAGATCATCTGGATTTAAATCTGTCCTTCTTCCCTGTCGTTTTAAAACCTCATTCCTCCGATAGATCAATTCAGCTTTTTCAGATTGTTTCATTTTTTCGAATCCATGCTGCAAATTTGAATCCATAAATAACAACTCTGCTGTATCATCATCCAAATCATCATTGATCAAACATGGTACTGTATTCAATCCTGCCAGTAATGCCGCATCTCTTCGATGGTGTCCCAGGATAATTTCATATTCATCATTTTCATTAAGTGGACGAACAACTAAAGGCTGAATGATTCCATTGATTTTTACAGATTCTACAAGATCTTCTAAATCCTGTTTCGAATATCTGTTTTCTCCTAAATTTCCTTTATGATAATCTTTGAGGTGACTGATTTTTAATTCAGTCACCTTATCTTTTGTATCTTCATTAAAATCTTGCGGTAATCCAAACATTTCTCCTAATGGTTTTAATCTTTCTGTCATTTCTGTCATTTTGCTAATACCTCCTGAGCCAATTTCTTATATGCAATAGCTGCATCTGAATTTTTTTCAAACCCTGCAACCAACTCATGCTTACTGAGCGATTTCCCCACTGCAATTCTTTCTGGAATCTGACTATCAAATATATTTAAACTTTCATAAGCATCTCTAACCATCTTGATAATCTGTCCAGATAAGTTGTTTCTCTTATCTACTCTAGTAATCAAAATTCCATCTATTTTTAGACTAGGATTCAATTTTCGTTTCGTCATTGCTACTGATCTTAATAATAATTCCATACCTTTCGCAGACAAATATTCTGCTTCTACTGGAATAATCACACTATCCGCGGCAGTTAATGCATTAATTGTTAACATTCCAAGTGATGGTCCACAATCAATTAGAATATAATCATAGTCTTTCTTATATTTTGCTAATACAGTTTTTAAAATCTGTTCTCTACAAGTGGCGTTAATTAGAAAAAGCTCCGTAGAAGCCAACACAATACTTCCAGGGAGCAAATCCATTCCATATATATTAATCATAATATCTTCTTTATTTAGTAAGTCTCTATCCTCAATTTCTAACTGCATCAAATCTGCAATCGATGGAATATTTTCATCAAATTGCCCTAATGCAATAGTCAATGATGACTGCGGATCAAAATCAACTAGTAAAACCTTATTTCCTGCCTTTGCCAATTCTGCCCCCAGATTTAATGTTGTTGTTGTCTTTGCTACTCCACCTTTCTGATTAACAATTGCAATTACTTTTTCTTTCATAGTGTTTCTCCTTTTTTATATTTATTTAATTTATAATTACTAACATATTTTATAAAAATCAGGGAATCCAATGGTTGGGGAGTATACTTACAATTTGTAAGTAAAAATAAATACAAATAATAAACTAAATAAATATAAATATTGGATTCCCTAATTATAAGGGGATGCCCGTATAAGGCCGATAGCTCAGCCATCTTAGATATAAAAAAAGCACATATCTTGTATGTGCTTTTTTTATATCTAAAATTTTATAATTGTGATGTGCTTTAAATGTGCCATATCGAAACCGATATACCTATATCAGTTAGCACCCCACAAACATTTTTATATGGCATCGCAAATCGCTGCGACAAATACCGCATTGAAGCTCCTAATTCCCCATCTGGACCACCATACTGCGTAATGATCAATTGTGCCATCTTGGGATCTGTTCGTTTGATATTTACCGGAAACTCCAATCGTTTTTCATAATTCCACATATCAACAACCTCCCCTCTTCATCCATGGCCAAGAATCCGTTGCCCATGTAAAATGATCATCTATATCTGCACTATCAATCGTCAATGGTTCAAAATTTCTTGCATATTCTTTTAATGCCTGCTTTCTTGCCTTCTGATATTGATTAAAATGGTCCATTGCTTTTTTGTCATTTGGGTGTGTATCAAGATACAGATTCGTATCAATCAATGCAAAGCTGACTGCATCAATATAATTTAACAACTTTTTCTTATCATACTGATTCATTACCGGCACGCCCCTTTCCCATAAAATGGTTTATTCAACTCTGGAAAGATCGTTCCACATTGTAATCCTTCTTCCGGACTATAAATCCTGCTCCAATGCTGCCATGGAACATACTGCATAGCAACCGGCATAGAATCCACTCCACCATGCCGATGACCATACTCACACATTCCTGATGATCGATCACAATAACATTGATTCATCTCTATTTTCCTTTTCTTCTTTTATACTATCATGGTATGTATACAAAAAAGAAAAGTGCTTTGAAATTTTAAGTTGTATAACGGAAATGTATCGAGTATTCATAAAAACATAAAGAAAGATAGAGGTACGAAAAACGAATTCCATTGACGGATTTTTTGCAAAACGCTGATCCGCCAACACTCCTGCACAACTCACTACGTTCAAACAGTGCCCGTGTTGGCTGCGATTTTGCAAAAGATCCTATGGAATTCTACTATTTCGTACCTCTATCTTTCTTTATGTTTTTATGAATACCTGAAGACATTCTCGTATAAAATTAAGTATTGTATGTTGAACGTTATCGGTTTTCAAATTTTTTAGTAACAGACAAATGTTTATTATAAATGCCCATACAGTAAAACATACACACTGTATAATGATTTGAATAGACTTCAGATATATGCAAGCCGTCATTCAAATCACAATTTAATCATTGAGGCTTTTTGCTTCTTCAAATTCTTTCACCATAACATCGCTAGGTTCTTCTGTACATAAACTAACTACAATGATCAGAATAGAAGATACGATAAATGCTGGTAACAGGCAGTAAATTCCAAAAATTCCACCTAATTTACCCAGAGTCACTGGCCATACAAGTGCAATGATACCTCCACTTAACATTCCAGCGATTGCTCCTTTTAAGTTTGTTCGTTTCCAGAATAATGCAAACAGTGTTAATGGACCAAAGGCTCCACCGAATCCTGCCCATGCATTTTCTACTAATCCGAATACAGAACTGTTTTCATCCATTGCGATCACGATACCGATCAATGCGATCACGATCGTTGTCAGTCTTGAGATCATCAGTACTTTTTCTTCAGACATTTCTTTCTTAAATAATCCCTGGAATAAGTTCTTTGATACACAGGATGATGCGATCAGTAACTGGGAATCTGAGGTACTCATTGTTGCTGCAAGAATTCCTGATAAAATGATTCCAGCCATAAATAATGGGATCAGTCCTTTAAATAAATGTGTTGTCATGTAGATAAAGATTCTCTGATTTCCATTTCCAGCTAATTCTGCTACATTGGGATAAAGTGCTGCTCCTGTAAATCCGATACATACAGCTACACTTAAAGAAATCAGTACCCAGATCATTGCGATATTTCTTGATTTCTTTACTTCTTGTGGGTCACGAATCGCCATGAATCTTACAAGAATATGTGGCATACCAAAATATCCAAGTCCCCATGCAAGTCCGGATAAGATTGGAATCACACCCTGTGATACTGCACCTCCTGTTGCTGGGTCATGGTACTTCATAACATCAAAGAATCCTTCCATTGCTTGACCGTGTGCAATAACATTCGCTACTCCACCTGCATTCACAACTCCAACGATCAGTACGATCACAATGGCAAATGACATTAATAATCCCTGAATCAGGTCTGTTGTACTTGCTGCCAAGAATCCACCCATGGATGTATATAATACGATAACGATCGCACAGACGATCATACTCTTCTGATAATTTAATCCAAATACAGAGTTAAATAATGTCCCACATGCAGCAAATCCTGATGCTGTGTATACTGTAAAGAAAATAAGGATCATGATTGCGGAAATACTGCTTAAGATTTTCTTATCATCTTTGAAACGGTTACTGAAAAAGTCTGGTACTGTGATCGCATTATCTGCTACTTCTGTATAATGACGTAATCTCTTTGCCACGATCTTCCAGTTTAAATATGTACCAAGAATCAATCCGATTGCTGTCCATCCTGCCTGGCTGAATCCTGTTGCGTATGCAAGTCCAGGAAGTCCCATCAACAGCCAGCTGCTCATATCAGATGCCTCTGCACTCATTGCAGTAACCCATGGTCCAAGTCCTCGTCCTCCAAGGAAATAGTCTTCGGATGTCTTTGTCTTCTTACTGTAAATGACACCAATCCAGATAACCATTGCCATATAGAGAACCATTGCGATCAATATTGGTAATTTCATATGATTTCTCCTCTTCTTTATGTGTATTTATCTTCATGATCAAAGTCTTATTTGACCTGAATTTTGACATGATTTTCTATTTTATCACATTCTTTGGATTGATTCAAGAAAAAGACAATTACTCGACACGCTCCGGCATGACAACAGCTGCCACAATATATAACAACAATCCTGTTCCTGTTGTGCATAATGCTGCTGTAAGGATTCGTACCAAAGTTGGATCTACCTCAAAATATTCTGCTAATCCTCCACATACACCAAATAAAAAACGGTCTTTTCTTGATTTATATAATGTTTTCTTCATTTCCTTTTCCTCCATCTATCTGTTACTTTGTTTTACAATATTGTATTATCAAAATCGATCGTAAGATCTCCACTTCCACAATCTATATTAATCCATCTTAATGCATTGATATTTCGTTTTTTTAGATCATCTTCGAAAAGTATATCTCCAATCTTAACATCTCCACTTCCACAATCTATATTATAGTTATAATCTTTTTCTGTTCCTGCCATTGTCAATGTGACATCTCCAGAACCCAGATCAATCTCTGTCTTTGATGTTGTGATCGTTGTCAGATCAATATCTCCACTTCCACAGTCTATGTCAAGTTCATCTGTGATATTCAAAGAATCTGACGCAATGTCTCCACTGCCACAATCCATGGAAACTTTCTCAAAGGTAACTCCTTTGGGCAGAATAACTGTGATCTCATCGTTTGATTGAAACCAAAACAATTTAAAATGTCTGCTCTTCTGCTTGATTTCAATCTCTCCATCTGACTTTAATATCACTGGCTCCCAGCTTCCTTTTTTCTTTATGATCAGACGATCCTGATTCCCATTTTGTAGCTTAACATTTCCACTTCCAATATCAATATTTAATTTTCGGATCTGATCTGCTCTTATATTTCGTTCCTCTGTCTGTAATTTACCGCTTGTCTTTCCTTCTGCATAATTTCGGATCTGTCTTGGATCTGCACCCATAACAAATGCTGCTATGATGCATCCGATCCCTGCAACAGCCGTTACTGATATTAATATCATGCATACTTTCTTAAACGTCTTCAAACTTATTCACATCCTCTCCCAAAATTTCTGTTCCAAAATTCACGGATCTTTGCAATGATCCATGGAATGGCAGTTGCACAGATCCATACAAGGAACCATAATAACAAAATTCCACCAGCGATCATCAGAAAACCGCCGCCCATCAACAATAAACCATATGGAACTGTCGTAAACATCTTATAAATTCCAGCACCGACCAGTCCAAGTCCTCCAAACAACAATCCCGCACAACTGCCAAAAATTCCTCCTGCAATTCCAATCACAATGCTAAAAATACCAGGAATCAGCCAGCTTCCCACAAAGACAAGAATTAAGATCATCAAAATGATATTCCGGTTTCTTCTTCCCTTCATATGCCATCTGCTGCCTTGTTTTGCTTCCTTTTGTGAGTCTTTTCTGCTCATCTGCTGGTAATCTTCGTAAGTTTCCTGTCTGTATCCTTCTTCTGTATACTCACTGCTTGCCTGATTTCCCTGTACAGAATCACGGATCATCCTCGCGATCTTCTCTGGGGAACCAAGTTCCTTGATCACCTGTTCTTCTTTCTCTTCTCCTGCTTCCTCAAAATAATCTTCATAATATGCGATCGCATCTTCAATTTCTTCTTCTGGAAGATCTTTTAGTAAAAAAGACAATCTCTTTAAGTACTCCTCCCGGTTCATACTCTCTCTCCTCCTTCAAAAATTCCAGATATTCTCTGGGAATATTGTTTCCATTCTTCTTTATATAACGAAAGCTGTGCTATTCCCACAGATGTGATCTTATAATATCTGCGGTTCCTACCGCCGTATTGCTTATCATAAACTTCCAGGCAGCCATCCTTCTTAAGTCTCCTTAATACTGGATATAATGTAGATTCTGATACTTCTAACACTTCTCTTACATCCTGTGTGATCTTATATCCATACGTACCTTCTTCTTCTCTTGATACGACAGCCAGAACTACCGCATCTAACAGCGCAGCTCCTGTATTAAAAACCATTGGCATCCTCCTTACATCATATTATACGCTATATAATATTATATTTTTCATATTATGTCAACTCGCTGTAGATTTCTTATATAGCGTAATTTACATGAAAAGAAATCTGCTGTAACTAAAAAGAGACCATCACATATCTCTATGCAATGATCTCTGCAATATTTATTTCCTGTTTACTTTAAAACTGTCTTCAGTTGATTGACCGCTTTAGCACTTGTCTTGCTCTTTAGATCCTGATAATCAAAAAATGCAAATCCATCCACATGTTTCTTTCTTGCATACTGGACCTGTTTCTTCAAGACTTTTGTATCACTCTTCCATTCTTTTCGCTCTGCACGATTCTGACCAACATTATGTCCTGCACGATAAACTGCAATTCCAATATAAAGTTTAACTTTCTTGCTCTTTGCCGCCTTGATCCAACGGTCTGTGACTTTATTAAATTTGGCAGTTGGATGTTTAAATCCCCAGTATACTTGTGGACAGATATAATCAACATACTCTGTAGAATTTAGCCATTTATAGATATCTACATAATATGAATATTTACTTGTCAGATTGTCAATATTTCCTGCTGGGCTGATACCATATGTTACATTTGGATCTACACTTTTTACTGCTTTTTTCATCTGTTTTACAAGAGTATTTACCTGTGCACGACGGTAAGTATAGATACTTTTCCTTTTCTTCTTATAAGAAGATTTCTTATATTCTTTTGCATCAAATGCCTTTTTGACATTACGTTTTGTAAAAGATGGATAGAAATAATCATCCATATGAATTCCATCGACATCATAATTTTGTACGATTTCTTTTACTCCGTTTGTGATCAGTGTTCTGACCGCTTTCTTAGATGGGTTGTAATACAAACTTCCACCATAAGATAATACATTTCTTCTTGTAGACTTCTTGGCATGCCATTTTCTTGCCTGATTATTCTTTGCAAGTTTCTTATAATTCGTAGAACCTGTTGTTACACGATATGGATTTACCCATGCCTCGATCTTCATGTCATTGTCATGTGCAACTTCTACCATAATCTTTAATGGGTCAAATCCTGGATTTCTTCCCTGTTTTCCAGAAATATATTTGGACCAAGGGAAATACTTTGACTTATAAATGGCATCTCCAAATGGTCTTACTTGCACGATCACGCGATTCATTCCAAGACTCTTTCCTTTTTTGACAACACCTGTAAAGTAGGTACGGAAATTTGCTGCCGTTCTCTTTTTATATTTTGCACGATAAGAATCATAATCGTAGAAAGAAAACCAGAATGCTTTATATTCTCCCATAGACTGTGTCTCTTCCTGCTGTTCCGTTGTAGTTTCTGTTGTCGCTTCTGAAGCTGTTGTTGCTTCTGCCGTTGTTCCCTGTGCCGGATCATTTCCATCTCTTGCTGCTGCCAATACCATATGGCTGCATAAATTCACAAACATTGCACTGACAACCAATAATGCGATCCATTGTATCTTCCCTAATTTTAAATGTTTCATATTTCCCTCCGATGTATCTTCTGTCTGCTGTTTTACTTTATTAAATCCATTCAAAATGTTCACATGCTTTCTTAATTCCGTCATTGACATTTGTATCAGTCACATAACTTGCCATATCTTTTAAATCCTGGCATCCATTTCCCATAGCAATGGAAAACCAGTCTTTACAGAACATATCCATATCATTGTAATCGTCCCCGAATACAACCACATCTTTAATGTCTGCGCCAAGATATTCCATCATCTTCACAATACCACCACGTTTATTATCTGGCTGGAACATTAAATATTCTGGTTCAAATCTCAAATGCCCGATCAACTCTTTCTTTGTAAGTTTCTCTTCTTCCTCTTTTGGAATAGCTACATAAATCTTGTAAATCGCATCGACACTGTTAATATCTAACATATCATCGATGATATATCTGGTTGGTTCTTTTCTCTTTCCAACCTGTCTTAGAAATTTATCGTCTGTCATATAGACATCTTTCGTATCATCAAGAGCTACACACCATCCATACCCTAATTCTTCTGACTGATGAATGATCTGTAAACACCCTTCTTTATCCAAAGGAATATTTTCCACTAATTCATTGTTGATCACACAGCCATTGCCTCCACAACAGACCATATTTTTAAACCCATTGGCTTCTGTGAATTTACGTGCTTTGTAATGTGCTCTTCCAGTTGCGATCGCAACAAAATGTCCATTTGCTTCTAAACAATCCAACGCCTCTCTGGCACTTGGCACAATCTTCCCTGTCGATCTATCTGTCAATGTTCCGTCAATATCAAAAAAGAAATATTTCTTTTCCATTGTTATCTACTCCTTATAAACTCTTATCATAGCGTTTTATTTATTGCAATGAATTTAACTGTTCATAAAATGTTGGATAAGACACATCTACACATTCTGAATCTTCGATCACAGTTTCTCCTTCTGCATTGATTCCTGCAATCGAAAATGTCATAGCGATTCGATGGTCGTATTTACAATTAATGCTTGCTCCATGCAGTGGATTACCGCCTTTGATGATCATACCATCGTCTGTTGCTGTCGCATCAACACCCATTTTCACAAGATTGTCCACCGTTAATGAAATTCGATCAGATTCTTTTACTTTAAGTTCTGCTGCATCTTTGATCACTGTCTCACCTTCTGCAAATGCTGCTAACAGTGCAATAACTGGGATCTCATCGATCAATGTTGGAATGACTTCTCCACCAATCACCGTTCCTTTTAATTTGCTTGTCTTTACAACGATATCTGCTGTTGGCTCTCCCCCATTATCGATCACATTTTCTAATGTAACATCAGCTCCCATATCTTTACATACACGTAGGATTCCATCTCTTGTTGGATTGATTCCAACATTTTTTAAACGGATACATGAATTTGGTGTGATCAGTCCTGCCACGATAAAGAAAGTTGCTGAAGAAATATCTCCTGGAACCACGATATCTGTTGCGATCATCTCTTCTGGAGGTGTGATCGTCGCTGTTGTATCATGTGATTCTACTTTCACTCCAAAAGAACGAAGCATTAATTCTGTATGATTTCTTGATAATGCTGGTTCTGTCACACTTGTCTTGCCATCTGCATATAATCCTGCTAATAACACACAGGATTTTACTTGTGCAGATGCAACTGGAGAATCATAATGTGTTGCATTTAATTTTGTTCCTTCAATCTTCAATGGTGCACATCCATTCCCATTCACACTTGTGATCTTTGCACCCATCTGTTCTAATGGTTTGATGATCCTTCCCATTGGACGTTTATTTAAGGATGCATCTCCAGATAATACAGTTTCAAAATCCTGACCTGCCAGAATTCCTGAAATCAATCTTGTTGTTGTTCCGCTATTTCCTACATCTAATGTCTCACTTGGTGCCTTTAAGCCATGAAGTCCATTTCCATGAACAGTGACGTTTGTTCCATTCTGTTCGATCAAAACACCCATCTTACGAAAACAATCGATCGTTGACAGGCAGTCTGCTCCTGATAAGAAATTGCTGATATGTGTTGTTCCTTTTGCTAAAGATCCAAACATAACTGCTCTATGGCTGATCGATTTGTCTCCTGGAATTGATAATTCTCCTCTAAGTCCCGCACTTTTTGTTAATTTCATGTTTTTATTTCCTCTCGTATACTGTGTAGTTTTTATCTCTTAAGATTTTTGTCGCCTTCTTTGCTGATTCATCATCATATAACATGATCTTTAAAACACCTTCTTCGAATTCACGGTTGTGAATGATTCCAATATTTTTGATACTTACATGATTCAAAGCAAGCAAGGTTGTCGTTGTTGCGATCGTTCCTGGTTCATCTGGAATATCAATAAAAATCTCGTAAGATTTCTGGATCAGACCAACCGCACTGTCTGGCACAGAATCTCTATATTCTCCTGCCTGTTTAAAATAATTATTCAAATATTCTCTGTCTTCCATATCAAGTGCTGCAATCACATAGCCTAAATGATTCTGTGCTTTTTGCAGTAATTCTTTGATATTCTTCTTATTTGATAAAGAAATCTGTTCCCATACGACTGGAGATGAAGATGCGATTCTTGTGATATCTTTAAAACCACCTGCAGCTAACTGTTTTAAGATTCCATCATCTGTATCCATATTACTTACGATATGTACCAGTTCTGCTGCCATGATATGTGGTACATGACTGATCGCTGCAGTATAGGCATCATGCTGCTTATAATCCAGAATGATCGTTAATGCCCCTAATTCTTCAATGAAGTTTGTAAAATCTTTCACTCTTTGTTCGCTGACTTTCTTCGTTGGCGTGATAAAATAGTAAGCATTCTCAACTAATCTGTCAGAACTGAAAGAAAAACCTGCCTTCTCTGATCCTACCATCGGATGTCCTCCGATAAAGTATTCTTCCATTCCTAATTCTTCAATCTTTAAGTGAATCTCTTCCTTTACACTTCCTACATCTGTTAAAATACAATTTTCATTAATCGATCCTTTCAGATCTTTTAGATACATTACATTATATTGAACCGGTGCACACAAAAATACATAGTTGCAGTCCGCAAAATCTGTTTTGCAGTCTGTAGCAATTAAATCAATGATTCCATCCTCCAATGCACTCTTGATCGTATCCGGGTTTTCATCCATTCCAATGAGTGTATAGTTTGGAAAAACTCTTCTTATTCCCTTCGCAATGGATCCACCGATCAATCCTAAACCGATAAATCCGATCGTAAAATTGCTGTCTGTCATTGTTTTACTCTCCTTTTTTCTTGCGGTGATCACAAAATCTTCTCATTCTTTGATCACGCTTAGTTTTTATTTTAACTTCCTGTATTTAAAAAGTCAACACTGACACGCTTTAAAGTGGCAAAGTATTTTCTTCTCTATTTTCTTGGATTTCCTACTTGAATACCCAAAAAAAATGCTTTATGATTATCTTAACAATTATTTTACACTAACTTATTTTAATAAAGGAGTTTTCCAATGTTTGAAAAAGCCGTTATCTACGCAACAAATGCCCACAACGGTCAGACAAGAAAAGGTACCAATCTTCCTTTTATCATCCACCCTATGGAAGTTGCTGCCATCGTTGCCGCTATGACTCTCGATCAGGATATGCTTTGTGCCGCTGTCCTTCATGATGTTGTTGAAGATTGTGATGAAATCTCGATTGAAGACATCCGTCGTGAGTTCGGTAATGTCGTTGCTTCTTATGTCTATCAGGAAAGTGAAGATAAGAGTAAGACATGGGTTGAGAGAAAAGGTCATACGATCGATTTCTTAAAGAACCGTGCATCCCGCAACGCTAAGATCATCGCCCTTGGTGACAAACTTGCTAACATCCGTGCACTTTATCGGGATTATAACATCCTTGGCGAAAAGTTATGGGAGAGATTCAATATGAAGGATAAGAAGATGCAGGGTTGGTATTATCGTGGAATGATCGAAGGATTTGCTGATCTTTCAGAATTTCATGAGTACGAGGAATACTGTCAGCTCGTAAATGAAGTTTTTCCTGTAGAGTAACACCAAAGAAAAAAAGACTGATTTCGCAAACATTGTTAAATGTTTGTAAAATCAGTCTTTTTATCAGATTCTGAACTCTTTTGTCATCAAAACCGTTGCAATTGCTAGTAAAACACTACAGATAAAGATAGAACTTCCTCCTGCACGACCGGTTAAAAATCCTCCGACCACTGCTCCGATAATGAAAAAAGTAATAATTCCATAGTATCGTAAACTTTTCTGCTTTAAGGTTTTGTCTCCTGTTTTGAAATACTGACAGAGTGCTTCTGTTCCACTTCTTAAATTACCAGTACACATCGTACTGGCAAATGGATGCCCATGAACCCTTCGAAATGTCTCCACCTGCATAGAACATACAAAAGAAATCAGTACATTCGCCACAACATCATATTGTCCCAGCGGAATAAATCCAACAACCGTTATCAGCACAAACTCAAGTGCCACAATTCTCTGTCTCCAATGAATCTTATGTTCTTCCTTATAAAAATGCTTTATGATCTCAACAAGAATTACCCCCACAGCAAATGCAATGATTGGAACAAAATAGTAAAATGCCTGTGTAAAATCCCGCTTTTGAAGATTCACACCAAACAATACGATGTTTCCTGTCTGTGCATTTGCAAATACATGTCCACGCATTAAATAACTGTAGGAATCAAGAAACCCTCCTACGATTGCAAGAATTGCTGTTAAGAAAAAACTCTCTGACATCTGCAAACGTTTTTCTTCCATTAAATCTGCACTTCCTTTCCAAGCTGATAAAAGGATCTCATCAACGTGATCATATCTTCAATATCCTTGCATCCTGCTGTTTCGTATGTGGAATGCATAGATAATTGTGGAAGTCCGATATCTGCTGCCTTAATCGATACTTGTCCTGTCAGGATATTTCCAAGTGTTGATCCTCCTAACATATCTGAGCGGTTAAAGAATACCTGACAATTGATTCCTTCTTTTTTGCATAAATATTTTACAAGAGCTGCTGAATTCGCATCCGTTGTATATTTTTGTGAGGCATTATATTTTAGAACAATTCCTTCATTGATATATGGTCGATTCGTTGGATCTGTCTTATCCTGATAATTTGGATGAACCGCATGAGCATTGTCTGCAGATAACATGAAGCTGTCTGCCACTGCCATATAATATTCTTCTTCATTTTTTCCGCAAAGATAACTGATCCTTTTTAATACCTCTGGAAAAAATGTCGATCCAGCCCCTTGCTTTGTGCCGCTTCCGACTTCTTCATTATCAAAAATCGCACATACTGTGACATAATCTTTGGAAAGCTTTGCATTTAACATTCCTTCGATGGATGAATATGCACATTCAAGGTCGTCTAATTTGGGAGCTGCAACAAATTCTTCGTTGATTCCTAGTGTTGTTCCTCTCATTCGATTATATAAAAACAGATCATAAGATAAGATATCTTCTTTCTCAACGCCTGATTCTTTAGCGATCATTTCCTCAAAACCATCTTTTGTAAGATTTCCTCCACATAATGGCAGAAGATCTTTTTGTGGGTTTAGCTGTTTTGATTCATTTGAAGATCTTGACATATGAATTGCAAGATTCGGAATGATCATAAGATCTCTATCAATGTTGACCAACTGATCCTTAATCTGTCCGTTTTCTTCTATTATAATGCGTCCAGCTACAGATAGCGGACGATCAAACCATGTTTCAGGGATCATTCCGCCATAACGTTCTGTATTTAACTTTGTATAATGCTTCTCTACATCCATCTGTGGTTGTTCTTTGATACGGTATGTTGGAGAATCACTGTGGCTTGCCACGATGTGAAACCCTTGAAAATCCTTCTTAGGAAGATGAAAGGCTAAAATAGAACTTCCATTTCGTTCTACAAAGTAACTTTTTCCTTCTTCTAAATTCCAATGTTCTTTTTCTTCTAACTGTATAAAATCATGTTCCAAGAACTGTTTTTTTGCATTTTCAATCACATGAAAACAACTTGGACTGTGATCAATAAACTGAATTAAATTTTTGACACTGTTTTCCATTTTTTAATTCCTCCAAGGCAAAAATTTTTCTAACGCTATTCTATCACAATTGTATACAAAAAGAAAGAAAAGCACTTATATCAATTTGATATGTTTGTAATATGATTTTACTCATTTTCTTATTTTTTTGTAAAAATAACAGGCTTTTTCTAAGTTTTTGGATATACTAAAATCAACTTAACAATATGCGAAACAAAAAGGAGATTTTATAATGAATGCATATCCATATATCAAAAATATTGACCACGAAAAAGTACTCAAAATTGCTGACCAGGTCAATGCAGATGCTGATCAAGTTGTAAGCAAGACTTTAGCACAAAATGACTTTGTCAGTGTTACACTCTTTGCTTTTTCCAAAGGAGAAGAGATTTCTACTCATGACTCGATCGGAGATGCAATGGTAACTGTCATTGAAGGCTGCGGAAAATTTATTGTAGATGGCAAAGAATATATCGTAAATCAAGGGGAATCTCTTGTCATGCCTGCAAAGAAACCACACTCTGTTCATGCAGTAGAAGCATTTAAGATGATGTTAGTTGTCGTCTTCCCATTAGAACAGGATTAATCTATGGAACATAACTTATCAAACAGAGATGAACTTATCTGATGGTACGATCCAGAACACTACATTTCTTATTAAATCCGAAAAATCAAAAATCGCCCCAATGTGCGAAACCTGTGCCGCACGTTGGGGCAAGACTGGGATATAAGCCAATTATCTTTGGTATTGAACGAATCCCTATATAACTTCAATGTGTAATTTTTCGATACTATCTTTTAATTCCTTTGATATTTTATCATCCGTGATAATCACATCAAACTCTTCAATCTTGGCAAATGAACAAACTGTTTTCGTTCCAATCTTACTGCTATCACAGAGTAAATATCTCTGATTCCCAATCTTCATCATTTCACGTTTGATTTCTGCATTGTCAAGATTTGGAGTTGTTGCTCCCTTTTGTAAAGAAAGGGCATTTGTTGTCATAAACACCTTATCAACAGATAATTCTTCTAGTGCTCTGATTCCCATACCTCCAACAGTACACTCAAATGATGTTCGAACTCTTCCACCTAATAAAATTAAATGAATTTCTGAATATTTTTGCAATTTTAATGCGATCTGCAGATCATTTGTAATTACTGTAAGATTATGAATATCTTTCAATAACTCTGCAAGATCTAATGCTGTCGTTCCACTATCTAAAAGAATTGTATCTCCATCTTCAATCTGAGCTCGTGCTTTCTTTGCAATACATTCTTTCTCTTCTTTATTTTTTTCTCGTCTTGATGATATCGAATCCTCTCCATAAACTGGATCTTCTTTTAAGATCGCACCTCCATGTGTTCTTGAAAGCAAACCTTTTTGCTCTAATTCAGTCAGATCAATTCGTATTGTTGTTCCACTGACTCCAAATTTCTTGATCAATTCTGTATTGCTTACACGCTTATTAACTTTAAGCATTTCTAAAATCTTTTCTTGTCTTTCTTCTGCAAACATGTATGACAACTTCCTCCTTCATCTGACTCATTTATTTATTCAAATTTTAACATATTCTATCTAAAACTTCTATGAAATAAATATTTTTTCAAAAAAAGATATGCTCTTACAAATTTATGCATGAACATATCTTTTAAATCAAAATCACTACTATCTTGTCTCTTTTATTTTTTCTATGATTGCATCGTATTGTTCTCCCTCAAGGAAATTTTCTACAGAATAATGAATCGCATTTGGTCTGACAGCTATTGCACGATCTGTTAGAGATTTATGTGTAACTACAATGTCTACATCTTCTGGTAAAGATGGAATTGATACATTTTTTACTTCAATATCATCAAATCCAGCTTCTTTCATTTTCTTTCTAAGAATAGATGCTCCCATAGCACTAGATCCCATTCCTGCATCACATGCCACATATACTTTTTTAATTACTTTTCCAGATAAATCTATGATCGTTTCTTTCTTTTCTTCTTGTTTTCCTTCAGCTTTCATTGCATCTTTCTTTTCTAATGCATTATCATAATCATCTCCACCTTTAGATAATTTCAAAATGATTGATCCAACTGCAAATGACACTGCTGTTGACAATAACATTCCTGCAATGATCGGAAGATAATCTGATTTTGGTGCAACTGCAAGCACTGAGAAATAACTTCCAGGAGAAGCTGTAGCTACTAAACCACAATTAAAAAATTCAAATACAAAGTTTCCTGATACGGCTCCACAAATTGATGCAATTATCATCTGTGGTTTCATTAAGATAAATGGAAAATATGGTTCATGAATTCCACCAAATGCATGAATGATCGCTACTCCTGGTGCTGTTCTCTTTGCTGTTCCTGTTCCAAAGAATGTATATGCTAATAATACTCCAACACCTGGTCCTGGGTTTGGCTCTAAAATAAACAGAATTGATTTTCCAGCTTTGGCAGCCTGTGTAATTCCAATTGGTGATAAAATTCCATGATTGATTGCATTATTTAAGAATAATACTTTCGCTGGTTCAATAAAAATACTTGCAAATGGAATTAGTTTATGTGCAATGATCCAACTCACTCCACCTGACAATACAACATTAATTGCCTGAACAAATGGTCCGATTGCATAATAAGCAGCTAATACAAGAAATATTCCAAGAATTCCCATAGAAAAGTTATTTACAATCATTTCAAATCCAGGTTTAATCTTCCCTTCAAATAACTTATCTACCTGTTTCATACATAATGCTGCCACCGGTCCCATGATCATAGCTCCCATAAACATAGGGATGTCTGCTCCTACGATCACGCCCATGGTCGCTGCTGCCCCAATAACACCGCCTCGATCTCCGTAAAAATTCTTACCTCCCGTATATCCGATCAAAATTGGAAGTAAGTAAGAAAGCATTGGACTAATCAATTTTGCAATATGTGCATTCGGATGCCATCCTGTCTGAAGAAAAATTGCAGTGATCAATCCCCATGTAATAAATGCTCCGATATTTGGCATGACCATACCACTTAAAACACCACCAAATTTTTGGATTTTAGCTCTAAACCCTGTATTATTATTTTCCATAGCCGTTCCTCCTATAGTTTTTTAATCTTCTTCTCCTTTAATGATTCATTTCCGATGCGTACAATCCTTACTGCCATTTTCCCATCATGCCCTGTTGCTTTTACTTCTGTATTATCAAGAATTGCTCTTACAAATGCCGTATCTTCCGCAACATAGGCATCTTTAAATAAATATGTCCAACTATGCATGGTTGGTCGTTTGACATTATGGTTCTTTGTACAAGTTAATACTTTCTTTTCATGAACATCTCCAAGACAGATCACTCCTTCTGTCCCAAGGATTTCAACCCGTGCATCATATCCATATTGCACATACTGTGCTCCCTCTACCACACCTTGCATTCCATTTTCGAATTCTACACTCATGATTACATTATCATAAAAATCTGGGTATTTTTCTGCGATTTCTTTGTTTCTATAATTTCCACCAATTGCATATAAACTACTAATTTCACTTCCACTGAACCATCGAACCGTATCAATATCATGACTGCAAACTTCCCCAAGTGGTCCATTACTAATTGAAATATCATACATCCATTCTTTTGGTTTACTTGGTCCTCTGGTATGCGATTTTACTGAGACAACTTCTCCGATTTCACCTGCCTCTATCATCTTCTTAGCCTCTTGAAAACTCTCATCGAATCTTCTCATAAAACCAATCTGTAATTTTACATGATTTTTCTCGGCAGCCTCAATCATCTCATCACATTCTTCTTCATTCATTGCCATCGGTTTCTCGCAAAAGATGTGTTTTCCTGCATTTGCAGCTGCTACTGTGATCTCTTTATGAAATTTTGTAGGACATGCTATAATCACCGCATCAATATCTTCATTTTTCATAACGTCAAGATATTCTTTGTAAAAAAGATCTATTCCCAACTCTTTTGCTGCATTCTCTGCCACATCACCTACAGGATCACAAACTGCGATGATCTTACCTCCTGGTACACTTCCTGCAAAATTATGCCCATGTATCATACCTGCACGACCCGAACCAATCAGACAAACCTTTACTTCATCCTTCATGTAGAACCATCTCCTTTTTTATTTTTGATTCTTATATTCTTCAACAATTGCTACTCCTGCACTTGTTCCTAATCTCTCTGCCCCTGCCTCGATCATGGCCAATGCTGTTTTTAAATCTCTGATTCCACCTGCTGCTTTTACTTTTACTTCATCTCCTACCACAGACTTCATTAATTTAACATCTTCCACTGTAGCTCCACCTGTTCCAAATCCGGTAGATGTCTTAATAAAATCTGGTTTAACTTCTTTCGCAATTTCTGCAACTTTTCTCTTTTCATCATCTGTTAAATAGCAATTCTCAAAGATAACTTTTGAAGTTTTTCCAGCTTCTCTGCAGATCTTTACGATTTCTTCCATTTCTTTTTTTATGTAATCATAATTTTTATTCTTTAACTCTGCCACATTGATCACATAATCGATTTCATCTGCCCCTTTTTCAATCGCATCTTTTGTTTCAAAAATCTTACATTCCAAAGTTGTCTGACCTAAAGGAAAACCAATCGCTGCCCCTACATGAACCGGACTTCCCTCAAGTTTTTTCTTACATCTTACCGTCTGAGCGGGGTTGATCGCCACCATTTTAAAATTATACTTCTTCGCCTCATCACATAACTTTTCAAATGCAGCATCATCTGCAAATGCTTTCAAATTTGTATGATCTATCATGTTTGCTAACTGTTCTACTGTAACCATTTCCTTTACCTTCACTTTCATTTATTTTCATTTACTGTTGTTTATGCTGTTATATTACATCATTTCATTTCACTTGTCAACCATTTATTGAAACTTTTCAAAACTAAATAAATCAAAATACAACCATACAAAAGAAAATAAATTTCAAAAACAGCATCCAACACCCTACAGCAGCCATAATTTAAAAGTGTAGATACAAAAAATGCAAGGTAGTTTATGATCATATGAATACGTCGGCACTTAGCGATTGGATGATTGAACGATCATTCAATCGCTTAGTACAGTTACGTAATTCATCTGAGCGAGAGCGGATCATAAACTACCTTGCGTTTTTTGTATCTACACTTTTAAATTATGCCAAAACTTTTCCTTCAGGGAATGCACTTCGAAATACGAATCTTGTAAGTGGTCCTGCAATGATCAACTGATATGGAAGTGCCATTACAAAATTCTTTGGAATATTTGTAAGCCAGATGATCAGTAAATTTGAAAAATTTCCCATCTCTACACTTACTTCTACTGCTCCATAAAGTGACATAATGATCACCATAGGAACAACCATACAGCAAGATACTGAAATAACTTTTCTTAAAACAGAACTGTCCGGTTTTACAAGATACTTAAATGCAAATCCTTTTGCGATCTTAGATACAAAGAACCAGTCGCAGCACATTGCAAAAATATATGCGATCGGGAAGCCTAACCATCCGGCTTTGATGGATTCCATTGATAATCCTCCCATATGTAATGATACGTTGTATATGCTCATCCAAAATACCATCATGAAACACATGATGAATGTATAGATAAGGCTTTCTCTTTTATTCTGTGGCATTTTCTTTTCTCCTCTTCTCGTTATGATAAATTGTTGCTTTTCTTCAAGAAATAAGGCCAAAAAATAGTGGAGACCCTCAACCAAACTCGTTGCGGATCTCCACTTTCTATTGTGTGCAATCTTCACTGCGTTCTTTCCTGCTTATTTCTTGTCAATGCATTATTATACACACTTTCTATGTCTTGTATAAGCACTTTTTTTAATTTCGTCACATTCTTTAATTCAATTATTATACATACCATATTTTTGTGCATTTTCTACAATAAAATATGTTAAAATATAATCAGAAACAATTAGCTTTCATAATTTTAAGGAGGGATTTTCTTATGAAAAGAAATGTATGCAGAATTTTAGGTTGTTTTCTTTTTGCTTTTACATTATGCATTATGACACCATCATTTGCAAAAGCTTCTGTTAAAAACATACCTCAAACAAAAACTTCTGGAACTTATGCTGGTAATGTTGACATCACTGGAGACGGAAATGCTGATTCTGTGATCATCCGTACAACACCCGATCAAGAAGGCTGGTATATCAACCGTTTTACGATCTATCTAAATGGAAAAAGGATCACTGAGATATCTCTCCGTGATCACGATTGTTATTATCTTGTTGTAAAATATGCAAAAATGAGCAAACAACATGCATTTATCCAGATCATTGGCCGTGGTGAAAATGACTACGTTACTTATAATGAAATCTTTACTTATAACAAAAAATCCAACCAATTTCGTGTTGTAAAATCTTTTAATGACCGCTCATCTTACGCTGAAGAAATCGTTACTGCCAATAAAAAAGGGATTACCGTTAAACATCGTGTACAACCTATGGAAACCGGATGGATCAATTGGACACTGCCTTTTAAATACAGTAAGCAAAAATTCATTAGAACTGCATCTTCTACAAAAACGGTACGAAGCGAACTTGGACAAAACAGAAAAGATAAATATTCAAGATACTTTGCAAAAAACAAGTTTATCACTGCCAAAAAAGTAACTTTTTATAAAAAAGCTGGCAGCAAAAAAGTTGCTTTTCGTGTACCAAAAGGGAAAGCTGTAACTTTAAAGAAATTAATTTATTCTAAGAAAAAGATTTATCTACAGTTTAAATACGGGAAGAAATATGGCTATCTTCGTGTAAATCGGGCAAATTATAACTTTGAAAAACCACTTTTTCAGAATGTTAATTCACGATTAGCTGGCTGATCATTTTCAATACCAACCAAAATTCTCTAGTCTGGAACTCATCTTCTGAAAAACTTTATGCTGTGTATCAAAATCGAATACACAGCATATTTTTCTATTTTTATAAGAATTCTTTCCCTTCTTCCACCTGTTTTAACATACTCTCCAGTAATTTCTTTGCATCTGAAACCACACCATAATCACTGTATGCAAAGATCGCAGCCCTCGGATTATTATTGACTGAAATGATACAATCTGCATCAATTCCTGTCATATGCTGAATTGCCCCGGCAATACCGAATGCAAGATAGAGTTTCGGTTTTACAGAGATTCCTGACTGTCCTACCTGCTGTGTTGGAAGCATCCATCCTGCATCTACACACGGTCTTGTACATGCAACTTCCCCTCCGATCTTCTCTGCAAGTCTCTCAAGAAGCGCAAATCCTTCTTCTCCTTTCATCCCACGGCCACCGGAAACTATGATCCTTGCTGTATCCAGATGGACTTCTTTTCCACTTTTTCCTGCCGCTCCATGATAGATCAGATTTTGTTGTTCTTCCTTCAGACATTCTGGATGCACATATAACATCTCACCTTGTTTGTCTTCCTTGTATTCTGCTTTTCCCATCACTCCTGTACGGATCGTGATCACCGCTGTCAAGGATGGATCGATCAAAAAGTCTGCCATATTTTTTCCATCAAATGCCGGTCTTGTGATGATAAGTTGTTCCTGTTTCTCATCGTATGTAAGTTTCGATGCATCACAGACTAATTCTGTATCAAATGCATAAGCTGTCTTTCCTGCAAGGACTCTTCCTGATGCCGTTCCTCCGATCAAAATCACTTTCGGATCCTTTTCTTTTAAAACTTCTATGACCGCATCATGATGCAACTGCATATGTCCTTCTATTAATTTTTCATCTTCGATACAGAGGATTTCATCAACTCCGTAATTGTAAAGCTTCTTTGCCTCTTCTTTGATCCCACATCCTGATAGAATAACTGACAATGAAAGATCTCTTTCCTTCGAAAGTTTTCCTGCTGCCCCGATCAATTCCAACGTCAGCGGCATGATTTCTCTCTTTTGAATCTCTCCAACAACAACGATTCCTTCTTTTTTCCCCAAATTCATATCCAAACACCTCCTAGATCACGCTCTTTTGCTTTAACAACTGAAGAATCTGTGTTGCCTTTTCTTCTTCATCTTTTCCACCGATCATAACAAGTTTTTGCTGTTTGCTGCTTTTGACTTCATATTTTCTAAGTTGCGTTACTTTTCTCTTGGTCACAGAAAGATTCAGGTCTTCATTCGTCAATATCTTTGTCTTATATGTTCCATCATATGTTTTCATGATATCTGGTACGGATGGAAAACGGTTCTTGTTCTTCTCTCTGATAGAAAGTATCATTGCTGGAGTTTTTGCTTCTACCTTATATGCCATTTGATCACCCATACATGTTGCGAAAACACTTCCATCTTTCATCTCTGTGATCTCGTCAGAATACGCGATCAATGGGATCTCCAACGCACAAGAGGTCATAGAAGCCATATGGGCACTGTCTCCATCAATTGCCTGCCGTCCGCATAAGACCAGATCATATGGGTCAAGCTTTTTGATCACCGCTGCGACGATCTTGGCTACCTGTGATACATCCATATCTGCGAATTGGGGATCACCGATCAGGAAGGCATCATCAATTCCATAAGTAAGCGTCTCTTTCATAACATCTTCTGCAGATAATGGTCCAAATCCGATCACGTCTACAGTTCCACCATAGCGGTCTCTTAAATCCAGTGCTTCTTTTATTACGTTCTTATCACTGTCATTTAACTGATCCACATCCTGATATTCATCTTTGATCGAATCATCTGGAATTTGTTTTAAAATCACAACAAATCTCATTTCGTTTCTCCTTTTTTGTTTATTTTGTAAATATTTTGCACGATAATTATGTTTCAAATTGTAACATTTTAACAATTCTTCGTCAAGCATTTTTACTTTCCACAAAAGGAGAAAAAAAGAGCCAAATACTACATTCAGCTCTTCTTTCTTCTATGATATATAAGGATTTATTTCTTTAATGTCTTCATCCATTCATCCATCTCAGCTCGATCTGCCATGGCTGCTAATGCACCTTCTTTTGTTGTTGTGTTCGCTGCATAAGCATTGGCAAAATCAAGGTAATTTCTTAATGTGTCATCACTTACGGACTCCAAATCTTCTACTTCATCATTTAACAGGCAGTATAGGAACGCTCCGATAAACGAATCTCCAGCACCTGTCGTATCTCGGACATCGATCTTATATCCAGAAGCTTCTACCATTCCATTTCTCGTATACACTTCTGCTCCGTCAGCTCCTTTTGTGTAGATAACGTATTTTGCACGATCAGCAAATAAACCGTCCAGAGCATCTTTGATATCTGTATGTCCTGTGATAAATTCCAGTTCTTCGTCAGAAATCTTGATGATATCTGCATATTTTAAGAAATCATTGACTGTCTCTTTTAATTGATCAAGATCGTCCCATAATGAAAATCTTAAGTTTGGATCAAAAGATACTTTCACATTCTGCGCGATCGCCATATCGATCAGTTTCTTGTGAGCTTCCTTCATTGGAGATTCCACAAGGTCTACACTGCAAAAATGAATCATTCCACAATCGTTTAAGATATCTGCCGGGATATCTTCTACACTGTAGCGTAAATCTGCACTGTTTTTTCTATAAAATTTAAAATCACGATTTCCGTCAGAGGCAAGGGATACAAATGCTAAGGCTGTTTCCCCTTCTTTGTCTCTTGCAATATTAGAAGTGTCAATTCCTGCTTCATCTAATACTTCCACGATATAATCTCCAAATGGATCATCTCCAAGCTTTGTTAAAAATTTGGATGGAATACCAAGCTTCGTAACTGCCCCGACTACATTGGCAGGTGCTCCTCCCGCAACTCTTTTAAATGAAGGTACATCTTTTAGTCTCTGTCCCTTAACTTCTGGAATAAAATCGATCAGTGCTTCTCCGATCCCACATAATTTATTCTTCATGTCTTCCTCCTTCGATTTCGAATGATTTTAATGGATATACAGTCATTATACCAGAACATTCTCCATTAATCAGTAGTCTTCCATAATGATTGTAGATTCTTGTTGTAAAAACTTCTTCTCCATGATTCACAAAGATTTCTAAAGATGAAGTGTCCGCAAAAATCTGAAGATGCTCTAATTTTTCTAATCTGACTTTTCTTGTTAATCTTCCACTTCCATAGACCCCAAGATTTAAGGTCAGGATATTGTCTTTATAGGAAAGAGTGATCCCTTCGCGCAGTGTCATTACCATTTCTCTGCATCGTTTAAAATCTACAACAGCTTCATAGATTGCATTTTGCATGATGATCGTTTGTCCATAACAAAATGTACAAACTGCTTTGTCCTCGCTTCGAAGTTGTTTTAATTCTTCGATTGGTTCCTGAATCAGTTTTCCGTCTCTTACGGATAATTTTCTTGGGATCGTCAGTGCATGCTGCCATCCAGCTTCTTCGGTTGGATTCGTATAGTCTGCGTCTGGGATTCCCATCCATCCGATCAGAATTCTTCTTCCACTTTCATCCTCAAAACTTTGTGGTGCATAGAAATCAAATCCGCGGTCAAAAAGTTTGATATCTGTGATCTCATATTCATCGGTATCAAAATCATAGTCTAATTTCATTGCTGTGACCTGATGAACATTTTCGTAATCAATGCCTTGTGTTTCTACTCCCTGTGGGCAGCAGATGATGTATAACTGTCCGTCCATCTCAAACAAATCCGGACATTCCCACATATAACCAAACTTCTGTGGAGTTGTGATACGATTCTTGTATGTCCAGTTCTTAAGATCTGTAGATTCATATAGAAGAATCATACCCACACCTTCGACATCCCTTGCTCCAAGAACCATGTAATATTTCTCATTTTTCTTAAAGATTTTTGGATCACGCACATGGTTGCTCATGTCAGCCGGATAATCGTCGGTTGTCATTAACAATTCCTTTTTGGTAAACTCATAGCCGTCTTTACTTGTAAATGTGATCGTATTACTTCCACGTCCACTGTTGATATAGTCATAATCATCTCTGTCAAAATATTTTAAATTTCCTGTGTAGAAATAGTGGATCGTATCATCTTCAATAAATGCAGAGCCGGAATAGACACCATGGGCATCAATGTCTTCATCTGGAAATACGACTGGTCCAAAATCTTCATAATGAATAAAATCTTTTGTCGTATAATGTCCCCATGTCTTTAACTCACCAGTTGGTTCAAATGGAGTGTACTGGTAGTAAATATGGTATGTCCCATTAAACTGGCATAAACCATTTGGATCATTTAACCATCCTGTCTTTGGCATTAAATGGAATTTTAATCGGTCTTGATCTGCTGCCACACGTTGTCTGTAAGCTTCATTTTCTTTATACCATTTTTCATAATCTGCCTTATAGACTTTCTTGTATTTTTCAAACATCTGCCCTGGTTTCCTTTCCTTCTTCGAATAATGATTATTTTAAATTCATGATCTTCGTATTATTATCTGCATCCGCTGCTTCAACCACTTCGACTTCTTTTCCTTTCGCATCTGCAACTAAGAACATCGTCTGTGTCTTGTATCCTTTTTCTTTCACAAGATCCATGTCAAAAGATAATAATTTATCACCTTTCTTTACTTTGGCTCCTGTTTCTACGAAAGTCTCAAAACCTTCGCCTTCCATCTTGACTGTATCGATTCCTGCATGGATCAGAAGTTCTACTCCTGAGTTTAATGTGATCCCCATTGCATGTTTTGTAGGGAAGATCAGACTGATCGTTCCATCGGCTGGTGCATATACGATGCCTTCGCTTGGGTTGATCGCTACACCTTCTCCCATTGCCTTACTTGCAAATGCTGGGTCTGCGGACTTTGCTACATCTAAAACTTCACCTTTCATTGGTGCATATAATTCATTTGTTTCTTCTGTTGTATCTGCTGGTTCCTGTACTTCGATTTCTTTTACTTCTTCTTTAACCGGAGTCTCTGCTTTGTGATCTTCTCCTTCGATGTTAAACTTCTTCCAGAAGACTACAGTTAAAACTGCGGATACTCCCATGGATAAAAGCAGTCCAATCACGAAGTTTAAGTAATCTTTTGGAAGCATGGACAGGAATCCCGGAAGTCCTGCTGCTCCTAATGCCTGTGCCAAAACTCCTGTTGCTGCACAATATGCATTACCTACGGCTGAACCGATGATGGCAGCGTAGAATGGATATTTTAATTTCAATGTTACACCGAACATTGCTGGTTCTGTGATTCCAAGTAATGCAGAAACACCTGATGCAGAACAGATTGATTTCATCTTCTCATTCTTTGTTAAGAATAAAACTGCTAATACGGCTGCTCCCTGTGCTACGTTGTTCATACTTGCTGTTGTGAAGATAAAACTTCCACCTGTTGTTGCTTTGGCTGCGATCAGCTGTGTCTCGATCGCGATAAAGCTGTGATGCATTCCTGTTAGACAGATCGGTGCATATGCAAGTCCGAATAATCCGCCACCGACAAATCCAAGTGTGTTATATACCCATGTGATTCCATCTGCTAATAAGTTACCTGCTTCTCTTAACACTGGTCCTACGAAGATAAATGTTAAAAATGATGTTACCATGATAGAGATCAATGGTGTTGTCAGATTATCTAACCATGTTGGTGTTACTTTATGTAACTTCTTCTCGATCGTTGCTAAAATAAATGCAACTGCTAATACTGGAAGTACAGTTCCCTGATATCCGATCGCCTGGATCTTAAATCCAAAGATATCCCATACTGGCGCTTTGGCGATACCGATGCTGTATGCACTTAACAGATCTGGATGAACCATGATCATACCCATGGCTGCTCCAAGATATGGATTCCCGCCAAACTTCTTCGTTGCGCTAAATCCGATCAATACTGGCAAAAATGCAAATGGAGCACTTGCAAACATGTTGATCGCTGTTGCCAGACCCTTAAACTGTGGGTACAGATCAATGACGGACTTTCCACTAAACATCGCTGCTGTCAGGATATTGTTCACTCCCATTAACAGACCACCTGCTACGATGGCTGGAATGATCGGTACGAAAATATCACTTAATAACTTTACTAATCTCTGAAGAACATTTCCTTTCTTCTCTTCTTTCTCAGCATCTGCAGGTGCATCGACTGCGATCCCTAACTGCTTCTGTACTTCGTCACATACTAAGTTTACAAGTCCTGATCCGAAAATGATCTGGAACTGTGACTGTGTTAAGAACACTCCCTTAACTCCTTCAATGTCGCTGACTGCATCTTCATTGCGAAGATCGTTATCTTTTAACTGTAAACGAAGTCTTGTTGCACAATGCTGAACTGACTTAATGTTTTGTTTGCCACCAACATGCTCGATGACCTGGCTGGCGATTTTTGCGTAATCCATATCTTCTCTCCTTTTTTATTGTGAAACTTGTTATGGTATCGGTTCCATATGTGTATCTTATAACTTTCTCTTTTATTTGTCAATAGTATTTATGGAATCGATACCATATTTTTTATTTTATTACTTTTATTTATGTTTTATGTGAAGCGATTTAACAAAGCAACAGGTAAACGACAAAACCCTCCGTTCCGAGCAATACGGAAGGAGGGCGATATTATAAGCATGTATGAAGAATTTATGATTTGACACTTCCACCTTCAATAAATTCATATCCCACAATCTGTTTCTTGGATACTGGTTCTCCTGTGATCATCTTAAGGATCGTTTCCGCTCCAAGGTATCCCATTCCATAGGAATCAAACTTTAGCGTTGTAAGCTCTGGCGTCAGGAGTGTACTTTCATCATATCCTCCAAACGCTGCCACAGACACTTCTTCTGGAATCCTCTTATTATGTTCGTGTAAAATCTTATATGCACCAAACGCAAGCCGGTCTGTTGCACAGATGATCGCATCTAAATCTGATTCCATCTCAAGTAATTCTCTTGTAACCATCTGTCCACCAATAAAACTATAATCACTCTTCCCTGTCACCGGTGTGATCCCATATTCCTTCAATCCATCTAACACACCATTTCTACGCTCGATCCCAACTGCCTGGTCTGTCTCATAGACACCAATATATCCAACCTTTTGATGTCCTCTCTTCCCGATATACTCTCCGATCGTTTTCCCTGCATGATAATCATCATAAATAATGGAAATTCCATCTTCATAATCCTGTGTTAAAACAACCACTGGAATCCCCGCTTTCTTTAACAACTCTTTGTGGTCCTTTGTGATCGCTATGGAACTGATCAAGATCCCATCCACATTTAACTGGATCAGGCGCTGGATATTCTGTAATTCCTGATCAATATCATGGTCTGAGTTCTGAATAAGGGTTGTATACCCCTTTTCTCTTAAATACCGATCAATACTTGTGATCACACGGCTTGTGATCTTAGAATTCAATGTCGGCACAACTACACCAATCACGTTGCTTTGTTTCGCATTCAATCTTGCAAATGCATTCGGTGTATAATTGTATTCTTCAATGACCTTCTGAATCTTCGCTCTCGTCTCATCCTTTACATATCCCCCATTAAAATAGCGGGATACTGTGCTTTTTCCAACTCCTGATAAATTTGCGATATCTGCCATGGTCATCTTCTTTGCCATATATTTTGATCTCCTTTGTTACTTTATCTCTCATTATCTTAGCACAGAAAAAGCTATAAAGAAATAAGATGATATAAAATTTCTTTCTCATCCAATAAACGAAGTATTTCTTTCCTTCCCGTAAATAAAAAGATCTGACGGTCTGTATGGTGGCTTAAATACTGCATCGTCTGTGCCAGTCTTTCATCATCATAATTACCGAACACATCGTCTAAAAACAACGGAAATGCGTCATTTTCATACAAAAGATCGGCCGATGCAAGACGTAGCGCAAAGTATAATTGCTCTACTGTGGCATTGCTTAAATACTTCATATCGATATGATCAAATCCATCATAAACCATCATCGAAAGATTCTCATCCATGACTGCCTGCGTGTATTTTCCATTCGTCATATCACAAAAAATCTCTGAGATCTTCTCATTTAGTTCCTGTCCAAAAGTTTTTTGTACCTGGCTTGCAGCTTCCTTGATCGCTTTCATTGCAAGTTCTATCTCGTGAATCTCAAGTTCTTTCTTCCTTTTTTGCCCCAGCAAGATCTCGTATTCCTGCTTTCTCTTATCTGCCTGCTCTTTTTGCTGCAAAAGCTGTGTTTTCTCGATCTCTATGATCTCTAAGCGATGTCTTAGTTCTATTTTGCGAATTCTTTCTGCATCTTCCCCGCCAAATAACTTTCGAAACCACATCAAAATCTTCTGAAGCAACGTCAACTTTCTCTTTTGCCTTAAACGTTTCCGAATCTCTCTCTCTTCTTGTTCATATTCATTCAACGCTTGTGCATCATACTGCCATGACCCCTGTTGTCTTCGCAAGTTGTCAATCTGTGCAAAAACAGGATCTTTTCGCATTTGTCTGCGTCTGGCTTTCAAATGATCGATCGCTTTTCGTAAGTCGATCGCAGCATCCTTGCTGCTTCGCAGATTCGCCATGGAATTTTGCAAAACTTCCTTCATCTCTCTGCCAGTACGGATCTCTGCCTGTGTCATCGAAACCGTATTCTCAAATGCCTGTTTATCGGATTCAAATAAGTATTCCTTCTCCTTAAGTTCCTCCATCGTATCTGCATCAAATATTCGATACTCTGTCTGCCCTTGGCCGAAGTTTCGCATGATCTTATATCTGATCCCGTCCTTTTCAAAGACCATGGAGCCACCGTAAATACCACCATTTACCGGCTGATATCTGGTATGATCATCATATTTTGCAGCAAGTCCTCTTGATTTCTCCAGCCCAAACAGCATTGCGATCATAAACTTACGAAGCGTTGTCTTGCCAGATTCATTCTTGCCATAGAAAACTTCTAACTTCCCAGATGTCTGGCAATGATATTTATGAAATTTTCCAAATCCATCAATATTGATCTCCTCAATCTTCATCTTTTACTTCTCCCTGGCATATGTTAAAGCTTCCATCGCATAACGCAAAGCCTCTGGTTCATCTTTTAAAATATCTGCGACCTTCTGGATGATAAAATCATCTTCCTCTGATAACTGTTCGTATTCCCATTGATCCCTCGTTTCATAAATGATATCTGTGACCATATACTGACTCGTGATCTCATAAAAGTCCAGATGAATCTGTGGATCAATACTTCCTGTTAGTATGATCTCATATATATTTTCTCTTCCACGATATGAAATCTCCGTTTCCACCCGATCTATGATCTCTAACGCTGACATCTCATCCGATATCATGACTTCCACTTGTGTATACATTCTCTTTGCAAAGGGAACGAAGGTTATCTGTTTCTTTTCATCGCTGATCTCCCCTTCGATCAGTCCATGATATCCCGTCTCTGTGTGATCCAATGGTTCCAGCGATCCTGCATATGCCATCAGATCTTCGAAAATGATCTCTGGTTTATGGATATGTCCAAGAGCGATATAGTCAAATCCAGACCATTTTAACGCTTCTCTCTGAATCGGAATATGACTGGCATCTCCACCATGCGCCAACAGGATTGAAAAATCACTGCTTTCGCTCTCATCTGGTTTCATGCGATCATACAATGGTTTCGTGATCTGATTCTTCCAATAACTAAAGCCATAAATGGTCGTTTCAAGATCTTCAAAAGAAATATGATCTCTTTGTTTTCCATCCAGAAGGTAAACTTCCGAATTCCATTTATACTGAGAAAATACATCATGCGGTTCCAGATGATCGTGATTCCCTGCGATCAAAACCGTTCTTGTATGATTCAATCTGGACAACAGATAATCCACTTCTCTCAGTTCCTGCTGCGTTGGCGGCTGATCAAACAGATCCCCTGCGATCAATAACAAATCTACCTGTTGCTTATTCGCATGATCAATGACTCTTTGAAATGTTTCTTTGATCTCTTGTTCTCTGATCCTTCCAAATGTCTGCTCTCTCTCTGGTCTGGCTCCCCAATGAACATCCGCAATATGAATAAATTTCAAAAAATCACCTGCTTTCTGATCATCTTCTATGATCTTATTCTGTCATCATACGATCGATATTCTTTAATAATTCTTCGATCTGTTCTCCCGTTATATGATTCATGTGCACCCCGCCTGTGCATACCACTACTTTTCCTGTTTCCCTGCATCGATTCTCAGCCAGTCTGCGACATAGAAATTCATCTTTGTGACCTGTCAGATTGATCACAGATGAAGTGACACTGATCGTTCCATCACCACTCAACGAAGGGCGTGGAACTGCCTGAACAACACAGCCAATATGCGGTTTCTCACCGCCGCTTAGAGTCAAAACAAGATCTTCTCCTATTGCTTTTTCACAGATCTCTATCGTAATTCCCGCAATTGTTTTGCTATATTTCACTTTGATCCTCCTTATTCTATTCCAAAGAGGACCTCACCAAAACTTCCTCTGAAATAAAACAGGCAGCCAGTTCAACACTGACTGCCCCTAAATTATGCCATGTATCTTAGCCCCATAAATTCGCTGGGTAGACACCTTCTTTGATCAATCCGGCAAATGCTTCCTGCACAGCTTCCTTATCTTCCTGATAAGTTACACCGAACCATCGATCCTGTGTCTCTAATACTTTGACGTTTGCACGTCCTTCTTTCAATAATTTATCTACGATGTTTGGTAATAAATATTCCTTCTTCAGATCTCCTTCTTCTACTTCACTTAAGAAAGTCTTGAAGTCCTCTGCAAGGAACTCTAAAAATTCTGGATATGCAGCCCACATATTCATAGAAACCTTATCCTCTGGACTGATCCATTCCTGAACATCTGGAAGATCACACTTGATCTTACCATCTTCCCCCATCATAATTCCTGTTGTCTCATGAACCTGACTTAATAATCCATTCTCATCTACAACACTAACTCCTCGTGTGACAGTTCCATTGTCACTTAATGTATTCTTCAGGATAAATCCTGCCATTCCCATTGTGAATTCTCTTCCAAGATCTTCTCCAGATACTAAGAAATCATGAAGCTTCACAAAAGCTTCCTTTCCATAGTAATCATCTGCGTTGATGATCACAAATGGTTCCTTAACGATATCCTTGCAGCAAAGAACAGCCTGTCCTGTTCCCCAAGGCTTTGTACGTCCTTCTGGTACTTCAAATCCTTCTGGAAGGTCATCTAATTCCTGAAATACATATTCTACATCAATCTGATCTTTAATTCGGCTGCCGATTATCTCTTCAAATTCTTCAAAGATGTCCTTACGGATAATAAATACAACCTTATTAAATCCAGCTTCTTTCGCATCACGAATTGAATAATCCATAATGATCTCTCCATTCGGTCCCATCTTCGCAAGCTGTTTGATTCCTGCACCGTATCTTGATCCGATTCCGGCTGCCATAATTATTAATGTAGTATCCATAAATCTCCCCTTCAGTCATCTGACCTGTTTTGTTACCTGTATACTTGTTATATCCTGTGTAAAACATTCCATATATTTGTCCTCACATATACCTTTCATTATAAATATTATTCTCTATAATGTCAATATCTTCTGGCTATCCTTTCCTTAAATACTTTCTTATTTTATTGTATTTTCATATGGACATTTTTGTTATTTGTATTATAATCTTTGTTATAAAGATTTTTTCTTTATTTTAAATATTTTTTGTTGTTTTTTAACATTTTTCACGAAAGGAAAGCATTATGAAAAAAGAAATCTCCTTAAAAGGAAAAACTGCCATCGTCACTGGAGGAGCTACCGGGATCGGGTTCGCCATTGCAAGCGAACTTCTGGATGCGGATGCTAACGTTATTATTCTTGGACGTCGAGAAGAAAAATTAAAAGAAGCCGCCAAAAAACTCGGGGAACGTTGTTCTTATTACGTATTCGACATTACAGATACCGCACACTATGACGAACTCATTTCCAAAATCGAAGAAACTACACCTATCGACATTCTGGTTAACAATGCTGGGATCAATAACAAAAAAGATTATTTTGACTTTACTGAAGAAGAATTAGATACCATCATCGCCACTCAGGCTAAAGCACCATTTTTATTCTCACAGGCTGTTGCTGCGAATATGAAAAAACGAAAATCCGGCTGCATTCTCTTTATCTCTTCCCTTGCTTCAATCCTCGGAATGCATGATATTCAGGCCTATACTTTATGTAAAAGCGGCGTAAAAGGTCTTACAAGAAGCCTTTCCCGCGATCTTGGTCCATATGGCATCCGTGTCAACAGCTTAAATCCTGGATTCGTATACACAGATATGCTTGCAAAAACAAACTTAAAAACACCAGAACGATTAGAAGAAATCCAAAACCGCACACCTCTTCGTGGTTTTGCAAAAGAAAAAGACCTTGGAATGGCAGCTGCTTTCCTTTGCTCTGATGCCGCACGATTCATTAGTGGAATCGACCTTGTTGTAGATGGCGGAATCAGCAGTTCTTTCTTATTGTAACACCAAAAAGAGCAGGTACTCTGTTTCGTACCTGCTCTTTTATCTTATTGATCTTATACTTAACAACTTCTTAATCTTCTTGCCTCTGGCTCTCTGGATGTTTTATCTTCTGATACCCATAAATCTTTGTAATTTAATTTTAAAAGCCCTGCGATCATTAAGCTTAACACTAAGATCATTGCAATTGTTCCTAATAAATGCATTGTTATTCTCCTCTTTATATTGTGTTGTATTATGTATTCTGTATTTATGCTTTATATTTTATCAAATTAATTTCGGAGAATCAATATGCAGCATTATTTTCTAGGAAATTACAACATTTCATTTGCATTTTCCCTCTGGTGTTAGCAAAATTTTCAGTAATAAATATGTCTTTGTTATTGTTTTTGTGCAATTTGTAGTACCAATTTCTGAATGAGGCTGTTTGTGTTTGGTCGTATTTAATTTCTGATTCGTCTCATCCGTTCTGCTACGGCATTCACTAGAAAATAAATAATTCCTCCTGCTAATCCTCCAATTGTATTAAAAAATAAATCTGATATTTGAAATGTTCCTAATCTTAAAAATAACTGCAACAGCTCAATTGTCAGAGATGACAGAAACGCTATTTGAATACTTTTTAATATGATTTTCCCTATATACACTTTCTTACCAAATATTTTTTCTTCAAAATTCCAAAACATTAATACTATATACGGCATAAGCAGGAAAAAATTTTCTATACACTCCGATGTTAAAATGCGCTGGCCTGTCACTGTATTATATCTGTATATTCCCCATACTCCCCACACATCACATAATGGATTCATCCACATATCTCGGTTGATCAATGTCTTAAATAATACCATGGTAATATAGAAAAACAATATATATTTTTTACGAAATTCTCTGTCTCTTTTAAAATGAACGATCCATGTCCGGATAGCTGCTTTCCATCCCTTGCCTGCTCCTTCTGGACATTTTACATACAAATAAAAGAACATTGTCATTATTGATAACAAAATTGCAAACCAAAACGGTTGATAGATCGATGTTAGAATGTCTATTGTGATTTTTCCTATGATAGTCTTCATTCTTGTGCCTTCTCCTGTTCTATGTGTTAAATGCGTATTTTGTTTGGAATATTTTTAATAATTTTGTTTAATGTTGCGATTTATTTTGTAGACTGATTTCTTAATGTCCCTGGGAACTTAAGAAATCCATTTTGACAGCCTGCATCTTTAAAAATTTTAAGAATGGCTGTTTGTACATCAGGTCAAGATTATTTACCTAATTTAGTATTTTTCCATTACATCTGACCTCAAATATTTTTTTAATCTAAAAAGTCTTATACCAAAATGTTTCCATTCATTTTCGTATCCTCCTAAATTTTTAACCTCTTTATTCAGTTTATTATATATAATATCCATAATATCTACTAAATTTTTCTTATCTACTTCTGAGTAATCATTAAACTTCATCTCGATTTTACGCATAATTTCTATAAACTTCTCTCTTGCATCTAAAACTTGCTTGTCTGTTTTTAATTCAATATCATTAACTCTATTTAAAATAGCAATTACTTCATTTACCTTAGAAAAATTTATATCTTTTTGATTTCTGTCATTATCTTTATTATAATTTGTAGGTTCTTCTAATAAAATATTGAACACATTAAACATTGTTTCCACTGGTTTTAAAAAATGTAATCCATTTTTCCTCGCATAGTCACATTGAATTATATATATCTCTTTCCTTACTTTTTTAAAATATTCATTTAAATATTTAATCTTTTTAGAATTCTCTCCTATGTCAATAATTGGTTCTTTTCTATTCATTTTTACAATATAATCATACAATTGATCAATCGTATTTACTTTATCATTAATTTCAATATCCAAATGATTATAAATTAATTTTAGCAAATTTATAATATATATTTTATATGAGAAAACAAATTCTCTTTCTTTTATTTCTACATATGAATCATATATATTTTTATTTATCCTTTCACGATATCTATTTTTTATATCTATTATAATACAAGCTGTCTTTAATATCTTATTTCCTCGTAAATTATAATCATTAAGATTCATTCCTCCTATAACTTCCATTATAATATCATTAACATCTGTCTGTTCGATATCAATTTTTCTTACAAAATCCAATACTTTGTTTAATCTATCAAAGTCAATTTTATACTCCATACATATATGTATATATTGTATTATGTTTTCTGTTTTCATCTCATTTCTATTAATTTCTTCTAATAATCGTTGATGTGTTGATTTATATAAATCAACATCCAATATATATAAATTATAAACTAACTCTCTTAACACTTCACTTTCTTTACCAGATATTAAACTTTCTTGATCCAAATCATCTATAACTTGTCCTGCAATATAATTATTTTCTTCATCATTTACAAAAAAATGAAAATCTTTTGCTTGAATCATGGCCTCATATGTTTCATTTAAAAATATTCTTAAAAATGCTATTTGAATTATATACGTTGTCCATTTTGCCTTTGAATACTCATTACTTTCAAAATCATCATTTTGAAACCAAACATAATCTGCCATTGAAATCATCTTTTCAATACTATCTAAATATCGTCTTACTTTTCTTGGATTATTCATCCTATTATATAATCTTTTTTCTGTTTTCTTCAACCACCGTATCCTCTCTTTATTTTTTTTACTGTCTTCACTACCTTCTAATTTTTTAATTTGTTTTGTAATATTATATGCAATTTCAGCTGATCCTTCCAAGGTATATTGTCTTATTTCCTTAAACTTGTCCTTCATATATTTTCCGTTCAATTCATTAAAAAAGTTATCTATCAAATATACGTTCAAGTAATAATCAACAATTTCTTTATATTTTACTTCACATAATTCGTATTGATAATTAACGTATTTTTCAAGGAATTCCTTACTCATATTTTCATTTAATAATTGTTCATAATCTACTAAAAACAATGTTACACAATGTTTTAAATCCAAACTTTCTCTAACTACTTTAAATAATAAATTTTTCATATCATTATCTAAAATACGATCCATATCATCTACTATAAAATAAATAGTTTTTTTTGTAATCCTATAAAAACTTTCTAATTCTATATTCATTTGATGTTTGTTTTCAAAATAACTTTTACTAACATTACTTCCAAAACCTTCTAATATTTTAGAAGCCCTATTGTATCCCATATCACTGGTAAATTGAGATACTTTTTTAAAATATTGTTCTATAATACCATTTTGAGACACAAATATTCCATTTTCTTTAAATTTCTTCATTATTTGTAATGACATTTCATTAAGTATTGCTTTTACATCATAACCTATTGCACATTTTACATATACAAATTCAGCATGTTTAAGTTCTTGTTTTAATACATTAACAAAACTTGTTTTCCCTGTTCCCCACTTACCTGAAATTGCAACCGCATATGGTCCCTGTTTACTAGAAAATTGATTTAATTCTGCACAAATACTATCCAATTGTCTTTTTCTAGATGGAAATAATTGATTCCTTTCTTCTACTGGCAAATCTTTTTTTAATATATCATCATTCAAAATTTCTAATTTTTTATCATCATCTAATACTGAATCAAAAAATCTCATTACTATAATACTTAATACTGCTACAACTAATTCTATACTTTCAAGCCTATTCATCAATGTTAATATCAACAATGTACACTCTACTATTTTAATGTAAATGTTAAATGTTATTTTTATAATTTTTTTTCGTGTATTTTTATATTGAACAAATTCTATCCCTTGAATTAAAAATAATAATACAGAGCAATAGAAAAATAATAATATCGGCATATGTTTTAATTTTAGTTTTAGCTCCATACCCGCTGCATTTAATAACATTCCTATTATCAAAACACTTCCTATTATAATTGCATCTTTCAGACACTTATCTTTATTTACTAATCCCCAAAAGTTGTCGTCCAACTGTTCATCTAATTGCCAAAAAACACTTGTAATCAAAATCACTAACAAAACTAAACTTATGATTCCTAAAATAAAATTTTTATTATTAAAATACCATTCAAATATGGGGAGATTTTCTAAAATATTCAATATATTCATATACATTTACACTGTCCTCTAACTTCTCCATTAACCAAACATAGCCAATGTAATTAAATTACATTGGCCAAATTCTTCTATTCATCTACTCCCAAAGCTTCTCCGCATAAACTCCATCAGCGATTAACTCTCTAAAAGCTTCCTGCACAATTTCTTTATCTTCTTTATATGTAACTCCAAACCAGCGATCCTGTGTCTCCAGCACCTTCACGTTCGCTCTTTCTTCTTTCAAAAGTTTATCCACGATATTTGGTAACAGATATTCACTCTTTAAATCTCCTTCTTCCACATTCACAAGGAAATCTTTGAAATCGTCTGCTAAGAAATCCAAAAATTCTGGATATCCTGCCCACATGTTCATAGATACTTTATCTTCTGGACTAATCCATTCCTGTACTTCTTCGCTGTCACATTTGATCTGTCCGTCTTCTCCCATTTCAATTCCTGTTGTCTCATGTACCTGACTTAATAAACCATTCTCATCGACAACACTGACTCCTCTGGTCACAGTTCCATTGTCGCTTAATGTGTTCTTTAAAATGAATCCGCCCATTCCCATGGTAAATTCTCTTCCAAGGTCTTCTCCGGATACTAAGAAATCATGCAGTTTCACAAATGCTTCTTTTCCATAATAATCATCTGCATTGATGATCACAAATGGTTCTTTCACTACATCTTTGCAGCATAGGACTGCCTGTCCTGTTCCCCATGGTTTTATTCTTCCTTCTGGTACTTCAAAACCTTCTGGCAGATCATCAAGCTCCTGAAATACATATTCTACATCAATCTGTTCTTTGATCCTGTTTCCGATGATTTTTTCGAACTCCTTGAAAATGTCTTTGCGGATAATAAAGACTACTTTGTTAAATCCTGCTTCTTTTGCATCATGAATGGAATAATCCATGATGATTTCTCCATTTGGTCCCATCTGGGCTAACTGTTTGATTCCTTCTCCAAATCTGGAGCCAATTCCAGCTGCCATAATAATTAATGTTGTATTCATTCGTATTTTCTCCCCTTTACAATATAAAAGCCCCTTTTTTACAAAAAGTGAACCTATTTTTCAAATTTTCTCGTATTTTTTATTCAATTCAGTCTTGACTTCTTATTTACAGGTTATCATATTAATTTTCTATTTCAAACTTATAATCTTATCCTTAACCATTACTACAATTCCTTTTGTTTCATTCGGTAATAATATGAAGGAACATACAAGAGTACATATAATATAAATTAAAATTCCAATAATCGCATTAAACATAAATCCACATACTAAAAATAATACAACCTGCACAAATGGATACACTAATTCTCTCATTTTATAATCTAACCATTCAAAATCTGGAAAGCATATAAAATACCAAAAAATTGCTGAAAGCAAAGTACCAATAGCAAAGCTTTCCTTTACAGAGTATACTTTAAAACATGCAACATTAAATACAAATCCCATTACAATAACTAATATTAATTTTATAAAGTATGTACGTTGTTTTCCTTGGGCTTTATATAAATTTACATATATACTTTTTATTATGATGTAAAATATCTGTGATGCAAATAATAGAAACATAACTCTAGATGAATCCAGATATTTTCTTAAATATGTTTCTAATATAAATCTTGCAGGAAATGCACTACTTACAATAACTGCTGCAAATATCATAACTTGATTTCTTATTTTTTTTATTCTTTCCACATTTTTCTCTCTACAAAAGAAATTATATAATGTTATTGTTACTGGTGTAACTGCAACATTCATAAAATTTTCCATACTTACAGCAAAAGAATACTGTGCAAATGCCATTGTATCTAATAATGCTTTTACAAACCAACGGTCCATACTTGTCAATAAAACAGATGACAAATTTCCTACTGTTAACAATATTCCGTCTCTAATATTGTTTATGAATTCTTTAACTGAAAATGTAAAGATTTTATATTTTGTATCCTTAAACATTCTCCTGCAATTAATTTCTAACACAATCCAGATTAGAAAATAGACAACAACATTACTTACTAAGAAATATAATCCATTATCAACTCGAAAAACAAATACCCACATCATATTTGCAATAAATATTAAAATGGTATTGGCATTCATAATTTTTCCATATAAACTAAATTCACCTGTTGCTTGATATAACTGTTTAAAATAATTTCCTAAATTAATTGGCATAATTGCTAATGAAAAACATATAAATAATGGATTTTCTAAATATATAGAGACTACAGCACATATACATGTAACCACAATCTGAAACGATCTTAATGTTGATAAATTAGTATTTAAATCTTTCTTTTGAATACTATTTACAGATTTTCCACCATATTTTAAATACATACCATCAACAAATCCAAAATGAAATAATCCAGCATAACTTATGTATAATTGAAATGTTTTAATCATTGCATAATTTTCTACACTTAATTCTTTAGGTAAAACAAAATTTGTTATTAAATTAAATGCTAAGTTTATTAAATTTGCTATCATTACATATAGCATACCTTTTTTTAATGATGTTGCCATTACAACTTCTCCTTATTTTCGCTCATTGTCCCGTTTCCTTCCATAAATAAACATGTAAAGAATAATATAAATAGTAAAAAAGTAGCCGCCGATTCTATAATTTGAAGTACAATATTTTCTATAAAAATAGCTATAATAACGGCTATTGCTAATGGATAATATTCACCTTTTCTTCTTATACATTTTCTTAAACTAGCAATAACATTTCCAATAAACATAACATAATATAAACTAAAACCAATTATCCCTGTCTCCATTAATTTTTTTATCACACCACTTTCAACATTTATATGTGTAATTGAATGTGTTCCAGAAGTACTTACGCCATATCCAAAAATAGGATATTTTTCAAAATACGATAATCCTATTTTCCAATATTTTTGTCGTAACATATTACTATTATCAGCCCCACTCCATTCAGAAATAGTTTGTGTTCTTTTTAATATCGTAGTAATAAATGCATTATCTTTTCCGAAAACATATAATATTATCAATAAAATACACCCTATACCTAAGCATTTAATCATCAGTAATAACATTGAATTAACGTATTTTCCTGTTTTCCTGTATGAATCAAAATAATTCAATACTAAAAATGCAATCACAAATCCCATTAACGGTCCTCGCGATTGTGTCATTAGTAATGCAATAAAATTCAATAAACTAATCAAATAATGTTTAGGAGATCTAATTTTTCCTAAATAAAATGCTATCAACGTCAAACAAGCAAGAATCATTCCCAATGTTAATGGTGTACCTACCAACCCACACGCCCTTCTAATTGCTTGAGCTTCTTCTGACATTCTAAACGGCAAATTTCCTGTAATAAATTCCCAAATTGCTTCTATAGAAACCACCATTCCAACCATCTCATAAAAATACAAAATATGTTCTATTTTGAAATTATTAAAAATAGAACATACTGCAAAAAACATTAACATATAAAATAAATATTCATATAAAGCATATTTACTCGAATTTTGAAGTATTATCATATTAAAAAAAATATATATCATATATATCGCATACAATATATAATATGGTGTTTTTGTTAATTTCTGTTTTTGTCTTGAATATGTAGTAAAATATGAAACTATACAAATTCCCATTGCTCCTAAATATACTATATAAGGAATACTACCTAATACACTTCCTAAAAATGCTCTCGTTAAAGTATAAAAAATACAATAAAAAAAACACCACTTTTTAAAACTATGCTTATTTATCCTTAACTTCATATTATTTCACATTTTCCTTTCCACTACATATCTTCTTAATTAAAAAAGTCTTTTTAATAATCTTTTAAAAAAGAAATCAAAACTCAAAAAAGCACAAGCAAATTTAATAAATATCTTAGATTTATCAGAATAATTTTTAATATAATATTTTCTAGAATTATAAAAACATTTCATATCAAAAAGTTTATTCTGTTTCTTTATCAAACTTTTGTCCTTTTCATGATGGTTATGATGTATAAATTCATCAACCAAAATTCCTAATTTATATCCTCTGTATTTCATTTTTTTTGCAAGAATCGCCTCTTCCTCATATAAAAAAGTACCTTCATCAAACCACCCAACTTCAGCAAAGGCTTTTTTCTTTGCCATAAAAAAACATCCCTGTACAATGTCTACATATGCCACATTATTTTTGTCAACTAATAATTTTTCATATCTAATACTAGGCTTTAAGATTCTCCCAAGCAAAGTCCCACCAAATATCATATATCTAGGTGTTAAATGTTTCCAACCAAAATCATTAGGATATCTTAATTGTCCATTATAAATCGTTTGTGCTGAAACTATAGCTAAATCATTATATTCCCATAATTTACAATACATATGCTCCAACGTTTCTAAAGATTCAATAGCTATATCCGGATTCATTATACATACTGTATCTACATTCGTTAAATTTTTTTCTATATATTTTAAACCAACATTATTTCCTGCAGCATAACCCGTATTTTTATCATTCAACACTACTCTTGTATTTGAATCATTTTCAAACATACTCAATAACTTCTTACCTGATCCATCTGTCGAACAATTATCTACAACAATAATATATATTTCTTTACTATATGAACGCAATTTATTAATATTCTCAATTGTAAGATTCGCCCCATTATAATTTAATATTACGATTCCTACTTTACTTTCCCAACTAGACATAAATTCCTCTCCCTATATAGTCAAGTCCTATTTCCCTTAAAATAAGGGATTTCAATTAATTGTTTCTCAGTAAAATGAGCTTTTCTCATGGATATTTCTTTGCATCTAGTGCGAAAATAGCGGTTTTAGGGGTATACGAATTAAAACGTCTCTTTTTCCTCGTTTTAAATGTCCATGTGTATACCCATCCTCTACGGTGATGTACCTCCCGTGTCTACCAGAATCTTCTCTCTTTTTGAGTGTCCTAACTTCCTTCGTTCCACCTATCCATATCCAAGGTGTCAGCTTTGATCTTCATCAGGGTCTTGCCCTTTGGTAATTATTCCTGCCGACTACTGGCTCATCCTTTGTGTAAATTTTTCTTACTGATTGTTTCTATGAAAGCACCTTTCGGTGGATGTTTACCTTTCATTTCCACATTTGCCGATGACTCTGTTTCATCTTTTTTGTCAGCCCCTATCGTGGCTGAGCAAAACCATCAGCTCCTGATTGCTTTGCTCAACCTCGATAAAAGCCTTGCTTTCCATCTTTCCTTAATTCATTGCTTCCGCTGGCCGTATGATATCTTTCAGCATTTTCTCTCCATCATATGTTACACCTTTGGTCAATATCGTATAAAATATGCGGATAACCTTACACGCAACTGCTATCACCGATTGCATTTTTTCAATGGATTGATCTCTCTTGTTCAATAATAATGATGGATTTCCTGAAACTCCGCATACTTTCCTATCAATGATATTGCTGCTTCATATAGAACATATCGCAGTTTTTTCCTTCCTCGGTAACTGATACGGCTTTCTCCATTATGTTTTCCGGAATCATTGCTGACAATCGCATAACCTGCCAGTTTTTGTAACTGTTTCGGATTATCAAAACGTCTTATATTATATCTCCAACCTCTGCTATAAACCCGCAGATCGTGATCATGCCGATCCCTTTGATCTCCAGAAGTTTATCAATATACGGAACCTCATATAGTTTTTCTTCGATCGTATACATAAACTCTTCTATTCGCTGATGATACATCTCATAATCACTTAGTAACATCTGAAGCTCAACTCTTGCTGCTTTTGGTACTTCATGACTGCCTATGCTATGTTCCGCTTTATTTACCAAGATCTTTACTCTTTTAATTCCTACTGCTCGCAGCTTCGCTTCTCGCCATATCTTATTAACTCCATCCACTCCCAGTTTCATGATATCTTCCGGCAATGGTGCCTGTTTTAAGATCATCATCCCACTCAGCGCATCCAGATTTCTATATACATCCTTATATTCTGGAAAATAAATACTGAACCAACGGGCAATCCGATTCTTAATCCTTGTCATCTATTCTTGTGTCTGAAATCTTAAATTTGAAAGATTTCTGATCTCCGCATAAGTCTCTGTTGGAATATAAGGATAAGAAAATCTTCCTTCATTTACCAATGCTACAATTGTTTTTGGATCTTTTCGATCATTCTTATTCGGATTATTGTCATCCAATTCCTTTGATTTTTTCACATGATACGGATTCACGTGTACTGGTCGCATTCCCATATCCTGAAGAAACATTCCTAATCCAAACCAATAATGACCTGTTGGCTCCATACCTAGAATCACTACCTCTTTGTTGTATTTTTCAGCAATCTCATCCATTCAGTTTTTAAACGCCATAAAACCTTCTTTATCATTACTGAAAACAAATGCTTTTCTTGAATAGTCATAATTACGCCAATCAAATGCTCTTGCATAATGTGTCTGACTGCCAATATCAATCCCAACAATCAAAGTTTTTTCTGTTATTGATGCAATTTTACTGTTTTGTGTGTTATACTTCATTTTAGATACCTCTTTGTCTTATAAGATTTTTTACTAACCGTACAAAGTCAGTAATCTTATTTTACACGGAGGTATTTTTTATCAACTTCTTTCTTGCGAACTTTGTATATTTAAATTATACAGGAAGATCCATTAAAAATTATATATATCAATCAATGTGTCAGTATGGCGTTTCATACTATATTTATTTTCATCAAATTCATTATAAAAATCATTTCCAAATCTTTCAATTACTTTGTCATCTTTAGTAATATCAATTACCTCTACTAATGAATTAATATTACCTATTTTATAAATCAAACCATTTTTTTTATGTTTAACATATTCACTTGCTGCACACTTGTCTGGTACTATACAAGGTATTCCCCTTGCTTGCATTTCTAAAACTGTCAATCCCATAGTTTCATACCATTTAGATGAAATAACTAAACATCTTGCTTTACTTATATACTGTTCCATCTCCTCCGTTGACAACCAACCTGTAAAATGTATATCTCCATATTTTTCCTTCAATTTTTCTAATTGTGGTCCTGATCCAATTACAGTTCCTCTTACATTTGCCTCTGTTATAGCTTTACAAAATAATTCTGGTGCTTTCTCTCCCGACATTCTACCTATAAACAAATATTCCTTATTATTTTTCACTTTTACCTTAGATCGATTTAAAAATTCAACATGATTTTCCAAATAAAATTCATGCTTAGGAAATGATAACAATGGTTTTAAAATATGTTTACTAAATTCCGTTATATATATGACACTAGGCCTTGTTTTCTTTAATGTTACATTCAAAAAAATTTGTCTTACATCTCTGTATATTTTCTGAAAATAATTTCTTTTATCACAATTGCAGAATAAACATTCCAAACTATTTGGTTTCACATCACAAATTCTTCCCTTTTTATAATTATATATTCCACCATTAGGACATACCGTAAAATATTCATGTAATGTAATATATGTTCTCATATTATTTTTGTAACACGCAGAAAAAATAGATGATGATAAACATTTTGTCCACCCATGTACATGTACAACTGTTGATTTTGAATCTAATCCACTTAATAATTCGTTTAATTTTTCCTTCGCATGTCCATTCCATATTGCCTGTAATAATGCTTTAGGATTTTTAGTCTTTCCTATGTGACTTCCTCCAATACAAATTACTTCTATATCTTCATCAATTAACTCTTTATCTGCTGGACCTAATGCAGCAAAAAATATCACACGATATCCCCTTTTTTTTAAACTTATTGCAGATTTTATAGCTATTTTTGCTGCCCCTCCAGATATATAAGCCTGATCATATACAATTACTATTGTCTTTATCATAGATATCCCCTATCTTCTCTCAAATTCTTTTTAAAAAATACTTTAAATTTTCTGGAATAATATTCTTTATAGTCCTTTTGGCACTAAATTTAGGTTTCAAAGTTTTCATTAACTCATCCACATTTTCCAAGTCTGTATACTCTTGTCCTGTTTTTTTTGCACATGATATTATACTTCTATTATGTGCGACAATTTTATCAAATGTGCTTTCTTCAATTATTATTTTATCTTTTATATTGTTAAATAACTTTTCACCTTTTGTAGAACATATTACAACTGCAGAAGCCCCATGTTTTGCTGGAAACTGCGGATGCTCCTTCTCTATCCCCCAATAATCACTTAATAAAATATCCGCTATTCTATCTGATTCTTTATATTTACAATGATAACAAGTTTTTCTTAACGTTTTTCCTTGTAAAAAAGCTCCATAATAAGGATCGTTATATGATAAATAATACTTTTCTTTTCCATTTTTAAAATTAACACAAAGCTTATAATGTTCACCTTTTTTATGTTTCTTTTTATTTCTAAATGTATATTGATTAACTGTCTGATTATTTTTTCTTTCCATCCATTTAATATACTCTTCAAAAAGTCCCGGCGATGGAACTCCATGACAAGCCACTTCAACAGTTATCAACTTATCATAATCCTTTTTTAGATATTTTTTTAATCCTGCAATTTGACATCCTGTCCCACTATATAACACAACTTTATCATTCAATAAATATCTTTTAACTTCTTCAAATGTTCTCTCTGTATTTGACTGTACATATTTTGACTGTTGAATATATTTTAAATCTTGTATTTTCTCTACCCTTCTATGATGTACTGACTTATTATCGTTCCAGGAACAACCATATACAACACCCGAATGCATTATAATATACTTTGCAATTTCGCTAAACACTCCTCCTGAAGTACTTCTATCTATTGCATCTTTATCTTTTGTAATAGCTGCATATGATTCTATAACTGAATTATATTGATTTTTTTCGATTTCTGGACAAACATTTTTACAAAGCCCACAATCAATACATGTTTGTTCATCCACCGTTGGTACATAAAATCCTCTCGTATTTTTTTTCATTAAAATACTTTTTTTAGGACAAATCTGAAAACACGCTCCACATCCACAACATCTATCTTCAATTACACCAGCTATATTTTTTTTCACTATTTTCTCCCCATAACATTATCTAATGCATCTAGCAGCCATTTTCCTGATTTTTCTGCTTCTCTCATTACTATTTGATTTATTTTATCAAAATTTATTTCTTTTAATTCATAAATAGAGTCAATATTTTTTTCATCAATTAATCTATCTTCTTCTTGTAATAATTTCACTAAATTATATACTCTGGAATTTTCAGATTTCTTATCTGTATCCTGAAAACGCTTAAATAAAATAAATTCTTTATTAAAAATAGACGAAAATATACATCCATGAAATGAATCTGTACAAACACATTCTGCATTTTGAATCAAATTTAACCATTCCTGCGGTCCTGCATCGACCATTTCTTTAAATCCTGTATCAAACGGACCTTTTGAAGTTGGTACTATAACAACCTTCAATTTTTTTGACTCAGCAAATTTTTTTACTGCTTTTATATAAATTGGATTTGGTGTTAATAAATAACAAAATATATAGTTATCTTTAATAATACGTTCCCCTGTGTATTTTTTCCAATCATTTTTTCCAATAAGCAATGTTGGATCAATAACAACTGGAACATCCTTTCCTGTAATCTCTTTTACTATATCTTTTCCTTGTGGTTCCCTTACAGAAATATAATCAAATCCTTTTAAATACTTAGAAATTTTATTTTTCTTTTCTTGAGTTGTATCCATGACCCCAAAGCTAGGGGCATAAGCAATTTTTGATTTACCTTCCTCTAAAAATGAAAAATAAAAAACAGGATTCATTAATGCTGGAGACCAAATCTGATCACTACCACAAATAAATATATCATATTTTTCTGCTTCTTTTTTTATTTCAGCTGGATTTTTACAGACACCACTTATTTTCATATTTTGTTTCTTAAACTCAGCAAAACGTTTGCTTCTAACATCAAATTTCTTAGAATCCTTATATTCTCTTTTTCTTTTTGCTTCTTTATATTTTCCTAAAAAAAGTTTAGGCGAATTTTTATTAACCAACCAATTTAATAACTTAGTTTTCAATGATGCATTATAATCCAAATCCGTCACATCGTATCCATTATTCACTAAATATTTCTGAAGGGCTAATGCTTGTAGCACACTTCCATAATTTCCATTATTTAACCATGTTAACTTTGCTATTTTTCTACTCATATATCTTATCTTTCCTTCTTCTATCTTTCAAATAATCGTTCGTGCTCTTTAGCCACCCTTTTAACATTAAATCTTTCGGCAACCTCTCTTTTTCCTTCTGAAACCAATTTCTTTTTCAAATTCTCATCCTGATAAATCTCAACCACATTCTCAGCAATCTTCTCATCATCATCCACTGGAGCCAACAATCCATTCACGTGATCTTGCACAATAAAAGGAATTGCATCCACATCAGTTGCAACAATCGGTTTATTCGCCAACATATATTCTGGCAATACCAATCCAAAACCTTCCCATCTAGAAATTAAAACTGCAATATCAAGAATCTTAATATATTCCATCGGTCTTCTAGTCCAACCAGCAAGAATAAATGAATCCGTCAACTCATTATCATCAACTTCCTGCTGCACTTCATCCCAATCTGGTCCATCTCCCACAATAAGAAAAAAAGCTTTTGGTATTATTTCTTTAATTCTCTTTGCTGCCTTTACAAACACATCTGGTGCCTTCTGTTCTGCCAGTCTTCCCACCATGCCAACAACAAATGCATCTTCTGGAATTTCTAAAAGTTCTCTCGTATCCATATGATAATCCATATTATACTCATCGAAATCAATCCCATTATAAATTACCTTAAGCTTTTTTTTACCACAAATCCTATATTTTAATGCTGATCTTTTTTCAGCCCCCGAAATACAAACAATCGTTGAACAAAATGGCGCCAACACCTTTTCAATTCCAACATATATTAATTTCTTTAACTTATTTCCCCTCATATTAAATGCCCATCCATGTGGATTATACACACACTTATTTTTTAATCCCATGTTTGCAATTCGTCCTAATGCTCCTGCCTTACTAGAATGGCAATAAACAATATCCGGCTTATATTTCTTCAACAACTTACGTATTGCCTTAATCGCATTTAAATCACTTTTTGGATCAATACTTCTGATCATATCCACATTTTCAAAAGCATCTACCAAATTTACATAGTTTTTCCTCTTATATTGATTTGACACGATCAGAATAATCTCGTATTTTTCCCGATTACTATACTTAAGTAAGGACCTTAAATATCGTTCCACACCTCCGGGAGATTGTGCAATATGAACAATTCTTATCTTTCTCTCTTCTGACATCGAATTTCCCTTCTTAATTCATCATCAACTCTTCTTCTACTCCTACTGTGCCCCATCATCCCCACAAACAACAAGCCACACTGTCTTAAACAATATCCCAATATCCCTCCAGATAGACCAATGATCAATATAATCAACATCCATCTGAACAATCTCCTCAAAGTCTGTGATCGTGCTTCTTCCACTAACCTGCCAAACCCCAGTCAGTCCAGGCTTCTGGCAAAGTCTCTTCTTATGGTAAGCACTATACTGTTCAAACTCATCCACTGTAGGCGGTCTTGTCCCTACCAGACTCATATCCCCCTTCAGTACATTCCAAAACTGTGGAAGTTCATCAATACTTGTCTTCCTGATAAACTTTCCAACCTTGGTAATTCTCGGATCGTCTTTCATCTTAAACATCAAGCCGTCCATCTCATTCTGCGCCATAAGCTCTTTCTTGCGCTCTTCTGCATCCTGATACATCGAACGGATCTTATAGATCTTGAAGATTCTTCCATTCTTCCCAACTCTCTTCTGTGAGAAGAACAGCGGCCCCGGTGATTCTAGCTTCACCAGTGGTCCGACAATGATCACTGCGATCGCTGTGATCAGCATTCCAACCAATCCCCCGGCAATGTCCATTGCTCTCTTCATCATCAGCATGACAAATGATACATTATGACCAGAGAAGCTTACACTCTCATAAGGTCCAACCTTCTCCAGTGATCGTTCCAGATTCTCATTGATCTGGAACTGAGAAATGTTAAGATTCGTCTTAATTCCCATGTCCTCAAGGTTCTGTACCGTCATCGCGATTGGAAATTCGTCATCCATCGGTATATATAAGAATACTTCATCTACAACCGACCGCATCGCATATTCAAAAATACTTCGATACGAATGTGCTACAACCGGAATCTCATTGATAAGCCATCCTGTCATATCTTTGTCCACAACTGCAACACTTGTGATCCACAAATCCCAGTTCTTCTCTTCCATGATGTTTCCGATCACTTCTTCTGCATGATCACTCGTTGTGATGATCATCATCTTTCTTGCATAAGAATGATCCTTTCTTCTTGATAGCCAATACTTCCGATAAACTCGATGTGTGATCTGCATCCATACAAAGCCAAATCCAGAAGTAAAGATATAAATAAATCTGGAGTAATCTTTTGCATCCTGGATCAGGAATGCGATCATCGCCATTCCTGCTGCCATCAGGACGACCGTCTGCAGATTCATTCTCATTTCTTCTATAAATTTGCGCTTAAAAAAACCACGATTTGGACGAAACAGAAAGTAGATCATCATAAGTACTACGATTGCAATGAGCCAACGATAATACGTATCGTTCCCCATCACTGTATACCCTGTTTCAATATTTCCAAACCGCAGCCATACTGCTGCAAAATAACCAACAGTAACTCCCACCAGATCTAATAAAAAGATTAGGAAGTTCTGCATCTGTAATCTTGTTGCTTCCATATTCTATTTCATCCCCATTTATTTTCACACTTTATGTTAATTATTTATACTTTCCAAATTATAGCATATATTTTCTAAATTTCAATACAAATCTTTGTACTTTTTGTCGAACTTTGATTTTTTTCTTAACTTCTTTGAACTTCCGGCTTTTATTTTGAACTTTTCATTGAACTTTTCTTATTTTTGTGCTATATTAAACAAAATCATTTGAACTTTGAATTTTATTTTTGAACTTTTTATCGGAGGGTGTTATGAATCAGACATTTACCTTTGCAGATCGTTTGAAGTCTGCAATGGAACAAAAACATATGAAACAGGTTGATCTTATTCATGCAGCAGAGACTGCCGGAGTCAAGGTTGGGAAAAGTCATATCAGCCAGTATGTCAGTGGCAAGACGGTTCCTCGTGCGGAGATTCTTCATTTCTTATCTGAAACTCTTGATGTCGATGCTGACTGGCTTTCTGGAAATGGAGGGAATACTGTGAATCTGGAAACTTCTCCAAAGAGAACATTTAGCAAATCTACCAAATTAGATAATGTGCTTTACGATGTACGTGGCCCTGTCGTAGATGAAGCGAACCGCATGGAACGTAACGGAACTCATATCCTGAAATTAAATATCGGGAATCCTGCTCCATTTGGTTTCAGAACCCCGGATGAAGTCATCTATGATATGAGACATCAGTTAGCTGACTGCCAGGGATATTCTGCTTCTCAGGGATTATTTGCTGCAAGAAAGGCAATCATGCAGTATGCACAGCTTAAGAAGATCCCAAATGTTGATATCGACGACATTTATACTGGAAATGGTGTCAGTGAGCTGATCAATCTGTCAATGTCTGCTTTATTAGATGATGGGGATGAGATCTTGATCCCTTCTCCGGATTATCCTTTATGGACGGCTTGTGCAACGCTTGCTGGCGGGAAAGCAGTTCATTATATCTGTGATGAACAATCTGAATGGTATCCTGATATGGAAGATATCAAGCGAAAGGTAAATTCTCGTACAAAAGCGATCGTTCTGATCAACCCTAACAATCCAACGGGGGCTCTTTATCCAAGAGAAGTCTTACAGCAGATCGTTGATATCGCGAGGGAACATCAGTTGATGATCTTCTCTGATGAGATTTATGACCGTCTGGTGATGGATGGAGAAGAGCATGTATCCATCGCTTCCTTAGCTCCAGATCTGTTCTGTGTAACATTCTCCGGTTTATCCAAGTCTCATATGATCGCTGGATTCCGTATCGGATGGATGATCTTAAGTGGTAATAAGGCGATCGCGAGGGATTATATTGAAGGTTTAAATATGTTATCAAATATGCGCCTTTGTTCCAATGTTCCTGCACAGGCAGTTGTCCAGACAGCACTTGGTGGCCATCAGAGTGTCAATGATTACATCATTCCTGGTGGACGTATTTATGAACAGAGAGAGTTTATTTATAATGCATTGTGTGATATCCCTGGTATCAGTGCAGTGAAACCAAAAGCTGCTTTTTATATCTTCCCGAAGATTGATACGAAGAAGTTTAACATTACAAATGATGAGCAGTTTGCTCTGGATCTGCTTCGTGAGAAGAAGATTCTGATCGTGCATGGAAGCGGATTTAACTGGAAAGATCCGGATCATTTCAGAGTAGTTTATCTGCCTCGTGTGGAAGTGCTTGAGGATGCTTCTGTGAAGCTGAGGGATTTCTTGGAGTATTATAGACAGTAAAATCTTACTCTGTTATAAATTTTTGAAGAATGTACAATCAAAAAGAGAACTTACCCGCTTGTATGTAAGTTCTCTTTTTTATTATCTCTTATTATACTATCATTATCATTTTTGTCAATATTTTACTTGTAATTATTTTACATTACAAATTCATATAAAAATAAACAAACACCGGCATAGTAACCACCGCCAACAATGTTGTCATTACATTGATCGCGCTTGCGTATTTCGAATCGTTTCCGTACACCTGACACATCTGTGTGATCGTTGAGGCGCATGGTGTGATCGCTGCCATGTATGTGATCAGGATGATGTTTTCTGCCTGTGGGTGCCAGTTTTTCATTCCTAATAGAATAATGGCTGCCAGTGCTATGATCGGTTCGATCACTAATCGGATGAATGTGACCAGGTAGATTCTTTTGTTGGTAAATACTTTCTTTAGATCGACGCCTGCAATCAGCATTCCTGTGACGATCATACTTAATGGTCCAATCATGCTTCCAACGGATGACAGGGTATTTCCTATGATCTCTGGAAATCTGATCTTCGTGAAGAATAAGAATACTCCTGCGAATACAGAGATCATGTTTATATTTAACAGGATCTTCTTTAAACTGATCTCTGTTTCCCCACTGATCTTACATTTGCAGTGGGTCCAGATGAAAAATAATTGAACACTCATGAAGACGCAGCCGTAGATGACCCATTCTTTTCCTAAGATATAGGTGACTAATGGTACGATCAGATTTCCTGAGTTGGAATAGTAGGCAGATGTGTATTCCACCGTGTTTAAATGAAACATTTTTCCCATGATCCATGTGACAAACAGTAATAAAAACTGCAGGATCACAGATGCGATACATGCAACTGCCAGTCCTTTCATAATGCTTGGGGTATAGTCTACCTGAAATGCAGTGATGATCACAGATGGTACGATCAGATAGAGTATGATCTTTGAGATTACTTTGCTGTCTTCTTCTTTTAAAAATTTGATCTTTACCATAATGTAACCCATGAGGATCATCAGGAATAGTTGTACGATCTGTTTTAGCAGCAGAATGCTGATTTGCATGGTGTTTTCCTTCTTTCTTTCGTGTGTTTTCTTAATGTCTCATCCTAGTATATCATTCTGCTTTTTTTATACAAGAAATGTTTCGAATTTGATACATCTTTCTTCGTTGTTTTTCCTGGAATCATCTTGATAATCTTCCCAAAAAGTATTAGAATCTGTATAGTTTTTTGAAAGAGGGTATTGTATATGAAGAATTCTTCGAAACAGTCCGTGAAGATGGATATGCTTCATGGAAGTTTATTCGATAAGATGTTAATGTTTGCTATGCCGCTTGCTGCCTGTAGTATCTTACAGCAGCTTTTTAATTCGGTCGGTACTGCCGTTGTCGGACGGTTTGCGAGCAGTGAGGCTTTGGCGGCGGTTGGTAGTAATAGTTCTGTGATCGCTTTGATGGTTACGTTGTTTTCTGGGATTTCACTTGGTTCTAATGTTGTGATCGCCAATTATATCGGACAGAATGATACGAAGCGGATCCCTCGTGTGGTACATACCGCTGTCTCTCTTGCACTGCTTAGTGGTGTGTTTTTGTTGATTCTTGGACAGTTTGTGGCTCATCCAATCCTTTTGCTGATGGGTGCACCGAAGGATATCATTCATCTTGCAATGTTATATCTGCGGATTTATTTTCTTGGAATGCCATTTTTTATGTTATATGACTTCGGTGCTTCCATTCTTCGCAGTATCGGAGATACACGTCGTCCGATGTATGCTTTGATCGTGTCTGGTGTTGTGAATGTGATCTTGAATCTTCTATTTGTCGTTGTATTTCATATGGGTGTTGCAGGTGCCGGACTTGCGACGGTTGGTGCGAATGCAACAAGTGCGGTTCAGATTCTTTATTTTCTGACGCATGAAGAACTTCCGATCCGCTTGTCTTTTAAGTCTTTGACGATCGATCGGGATGCCGTTTCTAAGATCCTGAAGATTGGGGTTCCTGCGGGACTTCAGGGAATGGTGTTCTCTCTTGCCAATGTCTGTATCCAATCTGGGATCAACAGTTTTGGAGCTGGCGGGATCGCGGGTTCTGCGGTGGAATTAAATTATGAGTATTTTGCTTATTATCTGGTCAATGCCTTTGCCCAGACGGTAGTTACATTTACCGGACAGAATTATGGTGCGAAGGATGAGGGGCGTTGTAAGAAGATTTTTCGTCTTGGGATGTTGTGCAGTGTGATCTCTTGTGGAATCCTTAGTACGATCTTTGTTGTATTCCGTTCGTTCTTTATTGGATTATTTACAAGTGATCCATCTGTTTATCATTATGCCCAACTTCGTTTTTTGATCGTTCTGACATTCGAATGTCTGACAAGTTCTTATGAAATCAGTGGTGGATGTCTGCGTGGATTTGGACGTTCCATGACTCCTGCAATCCTGACAGTGTTTGGATCTTGTGTATTACGTTTGATCTGGCTTGCAACCGTTTGTAACTGGTTCCATGATTATAAACTTTTGATGGCGATCTATCCGATCTCTTGGGTATTGACTGGAACGATGGTTCTGGTGGCTTATTTTAGGACACGTAAGAAGCTGTTTTTATAATTTGATGATGTAATTAAAATGTCTGTTATACCTATTTGTTTCATAATAGATCTAACAGACATTTTTCTTTGCTATTTTTAATATTTAGCACACAAAAAACCGAACAATTTACGTAAATTGAAATCATATTTACGTGAATTGTTCGGTCTTATTTCACATATTTACTTCCTATTCATCTTCCTGCAATGCATATGCTCTTTCTTCGATCGATTTCTTCTTTGTTTCTTCATAGTTCTTTAACTCTTTGATCGCTTGTCCTGACATTGCATACAGGATGAAGATATTAAAGATCGTCATTAACCCAATTCCGACATCTCCTAAATCCCATACGAATGTATAGGTCTGGATTCCTCCGATAAATAACATCACAAGTGCTAATACTTTATAGGCTGTCTGCCATCCCCATTTGTCACCGAACAGGTAGGAGACGTTGGATCTTGCATAGAATAAGATTCCAAGGAATGTCGAGAAACTGAACATCCAGAGGATCACTGCGATAAATACAACTCCGAATCCTCCTAAATGGTAGTTCATTGCTGTCTGTAACAAGTTCATACCGGTTAATCCATTGGTCAGATTCTGTGGTGCTAATAACATTAACATTGCCGTACAGCTGCAGATCACGATCGTGTCGATGAAGACTCCTAATGCCTGTACCAATCCCATCTGTGCTGGGCGTTCACAGTCTGCTGCAGCTGCTGCACATGGTGCGGATCCTGATCCTGCTTCATTGGAGAATAATCCTCGTTTCACTCCGTTCATAAGAACTGCTCCAAACCCTCCGGCTGCGACCTGACGGATTCCAAAGGCTTCTTTGAAGATTCTTGCAAAAACCCCTGGAATGCTTGGCAGATTCGTGAGGATCACAAAAATTGTAATCCCGAAGTAAATGACTGCCATGATCGGTACCACGATATCTAATACTTTGACCGTTGCATTCTTCCTTAGTACGATCACTGCTGCCACAATAACAAGCACAATCGTTGTATAAAGTGTTGGAATATGGAAGGCATTGTGGAATGATTCTGCCACGGAATTACTTACCACCTGACTGATCCCACACCAACAGATCAATCCTGAAATCGCAAATAAAACAGCGATCAGCGTGTGTTTTTTCTTCTTTCCTTGTCTCTCTTCCATAAAGTGGTGAATATAATAGGCTGGTCCTCCTCGATATCCACCATACAGGGGGTCTTTTTCTTTATGTAACTGTGCAAGAGTTGCTTCGATAAAGGCTGTCGATGATCCAAGCAATGCTGTGATCCACATCCAGAATACGGCCCCTGCTCCACCTGCGGATATTGCTGCGACAACTCCTGTCAGATTCCCCATTCCGACACGTGTTGCTGTTGATACGATCAAGCTCTGTAAAGAAGAAAGACTGCTTTTTTCATCTTTTCCATTCTTATTGTTTGCTGTTAGTGCTTTGACCATATCTGGTAACAGGCGGATCGGTAAAAATCTTGTTTTGATCGTAAAGACGATACCTGCTGGAAGCAGCAATATAATGAGCAGCGAAAGTCCCAGGCTTCCACCTCCTGGTAACGGAACATGAATCCATTCTCCCCATAAAAACTGATATATATTTTCTATTAGCTGAACAATCATTGACTTGCCTTTCCTTTCATTGTTTTTTCCAAAAAAGAAGGTATGCAGTTTTATTCTGTTATGCATACCTTCTTTTTATTATATAAAATTTTCTGATAAATGTCAAAAAATTTACTTCGTATACCTGCTTATCAGTGAAAGGATCAGGAAACATACCACCTCGAGCAGTACGATCGTTCCTCCTGGCTTAAGACCTACATAATAAGACAGTGTTAATCCGATCACTGTTGTGACCAATGCTGTGATCACACCGATGATCATAACTGCTTTGTAGCTTCGTCCTACCTGCATTCCGCATGCGATCGGGATCACAAGCATAGATGAGACGATCAGTGTTCCAACCGTTCTTGATGCGATCGATACCGTCAATGCGGTCAATAAAGTAAAGATAAAATTGATCGTCTTGACAGGTACACCGCTGATCCTTGCTGCATTTTCATCAAATCCGATATAGAATAGTTCTTTATATAGAAGCAATACACATAGCAATACTAACACACTGATCACACATACGATCTTCAGTTCGTCTTTACTAATGGATATGATACTTCCAAATAAGAAACTGTTAAAGTTCGTTCCGTTTTTTACGAATCCGGATAGAATACCAGCAAGTCCGATCCCTGTTGACATAATGATTGATATCGCCATCTCAGAATATCTTGGAATCTTTCTTCGGATCGCTTCGACTCCCAGGGCTGCAAACAGGCAGATCCCCATTGCTCCTAAGATCGGATTGATTCCTAATAACAAGCCCAGAGCAACACCTGCCAGGGATGCATGAGAGAGTGCATCTCCGATCATGGACATTCTCTTTAAGACGATCGTGATTCCAATCAATGGTGCGATCACGGCCAGTAAGATTCCTGTAATAAATGCACGCTGCATAAATCCGTATTGTAACATCTCGATCATTCTTCCACGATCCTCCCTTCATCCATTCTTAAAATACGATCACATCCTTTACATTCCTGCAGTCTTCCGTGTGTGATCATAAAAATGGTCGTATTGTATTTTGTATTGATCTCATAGAGCATATCGTACAAGATCTTTGTTGATCTTGCATCTACTCCCGTTGTTGGTTCATCTAAGATCAGAAGTTTCGGATCTCCGATCATTGCTCTTGCGATCATCACTCGCTGCTGCTGTCCACCAGATAATTCACCGATCCGTCTCTTAAGGAATTCTTCCATTCCAAAATCCCTTAGTGTCTCTTTGATCTTATTCTTATGCTTTTTACGTGGCAGATGAAACAAGCCAAGTTCCTGATAAAGTCCTGTGATCATGATCTCTTCTACCGTTGCTGGGAAGCTCTGGTTCTTACTGATCCCATTCTGTGACACGTAACCGATCCGTTTCTTTAATCTTGGATCGTTATTCATCAGGATGATCTCTCCTTCATCTGGTTTCATTTCACCTAAGATCAGACGCATAAGTGTACTTTTTCCGCTTCCATTTTCACCAGTCAGAACAACATATTCACCTTCATGGATCGTCAGATTGATCTCTTCTAAGACTTCCGTATCACTGTATCCGAATTTTACATGATTTAATTGTATCATCTGTTTTGTGTTTGATTCACTCATTCGCTTAATGCCTCTTTGATCGCAGCGAGATTTTGTTTCATTACGGAAAAATAATCTTCTCCTGCTTTGATTTTTTTGTTACTTAGTCCTTCCAGAGGGTTTAACATCTTTGCATTGGCTCCGGTCTCTTTTGCAATGGTTTTCGCTACTTTCGGACTCACCAGTTCTTCAAAAAAGATCGTTTTTACCTGATGTTCTTTTGCAAAGCGGATCACTTCGCTCATCTGTTTGGGATCTGGTTCGTCATCTGCGGATAATCCCTCGATTCCCATCTGTTCTAACCCATATGCGTGACATAGATAGCCAAATGCTTCATGTGCCACAACAAGTTCTTTCTTTGTAAGTTTTGATGTTTCTTCCTTATATAATATATCTAATTCGTCACATTCTTTTGCGTATCTCTTATAATTCGCTTCGTAATAGTCTTTATTCTCTGCATCCACTTTGATCAATGCTTTCTTGATCTTGTTCATCTCATACTTTGCATTCTGTGGATCTAACCAGACATGGGGATCATTCTCACTGTTGTGTTCGTGATCGTGTTCATGTGCATCCTCATCTTTTAGTAACTTGATCCCCTTGGATGCTTCAACGCTTGTAAGTTCTTCCGTATCAAGGCTTTCCAAAACGTCATCTACCCATTGTTCCATGCCAGCACCATTATAAATAAAGATGTCTGATTTCTCCATCTCGATCAGATCCTTCGTTGATGGTTCCCAGTCATGAGGTTCTGTTCCTGCTGGTACTAAATTGATCACTTCTACTTTATCTCCACCGATCTTCTTTGCAAAATCATACATGGTGTAAAAACTTGTTGTAATTCTTATCTTGCCATTCGATTTCTTCTTGCTTGTATTGCCAGTACATCCTGCCATGCAAAAACTCATGGATATGATGCATACCAGGATCATCCAAATCTTTTTTCTCATTCTTCTCTACTCCAATTTCTGCGGTTTCTCTCTGGTATTTATAGCAAATCTTTCTTGGTCGTGTCAAGCGTGGTTTACGAATGATCACTGAAAATAGACGTGCGAAATGCATTCTGTGACCATAATTCATTCCCATAGATAATCCTGTAACATCCAGTATACATCAGGGCTGCGAGCACTACGTCCACCACACTGTGTTGTTTTAAGAACATCGTCGACATGATAATTAATATCGTTAAGACAACACATGCTGTATCGGTGCTTTTCTTATATTTTCTCTGATTCTTCAAAATCGCAACGCAGCATGCCAGAGAGTTAAATACATGGATACTTGGAAGTACATTCGTCGGAGTATCCGTGTGATAGATCATCTGTACTTCTTTGATAAAAATGCTGTCTCCAGTAAGAACTGGTCTTAGATCCTGTCCATTCGGAAATACTAATGAGATGATCAAAAACAGGGTCATGCCTGTTCCAAGTGTTATGATCAGCTGATAATATTCTTTCCATTGATTCTTATTAAAAAACATAAAATAAAAAACTGTAACTGCTACAAATAAGAACCATAATAGATATGGTACGATGAAATATTCACAGAATGGTATCTGATCATCTATCGTTGTATGTATGATGTAATGATGCACATCTCGATCTTCAATGTAGGAAAATGTGATCATATAAACTATAAAAAATACTGCGATCATACCAAGATGGCCATTTTTTATGATCTCATTTAATTTTGTTCTCAATTGTGACTCCTTTCTTCAAAATCATCGCCTATTAGAAAGTGTATACATATAGTAGTACCACGATTTTGTAGAAATTTCAAATCTTTTATCGAAATAGTTGTGGCGGGATCTTCTTAACTAGCACTCCACTTAACACTCCGATGATGATCCCTGCGATCGTTCCTGTGATAAGTAATACTGGTGCATAATAATAAATCTTCGTATTCTCCATTAAGAAAACAGCGACACTAAGCTGCCCGATATTATGCGCTACTCCGCCTCCAACGCTGATTCCAATGGGTGAGAATCCTTCGATCTTCTTTAGAAGTCCCATGATGACCAGACTTAAGATCCCTCCTGCCAGACTGTAGGCGATCGTCATTGGATTTCCAAATAAGAACCCGGCCAGTACAACACGAATCACTGAGATCTCAAGCGTTCTTGTCCATGTTGTAAAGAATAACAAAACCATGATCACTCCATTGGCAAGTCCTAATTTCACTCCGGGAATTCCAACTGGTACCGGGATCAATACTTCTATATAGGATACAACAAGTGCCAATGTTAAAAACATTGCATCTGTCGCTAATCTTTTTGTTGACATATATTTTATTTCTCCTGTTGTTTACTATCTCATCTGATGTTTATTGTGTTACCCCGTCTAATTCCTGTTCTTTGCCATCTTCTGATCTGATCTCGATCACTACTTTATGTGGCAGACATACGATCGTTTCTCCTGATTTCTCGATTGCTTTATGATCTGCACAGATTTGGTCTTTACAGTCTGCTTCTTTCATTGTAACTTTTCCATCTTTGATCTGCATGACATTCGTGCCATTTTCCTCTGGAATCTGATAGATCTGATCTTTCTTGATGGATGTTTTGTACACTTCTTTTCCTTCAACTGTCACGATCACTTCTTTTCCGTCTTTTTGTGTCATCTTGATCGCTGCAAAACTGATCAGCGAAATTGCCAGTACTGCTGCGATCAAGATCATATCCTTTTTCTTCATCTTTATACCCTGATTCTTCCCAGTACTTCTCCGATTGAGTCTGTAATGCACAAATCTGCCTGTTTATCTCTGCTTGTCGCATCACGATTCAGTACTGCAAGATATTTTCCTTTAAAATAATCGATCATTCCAGCGGCTGGGTAGACAACCAGTGATGTTCCTCCAATGATCAGCATATCTGCCTTGGAAATGGCTCTGACTGCTCCGTTGATCGTCTGAGAATCTAAACCTTCTTCATATAATACAACATCTGGTTTGATGATTCCCCCACATTCGTCACAATATGGGACTCCTTTGGCATTCACAACATAATTCACATCAAAGAACTTGCCGCATTTCTGGCAATAGTTTCTGTGAACACTGCCGTGCAGTTCAAAGACATTTTTACTTCCTGCTGCCTGATGAAGCCCGTCGATATTTTGCGTAACGATCGCAGACAGTTTTCCCGCCTGTTCCATCTCTGCAAGTTTTAAATGTGCCTTATTCGGTTTTGCATCCAAGAAGATCATCTTATTCTTATAAAAATCATAAAATTCTTCCGTATGCTGTGTATAAAATGTATGGCTTACCATAACCTCGGGTGGATATTTATAAGTCTGGTGATACAAACCATCCGTGCTTCGAAAGTCTGGAATATGACTCTCTGTTGAAACACCTGCGCCACCAAAGAATACGATATGATCACTTTCATCGATCATCTGTTGTAATTTTTCAATCTTTTCGTTATCCATGACTTTTTCCTCCTTGAAATCTAATTGATCAAAAATCATCTGCAAAGTTAGTTGCTTATAACTTATTTTTATATACTTTACCTTTTATTGTACAAGAAAAAAAGGCCTCTTGTAAAGAAGCCTTTTCATTTTTTTAATCATTGCTTTGTTCTTGAATCTTACTGATCTGGTGTAAAGTCTCAAAAACTGCTGCCATATCATCTTTAATCAGTTTTCTTTGTTGTTCATAAATACTGCGATAGTATTTTGTTCTTGTTGGATCAGGTTCATAAATTTTCTTGATCTTTCTTGTTTTTTCAAATACCTGACTTGGATCTTCCAAATCTCCTACCGCATATGCTGCGATCACTGCATCTGTAAGAACTGCTCCTTGTGCATTTTCTAATGTGGCGCTCTTGCATCCTAACATGTCTGCTTTGATCTGATTCCAGACTTCTGAATTACTTCCACCTTCTGTGATCGTCATAAATTCAAGTGGCACGCCTGCTTTTTTATAAATATCTGTCACACTCATATAATCGTAACCGATCGCTTCTAAAACTGCACGCCACTGTACTCCCTGATCTGTGTCCATCGTCATATTCAGGAAACAGGCACTTGCATTGGATGTTTCTCCAAATCCTCCTGTTAAATATGGAAGGAACAGGACTCCTTTGGATCCGCATGGCACATTTTGTGCTTTCTCATTTAATTCATCAAAATATGCCCCATTTCCTACTTCGTTGCATACATTGTCTCGATACCAACGAAGTGCTAATCCACCGGTTCTTATAAATCCCCAATAAAAGTATGTATTTTCTAAAGTTCCGCTGTTAAAGATCAGTTCATTTTCTGGTTTGCTTAATTCTTCATTGATCCCATCGGTTGCGATACAAAACATCGCACATGTTCCTGCTACGTCGGCTGCCTGATCTGGTTTGATCACTCCGCATCCAATCATAGACTGCATCGTATCTCCGGCTCCCGCACAGATTGGGATTCCTGATTTCAATCCAGTTTCTTTTGCAAATGTCTCTGATAATGTTCCAATGATGTCCCATGGTTTTTGAATCTTTGGCATCATTTCCATTGGAATTCCAAGGATCTCTAATTGTTCTTTGGACCATTTTTTCTCTGTTACACGGTATCCTAGTCCCCATCCAGACATCGTTCCCCAGTCGATAAATGCATCTTCTGCGGACAGTCCTGCAAGATTAGCCAGGATATATGGTGCATTGTGCATGAATTTTCTACCTTTTTCTTTAAATCCCTCACAATTGTTCATCATCCAACGTGCAAACATCGCTGGAAACATGCAGTTTGGTTGGGGATTCCCAGTCTCTTTCGCCCAGATCTCATAATGATGGGATGCTAGTTTCTCAACATCTTCTTTTGTTCTGGAATCCAGATAATTGATATAAGGTGTGATCGCATGGCAATCCTTATCAACACCGACAATCCCGCAGATGATCCCATCTCCAAAAATAGAGCGGATGTTGTCTGGATCCAGATTCTTTTCTTTCATCTTTGTAACGCAGTTTCTGATCCCTGTAACCGTTGCATGAAGATACTGGTCTGCGTCCATTTCCACCCATCCCGGATGTGGATAATTTAAGATTGTTGCATTGGTATCCTGCACGATCAGGTTCATATCAATATCATAAACTGCTGTTTTTACACTTTGTGTTCCTGCGTCAAATCCTAAATAATATTGTTCCATACTAACTTCCTGCTTTAATTTCTGATTCTTTTTATGCTTCTACTTCTTTGATCAGCTGTACCATTTCGATTGCAGATAATGCACAGTCATATCCTTTGTTTCCTGCTTTTGTTCCAGCACGTTCAATCGCCTGCTCGATATTTTCTGTTGTAACAACTCCGAATAAAACTGGAATTCCTGTATTTAATGATACCTGTGCGATTCCTTTGGATACTTCGTTACATACATAATCATAATGGCTTGTTGCTCCACGGATCACTGTTCCAAGACAGATCACTGCATCGTATTTTTTGCTTTTTGCCATCTTGTCTGCGATCAGTGGAATCTCAAAAGCTCCTGGTACCCATGCGATATCGATATCTTCCTCTTTCACATCATGTCTTTTCAATCCGTCTAAAGCTCCGGATACTAATTTGGATACGATAAATTCATTAAATCTGGCTGCTACGATTCCTACTTTTAATCCGCTTGCTACTAATTTACCTTCTAATACTCTCATTTTAATTACTCCTTTTTTTTCGTTAATTTCGTTAATTTCGTTAATCTTAAGGTCCCTGGGACCTTAATTTTTTTAATTTTTCTGTTAATTTAAACTTCGTATGTTGTCATGTGTCCCATTTTCTTTTGCTTTGTCTGCATATAATATTTATCAAATGGATTGATCGGCATCTGGATTGGTACTCGTTCTACGATCTCGAGTCCATATTCATTTAATCCATCTATTTTGGTTGGATTGTTTGTCATCAGTCGCAGTTTTTTGATTCCTAGATCCTGTAAGATCATAGCTCCTGCACTGTAGTCTCGTTCATCATCTTTAAATCCAAGAGCTAAGTTGGCCTCGACTGTATCCATTCCCTGTTCCTGTAATACATAAGCTTTCAGTTTATTGATCAATCCGATTCCTCGTCCTTCTTGACGCATATATAAGAAAACCCCTCGTCCTTCTTTCTCAATCTGACGCATTGCACGGCTTCGTTGTTCTCCACAATCACAGCGTAGAGATCCAAAAGTATCCCCAGTCAGGCACTCAGAATGCACACGGCATAAAACTGGTTCTCCGTCTGCGATATCTCCTTTGACCAGTGCTACATGATGTTCCCCACTTCTCTGGTCTACATACCCATGTGCCTCAAATGTTCCATATTTTGTTGGAAGCTGTGCGATTACTTCGCATACTACATCGCTCATCTTGTCTTTTCCCTACTCGTTTTTTATTAAAATCCAGCATTTCTTAACATTTCCATTGTTAAGGTGCTGTTTGTATGTTTGTCGTTTGTTTCCTGCTGATCAAAATGCAGCAGTTTATCTATATATTTCCCAACCATGTCATTCTCCAGATTGATCTTATCTCCTGGTTTTTTATATCCAAAATTGGTATTTTTTATGGTATGTGGGATCATGGATACGGAAATGGTATCATCGCTTAACTTAGCGATCGTCAGGCTGATTCCATCGAGTGCGATCGATCCTTTTTCAATACAGTATTTCATGATATTTTCTGGGGCTTTGATCGTAAACCATACAGCATTATCATCTTGTTTTACACTAACAAGTTCCCCTGTATCGTCCACATGGCCTGCTACCATATGACCTCCGAACCTTCCATTGGCTGCCATTGCTCGCTCTAAATTGACGACAGATCCCTTTTTTAAACTTCCAAGACTGCTTCGGTTGAATGTCTCATTCATCACGTCTGCCTGAAATGTATTGCCGCTAATGTGAGTCGCTGTCAGGCAGACCCCATTAACTGCTACGCTGTCTCCCAATTTAAGATCTTCAAAAATAACATTTGCTTTGATCGTAAGGACTGCTGCTTTGCTTCCTCGCTTCAGGGATATGACTGTTCCTAATTCTTCTACGATTCCGGTAAACATGATCTCACCTTCCCTTCCAGTAATATGTCATTTCCAAGTGGTGTTGCCTTTAATTCATCAAATACCAAAGCTTCTTGGATCCTTTCGATCCCTTTGCCTTCTACAGGTGTTTTGGCCTTTTCTCCTCCAAATAATTTTGGAGCAATATAGGCGTAAACTTTGTGAACACAGTTGTTTTTGATCAAGGATTCATTCAAGATTCCGCCGCCCTCAACTAAAACACTGTCGATTTCCATATTTCTTAACTGTTTTAGAACTTCTTTAACATCAACCTTTCCATCTTGCTCTGATGTTTTTAAGATCTTGCATCCTTTTTGTTCTAATTTTGCTATTTTTTCCTGATCCTTACTTATGGTAGCAATGATCGTTGGGATTTCTCTGGCTGTTTTTACGATGTTTGATCCTTCCGAAATCCTTAAGTTTGAATCACATATCACACGGATTGGATCATTTCCATGTTCGATCCGTGCATTTAACATAGGATCATCTGCTAAAACCGTACCGATCCCTGCCATAATCGCTGCATACTGATGGCGTAATGTATGTACATGTCTTCTGGCTTCTTCTCCTGTGATCCACTTGGATTCACCAGTTGCCGTTGCGATCTTTCCATCCAATGTCATTGCGTATTTTAGTGCTGTATATGGAATATCATTCTGAATATAATGAAAAAATATATCATTTAACTGTCTGCATTCTTCTTCAAGAATTCCTGTCTCAGTTTCTATTCCATGATCATTCAGGATTTTGATCCCGCCCCCTGCCACTTTCGGATTGGGATCTAAATTCCCAACATATACTTTCTTGATCCCTGCTTCGATCAATGCTTCCGTACATGGTGGTGTTTTTCCATAATGGCAGCATGGCTCCAATGTTACATAAATCTCAGCTCCCTTAGGATCTTCTATGCAGTTTTTTAAAGCATTTCGCTCTGCATGTAATCCGCCGATCTTCTCATGATATCCTTCTCCAATAATCCTTTGATCTTTTACGATCACTGCTCCTACTAAGGGATTTGGATTGGTATATCCACAGCCTTTCTTGGCAAGTTCGATCGCACGCCGCATATATTCTTCTTTCAAATATTTTTCTCCCTTCCCTTCAGGTTCTTTAATTTTGGGAGATTGGATTTTGGTTGGTATTGAAATCGGAAATATAAAAAGGAGTTCCTGATCTTTGTTCTAATTCTTCAGGAACTCCTTTTTGATATCTTGATATTTCTTTTAATTGAAATAAAAAAATCCTGGAATTATAAAAATCCCAGGACATGATGATCAATATCACTTCTCAAATCTTCTTCCTTCCAGACTATACTGTCGGCCTTGGAATCTCACCAAGTCATGCCATATAAGGCTCGCGGGCTATAACCGCCGGTAGGGACTTGCACCCTGCCCTGAAGACGTTATGTAATTTACTTATAGAATAGCACTCGCTAACTGTTGTGTCAAGTGAATTTTCTATCACTTCAGCATAGCGTTTTTTACATTCTCTTTCGCATAAATACTACAAGTAAAGCAAAAATCACAACTGCAGCTGCTCCGATCGCAATTCCTGTTGTATGTTTTTTCTTTGTTTCTTTCTGCTCTTTTTTCTTTTTTTCTTCTTTTTGTTGTTTCTGTTCTTTTGTTTCCGTTGTCACTTTTGTCGTTGTTGTTTCTGTTGTTCCTTGCGTTGTTGATTCTTTTGCAGATGTTGTATTATTGTTTGTTTGTTCTGTAGATGAATTTTCTTGTTTTGTTGTATTATTTTTATTGGTATTTTTAGATTGTTTATCTTTTTTTGTTTCTGTCTTCACAGTTGAATTTTTCTTTTCTTCTATGTCATTTTTCTGGTTCTTTCCCATATATGCATCTGCTTCTGGAACATCAATCTTTCCATCCATATAATCCTGATATGCCTGTTCTGCCCCTGCTCTTGTTGGTGGATAACCATGCGAAGACAGCCATGATTTCGCCTGCTGCTTTTCTTCATCTGTATATGCATAAGTCGCCACCGGACGGCTTGTGATCATTACTGCTCCCAGAATCAGCATTAAAACTAATAATAACCTTTTCATTTGATACTCCCTCTTTCATTTTGAAACTGTTTGATTAATCTTGTATATTATAGCATAATTTAGTAAGAATTCTATAGATTATTCGTTTTTATACAATTCTGATTTGAATGTAGTGTTAGTCATGTATGAGTCAGAAAGAAGATAAGAAGAACTATTTATAAGGATCCAAGGTGACACTCCGCATTTTTGAAAGCGTTTTTTACAAATCGCCGATCCGCGCCTGTTC